>Ga0081538_10000104_pt1 | contig 83555 bp, 76 predicted proteins | sample TabmetS5T2R1_FD_71022 | JGI IMG/M metagenome (GOLD analysis project Ga0081538, IMG submission 71022) | Tabebuia heterophylla rhizosphere microbial communities from the University of Puerto Rico - S5T2R1 | ecosystem: Host-associated > Plants > Roots > Rhizosphere ... | reverse complement strand
TGCCTAGCACCAGATCATCGAGCCTGCTACTCTACGAACATACGTTCGAGCAGTAGGGGGAGGTGAGGCCGATGGGCGAGCTGCGGTCAGCTGTGGACGCCCTAGCCGCCCTCGACCTCGACGGCCTTGACAATGCCACGCTCGGCGAGCTGATCGTGGAGGTGTCACGCCAACACGACCGGCTCGACGGCATCCGCCACCGCCTCGTCGGCGAGCACGACCGGCGCCTGGCGTGGAAAGCCGACGGCGCCCGCTCAGAGAAACAGTGGCTGGCCGACCGCTGCCGCATGAGCCCAGCCGAGGCTTCAGCGCGGGCGAACACCGCCCGCAATTTGGACCGGCTGCCGGCCACCGCTGAGGCGTTGGCTGACGGGACGATCAGCGCGGGCCAGGCGCGGGTGGCGGCGCAAGCGGTGCGGGACCTGCCAGGCGACGCGCTCGCCGGGCTCGACCAATTGGTGGCCGGTACTGGGGTGGGCACTGACGCGGCCGGGCTGCGCAGCGCGGTGGATGATTACGCGCACAGCGTGGCCCCCGACAGCCTGGCCGCGCGGCAAGAGCGGGCGCGGAGAACCAGACGGCTGAACGGCTCTCGGACCGCTGACGGCGCGATCAGCCTTGAGGGCCGGTTCGACCCGGTCGACGGAGAGACCGTCCTCACCGCCCTCGCCCCACTCGCCGCGCCGCGTGGTGAGGATGATGACCGCACTCCAGAGCAGCGCCGCGCTGACGCGCTGGTCGCCTTGGCCAAGATGGCGTTAGACGGCGGCGTGCTGCCCGAGACGGGCGGGGTGCGCCCGCATGTCACCGTCGTCGTCGACCTGCCCACCTTGCTCGGCCAGCCAGGCGCCCCAGCCGCGCAACTCGACCGGCTCGGCGCGATCTCAGGCGACGCCGCCAGAAGGCTCGCCTGCGACGCCGGGGTGTGCCGGGTCATCACGAACGGGCGGTCGCAGATCCTGGACGCAGGCAGATCAACCCGCACCGTCACCCCCGCGCAACGCCGCGCGCTGGCCGTCCGCGACGGCGGCTGCGTCAAGTGTAGAGCGCCGATCGCTTGGTGCGAGGCGCACCATATCGTCTTTTGGCTGGACCTCGGCCCGACCGATTTGGACAATTTGTGCTTGCTGTGCTGGGGGTGCCACAGGGACGTGCACGAGCGGGGCTGGACGTTGATCCGCGGCCCGGACGGCCACTGGACCGCGCGCCCCCCATGACCTCCAGATCCAGACTCGGACGTGGCCTGCCGCAGGTTATCGTCACACACCGGCCTGCGGCGGGGACCGCGCCAACCGCTCGGGTCAAAGTTGGCGGGCGTCCCCGCCCGGCGCTCAACGAGCAGGTGACCGAGATCGAGTCAAGCTCACCTGCCACACCGGCGGCCCCAACCCGGCCTGGCCCATCAACAACGCTGTTGCGCGAAAGCTTACGGCAGCAGGTCGGAGGCGAGCTTGCCGGTCACGGCAAGGCCGAACCCCTGGTTCTCGTAGATGGTGTTGTAGGCCAGGACCTGGATCCGGTACTCGCCGGGCTCGGGGTCGTCGATGACCACCTGCTCCAGGTTGTTCCGGTGATCAGTCTTGGCCCAGGGGCCACGGGCCATGTTGGGGTTGCCCGGCACGCGCGTGCCGCTCGGGGTGACGACGATGAGGTCGAGGTCCTGCTGGAGCCCGTGGTCGGGGCGCTCGGTCCAAGCCAGGGTCAGGTGGAGCGGGAGGCCCGCCTCGACGTGGACCGTCCGCTTCCAGGCCGCGCGCTCGGCGACGCTCTTATTGACCGCCTCGCCGGAGTCACGGCTGACATCGGCGAAGGCGAGCGCAAACCCTGCAGTCTCGCCCGGCACGGGGAGGGTGCTCCGAAGGTCGAGGCGGCCGAAGCCTTGGTGGAAGTTGGGTTGGCCCACTTCGTCTATGGCCGTATCGCGGTTGATCCAGAGCGCCCCGTTCACCAGGGTCGCCTTCAGCAGCGCCGCCGAGGGATGGTGCCGCCGCTCCTGGAGGTAGTACTGCAGCGCGATCGCCGCCGCGCCCGCCGCCGCTGGTGCCGCCATGCTGGTGCCTGCCAGGAAGTGGTAGCTGCCGTTCTGCGCGTAGGGATAGCGCGGGTCGCACGCCTGGCTGCGGGTGGACAGCACGACGCTGCCAGGCGCCAGCAGCTCCGGCTTGACCCGCTCGTCGTCCGTGGGCCCGCGGCTGCTGAAAGTCGCGACGTACTCAGGGTCGCCGCAGATCGGCTCGTCTGCCGCCTTCGGCTTCTGCGGGCCGTTCGGGAACTGGCGCCAGGTTTTGCCCTGGAACGGCCCGTCGTCGTGGGGCGAGCAGCAGGCGCCAACGGTCAGCACGTTCTTGGCGCTGGCGGGCGACTGGAGCGAGTTGAAGCCGATGCGGCCCAGGTCGTCCAGCTCCGCGGGCTGCGCCCCCCGGTTCCCAGCGGCGAAGATGACCAGGCAGTCCGGGTGGGTGTAGACGAACTCGTCGACCTCGTAGGCGTCGAGCGTGTAGAGGCCCCCCGCCAGGACGCCCCAGCTGTGGGTGTGGATCCGCGCGCCCTCAGCGTAGGCCTGCGCGAACAGGTCGCCCAGGTTGATGGGGATGCCAGAGAGCCTCCCATGCTGGTCTCGCAGGGTCTGCACGATCAACTGCGCGCCGGGGGCGACGCCCAGGATCTCGCCCCCAGAGGCGGTCCCGTCGCCCGCGATGATGCCGCAGACGTGCGTGCCGTGCCCGTTCGGGTCGCCGGGCGCCTCGGGTGGGACCAGCTCGATGACCTTCTTGATCCGGTGGGTGAGGTCCGGGTGCTCGGCGTCCACGCCACCGTCCGCTACCGCCACGATGGCCCCGGTGCCGTCCCAGGGCAGCGCCGGGGGGCGCTCGGATGGGCGTACGCCGAGGACCGTGCGGATGAAGGCGTTGGCCAGCTCGGGGAACTGGAACAGGTCGACCGATGAGACCTGGGGCATCATGGCCAGCTCGGCCAAAAGCGGCGAGCCAGGCGCGCACTCGCAGCGGATCCTCCGGCGGCCCACGACGACGTTGCTGGCTCGCGGGTCCTCCCGCAGCGCCGCGGCGACCACTGGGATGTTCCGGAAATCGTGGCAGCGCACCTCGTAGGTCACCGGCTCAGGCGCTTCCACCCACGCTGTACGGGCCGCAAAAGGCTCCTCCTCGACGTCCTGGTGGAGCCTTTGGACCGCCGCCAGCCGCCGCAGCGTGTGCGCTGGGCTGTACTCAACCACGCGGGTGACGAAGCTGAGGTCTTCGACCCTCGCCCGCTGCTCCTCGGTCAGCTCCGCCTTGTAGGCGAAGTCCGGCACGGCGCTGCCGAGCCGCACGCCCAGCTGATCCAGCGCCTGCCGCCAGTCGTCGCGCATCGGCCCCTTGAGCTGGACGATGTAGACAGGGCTGGCGCCGGCGGCCGCCTCCTGGACAGGAGAAAGGCGCTCCTCCTCGTCGCCCACTGCGGCCAGCAGCTCGCCGGCAGACTGCTCGTCTTGCCTCTCGGGGTCTAGCCATGAGAGCTCAGGTGTGGCGGGGAGCTGCTCCACGAGCAGGCCCTTTTCCTCCAAGGCCCGTACGTCGGCGTCCTCGCCGAAGCCACGGACGTACATCCCGCTCATGGTGACCGGCCCGCGCTCCTCCAAGATCGCCATCGCGGCGGACTGCTCCTCGGCGCTCAGGCACTGAACGACGAGGTTGCGGACGGCCATGGCGGCGACCTCCCTCTCAAGCAGGCTGGTAGAACCAGCGCAGCTTGCGCAGGACCGGTGGCAGGTGCCCGATCGACTCCAGCCGGTCGAAGTAGCCAGGATCGTCGATGACGGTTGGCGGGTCGAGCGGGATCGACTCCGGCAGCACGGCCGCCGCGAGCAAGTCCGCCTCCCCCGGCTCAGCCGGCGGGTAGTCGTCGTTGTCGAGCAAGAGCTGGAAGCCGTCGGCGCCTGCGCTCAAGCTGAACGGCGCCGCGGCCAGCTCTGCCTCCAGCGCGCGCAGGTCGGAGGTCGCCTCCTCAAGCCTGGCGAGCGCCGCGGCGAAGGTCAGGCCGCCGAGCCGCGATTGGGGGTGCGCCAAGTAGAGCCGCTTGCCCCGCCCGCCCACGGCCAGCTCCTCCCGTTTCCCGTCGGACGGCGGGTACTGCTCCATCAGGTCGGCGTCGCCGTAGCGCGGATAGCCCGCGACCACCACCAGGCGGACCTCACGCTCGGTGGCCGACAGCAGGTTCTCGTAGGGCGCGCCGAGCACGGTGTCCGTCACCAGCAGGTCGGCGTACTTGCCCGCCTCGATCGTCCCCAACGCGCCTCCCCAGCCGACGGCCCGGGCGGCGTTGCGGGTCACAGCCGCGCAGAGGTCCTGCGCGGACAGGCCCGTCCCGTCCTGCTGGGCCACGAGCCAGGCGACCTTCAGCTCCTCCAGGAGATTCTTGCTGCCGCTGGGCGTCCAGTCGCAACCGATGGTGAACTCGAGCCCCTCAAGGTGCCTCGCGTCGAGCGTCTTGCCGTACAGCAGCAGGTTGCTCAGAGGGGACCAGACGACCTTGCACCCCTTGCGGGCAAGCTCGGCGAGGTCCGCCGGCTGGAGGGCCAGGCAGTGGATCGCCACCAGCGACTCCTGGAGCAGGCCGTGGCCGGCCAAGTTCAGGTAGTGCCTCCGCGTCTCCTCGTCGATCCCCTCGCAGAGGTGGTAGAAGTAGGCCGCCCGCGAGGCGAGGCCATTGCGGAAGCTCACCACGTCGTCCGGGCTCGTGGGGTCGAGGTTCGCGACCCGGCTTCCCGACTCTGGAAGGCGGTCGTCGTCGGTGTTCTCGAAGTTGCGCACCACGCCGGTGTAGAACGGCGTCGAGGCGCCGAACCGTGACCGCATGCCCTGCACCGACGTGGCGCCGCCCATCATCACCTTCGTCTCCACGTAGCGGACGATCGCTTGGACGGTGTCGCGTTCGCTCGCCAGGACTCCGAGTGGCATGGTGACGTGCTCGCGGTAGCCCGCGTTGCGCTGCCATTGGTCGCGGTTGCGGAACGCGCGTGGCACCTGCCAGAGCGTCACGATGTTGTAGACGAGGTGGTTGTGCAGGTCGAGCAGCCCCGGGTAGATCGTGCCCCGGGTGTCCAGGACGGCAGCCTCCTCGAAGCCGTCAGGCGGCGGGTCGGAGCGCCGGGCGACGGCGATGATCTGCCCGCCGCGGAGGTAGAGCGCACCGTCGTCGATCACTTCGCCGCCCTCCGTCATGGTGACGATGCGCCCGAGCAGCACGAGCGGCGGCGAGTCGGGCTCGTCCACGCCGAGCAGCTCCGGCTCCCCAGCCGGGGAGCGCGTGGCGCCGAGGCCCTCGGCTGGTGCCCGGGGAGGCAGGAACTCCCGCAGGAGGCGCTCCTGCTCGGCGTTCTCCCGCTCGATCGCTCCCCTCGCCTCGCCAGCGGCCGTCAACTCGGGCGCTCCTGCCTCATCCAGCGCCAATGGGCGCAGCTCCTCCGCGTAGTCACACGGGCCGATCCGGTAGAGGTCGTTCGCGCAGAAGACGCAGCCGCCCCGCGGCCGGGCCAGGTGCCCCGTCTGTGAGCTCAAGATCAGCCGCCCTGCCCGCGCCTCCTCGGCCAAGATGCCGATCACCGGCCCCTTGAAGCGCTCGAACTCCTCCGGGTTCGCCGAGGCGTGCGGCAGGAAGACGACGCGGGCCGTGAGGGGCTCCCCGTCCGCCGCCTGGCCGTAGCCGAGCCGGATCTCCCGCTGCAGCAGGTCCTCCAGCCGCTCACCCGCCCGTGGCTCACCAGCGGTGAACCGCCCCCGCATCGCCGCGATGAACTCCCGGCCAGTCGACTCGCTGAACACCAGGAGCACCACCGGCAGGCTCTGGAAGAGCTGGCGCAAGAAGTATCGCCGGTCATGGAAGCACTCGTGGACGATGCCGCGCATCCGCTCCTGCCCCATAACCGGCAGCTCAGGGTTGCGGGGATCGGGCTTGACCACCCATTTGGCCGACGGGCAGGCGACCATGTTGGCGTAGCTCAGGTCCTCGCCGACCGTGAGCGCGTGGCCGGTCCACCCCATCGTGGCGGCCAAGCCGTCGAGCAGGCTCTGGTAGGAGGTGTACATCCGCATCACCGCCAGCTCGGCGGGGATGGGCGTGCCGGGCTCGGTGAGCGGCTCGCGGTTGGCCGGGGAGTCCTCGCGACCGCCACGCAGCTCGTCGTATGCCGCTCTCGGGATCGCCAGCTTCGCGACGCTGCGGTAGCGGAAGTAGTGGGCGTACTGCAGGAAGTCCTCAAAGAGCGGGTTGATCGCGTTGCGCGAGGACGGCCAGTAGCCCGGGAGGTTGGGGTTGATCCCAACCGACATGATCGGCGCCTTGCGGCAGCCGGAGAGAATCTCCGGCACGAGGGCGGTCTTGCCGGCGTAGACCGCCGGCTGCGCGATGCCCGGCTGGCTGGGAGGGCCCGCGGTCGCGTAGTCGTAGCTGTGGTAGCTGCCCCACTCACCGAAGTAGGCGCAGGGGTGGGGCTGCGCGCCAGGCTCATAGGCGCGCCGCATCGCCTGGCAGGGCATGACCTCGAGGGCCAGCTGGACCTCGGCCGGCAGGTTCAGGATCCTCGGATCGGCCATGGCATCAGTCATCGGCGATCATCGCCCAAGTGGCGATGGCGCTGTTCACGCTTGTCCAGTAGCCGTACGTCTCGTAGTACCAGACTGCCCAGTGCGCCTGCATGTTGAGGGCGCGTGGCCTGTCTGGCAGGTCGCCGTTGATCTGCGGGTCCGAGGCATTGCGGATGACCAGCCAGCGGGGCGCCTGGTCGCCCGCGTGGGTCATCTCCTCGACCACCATGCCGAGGACGGCGTCCCCCATCTCGACGCCGCAGCCGACCTTCCACAGCTCGTTCCTCGAGGTGCCGAACTCGAAGAAGTCGGTGGTGAGGATGGGGAGGAACGCGTCAAAGTCGCGGCCATCGATCTTGAGGTCTGGGTCGGGCCTGGGACCGGGGATGAGCGGCTGGTCAAACGCGTACATCTTGGTCGGGGGGCCAAAGTCGGGCTCGATGAGCCGGCTTTTCTGCAGGGCCAGCAGCGGCTTGGCAGCCTCGAGCCGGCTTGGGGGGATGGGGAAGTCGCAGCGGTAGGTCTTGCTGTTGAACGGCTCGTTCGCGAACTCCCGGCTCAGGCGGAAGCGCGCCGCCCGGGTGATGATGACATCTCCCAGCTCGTGGTCGCCGAAGGTGGCGCCTGCCGTGCCCACGGTGATGACGAGCGAGGGCCGGACCTCCTCGATCATCTGCCGGAAAAGGTCGGCGACCGGCAGGGTCGCGGTGCCGTCGCCGGTGGCGATCCCGTCCTGGTTGAGGTGCAGCTCGGACTTGAAGCAGAGCACCGCCTTCTCGCCGATCCGGGTGGGGAAGTAGCTCCCCAGCCGGTTGGCCCTGAGCGCCGGAGCGCCGTTGCGGATCTGCGGCCGGTATTTCGTGGTGAAGAGCCGGTCATAGCGGTACCAGGTGTTCCGCGAGAAGCCGGGCGTCAGGGTGTCGGCGAGGGCCTCGACCTCGGCGACCGTCCAGGTGACCACCAGCACGTCCGCGGGGGGGAGCGGCTCGGACGTGCCCGGCTCGACCTCGAGCGGCTGCGGCTGGGGCGCAAGCCCCGCCGGCCACGGCAGGCCCAGCTCCGCCAGCTCCACCGCCTCCGCCTCCACCTTCCTCGGCCCGAGGTCATCAGCTGTCAGGCCGAAATCGATGATCTGGCGGGCGCGCTCAATCGGATCGCTCTCCGGCTTTTCGATGTTGGGCATACGCGGTGCTCCTCAAAGGTCTCGCCGGTCACGGCACGTTGGGTTCCGCCCGCGAACCCCTCCACATATGATGCGCGGTTGGTCTCCTGCGTTGCGGGTCCCACGACCGTTGCGGATCCCACGACAATCCGGGCCACTGTATCGTCACCATAACGGGACTTTGGCCAAGCCTGGCCGAGCACAACTCCCGTGCCTGCCATAGCCATAACGACGCTGCTGGCGCCAGCGACAACAAACGCGAGCGTTGTCCCGCCCCGTCCAGTAAGCCAGCCGGTTAAAAGACCGCCAAAGAGTGAGACGCCGACAAGAACATACGTATAGATAGAGAGCAGCCGTCCGCGCAGGTGGTCTGGCACGCTCAGTTGGAGCATTGAGTGGCTGGTTGAGGTGTAGAGCGTCAGGGCGATCCCTGCGCCAAAAAGGATAAGGGCGCAAAGGAAAAAGGCTCTCTGGGGGGCAAGCGCGAGCTCAAGCGCGCCCAGGGTGCCGGCACTCCCGACGAGGACTCGCCAGCGAGGCCGTCCCAATGTGGCGGAGAGCAAGGCTCCGGTGAGCGCGCCCGCTCCAAAGCAGGCTGAGAGCGCGCCAAAAGCCGCCGAGCCGGCACGCAGTGTTTGCTGCGCCAGCACAGGAAGAAGCACGTTGAAGTTGAGGCTCAGCGTCATAATGAACAGCATCATCACCAGCACCAGCAAAACCGGTGTCGTGCTCAGCGCATAGCGGACGCCCTCAGCAAGCCCGCGGAGGATCCGGGGTGGCGCCTCCGGTCGTGCCACCGGGTAGAGCCCCTCCCTCCCCATCAGCAGCAACCCAGCAAGGACGGCGAAATAGCTCGCAGCGTTAAAGAGGAAGCAGAAGCCGAGCCCGCCATTGGCGATGGCAAGGCCTCCGATGCTGGGGCCAAGGATGCGCAGAGCGTTAAAGACGCTGGAATTAAGCGCAATCGCGTTGGGGAGGTCGCGGCGGCTGACCATTTGTGCGACAAAAGCCTGCCGTGCCGGCGCGTCAAAGACGATGATGACGCCACTGAGAAGAGCGAGCGCTTCGACTTCCCACATCCTCACGGTGTTGCTCAGCACGAGCGCGGCAATTGCGCTAGAGCAAAGGCCCGAGGCCAGCTGGGTGGCTATGAGCACCTTGCGGTTCTCCAGGCGGTCGGAGATCACCCCCCCAAAGAGCCCGAAAAGAACATAGGGACCGAACTGAAAAACAGCGAGGACACCAACCTCAACCGCGGAGTGAGTGAGTTGGAGGACGAGCCACGCCAGGGCAGCTTTCTCCATCCATGTCCCAGTGACAGAGATCATCTGCCCGAGGAAGTAGATGCGGAAGTTGCGATGGCTCAGGCTCGAAAATGTCCTGATATTGAGAATAGTTGTGGCGGTGCTCACTCAAGTAACCCTCCACAAATGACGTCAGTAGGCCAACAAATTGCTGACTGCCTCAAGCTGCCGCAAGGCAGCACAAAGAAACCCAAACAGGAAGGGTTCAGCGGCAGTAGGGCCTTGCTGAAATAGCGCCATCTCAGGCGCCGGGATGAACCTTACGCTCAGCCCATATATTTAGATAACAAGCGCGATGCTTTGATACTCAGGGAAATCCCTTACATTCCTGCCCGCTCACCTCAACCGTGCCAATCCTCCCCAGGCGGGGGCGCTATCGGCTACGGTAGGTCTGGTCCAGCCAGTGATATGCGGGCTCCCCCTGACGGCTGCCACCTGCCCGCGAGCTGGCGTACCCACACCTGCCAGGTCCTTCGGGTTGTTAGGCTCACAGCATGAACCTCGAGCAGCTCATCACCACGGTTGGCCTCATCGGGATCTTCGCGATCGTGTTCGCCGAGTCTGGGCTGTTGATCGGGTTCTTCCTCCCTGGCGACTCGCTGCTGTTCACGACCGGCCTGCTGGTCGCGCAAGGTGTGCTGCCTGTGCCTATCGGCCTGGTGTTGCTCGGTTGCTTCCTGGCCGCGGTGGCCGGCGACCAAGTCGGCTACCTCTTCGGCAGCCGAGTCGGCAGCCGGCTGCTCGAGCGGCCGGACTCGCGGGTGTTCCGCCAAGAGCACGTCGAGCGGGCAGCCCGCTTCTACGCCCGCTACGGCAGCCGCACCATCGTGCTCGCCCGCTTCATCCCAGTGGTCCGCACATTCGCGCCGATCCTGGCCGGTGTCGCCAAGATGCGTTACCGCACGTTCGTCACCTACAACATCATCGGCGGGCTGCTGTGGGGTGTGGGCGTCACCACGGCCGGGTACCAGCTGGGGCGGAGGTTCCCCAAGCTGGAGCACTACCTCCTCCCGGCCATCCTCGCGATCGTGGCCGCGTCCGTGCTGCCAGCCGCCGTCGAGATGCTGAAAGCCCACCGCCGGCGTGGGCGCCGTGCGCAGGGATCCCAGCACGACATCCCGCTGCCGTCAGCCACCCCGAGCGGCACCCGCATGCCGCCGCAGCCGTAGGGGCAGCGGCATCCCCCCGGGAGGGAGCGCCTCCATTCGATTCACGCGCGCCTTCTCTACACTGCGGGCGCACGTTGACAGCGCGCTCGTTTTGGGGCAGAGGGGGGAGGCCAAGATGACAGCCGTCACGGACTTGGTATCACGAAGCGGTGATCTGAAGCAGGAGCTGCTGAAGTTCGCGCAGCGCCCGCGCTTCGCAAAGGCGCTCCGCACCGCGCTCCGGAGAGTTGGTGACGACCCCGCTGAGGGCGAGGGGACGGTCATCAACGCCCTCGACTTCTTCATCCTGCAGCATCGGCTGGCCGATGGCCTGACCGTGGTCGACCATTTCGTCGCCGCCCGCCCCGACCTGCCAGAGCGAGAGCGCCAGATGCTGCTGGACTGGCGGGACGTCGTCGAGGGGCTGTTCGAGGTCCAAAGGCGCGACGGGGAGGCGCTCCTCTTGGTCAACCTGATCGACGAGCTGATCTACCGGGTGCACTCCAACGTAGGAACGGCGGTGTTCGCCCAGATGCCACGGCGGTCGTTCGTGATCACCCGGCTGGTGCCGGTCGGCCCAGAGTGGCTGCTCAGCGGCAGCCAGAGCATCCTCCCCTCCTCGGCCCGCCATGAGGTTGCGCGCGTTGCCGCACAGCTCGCCTCGGAGCGCCCCGCGCTGGTCTTCCGCAACCCAGAGAAGCTGAGGCGCGGCTGGGAGCTTCAACGCCAGGACCGCGCGCGCTTCATCGAGTTTTTCGGCGCGGACCTCGTCGTCCTCCCCGGCCCGCAGCTGGCTGAGCGGATGCAGGCCTACTGGCGGCACTGCATACACCAGATCACCGCCGACCCGTCCTACCCCGCCAAAGCGGGCGCCTGGGCAGGGGTATCACCAGCCGCCCCAGACCTGGACCTGCCACCCGGCTTGGCCGGCTCGAAAACCGTCGGCGTGATCTACGACGAAGTCGAGGGGCTCAACTTCTACGCGGACTTCGGACAGGTCGCGGAGGCGTTCGCCAACCCCGAGATCGTCACCAAACAGCCGGCCTACCGCCGGAAGGTCCAGTCGTACCTGAGAGACGACTCTGTCTCCCCGCTGCCGCTCCGGCGCCTGGCCGAGCAGGATCCGGCTAAAGCCAGCCGCCTGTTCCAACTCGTGCTGAAACGGCCCACGTTCTCTTGGCAGGCAGACGGCGAGGCGCTCCTGCGGCGCCGCAAGCGCGCCTTCTTCGACAAGCCGGCGCTGCCCAGCGTCACTCCCATCTCTGGCATCATCTCGGAGCACTACCGCGCTGCGGCGTCCGACCGCGCGCCACAGAAGACGGCGCGAGCCAGCAGGCGGCTCGCCAGAGGCAAACTGCTCAGCAAGACCCGTCCAGGATGAGCCGGCGGGTATCACCTCAGCACGCACATTCAGTCCCTCCGCTTATGACTGCCGTGCCTGGCCTTTACGGGCGGTAAGGAGTGTGAGGGGAGGCTGGCCGCAGAGGCGCCAGCGCTCGACAGGGCCGAGACCGGCGTCGTGCAGCCACTGCTCGTATGCAGCCAGGGGATAGACCTGGCCGTGGGCGGTACGCAAGAAGAGGCTGAGCTCGTACAAGGCGAGGGAGCGGCTGGCGGGCTGGGTGTCCGGGACGACGTCGATGACGGCGAGGGCGCCACCGTCGCGCAGCGCTTGGGACAGCCGGGCGAGCAGATCGCGGTTGGCTGCCTCGCTGAACAAGTGGCACAGGTTGCCGGCGATGACCAGGTCGTAGGCGGCCTGATCGAAGACCGTGGAGAACAAGTCCCCGCCAGCGAAGCGGAACTGCGCGGCCCGGCCGGCGGCGGCCACCGCCCGGCGGGTCGCGGGGAGAACATCGGGCAGATCGAAAGCGGTGACGCGGCAGGCGGGGTCGCGGGCGGCGACGGCTAAGCTCCACGGGGCGGCGCCAGCCCCTGCGTCCAGCACCCGCGGTCCGGCCGGCAGGTGGCGGGCAGCCTCCTCGGCGACCCCGGCAAGCACGGTGCCGAGCTGCGCGGCGGCGCTTGGATACAGACTCGCGGCACCGTCGGGTGTATCCCAGTGCATGCCCGGCCGGCCGTGCCGGACTACCTCGTCGAGGCCGTCGCACAGGCGGGGCCACACTCCCAGCTTGCTCAAGCTGGGCAGGGCTGCCCGCCACCTGCCCTGCTGATCTGCTTCTACCAGGCCCAGGCTCGCGAGCGCGCGAAGGAGCAGCCCGGCGCCGCGCTCGCTGATGGCGCAGGCGGCGGCCAGCTCGCCAAGATCGGCTGGGCCGGCATCGAGGCGGGCGAGCACCCCGAGGCGGTCAGCGGCTCGAACCGCCGCCGAGGCGGCGAAGGCCTCGATAAGGAATGCGAACGCCTCGGCACGCGGCTGGGTCACGGACGCGGCAGTGGCCACGAGTGCACCTCCACTCGACCGGCATTGCCGTTGATGGTGACACGTTGGCCGTCGCGCAGCCTGCTCGGCGTGGTGGAGGTGGGATTCGAACCCACGAGGGCGTTGCCGCCCTACGGCATTTCGAGTGCCGCGCACTAGGCCGGACTATGCGACTCCACCGCGGGTGGGAATGGTACTGGGGTGGGGTCGGGGACGCGACTGGGCCACTGGGGTGCCTCCCCTGGGTCCCTCCTGGGGCTCCGGCCCCCTGTCTTGGCGGGGGCCTCCCCTTGCCCCTTGTTTTGGCGGGGGCCTCCCCCTTGCCCCTTGTTTTGGCGGGGGCCTCCCCCTTGCTCCCTGTCTTGGCGGGGGCCTCCCCGGCGGGCCTGGAAGAACCGGGTGAGCAGGCGCCCGCAGTCGTCGGCGAGGACACCGGAGACGACCTCGACACGGTGGTTGAGGCGGAGATCCTGGACGATGTTGAACAACGACCCGGCGGCACCGGCCTTGGGGTCAGCGGCGCCGTAGACCAGCAACGGCAGCCGGGCGAGCACCAGCGCGCCAGCGCACATCGTGCAGGGCTCAAGGGTCACGTACAGCGCGCAGCCCTCCAGCCGCCACGAGCCGAGGACCGCGGCGGCCCGGCGCAACACCAGCAGCTCAGCGTGCGCGGTCGGGTCTTGATCGACCTCACGCTGGTTGGCCGCCTCGGCGATCACCACGCCGCCGTGGACGACGACGGCCCCGACCGGCACATCGCCAGCCCGCAAGGCGAGGCGCGCCTGGGCCAACGCCCGGTCCATCCAGATACGGTGCTCAAGCTGGCTCATCGCGTCCTCGTCTCTGCTGGGCGCTGTGCCGCCAGCCTCGCCCATGCGGGGGCGTGACCGCAACGCGAACGGGCGGCCGGTTGCCCGGCCGCCCGTTGCGCTTGGGGGCGAAACCTCGGTTAATTCACGTCGACGGTCTGACCTTTGGACTGGCCAGCGCTGATCTGGATCTTGCGTGGCTGGCGCTCTGGCGGGTGCGGGATCACCAGCTCGAGCACGCCGTGCTCAAACGAGGCCGTGATCTGCGCGGCGTCAGTGCCCTCGGGCAGCGTGAACCCGCGCTCAAACTGGCCAATCGCCCGCTCACGGCGGACCCACTGGTCGTCCTGGATCTTCTCGTCGAACCGGCGCTCACCGCTAACTGTCAGCTGGCCGTCAGCAACCGAGATCTCGACATCCTCCGGGCGCATGCCGGGGAGCTCCATCCGGATGACCAGCCCCGCCTCAGTACGGTACGCGTCGATCGGCGGGACAAGGGAAGCCGTGCGGCGGCCCGACTGGCCGAACGTGCGGCCAAACAGCTCGTTGACGTCGCGCTGGAGCACTGCAAGCTCTCCCCACGGATCCCAACGCATGAGTGCCATCCCAACCTCCTTAGGCTAGGGGTCAAATCTTAGCCTTCTAGACGCAGAAAACTGTATCGCATAAGCCCTCGATTGCAACCCTTAATCTGAGAGAGATTCGAGGGACCTTGAGGAGGCTGATCGCCTGCGGCTGCCGCCCGGAGCGCAGGCCACACCTAGAATTTCTGCCATGACTCAACCCGCGCACCCGCCTCCCATCTTCACCGGGGTCGGCGTCGCGATCGTGACGCTGTTCACCCAGAACGGCGATCTCGACGCGCCAGCGACCGCGGAGTTCGCGTCCAGACTCGTCGGGGAGGGGGTGCGGGCGATCGTGGTGGCCGGCACCACCGGCGAAGCGCCGGCGCTCAGCCCATCCGAGCGTGTCCTGCTGCTTGAGGCGGTCCGTGCCGCGGTCCCGGCCGGGGTGCCGGTGATCGCTGGCACCGGCGCGCCCTCAGCGCGCCAGGCGATCGCGCTGACGTCCGCCGCCCGGGACCACGGGGCCGACGCCGCGCTGGTGCTCTCCCCTCCTGGCGCCGCCGATCCACGCCGCTACTACGAGGCCATCGCCAAGGCGGCTGGGGATCTGCCCCTGCTCGCCTATCACTACCCCAAGGTCTCACCACCGGGGATCCCGATCGAGCTGCTTGCCGACCTGCCGGTACGGGGCGTCAAGGACTCGACCGGCAATCCAGATCGGCTGCTCACCGAACTCGACCTGTACAGCGGCGACCTGTACACCGGTTCCTCGGCGATCCTGGCGCTCGCGGGGCCGCTCGGGTGCACGGGCGCGATCCTCGCGCTCGCGAACGTCGCCGCCGCGCGCTGCGCTGCCGCGTTCGCGGGCGATGCGAAGGCCCAGCGGGAACTCGCCGGGGTCCACCGCGCGGCTCACGAGTCATTCCCTGCAGGGCTGAAGCGCCTGGTCAGGAAGGCCTACGGCACCTCAGCGACCACCCGGCTGGCGTAACGGCCTCACCGGTCATGCGGCTTGGCGAGGTCCCAGACCTCCCCTGGCGTGATGCCCCGGTTGCGCTGCCACTGGATCAAGAGGCCGCGGTAGTGGGCGCGGGCGCGCCCGCCCATCGTGTGGACCAGGCCCGCGTTGATCCCGCCGCCGATCACGCCACCGACGAGCGGCAACGCGCGAGGCAAGCGCCGCCAGAACAGCTCTGCCGCAAGCCGGCGCGAGATCTGGCCGGTCAGCGCCGCCTCAAGGCGCTTGGCGGCGGCCCGCTCCAGAAACTGCTGCGAGAGCCTGGTGACAAGCACCTGCGTGCCTTCGACCGTGGCCATCGACACACCCGTGGCCGCGAGCAGCCCGATCCGCAGCTGGGTAGCGCCAACCTCGGTCCCAGTCTCGAATCCGTAGGAACCCATGACGCCGCTGGTTGCGCGGACCGCCGCCGCGAGTGTGGCGGCGGTGTCCGCCGGCAATGCCAGCGCCAGCGTCGCGGCGCCCCCGAGGCTGGTCACGAACCCCTGCATGCCAGCAGCGAGCGCGCTGCTCGTGATGTACTGCTGGGCCAGAGGATCGAGCTGGGCCGGCGCGCAGAAGCGCAGGCCCGCGAGCCGGTCGCTGACCTTCGTGCCAGACATCGGCAGCCCGCGCTTCTCGGCCTCGGCGACGACGTGCTCAGGTGGGACCCACGAACGCTCGATGATCTCATCGAGCATCCGGGCGACCGCGCGTGTGACCGAATCGGGCACACGCGCCTGGAGACGGTTCATGAGCCTAGAGTAATCCAGCGGTCCAATACGCGAGGGTATATGGAACTCTACGAGGTCATGCGGACGACACCAGCCAGCCGAGCCTTCACCGGCGAGCCGGTCAACGACGACGTGCTCTACCGTATCCTCGACCACGCGCGTTTCGCGCCCAGCGGCGGCAACCGGCAGGGCTGGCGCGTCGTGATCGTCAAGGACCCCCAGACACGGCGGCGGATCCGCGACCTCTACGTGCTCGGATGGCGCGAGTACATGGCGCATGTGGAGGCCGGGCTGGTGCCGTTCGCGCCGGCTGATCGCGGGCGCTGGACGGGTCCGGCGGTCGACCTGCAACAGGCCCGCCAGGTCCCCCGGCCGAACTCGTTCGCGGACCACCTCGATGAGGCGCCGGTCCTGCTGGTGCTCGTGGCCCAGCTCAGCGCGCTCGCGTGCGTGGACAATGGGCTCGACCGGCAGAGCTTCGTCGGCGGCGCGTCGATCTACCCGTTCGCGCACAACATCCTCCTCAGCGCGCGCAACGAGGGACTCGGTGGGGTGCTCACGTCAGTGCTGGCCCGGCAGGAGCCCGCGGTCCGGCAGCTCCTCGGGTTTCCGGAGGACTTCGCCCTCGCTGGCCTGCTGGTGCTCGGCCACCCAGAGCGGCAGGTCACGAGGCTGTCGCGCCGGCCAGTCGAGGAGTTCGCGTGGATTGATCGCTTCGGCGGCACGCCACTCCACGCGTGACACTAGGGCGGCGGCGTGCCGCCGCCGGGGGGTGGGAACGAGACGACGTGACGAAGGAGAGCCGGTACCGCCGGTTTCTCGCCGAGGAGCTTGATGCCGCGGCGATCTACCGCGCGCTCGCGGAGCAGCGGACTGGCGAGGAGCGGGAGAGCTTACTCGCGCTTGCCCGCGCTGAGGAGCGGCACGCGCGGTACTGGATGGCGCTGCTCGGTGACGGCGCCGCTGGGGAGCGTCCTCGCCGGCCGAGCATGCGGGCGCGGTTGCTGGGCTGGCTCGCGAGGGTCAGCTCGCTACTGGTGCTCGCCGTCGTCCAGCGAGCCGAGCTGGACAGCGACTATGACCACGACATCGAGGCGGGCAAGCATTTGGCCGCTGATGAGCGCATCCACGCGCGCGTCGTCGCGAGCCTGGCGCGCCGACGCCGCGCGCGGGCGTCGGGGCTGCTCCGCGCGTCAGTCTTCGGCATCAACGACGGGCTCGTCTCCAACGTGTCCCTCGTCCTCGGCATGGCCGGCGCCGGGGCGGACCGGTCGGTCGTGCTGCTCGCGGGGCTCGCGGGGCTGCTCGCTGGCGCGCTGTCGATGGCCGCTGGCGAGTATGTGTCGGTCCGCTCGCAACGGGAGCTGCTGTCTGAGAGTGGGCTCGACCACGTGGACCCGCTCGTGCTCTCGGCGGTGCGCAGCGGCGACCTGCAGCGCCTCAAGCTCCTGCTCCGCCGCACGGGGATGCCTGACGAGGAGGCGGAGCCTTTGGCCACGGCCCTGCTCCGCACCCCCAGCGAGGAGGAAGAGGATCAGCCGGGCGAGGTCGTTGGCTCAGCGACTGGGGCCGCGCTGTCGAGCTTCGGGGCGTTCGCGCTTGGCGCGGCTGTCCCCGTGATCCCGTACATGGTGACCAGCGGCTATACCGCGCTGTTCGCTGCGGTGCTGCTGACTGGCGCCGCGCTGTTCGCCGCCGGCACCACGGTTGGGATCCTGACCGGCGGGCCGCTCCTCAAGCGCGGGGTCCGCCAGCTCATGATCGGTGTGGCCGCAGCCGCAGCCACGTATGGGCTGGGGAAGATCCTCAGGGTCACCGTCTCGTAGGTCGCCGGGCCTCCCCGGGCCGGCATCGACGCGGGTCGATAGCCTAGGCGCGTGGATGTCAAGCCGATCAACGCCTGCTGCGCGCCGCTGCTCTCCATAGCGCTGAGCGAGGAGGATGCCGCGGCGCTCTCCTCAGGCTTCGCGGTGCTGGCCGACCCCGTGCGGCTGCGGCTGCTCAGCATGATCGCGACCGCCCCTGGCGAGGTTTGCGCATGCGAGCTCGCCGAGCCGCTTGACCGCAGCCAGCCGACGATCAGCCATCACCTGTCTGTGCTCGTCCGCGCTGGGTTGCTCCAGCGCGAGCAGCGCGGGCGATGGGCCTACTTCCGCGCGGTCCCTGAGCGCCTCGCGGTGCTGCGCGAGGCGCTCAACCCGGCGACGTCAGGCGCCTGATCCGGCGAGGACCGCCTGGATCTCCAGCTGGATTTTGATCTCTTCCCCTACGGCGATGCCTCCGCCGACCAGGGGTATGCGCAGGTCGATGCCGAAGTCGCGGCGGTTGATCTCGGTTGTCGCGGAGAAGCCGGCGCGGGTGCCGCCCCACGGGTCGGGGGTGACGCCGTTGAACTCGACGGTCAGCTCAACCGGGCGGGTGACGCCGTGGATCTCCAGGTCGCCGGAGACCACAAAGCGCTCCCCGTGGCGCCGGACGCCGGTCGAGCGGAACGTCATCGTCGGGTAGCGCTCCACATCAAAGTAGTCCGCGGAGCGCAGGTGGTCGTCGCGGGCGGGGTCGCGGGTGTCGACCGACGCCATGTCGATCGTCGCGGTCGCTGACGAGGCGCTGATGTCCTCGCTGATCTGCAGCTCACCGGAGAACCTCCTGAACGAGCCACGGACCTTGCTCACCACCAGGTGGCGGACAACGAACGAGACCTCGGAGTGCGACAGGTCGATGGTCCACGTTCCGGCTACAAGGCCGGGGATCGCGGTCGCAGTGGTGCTCATGGCAGCCTCCCTAGAAAATTGAGTCTTCAACTACCGCTGGGCAACCCGGTTGAATGCTCAACTATTCCCGGCGGTGACGGTTAGGATGAAAAGATGACTGAGGCGCGATGGCTCGATGACCCCGAGGCGAGCGCGTGGCGTGGCTTGTGGACGATGAGCCAGCTGCTGTTCGATCGGCTGAACCGGGAGCTGCAGCAGCGTAGCGGGCTGTCGTTGGCGGAGTACGACGTCCTGTTCCGGCTCTCGGAGGCGTCCGAGTGCGGGCTTCGGATGAGCGCGCTGGCTGAGGACACCCACTGCTCACGCAGCCGCCTCAGTCACCAGATCGACCGTATGGAGGCCGATGGGCTCGTCCGCCGCATGTCTTGCCCAACCGACCGCAGAGGCGCGTTCGCGGTCCTCACGCCGAAAGGCCGCCAGGTGCTTGAAGACGCTGCTCCTGGACACATCGGGGACGTGCGGACCTTTCTGATCGACGCGCTCACCCGCGAGCAGCTCGCGCAGCTCACGGCGATCGCCGACGCGGTCGAGGCGCGCGTGACCGAGGCGGACCTGGCGACATAGGCGGTCTGCCCCCAAAGCCCGCCCTCACTCGAGGCTCAGCCGCGCCAGCGCCGCCAGCGCCGCGCGGATGTCCGTGTCGCGGGTCTCTGCCTGGGCGTCGATCCAGCGCCAGCGGACGCCCGCCTCGATCACGAACCGGGGTTGGTTGTGATCGCGGACCTCCTGGACGTCCAGCGCCACGGCCACCACGCCATCGATGTCGAGCAGCGGGTCCTCGATCACGCGCGCCGTGCCGTAGGCGGTGACCGCCACGTCACCCTCGCACAGCAACGTCAAGGCGGCCCGCGGGTCCGCTCGCAGCCGGCGCAGGGACTCCCGGCCGGCCGCCAGGGCGAAGAGCACCCGACGCGAGCTTGCCCGGACGCTGGTGGAGACCGGGATGGCGTGCGGATAGCGCCCGGCGGTCGACAGGATCGCCACCGTGCCGGGTGGCCATTCCGGCAAAGCTGCGGGCATGTGAGGCGAACTCATTCTCTGCGACCATATTCCAGCGAGAGGCTCATGCACGAGGTGATGGAGCTCATGAACCCGTTGGACCGGTACGCGTGGCGAGGCCTGTGGGCATTGCCGGTCTACGCAGCGCTCCTGCTGGCGCGGACGCTGACCCACCGGCCCAACCCCTCCTCCGATTTCCAGGCCTATGCCGAGTACATCACGACCACGCCGCTCGTGATCGGCCATCTGATCACTAGCATCCTGGGCATGAGCATTGGGGTCCTCGGGCTGGTCGCGCTGTTCGTGATCTTGTCCAGAGGGCCTACCGTGCGGCTCGCGTTGTCAGCGCTGGTCATCACCGTGATCGCGCAGGCGCTGGTCACCTCCGCCCTCGGGGTGGCCACCTTCGCGCAACCAGCGGTCAGCCACGCGTTCCTGGCGGGGCGGACCGCCGAGGCCGTCGAGATCAGCAACGCCATCTACGGACCCCTGCTCTACACCACCGCCCTGCCAGGGATCTTGCTCTTGGGCATCGGGCTCGTCTTGTTCGGGGTGGCGGTCGCCCGCTCCGAGTTGCTCCCCAAAGCCGCAGGTGTGCTCTTTGCGGTCGCGGGACCGCTGTTCGCGCTGATCGGCTTCGTCGGCCAGCGCATCCAGACGGTGGGCGCCGTGCTCATGACTGCCAGCATGCTCTGGATCGCTTACCGCGGTCAGCCCTCACCAACCGCCATGCGGCGCAGATCGGCCTCACCCTCAGTGTTAGAGCAGTGAGCTTGCGCCCAGCATCGATAGCCAGCTAATGTGCACCAGTTTGTCGATTCCGCTCGATATGCCTCCAGCGACCAGCACTCCGCACAAGGAGATCATCATGAGCACAGTGACACGCAAGCTCCGCATCCTGGCCATCACTCTGGTGGTTGGCAGCGTGATGGTGGTGGGGTCGGCCCCAGCCGCGCACGCTGGCGACGATCCCGCCGGCGCCGGAGTCTGCATCGCGACGTTGTGCCTGTAACGCGACGGCCGGCTGACGCCGCGCCGCGAGCGGACACGCTCCCCCTGCGCTCCTTTCAGGCTCGCTTCCAGCCGCGGCGCGTCAAGCTGACGAAGTAGCGCTGTGACGCATCGGGCAGGTTACGGTGCAGCAGATCGGACAGGCTGCGCGTCGTGCGGATCAGCTCCATTCCCAGCGGGGAGAAGGTTTTCTCGTTAAAGACGCGGGGCGCCAAGAGCGGGTTGGTCAGCGCCTGCGAGAACGCGTCGATCCCGACCATCCGGCCCATCAGTGATGGCAGCACGGAGTTCGGGCGGGTGTCCTCCGCGAACAGGCCGACATAAAACTCGATCCGGTCCACGCTCCCGTAGACCTCCCGGAGCGCGCTGATGACCTCCGGGTCACCGGAGATCTGATCAAAGTCCGTGACCCGCGGGAAGTGGCAATACGCCCGGTAGTCATTGTAGGGCGCAAGCTGGACCTCCCGCCCACGGCGGATGGTCTGCATCTCGACCTCCCACAGGATCGGGTCCGTGTTGAACAGGCCGATCCGCCCAGCGCGCTGATTCGACGCATCCTCGAAGAGCGGACCGAGGCCTCGGTGGGTCAAGATCTCGTTATTGAACAACGTCTCCTTGATGGTCAGATCGTGCCCGTCGATCCGCAGCGTGGAGGGAATGAGCATATGCCAGCGGTACAAAAGGTTGAACTCGATGGCCATCCAGTTCTGCCGGTACCACGGCTCATTCCGGAAGGGGGTCGGGTCCGCGAGGAAGCGGAAGTGGTAAGGAACAATATGATTGATGTAGTCCTCGATGACGATCTTGATCAACACGACCGTCAGGATATTGCGCGCCGTGGCGAAAAGCCGCTCATCGTCCCATCCCGGGTACTCATGAGCCAGCAGGCGAGCGATGCGATTATGCTCGCGGAAGAAGAGCACATTCATCATCGCAAAGCCCACCTGGAAGTTCGCGGTGTCACCGCCCATCGCGAACAGCCCGTTCTTTTGCTCGACCGAGAGCTGGTTGAACCTCACCACCTCCAGGCCCCGGAACTCCGGTTTGATCACTCCTTGCTCGCACAAGTACGGGGGGAACTCCTCGCCGTTGATGATCTGGCTTTTCAGCAGGCCGCCCTCGAAGGCGCGGAGCAACCGGGTCACCTGAGGGTTCAGCCCATAGAGCGGGGTCAGGTCGATCTCGTGGTTCGACTCGTTCTTCCTGGGATCCCGCGGCTCAGCGCGGCTGCTACGCAGGAAACCATCCGTGAACCATTGCGCGAAGTAGGGAAACAACACCGTCGACTTCGGGCACAGCGCCGTCTCACCACGACGCATGAACAGCTCGCCAACATGCTCGACGCTGGGCATGCCCTCGCCTGAGTCCTGCGCTGGTGGAAGGTGCCGGCTGTCGAACGTCCGGTCCGTGAGCGAGTCCCAGGAGGTGTACGGAGCCATCGTGCTTAATGGGCTCGGCCGGGGAGGCATCTTCAGGATCGCTCGATTGATAAGCGCCCGGTTGACCCGGCGCCACAGCGGATCGCTACGCTGGATCAGCCTCCATGCCGCGCCAAAATGTGTGGTGAAGTAAAATTCAAGTGTGTTGCGAAAGCCGTCATTAACGGTGCTTCTCCCGCCAGCCATGGTGTGCCTCGCTCCTTACTGGTGCGCGTCTTTCCCCTATTGCTCAATAGGATATGCCCCGGTCTCGGGAATGAGCCGCAGCGCGATCATGGACCCGCCCCCGGTGCACGCGGCACCAGTCCTGAGCCGCACTGCATGCCTGGGTTCATACCGCCAAGAAGACCCACCGGTTCACCCGCACATCCCACGCCTAGCTGCGCATTATGCCAGCGCTGCTTGAACGACCATACCTCGCGATAATCGCATCCGCCATCGCCCGGCCTCTGCCCACATGGCGTGCAGGGGGATTCAGCGGCATGTCTTCAAATCTTTGAGGGATGGGTATGGATGGCACCGTATGGACCGAGCGCCAGATGTCTTCGTGTTCGCACCCGACCCCATCCTTACGGTCACCGTGGAGGCAGGGACGGGTCATGACGAGATCCACCTCCATGCCGGTGGCCAGGGCTTTTGGGTGGCCCAAATGCTGTCTTCGCTTGGGGCGCCGGTCACCCTGTGCAGCCCGTTCGGGGGTGAGACCGGCCGAGTGGTACGCATTCTGGTGGAGGCTAAGCGGCTTGCCCTCCGAACGGTCGAGACTGCCGGCTCAAACGGAGCCTACGTCCACGATCGGCGCCAGGGCGAGCGGGTGCTGGTAGCCGAGACTCCCCCTGACCCATTGTCCCGCCACGAGCTTGACGAACTCTATGGGGCCGCTTTGATGGGTGGACTGGATGCGGCCGTGTGCGTGCTCGGGGGTCCTGGGCCGTGGGACCCACCTGTCCTACCCGCCGACATCTACCGGCGCCTGGCAGGGGATCTGCGGGCCAACGGCAAAGTTGTGGTGGCCGACCTGTCGGGAAAGCCGCTCGCGTGCGCACTCAAGGGGGGCGTCACTGTCATCAAAGTGAGCCATGAGGATCTGATCTCTGGGGGGGAGGCCAGGGACGACAACATCGACGCCCTGCTGGAGACGATGGCTCGGCTGCAGACGAACGGGGCTGAGCACGTGCTCGTTACCCGGGCGGAGGCGCCCGCCCTGGCCTTGATCAACGGCGCCGTTGTCGAGCTTGTGCCACCCCGCTTGGAGGTGGTGGATCACCGGGGAGCGGGCGACTCGATGACCGCTGGGTTGGCCGCTGGCATCGCCCGGGGCGACGACCTCGGCACCGCCCTCCGCCTCGGGGCCGCCGCCGGGGCCTTGAATGTGACGCGGCGCGGCCTGGCCACCGGTGACCGCCGGGAGATCGAGCGATTGGCCAGCCACGTCGAGCTGCGACCGCTGCAGCGGGAGGGAGGACCGGGTGAGTGACCCCCACGACCATAGTGTGGTGAGCCCCTTGGAGACCAGCGATTCCGCAAAGCGCCATCCGCTTCCTGACCAGCGGGTCGTCTCCCCGGACGAGATCAGTGCTCGCGCGGCGCCCTCGAAGGACAGGCAGCGGCGAGAGCAAGCGCCGGAGAGGCCTCGCATACGCTGCCTTGTGACCAATGATGACGGCATCGACAGCGAAGGTCTGCGCATCCTGGCCCTTGTGGCGGTGGAGGCGGGGTTGGAGGTCGTGGTAGCCAGCCCGCTGGAGAACTGCAGCGGAGCGAGCTCCTCAATAACCGCCGTCGATGTGGACGGGCGTTTCGTTTCCGAGCGGCGCTCGCTGGCGGGGCTCGAGGCTTGTGACACCTATGCGGTCGACGGGCTGCCCGCCTTCATCGCCCTTACCGGCGCCCGAGGCGCCTTTGGGCCGCCACCTGACCTCCTGCTTTCCGGGATCAACTACGGCCCGAACGCTGGACACGCCATCCTCCACTCAGGAACGGTGGGCGCCGCCCTCACCGCATCTACCCACGCCCTGCGCGCCATGGCCGTCTCCATCGGGAGCGGAAACCCGCCGCACTGGGACACGGCGGCCGACGTGGCCCGGAAGGTGCTGCCCTGGCTGGTCAACGCGCCGGCAGGGACCGTCCTCAACGTGAACGTCCCCAATGTCCCCTTGGGGAAAGTGCGCGGTGTCCGCAAGGCCGGGCTGGCCTCCTTCGGTGCGGTGCAGACGAACGTGGCCGAGAGGGGCGAGGGTTACGTGCAGATCTCGATGTCGGAGATCGAGGCTCTGCACGAGCCGGGGACGGACGCTGCCCTCATGGCCGCCGGCTACGCCACCGTCACCGCTCTACGGGCCATATGTGAGGCGGGAGACGTCGAGTTGCCCGCCTTCCCCGAGGGATGAGCAACCGGGTCGAGGCGCAATCGCGGCAATCGCTCACCTTGCCACGCCCCTTGTGAGTTGTTAGCCGTCGGCGAGCAGGTGCGGGGGCGGCGGGGGAAGGTCGCTGCCGCGAAGGGTCCGCGGGACGGCGGCGGCCCCGTCATCGGGGCAGGTCGGCTCCCAGGGATGCAGATCGCGGCGGCAGACGGGGCAAGAGCGGAGATCTAAATCGAGCTCCAGGCCGCTCTCCCCACCTGGGTTTTCATCACTTTTTCGCAGCACGCCCATGGGCTCATCCTAGTGGTCCGTCGCAGGGGCCGCCCTGCAACCGTCAGCGCGTGCGTAGATTGCTCAATAGTCTGAGTAGTATTGCCTCACGTCCTTCCCCAGCATTCCGCTGCCCGCTGTTCGATCTCGTGCGTACGCGGATCCGGGAGCCCCGCAGGTTCATCCAGGTGCTCGCCGGACCACGGTAGGTCGGCAAGACCACGCTGGTCCGGCAGGTGCTGGAGACGGCCGGCTTGCCGCATCACTACGCATCAGCTGACGCGGAGACCTTGCAGGACCGGGCTTGGGTCGAGAACCAGTGGGCGATTGGGCGGCTCCGCGCGCGGGACCACGAGCATGGCGCGCTGCTCGTGCTTGACGAGGTCCAGAAGGTGACCGCATGGTCGGAGGTCATCAAGCGCCTTTGGGATGAGGACAGTGCCGCGGGGCTCGTCAACGCTGGGTTGGAGGTGTTCTATTGGCGCGACCGCGGACTTGAGGTGGACTACGTCGTACGCCGTGGTCGTGCGGTGGCCGCGTTCGAGGTGAAGAGCGGGTGGAGCAAAGGGACGCACACGGGACTCGATGCGTTCAGGCGCGCCGTTCACCCAGCGCATGCCCTGCTGATCGGGTGGAACGGGATCCCGCTCAAGGAGTTCTTCGACCGGCCCGTGACCGGCTGGTTTGGGTGACCGGCTCGCGCTCTTCGCCTGGCGGTGATCTCCCGCGTGGACAACCGCCTCGTGCCGACCTCCACCGGCTACGCCTTGGAACGCCAGCTCATGATCACGCTCACTTCCGTTCGTGAGCTTGGGACACCGCGCGCGACAGCGCGACACCGCCCGCCCGCCAGCCCTACGCCGCGACACCGCCAATCCGCTGCCCTCTGACCAGCCCACGCGCCCCGCTGGCCTACCCTGATCCGGCACACCAGACCAAAAGGGGCCACGATGAGACGCTGGACAGGCGACGACGTGCGGATCCTCCGCAACAACGTCTTGGATGAGTCCAGGCTCGACTTCGCGAGACGGGTGGGCTGCTCTGTGCGCTCCATCGAGCGTTGGGAGGCCGGTGGCCCGATCAGCCGGCAATCCAGCCGGGCGCTGCACGAGGCCCTGAGCAAAGCCCCAACCTCAGCGCAGGCCGAGTTCGAGGCGCTACGCAGCCAGCCCGCTACGGTGGACAGCGTCAAGGACGGCGAGCCTGACCAAACCGCGAAGGCGGGTGACGCGACGAATCGTTGGGAGGTCCTCAAGCTCATCGGCGTCACCGCGGTGGCGCCGGATGTGCTTGTTGAGGTCGCCGCTGAGGTGATGGACTCCACGCGGCGGGCGGGGGCGTCGTCGGTCGGTGACGGCGTGCTGGAGCAGCTGGAGCTGGCCGTCATCAACCTCAACCAGGCCTACTTGCGTGACGCCCCTGAGCGGCTGTTTGAGACGGTCCGCTGGTACCGCCAACGTGTCGCTGAGATCATCGAGCGCCCGCACACGTTGCGCCAGGGCAGACTGCTGTACGCCTATGCGGGTTGGCTGTCAGAGCTGCTCGCCCGGCTGGCCCGCGATCTCGGTGAGCTGACCTTGGCCGAGACGTACTGCGTCGACGCCTACCAGCACGGCTGGCAGGCGGAGGACAACGAGCTGTGCGCCTGGGCGATGCTGGAGAAGGCAAGCAACGCCGTCTTTCGTGACCGCCCGCAAGCCGCGCTGTCGGCGGCCCTCGAGGGGACGATGCGCGCGCCCGCCAATCACCCCGTCGCTTTGGGGTTGACGGGCCAGGTTGTGCGTGCGTGCGCCCGGCTTGGGCGGCGTGACGACTTCACCCGAGCGCTTCGGGAGGCGATGGATCTGCGTGAGCGCCTCCCTGCGCAGACGCCCACACGCTTCGGGGAAGACCTCAGCCCAGAGCGTGCCTCGCTTCCTGACGGCATCGAGGGGTACGCGGCCTCGTCCTGCGTCTGGCTCGGGCTGGCGGAAGACGCTCAACACTACGCGGAGCACACCCTGCAGCTGACCGTTTCGGCCCCCCCAGAGCATCGCTCCCGGAGCCGGGAGTCGATTGCCCGTATTGACCTTGGGCTGGCGCGGACAGCGCTGTCCGCGCCTGACGAGGCATGCGTGCTTGGCCACCAAGCGCTGTCCTGGGAGCCACCCGCCGGGCACCCGGTGCTCGCGCGGGCGTTAGAGCTGGACGCGGCGCTGCAACGCCGCTACCCCGACCTGCCCCAGGTCGCGGAGTTCCACGAGCGCTGCCACCAGCCGACTCGCGCCAATCGTTGATGACCGCAACCAGCGCCTCAACCTGAATCCACCGAACAACGCTCACGTCGGCGCAGGCGGGCGTCAGTTTTCCTCCGGATCCGCGGGAAAGCTGACGTTCACCCCGCAGATGCGGCGCGTGGGGTGCGGTTTCCCTCAAAAGAGAAGGAAACCTGCACATGAGGGGGGTCGCCACCGGTTGATTCAGCCTCAGCGGCGAGTCAAGGCTCGCCGCTGAGGCGCTGTACTGGCGGCGGGCTGGCCAGGCCGCTCTCCCCGCCGGGGCTCTCATCGCTTTTCACAAAAAGGCCCAGAGGACTCGGCCTTGTTCCTCCTCACTCCGCGTACAGGTCCGCGGGGTCGAGGACCTGGCTGCCCGATCGGGCGACGACATGGAGGATCTCAGCGCGCGCATGCGGTGAGCCGGCGAGCACCTTGCGCAGCTGCGCCCGCTCGGCGTCCCCGTCGACCCCCGTTGCCCACAACGCCGAGGCCGCGGCGACCGCGTGCGCGCCCCGTAACGCGAGCACATCGACGGCGTCCCCCTCAGTGGTCGGCCACCATGGGCCGCAGGTGGCCTGCTCACGCTCGGCGAGCCAGTCACGGACGACGGCCGCGAGCGCGCGGTGCTGGCTGCCGGCGATGCGGTCACGGACAGCGGCGAGCACACCAGCGCCCCGTCCCAGCTCGAAGGCCTCCCGGTTGGGGACCACGACGGCGAGCCACAGGCGCAAGAGCGGATCCCGCACCTCGTAGCGCACCCGCTTCGTCCGCCGCGGGTCCTCGCCGACCGGGGTGAGCCGGTCGATCAAGCCGAGCGCCTCTAACATGCCGAGCGCCTCGCTTGTCGTCGCTGGCGCCAGGCCCGCCCGGTCACGGATGGCCGTGAACGTCGACGCGCCGAGCGCGATCAGCTCGAGGATCCGCGCCGCAGCCGACCCAGCCGGCAGCTCCTGCAGCACGACTGTCCCCTCGTCGCCAAGCGGCGCGCCCGGCCCGTCGAGCAGATCCTCGAGGTTCGCCAACGCGTCGTGGCGCGCGTCCCACAGCGTGAGGTAGCGCGGCATGCCGCCGACCGTGAGGTACGCCTCCAGCCAGGTCCCCGGGTCCTGCCCGCCCACGAGCAGCCCGGCGTCCCGCCAGCTGAACGGCGCCAGGCGCAGGTGCGCGTCGGCCCGGCCGAACAGCGGCGCGTCAGCGGCGATCAGCTCCTCCATCAACCCCACGTGGCTGCCCGCCAGCACGACCGACAGCTGTGACGAGCCGCGATGATCCCACCGTGCCTGCAGGGTCGACGGCAGCGACGGATCGGCCTCGCATAGATAGGGAAACTCGTCCAAGATGAGCAGCAGCGGCTCGTCCCGCGCCCTCGCGAGCAAGTAGCCGAGCGCCGCATCCCAGCTCGGCAGATGGCCGAGGTCGAGCAGATCCCCTGGCGCGGGCGGCGCCACCACACGGAGGCGCTCCTCCAGCCGCCGCAGCGCCTCAGCGACCGGCGCCCGCGTCCCTGGCAAGAAGACCGCCCGCCGGTCGCTCGCGAAGCGGTCGAGCAGGGCGGTCTTCCCCACCCGCCGCCTGCCCGACACGACCGCAAGCCCTGGTTGCTCCCCGCATGCCCGCTCCAGCGCTCGCAGCTCTTGTTCACGGTTCACGAAGTTCGCCATGTCCGAAGTTTGGCACAAGCGAACCTCAAAATGCGGGAGGCGGGGTCTCTTCGATGCGCGGGCTGGCCGGGCGGTGCATTATCAACAGTTGGGCAGGTCAGTGCGGGGCACTCGCCGAGCGCATGACGCCGATGCCTGCCTGTGCCGGATAGCCACGACAGGAGGGAGCCCCATGCCCGCGCGCGAGCCTCATGAGGTGTCACACCTCGCCAGCGAGGCATTCAATGCTGGGAACCTTGATGCCCTCGCTTCCCTCTACGAGCCAGAGGCAACGCTGGTCGTGCAGCCTGGCCAGCCGGTGACCGGCATCCAGGCGATCCGCGAGGCGCTCCGCGAGTTCGTAGCAATCACGAAAGCGTTCGACGTGAGCGTGAAGACAGTCGTCCATGGCCCCGGGGTAGCCCTCGTGCTCAACGACTGGGTCATTCACGGCGCTGCGCCCGACGGCAGCCCAGTCGAGATGCGCGGGTCAGCCGCAGACGTCGTGCGCCAGCAACCTGACGGGACATGGTTGTTGGTTATCGACAACCCTTGGAGCGCCGCCTGACGGCGCGTTTAGCGCTTGCAGCAATCATTCTCAGGTGGGGGGTGGCTGATTGCCATCATTCCCCAGAGAGGCCGCCCCGACGACCAGTGTTGCGCTGAAACTGGCCGCTGGTCCCGAGGCCCAAAGATGCTCCAGTTGGAGCGTATGACGATCACGGCTTGGTCGATAAGGCCTTTCGCGCGGAACACCTCGCTGGGCTGAGCTCGCTGCAACTCGACGAGGACTAAGCCGGCGGCAAGCTCCAAGGACTGGTCACGACTCAGGCTGTACGCGGCGCAGATGCTTTGCACCCGCTTAAGCTCAGCAAGTATCCGCTCACGGACGAACTCTGGGGTGATTGGGGGGGGATGCGGAAAGGACACGGACCGCGTGGTCATATGCCCACCGGCCACTTCTGGTAGGGACGGGATGGATCATCCAGAGCTGGCGCTAATGCCGAAACTCCAACCACGGGGCGATCTTCCTAGAGGCGGTGGACATCCACTGAACAGAGAAGGCCTGCCGAGCCTGTGCTGGCATGGACTGGATGGCTAGTGGGGGGTCTGCCGACTTACCTTTAGTACAGATGCACGTACGCATCGTAGTCTTTGCAGACGACGGATGCAAGGGACGAATGCACGTGCACCGGCTATGCGCGGCGCGGTCTCTCTGGCCCAAGCGGGGACGATCGAGCAGCAGGACTACCCGTCTGCCCAGCTCACAAGCGTTGCAGGCGCCGCCTGAACGCTGGACTGGAGCCTACGGAGTCCCCTCACCCTCGGTCGAGGCATGTGGCGCCGACCCTGTGGTGGGAGCGTCCGGCGGGACTCCTGCGCCCGCCTGCGCAGGAGTGGTCTCCATATCCGCAATGATTGCCTTAAGGGATCTGACGGTCTCGGCAGGCGGTTCAGCGTTGACGCAAAGACGATTCATGATCGCCACGTAATGTTCGACATCGTCTCTTTTGTCAAGATAAAGGGCGCTGGTCAGTTGCTCAAGATAGACGATGTCGGGCAGATCGGATTCAGCGAATCGCAAGATCGTGAACGAACCGCCTGCCGCAGCGTGCCCACCAAGATCAAAAGGAATGATCTGGAGGGTGATATTCGGCAGCTTGGTCATCTCAATTAGGTGCTGAATCTGCTCGCGGAGCACTCGTGGCCCTCCGAGCGGTCGCCGGAGCGCTGCCTCATCCATAGCAGCCCAGAGGGTTGGCGGCTGGGGTCGTGTGAGCAGCTCTTGACGCTTAATCCGTAGCGTGACCCGACGCTGAACTTCATCGGCGGGTACCTCCGGATACCCTAACGCAATGACCGCACGGGCGTACTCTTCAGTTTGGAGCAGTCCGGGTACGAGCTGCGCTTGGTAGGTGCGGATGATGGAGGCAGCCTGCTCTAATCCAACGTACATCCCGAACCAGTTGGGCAGAGCGTCGCCGTATTTATGCCACCAGCCTGGGGTATTGGCCTGCCGGGCGAGCGTGAGGAACGCCTCTCGTTCCTGCTCGTCGTTGACGCCGTACAGGGTGAGCAGATCGGCCACATCACGCTCTTTGAAACTTACTCGTCCCAGCTCCAAGCGGCTGATCTTGGCAGAAGACCCCCGAATCACATATGCAGCCGCCTCGCGGCTGGTGCCGCTTGCCTCCCGGAGACGGCGCAGCTGGGTGCCTAATAAGATGCGTAAGGCTGTGGGTCCACCAGTAGGTTGATTATGAAGATGTCGCACGGATGGGCCGTGAGCTGATTCAGCTGCAATCATGAGGTCCTCATCGCAGGCGTAGGTCACCGTGTCCCACTATCTGGCACGGCCAAGCAGCAGGCCGGGGTCCCGAGAGCGGCGCGGTCGCGTATACCCTAGCCCGCGCCGCATAGTAGCGCCTGCCACGCCTCTTTGCGAGGCCGCCTCTTAGGGCACTTGTGAGACAGGTGTGGTAATTGTTTGATCACCCACCATGTGTCGGCTAGGCGATATCGTTCACTAAGTCGTCGAAGTCGCCTCTCTTCACGCCACGGACAAAGGCTGCAAACTCACTGTATGTATAGATCAGCGCTGGGCCGTTGGGGTGGCGAGAGTTACGGACGGCGATTTCCCCGTTCGGCAGCTCCGCCAACTCGACGCATTCACCCCTTGGGTTGCTGTAGGGGCTTTTCCGCCAGATGACCCCCTGCAACGAGGTGGCTGGCACGCTGCCATCGATCTGTTGCATGCCTTCTCCTTCCTCCTAGATAATTTTGGCGATCGCAGTGTCCCGTTCCGGCCTCCGCCCTCACTCAAATGGCAGCAAGCTCCGTACCGGTATCACAGATCTTGCGCTACGTATGCTATACAGCCCATCGTGCACGTGCATCAGTCTCTTGCAGAGTGGGCACGCGTGGACTTTGATATACAAAATATGTCATTTGCCCCGAACCCCTGAGCTTGCATTGTGACAATGATGACTGGCATATGCTTGAAGGAGCTCAATTAACGTGTAGCTACGTCAGATTTATGGAAATCACTAGAATGCAGCAGTCACGCTGGATGTGACCACCGGTGAGTCCACGCTCAGGCGCGCTCCTCCTACCGCAGGTCGAACTCCGATTTCCTCAGCATCATTAGCCTCTTGCGGTCAGCGAATTTGAAACCCAGAATATGAGGTGATCGCCTGGCACTGGCTGCCACAGGGTACCGAAGGCATCTGCCGCATGAGTGGGCGGCGCAGTGCTCGCATCAGACCCCAAGCCACGAGACCCGTCATACGATAACAAGAATGAAATACGATACTCGTATGCGCTAAGAGGCGACACAAGCGGAAGGTGCGTCGTGAGTGAGAGTTCGTTTACCGTTAGTCGGAACCCCGCGTCCAAGATCGATACGAGTATGGCGCATCCGGCTCGCGTCTGGGATTACTGGCTGGGCGGCAAGGACAACTATGCCCCCGACCGCGAGGTCGGCGACCTGCTGAATGCCGCCATGCCCGAGGTGGTCATCTGGGCTCGCGCTGATCGGGAGTTTCTGATCAGAGCCGTTCGGTATCTCGTCAGCGAGGTGGGGATCCGCCAGTTCCTCGACATTGGCACCGGCATTCCCACAGCGAACAACACGCACGAAGTGGCTCAGTCGATCGCGCCGGACTGCCGGATTGTCTACGTCGACAACGATCCCATCGTGTTGGTGCACGCGCGTGCCCTGCTTACCAGCACACCACAAGGCGCGACCGACTACATCGACGCTGACCTACGCGAGCCTGATAAGATTCTCAGGGCCGCCGCCCAAACCCTGGATTTCAGCAAACCAATCGCCCTCATACTGCTTGGAATCTTGGAGTTCATCATCACCGACGAGGCGTACGAGATCGTGAGCCGCCTGCTGGGCGCCATGCCTTCCGGCAGCCACTTGGCTATTGCCTCCCCGACTGGCGAGGTCCACCGCGAGACAACGACCGAGGTCATACGGCGCTGGAACGAGAGCGGCGCAACCCCGGCAACGCTCCGCAGCCGCGAGGAACTCATCCGCTTCTTCGACCACATGGAGCTGTTGGAGCCTGGGTTGGTCTCCCTGCCCCAATGGCGGCCCGATCCCAGCACGCTTTACGCCGATCGCGAGATCGCATTCTTTGGCGCCGTCGGGCGCAAACCCTAGCCGCTATCTCGCCAAACGGTGGGCGTGACCTCCCCCGTCAAGGCGGCGCGGTCGAGCTTGCCCGACCTGAGCAGCGGCAGCTCATCGACAAGGACCAACTCGCGGGGCGCGTGCGCTCCGGTGGCGCGCTCCGCGACGAAGCGGCGGAGCTCGTCAAGGGCTGGCGCCTCATGGGGGTCGGTGGGGACCACGACCGCGACGACGCGCTGGCCCCACTCGGGGTCACACCGGCCGATGACCGCGGCATCAGCAACCCTTGGGTGCTCGGCGAGCAAGCCAGCGACCGCGGCCGGAGCGACGTTCTCACCACCGGTGACGATCATGTCATCGGCGCGGCCGAGGATCTCAAGCCGCCCGCCAGGCGCCCAACGGCCCAGGTCATGGGTAAGGAACCACCCGTCACGGAACGCCTCGGCGTCCAGGTCGGGGCGGTGGCGGTACCCACGGGCGAGCATCGGCCCACGGATGCGGATGCGCCCGCCAACCCCGGTCGCGGCATCTACGCCATCGAGCGGGCGGCCGTCGTAGACGCACCCGCCCGTGGTTTCGGTCATGCCGTAGGTCACGACGATGCGCGCTCCCGCGGCTCGGGCGCGGCCAAGCAGCCCAGGCGAGGCGGTCGCGCCGCCGAGCAAGATGCAACGGAAGCGGGCAACGTCCACCCCGGCGTTGAGCAGCCGCACGAGCATTGTCGGCACCAGTGAGACATGGGTGGCCTCGGCCTGAGCGATCGCGGCGACGTCGAAGCGGTCGAGGATCAGCGGCTCGGTGCCACTGACCAGGGCGCGGACCAGCACCTGGATCCCGGCGATGTGGCTGGTCGGCAGGCAGCATAGCCAGCGGTCGCCTGGCTGGGAGCCAATGCGTGCGAGGCTCGCCCGCGCGGAGTACTCCAGCGCCTTTGCCTCTAGCTCCACGCCCTTCGGCGCGCCGGTCGACCCCGAGGTCGCGACGACGACCGCCACGTCGGGGTGGACGGGCTCGTCCGGGCGCAGCGCGGCGAGCAAGCGATCCCGCTGGGCGGGACTTTGGCCAGGGTCTAGCGGCAGGATCGCAGGCCCACCGTCCAGCGCCTCGCGGACCGCGTCGAGCAGCGCAGGGCTAGAGGGCAGCTCCAAGGCGACGAGGCGGCGACCCATAGGGCTGCTACCGTACCGGGGCGATGACCGAATTCATCAATTGGAAGCCCGAGGGGGACTACACCGACATCCTCTACCACCACGCCGAGGGCATCGTGAAGATCACGATTAACCGGCCTGAGGTGCGCAACGCGTTCCGGCCGCAGACGCTCTTCGAGCTGTCCCACGCGTTCAACGTCGCCCGTGACGACCCTGAGGTCGGGGTGATCATCCTGACCGGCTCGGGCACCAAGGCGTTCTGCTCCGGTGGGGACCAGCGGGTCCGCGGCGATGACGGGTACAAGGATCCCACCGGCGTGGGGCGGCTGAACGTCCTGGACCTGCAGATCCAGATCCGCCGCACGCCGAAGCCGGTCATCGCGATGGTCGCCGGGTACGCGATCGGCGGCGGGCACGTCCTGCACATCGTCTGCGACCTGACGATCGCCGCGGACAACGCCCGCTTCGGCCAGACCGGCCCGAGGGTCGGATCGTTCGACGGCGGCTACGGCTCGGGGCTGCTCGCCCGCTCAGTGGGCCAGAAGAAGGCGCGGGAGATCTGGTTCCTGTGCGAGCAGTACGACGCGCAGCAGGCGCTCGACATGGGGCTGGTCAACAAGGTCGTGCCCCTGGAGCAGCTGGAGGAGGAGACCGTCGCCTGGTGCCGGAAGATACTGCAGCACTCGCCGCTCGCGCTGCGGATGCTCAAGGCGTCGCTCAACGCCGCCGACGATGGCCTCGCCGGCATCCAGCAGCTGGCCGGGGACGCGACGCTGCTGTTCTACCTGTCCGAGGAGGCGCAGGAGGGCCGCGACGCCTACCTGCAGAAACGCCCCCCTGACTTCGGCCGCTTCCCCCGCCGGCCATAGGAGGCTGCTGGAGAGGTGCGCACGCTCGGCATTGGCCTGGCGTTTCTCCGCTTCACGGAGGAGAGCTGCCGCGTGAGCCGAATCCCGGGCGTCTAAGCGTGCGGGTCTGGGTCGAGGCCGCCCGGCCGCGGACGCTCGCGGCGGCCGTCGCTCCCGTGCTGGTCGGCACCGCCGCGGCTGACCGGCTGATTCCCTGGCGATTCGCGGCGGCCCTGATCGTGGCGCTTGCCCTCCAGGTCGGCGTCAACTACGCGAACGACTACTACGACGGCGTCCGCGGCATCGATACCGCTGAGCGGGTCGGCCCGCGGCGCGCGGTCGCCACTGGCCTGGTGGCGCCCGCGCGGATGCGGGCCGCGATGCTCGCCGCGTTCACGGTGGCGGGGATCGCGGGGCTGTCGCTCGCCGCCGCGGTGGGCTGGGAGCTGCTGCTGGTCGGGCTCGCCTGCCTCGCCGCCGCGGTCGGCTACAGCGGCGGGCCTCGGCCCTACGCGTCGGCGGGCCTGGGGGAGCTGTTCGTGTTCGTGTGCTTCGGGTTGATCGCCACGGTCGGCTCGGCGTACGTCCAGGCGGAGCGGATCCCAGCCGTAGCGGTGGCCGCCGCGGTGCCGATGGGCCTGCTGATCACCGCAATCCTCGTGGCGAACAACGCCCGCGACATCGCCACCGACGCCGCTGCGGGGAAGCGGACGCTGGCCGTCCGCCTCGGCCGCCGCCGCACCGGCGTGCTGTATGTGGCGCTCGTCGCGGGGGCATTCGCGTGGGTCCCGGTGATCGCTCTGCTCGCCCGCTCACCCGCCCCGCTGCTGGCCCTGCTCGCCCTGCCCATCGCGGTCCGCCCGTGCCGGCTCCTGGCCAGCCCCGCCCAGGGCGCCCCGCTCCTGCCCGCCCTCGCCGCCACCGCCCGCCTCGTCCTGGTCTTCGGCCTGCTTCTATCCGCCGGGCTGCTACTCAGCTGAGGATTATGGCGAGCTGAGCATCACACCTGGCTGATACCCGCCGCATGATGGTCTCGGGCGCTCAGCCCTCTGAGCGATGATGGCTTGACTGGTGCGCTCGGCGGTTCATGGCCTCGGCGAATGGCGTCCACCACTGGGTGGGTGGGACCTCCTGGCACACCTTCGCAAGGTGTTGACCTGAGGTCGTGCGGAGCGCCTCGGCTGACGTGGTAATCCACGGCGCGACATTGGCGTGGCCTTGCGCCTCGTACTCCCTGGCCTGGATCAGGCACTCGAGCTTGTCCGCGTCGCGGGCGCAGCGGGCCTCCAGAGACTCGCGGGCCTCGTACTCCGCGACGAGTGCGCGGAGCGCCGCCCCGATGGAGCCTGGGAAATCGATCACTTGATCTGCGGTCACTGCTGTATGAGAGGCTGTGCTCACGTAGCCCTTGCCGACGGAGGGGATGTCGCCGGTTCTCGTCTCTTGTGTGTCATGGAAGACGCACAAGATCACTGTTTTGCCCGGATCGGCGCCCTCGAGCAGCGCGAGGATGTAGCCGATCACCGCCGTGCGAAATGAATGCTCGGCGATGCTTTCCGGATCGTTGATTCCCGCGATCCACCAGCCCGTGCGCTTCGATCTCTTGAGCAGACCAACCTCGTAGAGAAAGTTCGCCACGCCCTCCAGCTCAGATTCCTCCATAGCGCGAGGGTAACCGGCGGCGATGACCGGGAACGGGAGGCGGTCGCGCAACGGGCGCCTTGCCAGGCAGACTGTCACGTCATGATCAGGCTGTTCTCGATCCCGATGCGCACGCGGTTCCGGCGGGTGGTCCGGCGTGAGGGGGCGTTGATCCACGGCCCGGCGGGGTGGGGGGAGTTCTCGCCGTTCCCGGAGTACCCGCCCGAGGTCTGCGCGCGGTGGCTGGCGTCGGCGCGGGAGGCGGCGGGCAAGCCGTGGCCGCGGCCGGTGCGTGACCGCGTGCCGGTCAACGTCACCGTCCCCGCGGTTGGCCCGGAGCAGGCCCACGCGATCGTCACCGCCTCGGGGTGCGCGACCGCCAAGGTGAAGGTGGCCGAGCCAGGCCAGTCGCTCGACGACGACCTTGCCCGGGTCGAGGCGGTGCGGGACGCGCTCGGGCCTGGCGGGCGGGTCCGCGTCGACGCGAACGGGGCGTGGGACGTCGACGGGGCCGCCCGGGCGATCAAGGCGCTGGACCAGTTCGAGCTGGAGTACGCCGAGCAGCCCTGCGCGACGCTGGAGGAGATGGCGCGGCTGCGCCGGCAGGTGGACGTGCCGCTCGCCGCCGACGAGTCGGTGCGAACGGCCGAGGACCCGCTCCGCGTCGCTGGGCTGGAGGCGGCGGACCTGGTCGTGCTGAAGGTCCAGCCACTCGGCGGGGTGTGGCCCTCGCTGGAGGTCGCCGAGGCCGCGGGGCTCCCGGCGGTCGTGTCCTCCGCGGTCGAGACGTCGATCGGGATCGCCGCAGGCATCGCGCTGGCGGCGGCGTTGCCCGAGCTGCCCTACGCCTGCGGCCTCGCCACCGTCGCGCTGCTGGAGGGCGATGTCGTGGCCGACCCCCTGCTGCCGGTCGGCGGCGCGATCCTCGTCCGCCGCCCGGAGGTCGACCCAGAGGCGCTGGCCCGCTACGAGCTGCGCGGGCCGGAGGCCGGCCGGGTCCTGGACCGCATGGCCGCCGCCGACCATCTGAGCTGGCCGGTGGTCGGATGAACCCGGCGACCGCGCTGGCCACCAGCCTGGTCGAGGAGCTCGCCGGGCACGGCCTGACCGACGCCTGCCTCGCGCCGGGCTCGCGGTCAGCGCCCCTGGCGCTCGCGCTCCACAGCCACCCGGGTGTCCGGCTACACGTGCGCATCGACGAGCGGTCCGCCGCGTTCCTCGCGCTCGGCATCGGGCGGGTGGCCCGCCGCCCGGCGGCGGTCGTGTGCACGTCCGGGACCGCGGCGGCCAACCTCCACCCCGCGGTGATCGAGGCCCACCACGCGCGCGTCCCGCTGTTGGTCCTCACCGCCGACCGGCCGCCCGAGCTGCGCGACACCGGCGCGAACCAGACGATCGACCAGCTGAAGCTCTACGGATCCTGCGTGCGCTGGTTCTGCGAGGTCGGCGTCCCCGAGCTGCGCGACGATGCTCCCGCCTACTGGCGCTCGCTCGCCGCCCGCGCCTGGGCTGAGGCCACCGGCCTTGGCGCCCCCCCCGGCCCCGTGCACCTGAACGTCCCGTTCCGCGAGCCGCTCCTCCCGCTGGAGGCCGGAGAGGGTCGATCCAGCCGCCATGCCAACGATCCGATCGACACCGTCCGGGCGCCCAGCCCGCGGGCCGTCGAGTGGCTGGCGGAGCTTGTCAACCGCACGCCGCGCGGCGTGCTCGTCGCAGGGGACGTGGATCTCGATCCCCAGCCGCTCCTGCAGCTCGCGCAGGCCGCCGCCTGGCCAGTCTTGGCCGAGCCGACGAGCAACCTCCGCGCGGGGCCGAACGCGGTGTCGACCTCCCACCACCTGCTCGCCACGGAGGCGTTCGCGGAGCAGCACCGCCCCGACGCCATCCTGGTCGCCGGCAAGGTCGGGCTGTCCCGTCCGCTGCTCGCGCTGCTCGGGAGCGGCGCCCCCCAGGTCCTGCTCGACCGGGACGGCGCGTGGCTCGACCCGGCCAGGCTCACCCCGCGGGTGATCACCGGGGACCCGGCCCTTACGGCAGCCGAGGTCACGGCCAGGATCCAGCCCCGCGCGCGCAGCCTCTGGCTCGACAGCTGGCTCGACGCCGAGGCCAAAGCCCGGCACGCCCTCGATGCCCTGCTCGACGCGGCCGACGAGCCGAGCGAGCCCCGCGCCGCGCGTGACCTCGCCGCGCTCGCGCCGGACGGGGCGCTGCTGGTGGCCGGGTCGAGCATGCCGATCCGCGATCTCCACTTCACCATGCGACCGCGCCACGGCCTGCGGGTCGTCGGCAACCGGGGCGCGAGCGGCATCGACGGGTTCGTGTCGACCGCAGTCGGGGCGGCGCTGGCCCACGACGGCCCGGCTTTCGCGCTGGCCGGTGACCTCTCGCTGCTCCACGACCAGAACGGCCTGCTCATCGCGCCGGGCGAGCCGCGGCCCGACCTGGTGCTCGTCGTCGTCAACAACGACGGTGGGGGGATCTTCTCGCTGCTGCCCCAGGCGGAGCTCAGCGACGGCTTTGAGCGGCTGTTCGGCACCCCGCACGGCGTCGACCTCGCCCACGTCGCCACAACTGCGGGCTGCGGCTACCAACGCCTTGAGCGCGCCACCGACCTCGCGGGCGCCGTCAAGGCGCCCCAAGGCATCCACCTCGTCGAGGTCCGCACCGACCGCGCAGCCAACGCTCTGCTGCACCGGCAGCTGCAGCAGGCCGTCTCCATGGCGGTGACCTGATGGCATACCCGATCGACTGGCGCCGCTTTGTCCTGGAGCGCCCGCGGACCGCGAAGCTCGCGACCACGCGCGCCGACGGCCGGCCGCATGTCGCCCCGATATGGATCGACCTGGACGGCGACCAGGTCGTCTTCACCACGGCGGCGTCGAGCGTGAAGGGCGCCGCCCTACGCCGTGACCCACGGGCCGCGCTGTGCCTGGACGACGACACCCCGCCGTTCGCGTTCGTCCTGATCGAGGGCCTCGCCGAGCTAAGCGGCGATCTTGGTGAGCTGCAGCGATGGGCGACCCGCATCGGCGGCCGGTACATGGGCGCCGAGCACGCCGAGGAGTATGGGGCGCGCAACGCTGCACCGGGCGAGCTGCTCGTCCGCGTCACACCGACGAAAATCCTCGCGCTCGGCGGGATCAGCGACTGACCCCCCGATGCGCCCGAGCCGCTGGCGCGGCTGCCCGGCGATCCCGCCGCGCGTCAGCGATGTCGTGATCAGTGACGTCAACCAGGCGGACGTCGAAGCCGGCAAGGCGTGCTGGCGGACAACAGCTGCCAAGGCCGCGTTCACCGTCGCGCTGACGCCAGCGGTGCCCAGCGCTCGCTGTGCCTCGCCAAAGAGCTCCTCATCGATGTTCACCTTGGTACGCGTCATCTGCTCAACTCCTCCACAAGATCATGCGCGAGAGCAATCGGCTAGCCCACTATCTCAGCCCTCTAGCGCGGACTGCATCGCGCGGAGCTTCAGGCGGGTCTCCTCCAGCTCACCCTCGGGCAGCGAGCCCGTGACGATGCCCGCCCCAGCGAACAGGCGAGCGCGGGGGCCGTTGACCTCAGCGCAGCGCAGCGCGATGCCCCACTCCCCGTCGCCATGCGCGTCGGTCCACCCGACCGGGCCGGCGTAACGACCGCGGTCCATGCGCTCCAAGGCGCGGATACGGTCAAGGGCCGCAGCGGTCGGCGTGCCACAGACCGCAGCCGTCGGGTGCAGCGCGCCCGCCAGGTCGAGCGAGGCCATCGGCCGCGCGAGCACCCCATCGAACCGGGTCGCGAGGTGCTGGACGTTATCGAGCCGAAGCACCCATGGCTCAGCGTCGGCCTCCAGCCGCGCGCAGAGAGGCTGCAACGCCTCCCACACCGAGTCGACGGCGAGCTGGTGCTCGGCGCGGTCCTTCTCCGAGTCGAGCAGCGCCTGGCCGAGGCGCGCGTCCTCACCCGGCCCCCGGCCCCGCCGCGCCGAGCCCGCGAGGGGCACCGACTGGACCACCTGCCCGGTCCGGCGGATCAACAGCTCAGGCGTCGCCCCCACCAGCCCGCGGCACGCGAACGCGAAGCAGTCAGGGAACCGCTCGGCCAGGCGGTGGACCAGCGCGCGAGGGTCCAGCGGCTGCTCCGCCCACACGAGCACATCGCGCGCCAAGACAACCTTCTCCAACTCGCGGATGCGCCGGGGTCGGTCCGGGGTTAGGCCGTGTCGCTCGTACTGGAGGCCCCCTCCGGTGGCGCATCTGCGCACCGCCATACCGCTGTCGCTTCCGCCCCAGGTGCTTGCCGCGGAAACTCGACTGTCCAGAGACGGTCGCACCTTGGCCCGGTGCAGGGCACCACAACTGGCCGCCAATGCTCGACCTCGTCGCCGTTGAGCCGCACCGGCTCGTGACAACAAGGCTTCCAGCAGAGGTACTGCTCGGGATCGTGGCCGATCACCGCGGGACCAATAACCCTGGTCCTAAACGTGGAACTCATTCGATCCATAGGGACGTTCTCCCGCGCGCCGGGTCGAACCGAACCGTCCACAACTTATTGCATTCGGCACACCGCCAGTCAGTCTGGCCCAGTGGCAGGATCTGCTGCGCCGGAATCAAAACCTCGACCCTATGGCATGGCGTTTGCGAAACGACCTGCTGGTCGTCTCGAAGCTCTGCCGGCACCTCGTACATGCCAGTCCGAATAAGGGCGGGCCCGTCCAGCTCCGACCATCCGCTCCTACGCTGTCTGTCATCCATGGCCAGAGATCCAAGCCGTCACGCGACCTCGCGAACATGGCCAGGCAGAAGGCCACTAAGTGGCCAGTTGGCATTTCTGGTGGGTGCGTGCCCTCGCGTATGCTCCGCCGTACCATGCAGAGAAAGGCCAGGGTCATGCCGGTTCGGTCTGTCGTCACGATGCTTCGGGTCCTCCGCGAAGATCTCTTCGGCTGGACACGGCAAGAACTCATCGACAAAATCAAAGAGCACTTTCCTGTCGACGTTGGTGTCGATGAGGTCATGGTGGCTCGGTGGGAAGCTCGCGATCGGTATCCAACCCCGAGGTACCGGCGGGCACTGGAATCGGTCTTCGGCGTCCCTTCTGTCGCCTACCTCGGACTCGGTCCCAGCGTTGAGGCGACATTGTATTGGGGTCAGGTGAACGGTGAGGAGGAGGCCCAGATCATCCGACGGCAGTTTCTCAAGCTCGCGCTCGCCAGTCCGGTTTTCGCCGCTGGAGGGAGACCTCTTCCACCAAACCAAGCGACCCTACGGGACCGGTGGCCAGGCGATGGAGTGGTACTTGTGGACCCGACGACCCCGAGCGATCAGCTGGGGGTCCCCGCCATTCGACGTGCTCTTATGGACTATGAGCTGACTGGGGTCCTTCAGGAAAACGGTGCCGGGAGCGGGATGCCCTCGGATTGCCTTAAGGATCTGCGCCGTGCTGCGGAACGCGCCTGGACACTACGGCAGGCTTCGCGGTATCGGGAGCTTGGGTCGTTGCTCCCGCGGCTGATCATCCACGCGGAGTCGATAACCAGGCAGGTGCAGGGCCATGATTGGCGGGTCGCCAATGCGCTGCTTGCGCACATTTACCACGCTGCCGTGGGGATGCTGAAAAAGCTGGGCGAGTTCGACCTCGCCTGGATAGCTGCGGACCGCAGCATCACGGCGGCGGAGCGGGCGGAGGCTCCGCTACTCATCGCGGCGAGCGCCTACCGGCTCGGTAACGTGTTTCTGTCCGGCGGGCTGCTGAAGGAATCCCAATCAGTCTGCATCGCTGCTCTGGGGGCGCTAAAGACCCGATCGAGCGCACATTCGCCTGAGGAACTATCTGTGCGGGGTGGATTGCTCATCACGGCTGCGCTCGCGGCGGCCCGGCGAAGGGACCGTGAGGCCGCGTTCGAGTTGCTTGCGGAGTCAGGCCATGTCGCAGAACGCCTGGGGAAAGATATTGGGTGCCTCTTCGCCATTTTTGGGCCCACCGAGGTAGCAATATATGAGGTCAAAACACTTATCGAGCTGGGTCAACCGGCGATCGCTCTCCGCAAAGCGAGAGCGATCGACACAAGTCGCCTGCCGGACGAGTTGATCGAGCAGCGCGCCTATCACCTGATCGACGTTGCCCGCAGCCACGTTCAGTGCCGCGCTGACGCATCCGCGACCGGCCTGCTCCTCGAGGCCGAGCGCGGTGCTCCTGAGGAGGTCCATTACCACGCGGGGGTCAGGGAGATCGTCCGGATCATGCTGCATCGTGAGCGCCGCTCAGCGACGCCCGGCCTGCGGGGATTGGCGACCCGGGTGGGGGTATTGGCTTGAGCGCGCGCTCGGATCGCCCGGTTCTCTACCTGATCGTCTGTGGCGCTCGTCCATCCGCCACTGCCGGCGCTCTCGTACGACGCGTACAGGCAGCAGGCTGGGAGGTCTGCGTCATCGCAACCCCGCAGGCGATGAAGTTCATCGACGCGCCCGAGTTTGAGGAACTGACTGGCTATCCGGTTCGTAGCGAGTACAAGCTTCCTGACGAGCCCGACGTGCTGCCACCTCCTGATGCGTTAGTCGTCGCGCCGGCGACGTTCAACACGATCAACAAATGGGCTGCCGGGATTACCGACACGCTGGCGTTGGGGCTGGCGTGCGAGATCATAGGCATGGGCCTGCCGATCGTGGCGGCCCCGTTTCCGAACACCGCGTTGGCCCGGCACCCAGCGTTCGCGCGCAGCGTCGCTGAGCTGCGGGCGTGCGGGGTCCGTGTGCTCTACGACCCTGAGATGTACCTCCAGCTCCAGCCGGGAACCGGACCACCAGCCGTCATGATGTTTGATTGGGACGCCGTGTTCCACGCGCTGACGCTGGCGGTGCCGGACCACACCGAACTTCCTCCCGATCCGTAGCGCTCCAACCGGAGGTATCGATGTTCGCCTTGGTATGTGTGACCTGCTGAACTCCTTCACGCGATCATGCGCGAGAGCAATCGGCAGGCCGCCGACCAGAGCTCAACCCTCTAGCGCGGACTGCATCGCGCGGAGCTTCAGGCGGGTCTCCTCCAGCTCACCCTCGGGCAGCGAGCCCGTGACGATGCCCGCCCCGGCGAACAGGCGAGCGCGGGGGCCGTTGACCTCAGCGCAGCGCAGCGCGATGCCCCACTCCCCGTCGCCATGCGCGTCGGTCCACCCGACCGGGCCGGCGTAACGACCGCGGTCCATGCGCTCCAAGGCGCGGATACGGTCAAGGGCCGCAGCGGTCGGCGTGCCACAGACCGCAGCCGTCGGGTGCAGCGCGCCCGCCAGGTCGAGCGAGGCCATCGGCCGCGCGAGCACCCCATCGAACCGGGTCGCGAGGTGCTGGACGTTATCGAGCCGAAGCACCCATGGCTCAGCGTCGGCCTCCAGCCGCGCGCAGAGAGGCTGCAACGCCTCCCACACCGAGTCGACGGCGAGCTGGTGCTCGGCGCGGTCCTTCTCCGAGTCGAGCAGCGCCTGGCCGAGGCGCGCGTCCTCACCCGGCCCCCGGCCCCGCCGCGCCGAGCCCGCGAGGGGCACCGACTGGACCACCTGCCCGGTCCGGCGGATCAACAGCTCAGGCGTCGCCCCCACCAGCCCGCGGCACGCGAACGCGAAGCAGTCAGGGAACCGCTCGGCCAGGCGGTGGACCAGCGCGCGAGGGTCCAGCGGCTGCTCCGCCCACACAAGCACATCGCGCGCCAAGACAACCTTCTCCAGCTCACCAGCGTTGATCGCGCTCACCGCGGCGTCCACCGCCTCCATCCAGCGCGTCTCCGGCATCGACGCCCCGGCGTAGCGGATCCGCCCCGGCATGGGCAGCGCCTGCGGCGGGCCGACCCGGCCGGGATCGATCTGGCCCGGGCGGTCCCCGATCACCGTCAGCCACGCCCGCCCCTCGCGGCGGCCGAGCACCACCTGCGGCACGACGAGCACCGAGTCCCCGCTGGAGGCGTCGAACGCGAAGCTCCCGAACGCCACCGGCCCGGTCCCCGGCAGCCGGACCTCGTCGGTGATCTCGGCCCGGTCGTACAGCGCCGCCAGCGCCGCCGAGGCGCGTGCGAGCCGGCTAGCGCCGGCGCCGACCTCCACGCGGGCGGCCTCGCCCCAGCCGATCAGCCCCTCGCCGCGCCGGACCCACGCGAACCCGCCGGGATCGGGCAGCCGCGGGACCAGCCCACCGGGGTCAGGGATCTCGACGGTCGACGCGGTCAGCGCGCTGGCCCGGGTCCTCACGGTGGCAGGGAGTCCCGCTCGATCCGAGCCTGCGCGGCCGCCAGCAACCGGCGGCGGAAGTGGTGCGCGACGACCGCGCCCGCGGCGGGCAGCATCGCATGCAGCGCGTCGACCATGCGCTGCGAGGCCTCCTCCTCAGAGGCCGCCGACCCGCGGATCGGGTCCCGGACATAACGGGCGAACAGGTCGACGGCGTGCTCCGCGACCTCCCGCATCGCCTCATCCTGGCGGCGCGCGAGCGCGAGCAGCTCGCTGAGCGGCACCCCGGCGCCCAGCAGCGCGAGCCCAGCCTGCACCGCATCGACGTCGGCGGTGGTGTACGGCCGGTCGCCCTCGGTCCGCGGGACGAGCAGGCCCTCGCGCTCCGCGGCCTCGAGCACCGTGCGCGACATGCCGGTCCGCTCCGCGAGGTCCGCGAGGCCCAGCTGCTCCTCGGCCGCGGCGTCCTCACCTGGCAGCGGGCCCGCGAGGGCGCTGGCCAGCGCCTCCTCGCCAGGGTCCAGCTGGCCAGCGTCCAGGCGCGCGATCATCGCCAAGGTGAAGCCGCGGGCCTTCAGGTCGCGGATGCGCTCCAGCCGCTCGACGTGGCGGTCGTCATACCAGGCGACTCGCCCCTCGCGGGCGGGCCGGTCCAGCAGCCCCTTCGCCTGGTAGTAGCGGAGGGTGTCCACGCTGACGCCGCAGCGCGCGGCCAGCTCATCAACCCGGTAGCGCACGACCTCTTACTCTACGAGCAACCGCTCGCGTAGTGCGAGCCGGACCGCATCGATGCCGGACCGCTTCTGTGGAGAATCCACGCCCATCCCGAGGTCCTGCCAGTACGATTCGCGCATGCCCCAGCAGCTGGAGAAGGTGCAGATCGAAGGCTACAAGTCCATCCGCTCCATGGAGCTGGCACTGCGCCCGATCAACGTGCTCGTGGGCGCGAACGGCGCGGGTAAGAGCAACTTTCTCGAGGTCTTTGACGTCGTCGGCGAGGCGCTGAGCCACAACTTACGAAGGACCGTCGCGAGGCTCGGCGGCGCCGATCGCCTGCTTCACAACGGTGCCAGGGCCACAAAGGAGATCCACCTGAAGCTGGAGTTCGGCCGCAACGGATACGAGGCGCGGCTCGCTCCTGCCCGTGGTGGGGGTCTGTACTTCGAGCAGGAGCGTTGCTGGGGAGCAGGTTGGCAGTATGACATCCCCTTCATCGTCAATCTCGGTGTCGGTCATGACGAGTCGAGGCTTCCGGAGGAGGCAGAGGACCCCACCCACCAGGTGGCGCGGTGGACGCTGAGCACAATGTCTTCGTGGCGAAGGTTTCATTTCCACGACACCAGCGATCAAGCTGCGGTCAAGCGCCTTGGACCTATCGGCGACAACCGCGTGCTACACCGAGATGCTGGCAATCTCGCGGCCTTCCTCTACCGCTTGAGGGAGACTGATTCAGCGAGCTATGGCCGCATAGTGTCGGCCATCCGTCTTGTGGCCCCCTTCTTTAGGGACTTCACGCTTGCGCCCGATCCGCTGAACGAGCGGGACATCCAACTCGAGTGGGTCCCTGCGGACGGGGGCGATTACGCGGACGCGCACTCCCTCTCGGACGGAACCCTCCGGTTCATGTGCCTTGCGACGTTGCTTCTCCAGCCAGATCCGCCCTCGTTGGTGCTCATCGACGAGCCCGAACTCGGTCTTCATCCGTTCGCAATCGTCCAGCTCGCCGAGCTCATACGATCAGTCACCCAGGAGCGGCAGGTCGTGGTCTCGACGCAGTCTGTAACGCTGCTCAATCAATTTGACATAGACGAGATCGTGGTCGTGGACCGGCACGATGGCGCATCAACATTTACCCGGCTGGACGAAGAAGATTTGAGCATATGGCTCGACGAGTATGCGGTTGGTGAGCTTTGGGAGAAGAATCTCATCGGTGGACGTCCGAGCCGCGAGTAAACGACGAACGTGCGCCAAGTCTATGTCATAGCCGAAGGGCAGACGGAGGAGGCATTCATCCGTGACACCCTGAGCGCGTACCTCGAGCCGTTCGGCGTCAATCTGACAGCCGTTGTGCTTAAGACGAAACGGCTCCGGTCAGGTAAGGCCTTCAAAGGTGGCGTGACGTCGTGGACGCAGATCCAGCGAGAGGTGCGTAGTCTGCTGGGTGCGGCTCAGGCAACCGGAGTGACCACGATGCTGGACCTTTATGGTCTGCCGCCCGACTTCCCTGGCCAGCCCAGCCGGCCGAGCCAAGCAAGGGCGGCCGTGAATCATCTCGAGCGCTGCGCACGCGACGCAATTGGTGATTCGCGCTTCATCCCGTATCTCTCGATGCACGAGTTCGAGGCGCTGCTTTTCTCAGATCCGCGAGTCGTCGCGCGGCGAGCAGGCAGCCCTGAGATCGAGTTGCGACTGCAGGTCGCGCTCTCTGACTGTGGAGAGCCTGAGCTGGTAGACGACAGCCCCGCAAGCGCTCCGTCTAAGCGCATCATCGACGCATGGCCACGCTATGCGAAAACGACTGACGGCCCTGTCATCGCCGCCGCGATTGGTATTGCTCGCCTGCGCGAAAGATGCCCGCACTTCGACGCTTGGATCGGCACCTTGGAGTTACTTTGAGCCTCGGTTCCACGACCAGGTGTCGAGCGCGCACGAGGGGGATGGAGAAGTGACGCATCTCCGGTATGGCTCGGGCCTACAATCCCGCACCGTGGAGCTTCTGCCTGACCCCCGGCCGACGCGCGCGAAGGACAGCGCGCTGGTGCAGCGGATGTTCGACCGGGTCGCGCCGCGGTATGACCTGGCGAACACCGTGCTGTCGGCGGGCCAGGACCGGCACTGGCGGCGCGTGGCGGTGCGGGCGCTGGACCCGGCGCCTGGGGCGCTGGTGCTCGACGTGGCCGCGGGGACCGGGATGCTCTCCCAAGCGTTACGCGCGGCGGGTGCCCGGGTGATCGCCCTGGACCTCAGCTGGCAGATGCTGCAGGTAGGGGCGCGGCGCGACCGCGCTGGGCGCCTGTGGTGGTGCAACGCCGACGCGCTCCGCTTGCCGCTCCCCGATGGGTCGTGCGATGGCGTGACGATCGCGTTTGGGCTGCGCAACCTGCCCGACTCCGCCGCGGGCCTCGCCGAGTTCGCGCGCGTGGTGCGGCCCGGTGGCCGGTTGGTGGTGCTCGAGTTCAGCCGGCCGGCCTGGGCGCCGTTCCGGGCGGCGTACTCGGCGGCGCTGCGGTACGGCGTGCCAGCGGTGGCGCGGCTGGTCTCCAGCGATCCGGCGTCGTACCGCTACCTGGGCCAGAGCATCCTCGCCTGGCCTGATCAGCCGGCGCTGGCGAGCATCATCGCCGGGTCTGGGTGGACTGCGGTGCGGTGGAAGAGCCTGTCGGGCGGGATGGTGGCGGTGCACCAGGCGGCCCGCCCGGAGCGGCCAGGTCCCGCGCCCGGCGGCGGATGAGGAACGGGTAGCCGATGACCGCGACGGACGCGAACAGGAACCACTGGACGGCGTAGGACAGGTGCGGCCCCTCGCCGAGCTGCGGTGGCGCCCCCGGGCGCGGCAGGGTCCCTGGCGCGGGCGACTGGCTGGTGAGCACGAGGTACGCCGGCGCGAGCGGCACCGATACCTGGCGCTGGAGCCGGCTGATGTCGGCGTCGGAGAGGAAACCGAGCCTCGCCGCCCCGACCGGCCCCGCGCGCGGCGCGTGCCGGCCGGGTAGCAGGTAGCCGGCCACTGTGACCTCGCCTGGGGGGGGAGCGGCCTGGGCGACTGGCGGGGTGGACAGCGCGAACGGCACCCACCCGCGGTCCACCAGGATCCCGCCGCTGCTGGTCACGAGCGGGGTGAGCACGTCATGCCCCGGCGCGCCGTCGCGCGACCGCGGGGACAAAAGGACCTCCTCGGAGGGCAGGTACCGCCCGGTCGCGGTCACGCGCCGGTAGGCGAGGCGGTCGGCGGGCTCGCCGAGCACGGCCGCTAGGGGCTCCTGCTGGGCCGCGAGCCGCTCGCTCACCAGCGCATTGAACGCGCGCTTCTCGTCAAGCCGGCGCAGCTGCCAGAGGCCGAGGCTCACGCACGCCGCCGCGACCACGATCAGCGCGAGGTGCGCCACGATCCAGCGCGGAGACCACAGGAAGCGGTACATGGCCCCTATGCTCACACGATGCGGAGCCCGGCGAGCGTGCCGATCAGCGCGACCGCGCCAGTAAAATCAACCGCCGAGGTCACGATGGGGATGCCGTACGTGTCAGGGTCGACCCCGACGGCCACGGACGCGGTCGTGGCGTAGTAGGCCACGACCAGCGCGAAGAGCACCGCGAAGAACCCGCCGATCATTGACGCGGCGACCATCGCGCCAAGCCCGGGGCTGGCCTGCCCGAGCAGGCGCCCAACCAGGTGCGCGCCGACGGCGTTGAGCAGGTACACCGGGGCGCCGAGCACCATCACCAGCGCGGCGTCGCGCACCACGTCCGGCTCGGGCACCGGCCTGGCAGAGACCATGCCGAGGTGGAACTTACTGCCCAGGCGAGCGGAGAGGATCCCGCCGAGCGCCCCGGCGCTGCTGACGAACGCCGGCGCCAGGACGAGCAGCGCAGGAAGCCGCGCGAACGTGTCCAGGCGGTGCTCGATCGTGACACCGGCCAGCGTGCTGAGGGCGGCCGCCGCGATGAGGATCGGGGTGGACTCGCGGACCACCCGGCGCAGGACCCCGAGCCTCGACTGCCAGCCGGCGGCGAGGGCCGCAACCGACACGGCGATCAGCGCCACCCCGGTCACCGCGCTCACGACTGGGATCGTGAGGAGCAAGCTCGCGATCCACAGGGCCGGGATGGTGAGCACGTCGCCAAGCGTCGAGGTGAGCGGCGCGTTCACGTTGTCGAGGTCCCAGCCGTACCGCACCGACCCCGCCGCGAGCAACAACGCCGCAAAGAGCACGGGCAGCGAGGCGAGCGCGCCCCCGACCACGGAGATCATGCAGAGCGTGACCACCGACACGGTCCCGGGGATGCCCAGGAACACCGCGATGGCCTTCGCGAGCACCGCGAGCGCCACCGACATCGACAGCGTCAAGCACAGCGACGCGGCGATGTTCTGGCCAAGCATGCTCTCGCGCTTCGCCGACAGCTCGAAGGTGCCGGTGTGGATCGCGGTGGAGATCCGGTTGCCGAACGCGGAGAAGATGTTGCCCCGCAGCCCGATCGCGGCAGGCACCATCACAAGCAAGCCGGGCAGCGCCTCGAACGTGCCGGTGATCGAGCCGAGGACCGCTCCGGCCACCAGGCTCGTTGTGCTGTTCAGCGCCAGCGCGATCAGGCTTTGGCTCGCGGTGTCGGCGCCGCCGAGCAGCCCGCGCGCCCGGGCGAGCGTCCGCCGAGCCCATGCCAGCGCGAGCCCCGCCGGCCGCCGGAGCAGCCTTGCCGAGCCTATGAGCAGCTTGGCCCCTGCGACGAGTAGACGGTCGGGGTCGGTGCTGGTGGCCATCGCGATCACCTCCACGGGGTATGAGCCCGGGCGGGACCGCGGCGGTCAGCTACTGCGCGGACCGTCCAGGGCAGGCGGGCACGGCAAGCAGGCGGGACTTCGGGGTCTGTCCGTGGACACGGCCTCACCTCCCTCTCTTCGCAGGTCCCTGGAAGTGTAGGGCAGCCACCCGCCTCGGTGTGGCCTCCGGCCAGTGGCGGGCGCCGACCTTGGCGGCCCTCCGCGGCGTACCCAGCAGCCGCCGAGGCAGCGCCTCCCGTACCTGATTCCCCCCGCTGCGCGTTTTCTCCTATGGGGGGTGTTCATATCCCCCGTAAGCTTGCCAGTGGGACTGGCATCGTTCCCGCGCGGGAGCGGCTGGAGGGAGCGTGGGCAGTGGAGGAGCAACCGCGAGGGGCCGTGCCGGGTGACGCTGGGTACCTGCATCCGGAGCAGAAGGCCCGCAAGCGGATTGACCAGATGCTGGAGGCCGCCGGCTGGGTGGTGCAGGACGCCAAGGACGCGAACCTGTACGCCGGTGTGGGCGTGGCGGTCCGCGAGGTGATGACGGCGGCGGGGCCAGCGGACTACGTGCTGTTCGTAGACCGCCAGGCCGTCGGTGTGATCGAGGCCAAGAGGCAGGGCACGCCGCTGTCCGGGGTGGAGTGGCAGACAGCCAAGTACCAAGCGCATCTCCCCGGTGAGGTGCCAGCGCACCGGGTGGACGGGCGGTTGCCGTTCGGTTACGAGTCGACTGGAGACGAGACCTGGTTCACCTGCCAGTTCGACCCGCAACCCACTGCCCGGCGGGTGTTCTGGTTCCACCAGCCTCAGACGCTGGCGGACCAGATCGCCGGCCAGGTGCACCGCGGGCACGGCTCGTTACGGGCACGCATCCTGGACATACCGGAGCTGGAGGCGCAGCCGGACTGGCTGCGGGCGGCGCAGGCGAGGGCGATCCACAAGCTGGAGCGGTCGCTGAGGGACAACCGGCCACGGGCGTTGATCCAGATGGCGACCGGGTCAGGCAAGACGTTCTGCGCGGCGAACATCGCCCAGCGCCTAATCCGCCACGCGGATGCCAAGCGCATCCTGTTCCTGGTCGACCGGGCGACCCTCGGCCGGCAGACGCTGCGGGAGTTCCAGGGCTTCGAGGTGCCCGGCTCGGGCCGCAAGTTCACCGAGCTGTACAACGTCCAGCACCTCACCCACAACCGCCTGGACCCGCTGGCCAGCGTGTGCATCGGCACGATCCAGCGGGTCTACTCGATGCTGCGGGGTGAGGCCGACCTGGACGAGGCGGCCGAGGAGGCCACCGGGTTCGAAGCCGCCCCCCAGCGGCCGGTGGAGGTCGGCTACAACCCGACCCTGCCGGTCGAGGCGTTCGACGTGATCATCGTCGACGAGTGCCACCGCTCCATCTACGGCGTGTGGCGGCAGGTGCTGGAGTACTTCGACGCCTTCCTGATCGGGCTGACCGCCACGCCCGGCAAGCAGACGTTCGGGTTCTTCAACCAGAATCTGGTGATGGAGTACGGCTTCCCGCAAGCCGTCGCCGACAAGGTCAACGTCGACTTCGACGTATTCCGGCTGTCCACGGCGATCACCGAGGGCGGCTCCACCATCGAGGCCGGCTACTGGACCACCTTCCGCGAGCGCGAGACCCGCGCCGAGCGGCTCGAGCGGGTCGACGAGGACCTGACCTACGGCGCCGGCGAGCTTGACCGAAAGGTCGTGTCCAAGGACCAGATCCGGACCGTTGCGCGGGCGCTGCGCGATAACCTGCCGGCGATCTTCCCTGACCGCGAGACCGACGAGCGCGGTCACCTGCGGCACATCCCCAAGACGCTGATCTTCGCCAAGGACGACTCCCACGCCGAGGACATCGTGCGGATCATGCGCGAGGAGTTCGGTAAGGGCAACGACGCCATCGCCAAGATCACGTACAAAGCCTCCAATGGGAGCAAGCCCGAGGATTTGCTCAAAGCGTTCCGCACTGGCTACAACCCCCGGATCGCGGTGACGGTCGACATGATCGCCACTGGCACCGACGTCAAGCCCATCGAGATGGTGGTGTTCATGCGCAGGGTGCGATCCCGGAGCTTCTTCGAGCAGATGAAAGGCCGTGGCGTGCGGACCATCAGTGACGACGACCTGCGGATCGTCACGCCCGACGCCGCGCACAAGGACCGCTTCGTGCTGGTCGACGCGGTCGGCGTCACCGAGACAAAGTTGAACGAGTCGCCGCCCCTGGAGCGTAAGCGGGGCATCGCCTTGCAAAAGCTGCTCCACCAGGTCGCGCTGGGGCAGATCAGCGAGGACCTCGTGTCCACCTTGGCGTCCCGCCTCGCCCGCTTCGACCAGCGCATCGGTGACGTCACCCGCCAGCGTGTCGAGGAGACCGCCGGCCTCCCGCTTGCGCAGATCACGCACGGGCTCGTCGATGCGATCGACCCCGACCGCCATCTCGCCGAGGCCCAGCGCCTGACAGGCAAGGCCGAGCCCACCGCCGAGGAGATCGCGGCGGTCAAGCGGGCGATGCTCGAGCGCGCGGTGAAGCCCCTCGCCGCCAACCCCGCGTTGCGGCAGCAGCTCGTGGACGTGCAGCGCAGCTTCGAGCAGGTGATCGACGAGATCAGCGCCGACACGGTGACGCGTGCCGAGTTCGCCATCGACGCCAAGGTCAGGGCCGCCGGGACCGTCGAGTCGTTCCGCCAGTTCTTGGACGACCACCGTGACGAGATCACCGCGCTCCAGGTGCTCTACAGCAAGCCGTTCGCCCATCGGCTGACCTACCGCGACATCAAGGAGTTGGCCGACGCCATCAGCCGCCCGCCCCACCGCTGGACCGCCGAGCGGCTCTGGGACGCTTACGGGACCCTTGACGCCTCCAGGGTCCGTGGCTCCGGTGGCACTGTCCTGACCAACATCGTCTCGCTCGTGCGGTATGCCCTCGGTCTCGACGCTGAGCTGGCTCCGTATCCCGAGCACGTCGCCGAGCGGTTCGAGGCCTGGCTGCTCCAGCAACGTGACGCCGGGCGTGGGTTCACCGCCGAGCAGCTTGACTGGCTCGTGCTGATCCGCGACCACCTCGCCGCCAGCCTGTCTATCGAGCCCCGCGAGTTCCTCGACCCGCCCTTCAGCCAGCGCGGCGGGTTGCATCGGGCTCGTGAGCTGTTCGGCGAGGGGTTGGACGGGTTGCTCACCGAGCTGGCGGGGGTGGTTGCGGCGTGAGTGACCTGCCGGTTGGGTGGGAGTGGGCGACGGTCGAAGATTTAGCCGCTCCCGAGCCGAGAGCAATCACAGACGGACCTTTCGGTTCGAACCTGAAGACCGCGCATTACACCGACAACGGACCGAGGGTCATCCGCTTGCAGAACATCGGCTTCGGCGAATTCATCGACGAGCGCGCTCATATTAGCGAGGAACATTTTGAGAGGCTGCAAGCACATGAGGTGAAGCCAGGAGACCTGGTCGTCGCCTCCTTGGGCCAAGACCTCCCTCGCAGCTGCATTGTTCCAGCGAGTGCTACGCCAGCTATCGTCAAAGCGGACTGCATACGCGTCCGATTGCACCCTGACGTAGATCCGCGGTACGTGAACTTCGCACTCCAGCATCCAGCGCTAAAGAAGGCTGTTGCGGACCAGATACATGGTGTCGGGCGACCTCGACTAGGGATGCGGGTCATTAGGTCACTTGTGGTGCCTCTTGCGCCGCCCGCCGAACAGGAGCGGATCGTCGCCGCCATCGAGGAGCGCTTCTCTCACATCGAAGCCGCCGAGGCATTGCTTCAAAGCATCCTTGCCCGAATGGAGATCATTAGGCAACGTATTATAGACATACGCCTCGCTGGCGATCCGGTGCTACTCGGCCAGATTCTTAGGGAGCCTTTACGCAATGGATTCTCTGCTAAGCCTGTGGATGATGGTGATGTGCGTGTCTTAACGCTCACCGCCGTAACGCAGGGATCTTTTACGAACGTTAATACAAAACTTGTGAAGGCTGACCATCAGCGTATCGCGGATCTATGGCTTGAGCCGGGCGATATTCTTGTGCAACGTTCTAATACACCTCAACTGGTGGGAACGGCTCGCCGATATGGCGGTCCATTTCGATGGGCGATATTCCCGGACCTTCTGATCAGGGTACGGGTAAGCGAAAGGGCCGATCCCGAATATGTGGAGCTGGTTCTCCAATCTCGTCAGCTCCGCAACTACTTTCAGCGATCAGCCCAAGGCATCGCAGGATCCATGCCAAAAATCAGCCAGGCGACGATCGAACGTGCCCAGATTCCATTACCTAAGGTCGGACAACAGCGAAAGATCGTGCGAACAGTTCACGCTGCCCTAGATGGTTTTGGTCTGCTTGAAGTATCGACCAAAACAGCGTTGCGGCGATCCCGGCTTCTCCGTCGGTCTATCCTCGCTGCTGCTTTCACTGGTCGCCTTGTCCCTCAGAGCACACAAGAGGAACCTGCCTCTGTACTCCTTCACCGCATTCGGGTCGAGCGAGCCTCGGCCAAGCCCACGCGCCGCACAAGGACCGCGCTGTGACTGACGCGAAAGCGCTCGTCGCCAAGCTGTGGAACTACTGCAACATCTTGCGGGACGACGGGCTGTCCTATGGCGACTACCTGGAGCAGCTCACGTACCTGCTGTTCTTGAAGATGGCTGAGGAGCAGCGCCAGCTCGGCTTTGAGCCGATCGTGCCGGATGGGCTGGACTGGCCGTCCTTGTTGGTGCGCAAGGGCGAAGTGCTCGAGGCGCACTACATCCGCATCCTCAACCAGCTCGGCCGGGGCGAGGACATGCTCGGAGTCGTGTTCCGCAAGGCGCAGAACCGCATCCAGGACCCGGCGAAGCTGGAGCGGCTGATCAAGGACCTGATCGGCGGCGAGCAGTGGATGGCCCTTGACGCCGACGTGAAAGGCGACGCGTACGAGGGGCTACTGGAGAAGAACGCGGCCGATACCAAATCAGGGGCGGGCCAGTACTTCACCCCGCGCGCGTTGATCTCGGCGATGGTCGACGTCATGCAGCCCAGCCCGCAGATGACGATCTGTGACCCGGCCTGCGGGACCGGCGGGTTCTTCTTGGCGGCGTACGACTACATCCTCCGCCACAACCCGCACCTGGACCCGGCGCAGAGGCGGCACCTGCGCTCAGGGCTGTTCACCGGCTGGGAGATCGTGGACAACACGGCTCGGCTGTGCGCGATGAACCTGCTATTGCACGGCATCGAGAGCCCCGACTCGGACAGCCCGATCCATGTCGACGACGCGCTGCGGGAGCCCCCTAAGTCGCGCTTCGACATAGTGCTCACCAACCCGCCGTTCGGGAAAAAGTCCTCGGTCACGATCGTCAACGGCGAGGGCCGGGCCGAGCGCCAGAGCCTGACGGTGATACGCGACGACTTCTGGGCGTCGACGTCGAACAAGCAGCTCAACTTCCTCCAGCACGTCACGACGCTGCTGAAACCCTATGGGCGGGCGGCGATCGTCGTGCCGGACAACGTGCTGTTCGAGGGCGGCGCTGGGGAGATCATCCGCCGCCGGCTGCTCCACGAGTGCGATGTGCACACCCTGCTGCGGCTGCCGACCGGGATCTTCTACGCCCAGGGCGTCAAGGCGAACGTGCTGTTCTACGACCGCAAGCCCGGCTCCCCGGTCCCGTGGACGAAAGAGCTGTGGATCTACGACCTGCGGACCAACAAGCACTTCACGCTGAAGACCAACCCGTTGACCCGCGCCGACCTGGACGACTTCGTGGCCTGCTCCAAGCCGGGCGCGCAGCACGAGCGCCAGGAGACCGAGCGGTTCCGGCGCTTCACCTACGACGAGCTACTGGCCAGGGACAAGGTCAGCCTCGACATCTTCTGGCTGCGCGACGAGAGCCTCGAGGACACCGACAACCTCCCACCGCCCGGTGTCATCGCCGCCGAGATCGTCGAGGACCTTCAAGCCGCCCTCGCCGAGTTCACCGAGCTTGCCGAGTCCCTGCAAAGTGTGGGCGAGGAAATGGGCCAGGAGACCGACGAGCCATGAGATCCGCCTGGGCTGACCGGCGGGCGGCGCTGGCCGCGCGAGTCCGCGGCCAGCGCACGCAACCGGCGGGTCACCTCGGCTCGGTGTTTGCCGAGCCAGGTGCCCTGATAGCCCTACGGCGTAGGAGAAGCTGAGTTGAGAGCGGTTTAGCCGGCGGCGAGACCCTGCGCCAACGGCGGGAGGTTTCCGACGCTTGATACGAGCGTCAGGGAGCCATCGTCCCCGATGCCGAGAGTCATAATCGTCTGCGAGCCTAGGGCAAGCACGTCCAGATACTGATCGTCGCGGCTGATCACCATGTCGATCGGCAGGGTGAAGTCACCCAAGAAGGCAGTGCGGCCGTCGGCGTCAAGTGGCGTCAACTGACCGGTGGAGCTGACGCTAAAACCAGTAATCGAGCCACTCCCAAAGTTGGTCGTGTAGGAGTAACGGGCGTCCGACGTGTTGACAATCCAGCAGGCTGCGGCTTGATTGGTCGCCACTGCCCCACTGATCACGGTGAGTTTGCCGGTTGAGCTGACCTCGTAGGATGACACCGAGCCTTCGAAGTTCGGCGGCGTTCCCGCCTCGGAGACGATCAGGATGCCCTCTGAGTTGAAGGCAAAACCGAATGGCCCATCTCCTGCTGATGGGTTCTCGGTCATGCCGCTCGTGCGACCGTCCTCCTCGACCTGAAAGACCGTGATGCGGTTCGCGGTAATCTCAGTGACGACCAACAGCGTCCCATCGTCATTGAACGCGATCTGCGCCGGGGTGGAATTGGCGGAGCTGAGAGCCCGGATAGAATCCTCGATCGGTGTCAAGACACCATTGAGCCCGACGCTGAACCCAGCGATCTGCCCGAAACCCTCACCATCCAGTCCTGGAGTGACCGGCGGGGCACCATGGCTCGCCGCGTTTACGACATACACCAGGTTGCCGAACGTCGTGACGCTCACTGGGAGCACGCCGCCCGAGGGCACTCTACTCACAAAGTGCAGGCCGCTCGGCGTCACTAAGAAAGACGATATGTCATTGCTGCGCTGGTTAACCGCAAAGAGGAATCTCCCGTCCTCACTCAGCGTGAGCGCGCTCTGAGAGGCCACGTTCGCTCCGGCGCCCAGCCCACCAGCGGGAAAGGGAGGAAGGGGACGGATAGTGCCATCTGCAGCGAGAGGCGAAGATGGGTCAGCAGTGAGCGGGATCAGGTTTCCGCTCGCTTGGCGGGCGAAGATTGCGACGGCGTTGCCGTCGACGGCGTTCGTGAGCGCGTAGACACGCTCCATCGGTAGGGTTTGCGGTGTCGACATAGAGTCCTCCGTCATCCGGGTGTCGTACAGGGCGGCCTGGTGACTACGCCCCCATATGAGATGCGGCTCTTGACCGTCTGATACCGGCTCCCGAACTTCGTTGCCGACCGCCTTTCACTGATTAGTCATCTATATCCTTGCCAAGAAGACGTGTCCATGCCATACTATGAACGTGAGTTCGAGCAGCGTGATCGTAGACGCGGCGCCCCCGCTGAAGGGGCTCGGCGACGGCGCGCTGCTTGAGGTGATCGAGCAAGGCCTCGCGCTGCTCAGCGAGCGGGTGCTCGACAGCGACACCGGCGACGGCGCGCTCGCCGACTCAGTAGAGCGGCTGCACCGGATAGAGACCAGAGCAGGCGCGGAGAAACTGCGGCGCATCGCCGAGGCCGATCTCCGCCAAACCTGGAGAGCCGAAGGGGCGCGGTCAATGGCCGACCTGCTCACCCAACGGCTCAAGCTGACGCGCGGGGAGGCGCGGGCGCAGGCCGAGACCGCGTTGGAGTTAGAGCACCTGCCCGAGACGGCCGCCGCGCTCCGCGCAGGCGACATCGGGCTGGGGCAAGCGCAGGTCGCCGCGCGGGCGGCGAAAAATGTGCGCCCCGACGCCCGGGAGGAGCTCGACCAGCTCATCGCCCAGGACGGCGGCGGGTTGGACCGCCGGCAGCTGCGTGAGCACGTGGACGCCTGGACCTCAACCCACGACCAGGACGCGTTGGCCGAGCGGGAGCGGCGGATGTGGGCGCAGCGAAGGCTGTCGATCGGCGCTGACGGCCCAGACGGCGCAATAGGCGGTGGGTTCCGGTTTGATCCGGTGGGTGGGGCCACGGTCATGACCGCGCTGCACGCCAAAGCCAGAAAAACCGGCCCGGATGATGACCGCACCATGAGCAGCGCATGGCTGACGCCATGGTCGAGCTGGCCCAGCAGGCGCTGGACGCGGGCGATCTGCCGCAGGTGGCGGTGCAACGCCCACACGTCATCATGATCGTCCACCCCGACGGGCAGGCCCGGTTGGACGGCGTCGGACCAGTCAGCCAAGCCACCGCCGAGATGATCTGCTGCGACGCCGAGGTGACCGAGGTCACCATGACCCGCAACCACGAGGTCCTCGACGCGGGCCGCACGCGGCGGCAGCCGACCCGCCGGCAGCGGATCGCAGTCATCGCGAGGGACCAGGTCTGCATCGGCTGCGGCGGGCCGGTGTCCCGGTCGCAAATCCATCATGTGGAGTGGTGGACACGCGATCTGGGGGACACTGACGAGGACAATTTGTGTTTAGTGTGTTGGGGTGCCATTTCAACATCCACCACCATGGCTGGCAGGTGGTCCGCGATCCGGGCAGCGGACGGTTCCAGATGCGCCTGCCGGACCCGTCAGACCGGCAGGCCAGCCGGCCCGGCCGGTCACGATGGCGACGAGCCAGCTGACCCGCGCCCCCGGCCCGAGCCTACCGGGCCGGGGCGAGCGGCATGCCAAGACCTCTATCTCGGCTGCCAACGAGATTGCGTGCGATGCCTGCCCCAGCTCACGATCAAGGGTGACACCACGCTCGACGAACAGCTCGCCGGTCCGGCGCACGACGAGCAGATCGAGATCGCTCGACGCGTGGATCCCGCCTGAGACCGTCGAGCTGAACACGTAGGCGCACTCGACGCCTGGAAGCTCACGCAGAAGAGGGGTAATCCGCCGACGCGTTGCTTCGCCCGCCCCCAGATGACCTTGACTATGGGCGCTTTTCAGCAACATCCGGCTTGGCGGAGGCTCAGCGCGAGCTGGTCTTGCCTAGCCGGCGAGCGCGAGCCGCTCGTCTAGCTCGATCACCACCCGCAGCGAGTTCCACGGCTTGGGGAACGTCGCACGCACCGTGCGGATCTCTGAGGGCCAGAGATCGAGCTGGTACGTCTTCGCCTCATCCAAAGCAGCCTGGGCCGAGGCACAGGCGTGGTCAGGATCCTCTAGCGCGACGCATGCTTGCATCATTCTCCTGTGCAAGTTGGCGTGGCCGATAGGCGCGGTGGTGCCATCCAAGGCAGCGCTGAAGACCTCGAGCGCCTCGGTCGGGCGGCCAAGCAGCAACGAGCGCGTCGCCAGGCACAGCTCTGGGCGCATGGGCAGCTCCCCCTGGGAGGACCACCAACCCCAACCAGGCCCCTCATACCGGATAAGCGCCGCAGCAGCGCGCGCGTGCTCCAAGAACCGCCCCGAGACCAGATCATTCCCCAGCGCGGCGTGCTCACGGCCAAGGTAGGAGAACAGCCACGCCCGCTCCGCCGGTGGCAAGAACCGCTGGAAGCCAGCGGCGGTCTCGAACGCCGCGATGCCCTTGGCCCGGTCCGGGTTGGGACCATGGAGCGGCGCCCACGCGCGGGACGCGAGCGCCAGCGCCTCCAACCGCCGGTCACCCGCCTGCCGCGCCAACCGCAACGCATCGGTGAACCACCCATCAGCCTCGACCAGCCGGCCAGCGTTCATCTCCCCATACCCCACCAAACACGCAGCGTCCGAGGCGATCGCCATCAGCCGCGCCCTGGTCTCAACGCTCATCGCCGCGTGCTTGAGCCGGTCAAGCAGCGTATAGACATGCGCCCTCGCCGCGCGGACAACGTCGATGTCCGGAGTGTCCGCATAGGCGGTAGCGATCCCAGTCGCGATATCCGCCGCGAGAGCCAAGTCACCCGCCCCGAGAGACCGCCGTCCCTCCAACACCTGCGCGGCAGCGGTCAACTTCGGTACAGGCAGCAGCAGCCCGGTCTTGGTGAGCGCCTCTACCACTTTGCGGCGGTTCACCTCTTTAATCCATTCGTCAGGGGTCATCCACGTCCACCACCGAGCCGCCTCAAACGTATCCCCCAACCCCAACTGGGCGACCGAGTCCACCTTGAAGAACTTGCACAATGCCCGGCGGAATAACCCCTGCGGCCGATGCGCGCGCTCCTCCCAACGCCGCATCGTTCGCCGGTTAAGACCCCCGCCCTCATCACAGCACAGCTCGATCTGGACACACAGCTCCGTCCGCTCTACGCCAAGGAGCAACCGGCGGATCTCCAGCTCGGTCACCTTCCGCACTTCCTCGCGCACTTCCCTTACCTCCTTACTCAAGGGAACCCGGAGCATACGCCCCACGCAAGGATGTCCGAAAAGCACAATTTGAGGATTTGTCCAATGCCTTGACCAGACACGGACCACCCGATCGACGCCAAATACGGCTCATCTGACAAGGTACGCGTATCACCATCGACCTATGAGTGCGCAACTTGAGAGACAACCGGGCTCGCCGCGGGTCGAGCGCCTCGAAGGGGCGGTGGCCGTCTTCACGCCGTGCCATGGGGCGCGGGTGCTGTTCCCACCAGACGAGGCGGTCCCGCAGACGAAACTCAGCGTGGTCTGCTCCCGTGACGGCATCGAGTGGAACCTCACGCTGGTCGTCGACAAGGCCGCCGAGGGTGGGCTGCGCGCCGTCTGGGGGGCGGCAGGATGACCAGCAGGATCACCGGCGTGCCCGGGCTGATCCGTGTCGAGTGGCACGACCAGCACGGCATCGCCGTCTCGTGCGCACAGTGCGGAGGCGCAGCCCAGATCTGGGACTACGAGCCCGTCCAGCTACTGCCCTGGAAGCTGATCGAGCACCTGCTGGCCGAGCACTGGGATGGCGCGCGCGACGAGGCGCTCCTGGGCGGCGGGGGCGGCTCGTGAGCGGCCAACGGGACCCTGCTCAGGTACGCCTGGAGGAAGCCGTGATCCTCGTGACCACCGACTGCTGCCGGCAGGCCATGACCTTGCCGAGACAGCTGACCGACCTGGCCGAGCCGCGCTGGCTGTTGTGCTTCTGGTGCGGGCGCCGCCGCCAGCTCCAGCTGGTCGCGGATGCGGTGGCGGGGATGCGGGCCGTGTGGTCGGACCCGCCGGGAACGCGGCGGAGGGTATGGCGGTGGGGACGGTGAACTCGGGACTCTTGTACCTGGGCGGGGAGTGGCCCGCTTGGCAGGCCGACGCCGCCTGCGCGGGGATGCCGACGGACGACTTCTTCCCAGCCGGGTCGAGTGGGCCCGCCGTGGCACAGATCGCTTGGGCCAAGGCGATCTGTGACGCCTGCCCCGTTCGCGCCCAGTGCCTCGACTACGCCCTGGACACCGGCCAGAACGACGGGGTTTGGGGCGGCATGCCGGAGGACGAGCGCCGCACCGAGCGCCGCCGCCGCCAACGGAGCCGGGGCTGATCTATGAGCCTTCCCAGGTCCGGCGGTCGGAGGGTGCGTGCGCTGCCACGCGTCTCACTGATGGGGCTGGCCTGTAGCCTTGCACTCGCCTGGATCACCCACCGCGCTGCCCTCGTAGCGGCGGATTCCCTCTTGGGTGCGGAGGGTGTCGGGGTGGTCAGCGCCCAACACCCGCTGGCGGTCGGGCAGCAACTCGCCGAACAGGCGCAACGCCTCACACGCATCACCCACCCGGCCAGTCAAGGAGGCGACGTGGTGACGAGTGCGGAGGGTGTCGGGGTGGTCAGCGCCCAACACCCGCTGGCGATCGGGCAGCAACTCGCCGAACAAGCGCAACGCCTCACACGCATCACCCACCCGGCCAGTCAAGGAGGCAACGTTATGACGAGTAGCCAGCGTGTCAGGGTGATCAGCGCCCAACACCCGCACCTGCTCAGGCAACAACTCGCCGAACAGGCGCAACGCCTCACACGCATCACCCACCTCGCCGGTCCAGGCGGCGACGTTGCCGCGGGTGCGGAGGGTGCCAGGGTGGTCACTGCCGAGTTCCGCCTCAGCCCGGCGGCGCCACCGCTCCCAGGTCGTGAGGTTCTGGATTGGTAGTGGGTGGGGTCGCTGGTGGAGCGATGTCAGGGCAAGGTCATGCTCGCCGCGCTGCCAGCGCAGCTCGGGCTCGACCCGGCGGGCGTAGTCGTGGAGGTGCTGGACGGCGTTATGGTCAGCTGCGCTGACCCCTAGCGGGGCAAGGTCAGCGATTGCGCCCAGGAGCGCCGCGGCGATGCAGTGGGTGTCGCGGTCGGGGTAGCGGTGGAGGTTGAGCAGGTGAGCGGCGAGGCTGTGGTGGGACAACGCGACCTGCTCATGCGTCATGTTGGGCTCCAGCCGCATGACCAGCCCCGGCGCGAGCGCGAGCACGCGCCGGACAAGGTCCCGGTGGCGCGGGCCGCCTAGGCGGCCCGACGCGTCGGCGAGGAGGTCCAGCGGTGTCACCACGCCGGGCCCGGCGACCGCCAAGACTGCCAGGACGCGATCGAGCGACGCGGCGTCCTCGGGCCAGGCGGCCCGCAGGTCCGCAAGCTCGTCGAGGTAGAGCTCGTCGACCGTTGCGGCCGGATTGATGCCCCCGTAGGGCAGCTCGCCAGGGTCGGCCCCGGTGAGCACGCGGTCAGCCATACGCGCGCAGAGCAGCCAGTTACCGAAGGCCTTGGCGATGATCGTGTTGCGCTCGCTCGGGTCGGTGATGCCGCGGGCCACCAGGTAGCCGCGCAAGTCCGCGTTACTGGCTCGCCCAAGCGAGCAGACTTGGTCGACCCTCACTGATCCGGGCAGCGCCGTGCCGGTGCGCGCGGTCACCAGCAGGCGCACACCGGCTTGAGCGAGCTGGTCAAGCAGCGCGAGGACCGGCGGGGCGTCGGCGAGCTGGTCCAGCCCGTCGCACGCCACCCGGACCAGGCCAGCGCCGCCCAGGTGCGCCAGCGGCCCGGTGACTACCCGCTCGACCGGCTCAAGCGCCTGAAACCTCACTAGCGGCATTGACGCCCGGTGCGCGTCGACGGCCTTCGCGAAGCCGGGGACCGACAAGCGCAGATGCTCGTGGAGCTGGTCGGCGATGGCCTCGGGCGTGGTGGCCGCCGAGCAGAGCACCAGGCCGTGGACCAGCGGGCCGTCATCGCACAGCCGTCTAGCCAGCGCCGCCGTGACCGTGGACTTGCCAGCGCCCATCACATCCTGGACGGCGACGTGCTGCCCCTCGCCCAGCCGGGCCGCGAGCCCATCGAGCGACGGTGGCGGCTGCAGGCGCGCGGTCAGATCCCGCACCTGCTCCCATACCGCGGTGCCCGCCAGCGGATGCCGGCCCTCGGCACCCCGGTTGCGGGCCAGCTGCAAGCCAGCCGCGCTCACCGTGAGTACCGGCCTTTGGCCATGCGCCCAACGCTGCTGCAACGTGGCCGCGACCTGCTCGAAGCTCAGCTCCTCAGCGCTGCTGCTCGCATCCCCTGCGCGCAGCAGCGCGATCAGCCGCCGGGTGAGCTGGCCACCATAGGTGGGCTGGTCAGGCTCGGCGGCGGCCAGGATGTTCAACGAGGGGTGAAGCGCCCCCAGCTCGCGGCGCAACCAGCCGAGCCCCTCGTGCAGGCCCGAGCCGGCCTGGTAGGCATCGAGCACCAGCCCGACGGCGGTCAGCGGCTGCGGCTCGTGGAATAGCTCGCGTATGCGCTCGATCAGCGGGACGCTGGTCGTCTCCAGCTCCTCACTCTTGGAGTCGACCTGGCGCAGGTAGAACGTGTCGCGCATCTCACCGTGGCCGAGGTAGCACAGCAGCAAGGACGTGTCCTCCGCAGCCGCAGCCTCCCGCCACGCGGCGGTGATCGCCTGCTCCAGCTGGTCCCTAGTCGGGTTGACCAGCGGCCCGTCACCGCCCAAGGCATCCTCGCACCCACCGAGGTCTGGGTCGGTGAGCAGCCGGTAGAGGGCCTGGGGCAAGTTGACCTCGCAGGCGCCCGAGTCCAGGTCAGGGATGACCTCCAACGGGCGAAGCTCACGGCACTGCGAGCCCACGACTAGCACCCGCCGGTGTGCCCGCATGCCCACCCCCTCGTGATCCCGGCGGGCATACGCTGCTACCAGAACCGATGATCGATGTGACTGAGCGTAGATTATAATCAGACGCGCTGTTCATGCGCGGGATCGTCCAAAAGCAAACATGAGCTATCAAGGCGGGGTAAAGCGGCTAGCTGGTGGTGGATGGACACCTTTCACGAGATCACTGAGCGGCTGGCCCACGCCTGGCTGGAGACGCGGGCGGGCGGGCTTGACGCCGCCGTCACGGTCGACAACGGCGCCAAGCCGCACTGCGCGGACTTCTCCCTCACCAAGAACGCCGCCGGCCGGCCTGTCCGCAAGGCCCTTAGCGGGCTCGGCCTGAGCGGCTGACGGTCCGTGCCGGAGTCACCTCAGCCAGCCGTCAAGACTCTGGCGCGCAGCTGATCGTTCCGGAACTCGACGACCGTGCCCTCGGGGAAGAAGGCGGCGAACTCCAGATGCTCGCGAGCCCACTCGTGCGCATCCTCCTCACTCATCCCATTCGGGGAGACCCAGCCCTCACGCGTCAGCGTGTCGCACAGCAGCATGCTGTAGGTCTGCGGGTCCAGGTCGTCACGGTCGACCACCTTCGCGGTCGTGGTCGCCCGCGAGCTGCTGAGTCCGGCCATCCCGCGATCACAGCCACAGTCCGGGCAGTCGCACGTCAAGCCGGGCAGCCTGACCAGCTCACCCTCGATCGTCCAGCAGTAGTCGTCCTCGCGGGCGCCCTGGGTCTCACTGGTGGCAATAAACACCTTCATGATGCTCTCCTCTCAAGCGGAATACGGCGACGATACGCCCCACCTGCGACAACCCGCGCCCAACCTTCCCACCTGTGGAAAATCCCGGAGCGATCCGCCCGCCCGCTGAGATCAAGTGATGCTCTCCACAGTTCCTGGTGCTCGGTATGCACCTATGGGGCACGTGTATCAGGAGGCTTGCCAACCGCTCGTTTTCCATGGCCTGCGTGGCCACGAACCGTAGTTCAGCGATGCGTTGAGCACTTATGACGACCAACCCTCAATTCCGGCGCCGGCCGTGGCGCACGGCGGCAGTGGCCGGCGCCGCCCTCGCGGTCGCCGTGCTGTTCACAGGTGGCGCCATCGTCAGCGCCGCAACGGCGAACGCATCTGGGAACGCCATAGCCCCACCCCAGCAACGCTCGGCGACGACCATGGTCGTCGCGCTCACTCAGGAGCCCGACTCGCTCAACCCTCTCCTCGGGGGGTTCGCCGCGTCATCCAAGATGCATCAGTTGATGTATGACTACTTAACCAACTACAGCCCGATGGACAGGAAGCCGATCCCCGGTCTTGCCGAGTCATGGCAGATATCACCAGACGGGCTTACTTGGACATTTACGATCCGCACGGGCGTATTGTGGCACGATGGCCGGCCGCTGACTGCCGGGGATATCGCATACACCTATAACCGGGTCCTGAGGGGGACGACCGAGCAGCTGCTCTACCGAGGCTACGTCGCGAACTTCGAGACGGTTACCGCGCCTAACGACACCACGCTCGTCATCAAGACGAGCGTGGCCACCGCCACGGTACTCGCGACCGAGGTGCCGATCATCCCTGAGCACATCTGGAAGCACATCGCTGATGCCGCAGCCTTCGCGAATGACATCAACGTTGTTGGCAGCGGGCCTTTCCAGCTTGTTGAGTACAAACCTGGGGAATTCATCAGGCTCAAGGCGAACATGCGTTACTGGCGCGGCGCCCCGCACCTCGACGAGCTGGTGTTCAAGCTCTTCAAAAACACCGACGCAGCGGTCCAGGCCCTGCGCAAGGGCGAGATCGACCTCGTCGGCGACCTGACGCCGGCGCAGTACCGCGCTTTAAGGAATGAAAAGAACATCACGCTCGTGCGTGGCCAGGGCAGGTCTCTGAGAGAGCTCGGGATTAACTCCGGCGCGGCGGCGACCGACAACACACCGCTCGGAGACGGCCATCCAGCCCTGCAGGACCAGCGGGTCCGTCTCGCGATCCACCACGCCATCGACAAGCAGGTTCTCGTCGAGAAGGTGCTAGGCGGCTACGCGACAGCCGGGACCTCGCTGATCCCGCCGCTGTCCGGTCGGTGGCACCATGAGCCCGACCAGGCCACCAGGGTGGAGTTCGACCTCGCCAAAGCCAATCAGATCCTCGACGAGGCGGCGTATGCGCGAGGGCCCAGCGGCATCCGGCGGATGCCCGGCGGCACACGGGAGCTTCGGTTCCGCCTCTACGGCCGGACCAACGAGGACGCGTCCGTGCGATCGATCGAGTACATCGCCGGCTGGCTCAAGCAGATCGGCATCGAGGTCGACCGGCGGGTCATGGAGGACGGCCAACTAAACGAACTCCTCACCAAGGGCCAGTTCGACCTCTACCACTGGGGTTGGCAGGCCGACCCGGATCCCGACTACCTGCTATCAGCGATGACCTGCGCGCAGCGGCCCAGGCCCGACGGCATGGGTGGGTATGTCGGCCAGATCTCCGACGCCCTGTACTGCAACCCAGAGTACGACCGGCTGTACCAGGAGCAGGCGCGGACCATCGACGAGACCAAGCGCGCCGAGATCGTGAAACAGATGCAGAAGATGCTGTATCAAGACAGCCCGTACATCATCGTCTATTACAAGGACGCGCTGGAGGCTTACCGCAATGATCGGTTCACCGGCTTCCAGCTCCAGCCTGAGAAGAGCGGGACGATCCTTTGGCAGGCCGGCTCCTGGTCCTACCTATCCGCTCGGCCGTCAAGCCACAAGCAGCAGGCAAACGGGGACAGCAAGCGCCACAGCGGAGCGGCAGTCGTGACAGCGATGGCCGTGATCGCCGCCGGGGTCTTCGCCAGGCGATATCGGGCGAGCGCGGAGGAGCGGGAATAAGGGATGGCGGATGGTGACTGCGATCTGGAAACTGGCGTCCTCCCTCCTGAGGAACGCCGCCCGAGCCGCTCCAAGCGGTGGCGACCAGCGGGGGTCGCATGGGATCTCGCGTCCAAGCTGGGCGGCGCCCTCCTCAGCCTTGGCCTCGTGCTCGTCCTGGGATTCTTCCTGTTCCGGATCCTGCCGGGCGATCCGGTGGCGGCCCTAACACGGAACAATCCGGGCGCCGCACCGGAGCACCTCGACGCGCTGCGCACGAGCTTCGGTCTGGACAAGCCGCTCTTGGCGCAGTTCGTCGACTACCTCAAGAGCACCATGTCAGGTGACCTCGGCGTCTCCTTCAAGTACCGCCGCCCGGTCAGCGAGATCATCCTCGCCCGGTTGTGGCCCACGATGCTCCTCGTCGGCACGGCGACGCTCGCCTCGACGGTGCTCGGGCTGTGGGTGGGCGCAAGGAGTGGGTGGCGGCGGGGAAGCGCGTTCGACAAGGGATCCACCGCCGTCGCGCTGGCGCTGTGGTCGATGCCCATGTTCTGGGTGGGGATGGTCGTCCTCATGGTCTTCGCTGTAGGCGTCGGACCGATCCCCGGACTGTTCCCGGCGGCCGGGATGCGATCGACGGCCTCCCAGCCGGGCTTCTTTACTGCCGCGCTCGACATCCTGTGGCATCTGATGCTGCCGTGCATGACCCTCGTGGCCGCCTACTACGCTCAGTACGCCCTGGTCATGCGGTCCTCGTTGCTCGATGAGCTGGGCAATACCTACCTCACCATCGCGAGGGCCAAGGGCTTGCGTGACGACCTTGTGCGCCGGCGTCACGCGGTGCCCAACGCCCTGCTGCCCACCGTGACCTTAATCTTCATGGAGCTAGGGTTCGTCGTATCCGGGACGATCACCGTGGAGACGGTGTACTCCTGGCCCGGTCTGGGTTGGCTGGCCTACGATGCGTTGAGCACGCCAGACCTGCCGCTGCTGCAAGGAACATTCCTGGTCTTTTCGGGCGCGGTGATCGTGATGAACGCGTTCGCCGAGGTGGTGCAGCGGCTCCTCGACCCTCGGGTGCGTGCGCCATGAGCTGGCTCGGCGCGTCGCTCGACACTGCGGCCAGCGCCCCACCTCCGCTCCACTCGCCGCGACGGATCGCCTGGGCCCGCCGCCGGGCCGCGCTGGCCCGCACGTGGCGAGAGTACCGCCGTGACCGCGGGGGCCTCGCGGGTCTCGTCGTGCTGCTCGCCTGTGTGGCCCTAGCCCTGGCCGCCCCGGTCATCACCAACGCTCAAGGCCTCGACGTGACCGCAGCCACTGGAGGGATCCTCGAGCCGCCGAGTGTCCGTCATCTGTTGGGCACGGATGAGGCGGGCCGTTCCGTGCTCCTACTCACCCTGTGGGGCTCCCGCATCTCGCTGCTCGTCGGCTTCCTCGCCGCCGCGGTCAGCATCAGCATCGGCACTGTGGTGGGCATCACCGCAGGTCATGCCCGCGGCTGGAGCAGCGGGTTACTCCTGCGGGTGACCGACTTCTTCCTGGTCCTGCCGTCGCTGCCGCTGGCCATCGCGCTCGCGACCGTCCTCGGCCACCGCAGCCTGTCCATCCTCATCGTCGTGATCGGGGTCACCTCATGGGCTGGCACCGCTCGGCTGGTGCGGGCACAGACCCTGGCCGTCGAGGCCCGCCCCTACCTTGAGCGAGCCAGGGTGCTCGGCGCTGGTCACTGGCAGCAGGTGACCCGGCACGTCCTACCCAATGTCATGCCGCTGGTGCTCGCGAAGACCACGCTCACCGTGGCGAGCGCGATCCTGGCCGAGGCCACGCTGTCGTTCCTCGGGCTAAGCGACCCGTCGCGCGTGTCATGGGGTTCGATGCTCCAACGGGCATTCCACGTCGGCGCGATCACCTACGGGGCTTGGTGGTATCTGCTTCCGCCAGGCATCGCGATCGGAGTGGTCGTTCTCGCCTTCACGCTGTGCGGCGGGGCACTGGAGGCCGTGCTTAATCCGAGGCTGCGGGAGCGCTGACATGGCCGTGCTGGAACTCCGCAAGCTTGCGGTCACCTACCAGGGCGCGTATGGGCCGGTGCCGGCCGTACGCGGCGTCGACCTCACGCTGAGGGCCGGCGAGAGCCTCGGCCTTGCGGGCGAATCCGGCTGCGGCAAGTCGACGATGGCCGGCGCGGTGCTCCGGCTGCTGCCGCGTACCGCGAAGGTGGACGGCCAGGTGCTGCTCGATGGCGAGGACGTGCTGGGCATGTCGTGGCGCCGGCTGCGGGCTGTCCGCTGGTCGGAAGCGTCGATAGTGTTCCAGGGCGCGTTACACGCGCTCAACCCAGTGCACCGTATCGACGACCAGGTCGCGGAGCCTATTCTCCTGCATGAGCAGACCAGCCGCGCCGAGGCTCGCCAGCGGGCGGGTGAGCTGCTCGAGCAGGTGCAAATGCCGGCCTGGCAGGCTCGTCGCTACCCGCACGAGCTGTCCGGCGGGCAGCGCCAGCGGGCGCTGATCGCGATGGCGCTGGCCTGCTCGCCGCGTCTGGTCATCGCCGACGAGCCGACCACCGCGCTTGACGTGATCACCCAGGCCCAAGTGCTCGGACTCCTCCAACAGCTGGTCGCCGAGCAAGGCATTGCCATGCTGCTGATCAGCCACGACCTGTCGGTGCTCGCCTCGACCTGCCAGCGGCTGGCGGTCATGTACGCCGGCAAGGTGGTCGAGGAGGGACCCGCAAGGGATGTGCGTAGCGACCCGAGACATCCCTACAGTGAGGCGCTAGCCGCAGCCTTCCCGACCGTTGGTGACTCCCGCTGGCGGCGCAACCCGGGCGGCCTCGGCGGCGACCCGCCCGACCCCGCGCGCCTACCGGGTGGATGCCCGTTCCATCCCCGCTGCCCCGTGGCGACTGACGAATGCCCGGACCTGGACGTGCAGCTGTGGCCGGCCGGCCCCAACCGCGCGGCCGCCTGCATCCACACACGCGCCTGCGGACTGGGTAACCGCCTGGTCGTGTCTCACTGAGCGGCAGGCATCAGGGTGAGCGCCATCGTCGCCGCCAACAGCGGCGCGGCAACTGGGACGCCCGCGCGGCCGGTCCTCGCCGCCCGGGATCTTCACGTGGCCTTCACCGCCAGGGGCCGTCGGGGCTCGCGGGCGCGGCCGGTCGACGGTGTCAACCTCGACCTCTACCCCGGTGAGATCGTCGCGCTCGTTGGTGCGTCCGGATGCGGCAAGACGACGCTCGCGCGCACCCTGGTCGGGCTGCAACGGCCGACCGCCGGCCGGGTCCTCTACAACGACACGCCGCTTGAGTACTCGACCACGGCGCTCAAGCGCTACCGCCGCCAAGTGCAGCTCGTCTTGCAGGACCCGACCGGGTCGCTCAACCCGCGGCATACCGTCTATGAGGCGGTCGCCGAGGGACTACGCATCCACGGTGTCGACGACGAGGCAGCACGGGTCGCCGGCGCTCTATCCCGCGCCGGCATGCGGCCTCCAGAGCGCTTCTTCCTGCGCTACCCCCACCAGCTCTCCGGCGGGCAGCGGCAACGGGTCGTCATCGCGGGAGCGCTGGCGCTGGAGCCACGAGTGCTTATCGCCGACGAGCCGGTCTCCTCACTCGACGCCTCCGTGCGCGGAGAGATCCTCGCGCTGCTGCTCACGCTGCGTGACGAGCTGAACCTGTCAGCGTTGGTGATAACCCACGACCTCGGTCTCGCATGGACCATCGCCGACCGGGTCGCGGTGATGTATCTGGGGCGCATCGTCGAGCTGGGGCTGGTCGAGCAGGTCCTGCGCTCCCCGCAGCACCCCTTCACGCAAGCGCTGCTGTCGGCCCTCTCCGCTTGTCAGTAGACGCTCGCCAGGTCCGTGGTTCGCGAGTCATCCGCGAAAAGCGGCAGGTGCTTCAGCCGGGCAGTGAGTTCCTTGGCTTCCGGAGCGCTCAGCTGCTCGAACAGGCGCAGAGCTTCATGCCAGGCGGCATGGGCAGCTGTCCAGTCCTCAGCGTTGGCGTGCAGGTCACCAAGGGTGGTCAGCGTTTTCGCCTGCCATAGGGGGATCTGGAGCTGCCGCCAGATGCGCAGAGATTCGTTCAGGCAACCGGTGGCTTGGTCCAGGCGTCCTTCGGTGTGATGCAGCTCCCCGAGGGTTCGCAGCGTGAACGCCTCGTTGAAGCGATCACCCAGATCCCGATAGACGGTAAGGCAGCGGTCGAGCAAAACTTCCGCCTGCTGCCAGTGCCCTTGGCGCAGATGGATCTCACCCAGCCCTTGCCACGCGTCTGCCTCGCCGCGGTGGTCGACGAGTTCGCGGTAGATGATCAGGAGATGCTCGAAGCAGGCCAGCGCCTGATCATAGTGGCCCTGCTCAAGGTAGAGCCGACCGAGGTAGCGCAGTGTTTCTGCTTCACCCCAGCGGTGGCCCACCTGGCGAGAGATCTCCAAGGCCTGCTCGTAGCAGGCCAACGCCTCGTCGTCGCGGCCTTGGACGCGATACACAGCCCCGATGCCCCTGCGCGCGTGGGCCTCGCAGCGGGGATTACCGAACTCGTGGGAGATCGCCAGTGCCCGCTGGAAGGAGGTGAGGGCCTGCTCATAGCGGCCGGCATGTCGGTGGAGTTCACCAATACTGGACTCGGCGACCGCCTCGCCACGCCGGTCGCCGAGCTCACCGAAGGCAACGCTGGCCTCCTCGAAGCAGACCAGTGCCTGATCGTAGCGGTCCTGGAACAGGTGCAGCTCCCCGAGCCCGCGCAAGACAACGGCTTCCCCGGTACGGTCACCGGCACGTCGGGTGGTGATGAGCGCGAGTTCGTGGGTGCATCGCCAGTCGTCCCAGTAGCCACGGACGTCGCAGAAGTCAACAAGTGACGCCGCGAGGTTCCAGGTTTCCTGGTGCAGCTCCGACTCGTGAGCTTGCTGGACTGCGGCGACCAGCGCTGCTCGCTCGGCCTCGAACCAGCTGAGCGGGTGGGCGACCAGCGTCTCGGTCGCCTCCGGATCGAGCCGCCAGCGAGGGGCAGGTCCGTGCAGCGAGGTGAGGCTTTTGGACAACCGCTGCCCGGCGCGCTCAGCGAGGGCAAGCCAGCAGCCGAGCGCCCGCTCCAGCGACGCCTGACGCTCGCGTAGTGGCTCCTCAGCCTCAGCCCGCTCCCGGGCGTAGACCCGCAGCAGGTCGTGGAAGCGATAGCGAGTGTTCCCGGTCGCATCCTGGCCGGCGAACTCGAGTAGTTGCGCGTCGACCAAGGCGTCGACCAGCTCCTCGGCCTGGCTCACAGGCATATCGAGCAAGGCGGCGGCGACCCAGGACGCGAAGTCCGCCGCCACCAGCAGCCCAAGGCGGCGGAAGCAGCATCGCTGGTCGTGGCCGAGGCTTTGGTAGCTCAGCGCTAGGCTTGCCCGCACTGCTCGTTCGCCGAGGGCCAGCTCATCGAGGCGGCGCCCCTCGTCGGCCAGCCGCGCGGCCAGCCGCGCCAGCGACCAGTGCGGCCGGGCCGCCAGCCGGGCCCCGGCGATCCTGACCGCCAGCGGCAGGTAGCCGCACAGTCGCACGATCTCTCCGGCCAGCTCAGGCTCGGCCGCGACACGGTCCGATCCAGCCACCCGGGCCAGCAGCTCGACCGCCTGCTCCACGGTGAGTACGTCGAGATCGACCAGCCGTGCGCTGTCCAGCCCGCCCAGGCGCATCCGGCTGGTGACCACCACGGCGCAGCTTCCGCTGCCGGGCAGCAATGGGCGGACCTGCGCCTCGCTGGCCGCGTTGTCCAGCAGCACCAGCATCTGCCGGCCTGCCAGCCGCGTTCGGTACAGCGCAGCGCGCTCCTCGACACCGTCGGGAATCGCTGCCCCCTCCACGCCCAACGCGCGCAGGAACCGGGCCAAGACCTCGCTTGGATCCAGCGGCTGCGCCTCGGCGCCGCGCAGGTTCACGTACAGCTGCCCATCCGAGAAGTGGTCACGCAACCGATGCGCCACATGGACCGCGAGGGTGGTCTTACCGATCCCGGCCTTCCCCGCCACGGCCAAAACCACTACCGCGGTCGGCCGGGCTCGCTCCTCCCTGTCCGCCGCCAGCAGGTCGCACATCGCATCGACATGCTGCGCGCGGCCGGTGAAGTCCGCGATGTCAGGCGGCAGTTGGGCGGGCACGGGCACCTGCCCAGTTTCCGCAACCGCAGGAGGCAGCAGATCAGGATCGCCGGTGAGGATCTTGCGCTCCAGCTCCCGCAGCTCCGGTCCAGGGTCGAGACCGAGCTCTGTGGCCAGTTTTTCCCGCCCCTGGTGGTACACCGCGAGGGCGTCCGCCTGCCGGCCCGCCTGGTACAGCGCAACCATCAGCTGTCCCCGCAACCGCTCCCGCAGCGGATGCGCCGCCACCAGCGCGGTCAACTCGCTTACTAAGTCGGCGTGCCGGCCCAGCGCGAGGTCCGCCTCGATGCGGCTCTCCACCGCGGCCAGGCGGGCCTCCTCCAGCCGGGCACCCGCTTCCCACCGGATGGGCTCCGCCACATCGGCCAGCGCAGGACCCCGCCACAACGCCAGCGCCTCCCGCAGCATCCCCGCCGCCTGGTCCGGATCGCCCGCGCTCAGCGCCGTCGTGGCTTGCTGGGTCAAACGCTCGAAGCGATACAGGTCGACCTGGTCGGGCTTGACGCGCAGCAAATAGCCCGGCGGCCGTGTGATCAGGATCTGGCCAGGCTCCGCACCGCCGTCACCCTCCAAGACGCGGCGCAGGCGCGACACGTGACGCTGGATCGCATTTCTCGCCCCGGCTGGCGGTTCCTCCCATAACTCGTCGATCAGCCGCTCGACAGACACCACCCGGCCGGCGGCAAGGAGCAATGCAGTGAGCACCGTCCGTTGCTTCGGCCCACCCAAGTCCAGCCGCCGACCCTGGTCCCATACCTCGACCGGCCCGAGGATCCGAAACTCCACACACGGCCCCCATTTACAACGATTGGTGAATCAACCGTAGAAGAGCCACGTGAGGTCAGGCTGATACAGAGCGCAGAAGAAAGCCTGTCAGCGGCCGGTCAGGGGTCCGTCAGCGGTTGCCGGCAGAGTCTTGTCTAACCAGCGGCGGGAACGACAGCTCCCAATCCCATGTATCGGACTTGGTGAACCGCTCGTCGATGGTCGCAATCTCAGCGAATCTGGCAAAGGAAGGGACATGCTCACGATCCGAAAAAAATCATGGAAGACGTGTGCCGGCGTCCCCAGACCTCGCATGCGTAGCTTCTCGATCGCGGTGGCAGCAGCGATGTTGGCGACGTTGATCCTGCCGGCCGTGCCTGCCTCCGCAGGACCACGACCGAACTTTCAGCTGCCATTTCCGTGCGGTCAGGAGTGGAGCCTGTTTTCCTGGAAAGGCCACAATCCAGATGACAAAAAGATCGACATGACACGGATTGGAGGAGAAACCCGAGGAAGCACAGCCGTCGCCGCCGCAGCGGGACGCGTACACCAATGGTTCGACCCGGGCGGCCTGGAGATCGACCACGGCAACGGGTGGTTCAGTGTTTATCTGCACATGAGTTCACGGGTGCCAGTGGGAACTCAGGTGGCGCAAGGCCAACGTGTCGGCACCGTCGACAGCATCGGTACCGGCACGCCACACCTGCACTACGAGCAGCTCTCCGACTCCAACGGCGACGGAGACGGCGAAACCAACGAAATGGTCCACTCCGTATTCAACGGCGTGACCTATAACATGGGATCCAACGGCGAGAAATCCTACCGCGTGCGGAGCAACAACAGTTGTGGCTCAGGGCCTGGCCCTGCTCCTGGCCCCCAGCAGTACTGGGTCGACACGTTCGAGGATGCACCCGGTCACTCCAGCCCAGGTGGCGCCCGCACCGGCACCCTCTACAAGGGCACCCACTATGTGTTCTGCAAGGTCCAGGGACCCAAGAAGCAGGTTGGTGACGACTACAACCACTGGTGGCTGAAGACCGATCTCGACACTGGTCAAAAGGACCAATGGGTATCGGCCTACTACCTGACCCGCTGGGGCAACGACGAGGCTCGTGACAACGGCGGCCAGGAGATACCCAACTGCTAGCTCACACGAAAAATCGTCAGCATGCCTGCCTGGCGACAAGCCACATAACCGAGAAACTCGAGAAGCTGAGCAGGCAAGCTTCGCAAGATAAGGAGTATCTACAGCATGCTTACCAAACTGATCAAGCTGGCTAAGCTAAGTGCCGTGCTCGCTGTTGTCGGAGTCACGACCGTGATACCTGTCCCTACTGCTTTGGCTGCAGAAGCCGCACAGGCCTTTAGCTGTCCCAGCGGAGACATCTGTTTCTACACAGGCGACAACGGCACCGGATCCGTGTGTATGTGGGACGTTGATGACCCTGACTGGCGTAATGGAGCTAGCCAGTGCTCATGGGCAGCTGACTCCAATGTGAGATCGGTCTTCAACAACAGCAGTGACCCAAACTTCACCGGCGTCGTGTACTACAGAGGAGCGAACTATCAGGATCGGGCAGGCTGCACGCGGCAGGGCCAGAGAGGCAACCTGGCAGGCACGTACAAACTGCGTTCCCACCACTGGACCAATGGTAGCTGCGGATAGTTGAGGTTGTTGAGGTAAACCTGATCTGGAGAACGCGGTTGTCACAGCGCGTTTTCCAGATCAAGGGTTCAGCTTGTAGGTGCAGCGCAGCTGTCGACCTCCGCTGGTCGAGGTCAGCGGTGACGGGGCGAAGCTCGCAAAAATCGGTGTCTCAGCCTGGATCCACTGGTGACGACCGCCCTCATATGCGGTCCGTATCTTGCGGAGTGAGCGTCAGTTTTCCTCTCGACCGGGAGGAAAGCTGACGCTCATCCGCGTCGATGCAAGCTTCGAGCGCTCCGGTCGATGGATTCAGGCTTAGCGGCGTCGAGGGCTTGCAGGGCAAAGTGTCGATGATGAGCAAGTCGACAGCGATCAGGCGGCACAGCTCGGCGTCGTGGCTATTGTCGAGCCGGGCGGCTTTTGAGTCGTTTGAACAGCCGGTCGCGCGGTCGGCGTGGACCCGTAGCCGGTGGCGGCAGGCGATATGCCCTGGAGTGCGGTCAACCCCGTCTACCTGGCCTTTTCCTAGAGCCGGGACGGGGATTCGACCCCAAACCTTCGCTTTACAAGAACTGATCTGTCATTCCAATGCGTTGAGAATTGTGCTATTTACACAGCTCAAGCTCAGACCCCTCCGTCCAGTTCTTCTAGATAGTTCTTGATCTTCTCACCCAATTCAGTCCTGTATCCATTAGCACCGCCGTTAGCACGAGCTTCCTTCTCCAACTGCGCGGACTTCTTCTACGGCGGCCTCTCGACGGTATTGCTCTGCTGTGGGACCGCGGGCCTGCGTCCAAACCGTCAGGACCGCCGAAGCCCTCGACTCGCAGGGCTGCAGGATCCCGCGCCAAGCCAAACTGACTGACGACGCAACCGTTCTCGTCCGAGAGGTGCACAGACACGCCAACCTTTCCTACTACTGGCTGCAGCACGGCTGTTCCGCTCTATCTGCCATAGCAGCATCGGCCATCCACCGAGCGCCAACTCTCCGTCTATTAGCTAGACAGCCATTGTCTAGGTGATAGACTATGCCATGACGACGAGAGGACTCCGCAGCAGGCTCCGTAAGGCTGGATGCGTCGAGGTCCGGCAGAAGGCTCGCATCTGGTCGTCCGGTGCGGTGATTGTCAGACCGTGGTCCCGATCCACACCGGTGACATTGCCCGGGGCACCCTGCGGAAGATCGTCCGAGACCTTGAGCCTTGCCTCGGCCTCCAGGAGTGGATGTCATGACTACCCAGAACCGGCCCATGTACACGGCCCGCATCGAACGGGATCCCGAAAGCTCTTACTGGCTCGCCGAACTCGTTGAGGAACAACGCTGCCACACCTTCGGCCGCACCCTCGCACAGGTCCGCGAGGTGATCCGGGATGCGGCTGCGACCTGGTACGACGTCGACCCCGACAGCTTCGATCTCCGTTTCGAGGTTGTCCTGCCCGGCGACGCGGTCGCGCAGGCTGCCCAGGTGCGTACACGGCACCAGCAGCTACGCAGTGCTGAGCGTGAGGTTGTCACCGACCTGCGCGTTACAGCGCGGCGGCTGACCAGCGAATTGGGCCTGAGCATGCGCGACGCCGCCGATCTGCTCGGCATCTCCCACCAACGGGTCGCGCAGCTGGTCCGGCAGGCCAGCTGAATCCTCGAAAGCCGGCCTCAGCTCAGCCCCGTCAGGCCGCCTGCGCCAGCTCCGTCATGCGTACTCGTGGGTCAGCGGAGTCAGCACACCACCGCGCCTGGCCCCGGTGATCACCGCCAGCCCTAGCGCGGCGTAGAACTGGCCGAGCGTCTCGACTGTGAGCTTGCGCACCTGCGGGTCGTGGACTCGTGCCAGGCGGAGCCACCGCCCAAGCAGCTCGCCGACCACGGCTTTCTCCAGAGCCGGGACGGGGATTCGAACCCCGGACCTTCGCTTTACAAGAACCAATCAGTCATTCCAGCTCGCTCATGCTCTTATCGTTTTGGCAGTTCAAGCCCAGGATTCTCAGTCTCATTTTTCTAGCTCACCCAGGCTCTTCCAACCAGTACAGTCCTGTATCCGTTAGCACCGCCGTTAGCACGAAACGGCCTCCTACCTGCTCAGACTTCTTGCACAACCGTCCCTCAAGCGTGTTACTGTGCCCCCCGGAATCGTGAGGACAGGAATGCATCAATAGATGCCACACCCGGCCTCCGGCCGGAAATACAACAGGTGGGTGCGCGCTGATCGATCCGTCAAAACTCGGCATCGGCCGAGAGGACTACTACCTCCGCGAAATCGCCAAAGACCGCGAGGCCTACCTCACCGGCCACGGCGAGGCCCCAGGACACTGGCACGGCACCGCCGCCGGGGCGCTCGGCATGTCCGGAGAGATCACCGCCGAGCAGTTCCGACGGGTGTTCACCGGCTGCGACCCGCGTAGCGGTGAGTTGTTGGGCAGGCGGCACCGCAAAGACGGGGTGCTCGCGTTTGATCTGGTGTTCCGGCCCACGAAGAGCGTGTCGGTGCTCTACGGCATCGGCGACCAGGTCGAGGCGAAGGCGGTGCTGGATGCTCACCACGCCGGCATCCGCGCCGCGCTGGGCTATCTGGAGACGCAGGTGGGGTTGCGGCGGGGCCGCAACGGTATCCAGCGGGTAGAGACCAAGTGCGGGTTGCTCGCGGTCGGGTTCGACCACCGCTCCTCACGAGCAGGCGATCCACTACCCCACACCCACCTCATCGTCATCAACCGCGCCCAAGGCCCTGAGGGGCGGTGGACCGCGTTAGACGGCCACGACCTGCTCGACGTCGACACGTTGAAAGCCGCGAACGCGCTCTACCGCAGCACCTACCAAACCAAGCTGTCCCGCAGCCTGGGGATCAAATGGACTGGGCCGGATCGGCTGGGCAACCGCGAGATTCAAGGTATCCCCGACCAGGTGATCCGGCTGTTCTCCAAAGCCCGCTGCGCCATCGAAGAAGAGCTCGAAACCGGAAAGCCCAAGGGCTGCCCGTCTCAAGCAAGGTGACCAACTGGGTGGCGCACAAAGTCCGCGACGCCAAAACCTGTGAGGAGATCTCCGGTCAGCGGGAGCGGTGGGCCGCGGAGATCACCGCCTCAGGCTGGCACGCCCGAACCTTGGTCGACGCGGTCCGCCGGCACGGTCGCGCCGAGCCAGAGCGGTTGGACGAGTATGAGCGGTGCAAGCTGTTCGACCGGATGGCCGGACCCGACGGGCTCACCGCCCAAACCAGCACCTTCACGATGGCTGGGGTGCTCGCAGCGGTCGGTGATGGGACCAGACTGCCTGCCGAGCGGCTCGGCCCATTGGCGGAGCAGTTCATCGCCGAGCGCGCGATCCGGGTGTTGACCGATCCCAAGTCTGGGCGGTCGCGCTGGTCGACTCCACAGCTGTTGGAGTTGGAGCGTGGTCTGGTCGAGGCCGCCGCTAGCCGCCAAGGCGAGGACCGCCACGTGGTCTCCCACGAGACGGTGCGGGCGGTGCTGGATCATTTCGCCGGTATCGGCAGGCCGTTGGGCGAGGACCAAGCTGCGGTGCTCGATGGTGTATGCACGGACGGGGCTGGGGTGTCGTTGGTGGTCGGTCCGGCGGAGACTGGGAAGACGTTCACGATGGACGCTGTGCGCGCCTGCTTTGCGCTGGCCAACCTCACCCGGCCTGAGCAGTCGCGGTTTGTGGTGCGGGGGTTGGCGCCTACCGGCATCGCCGCCCTAGAGCTGGACGCCGGGGCGGGCATCCCCACCGTCACCGTCGACCGGTTCCTCCTCGACCTACAAAACGGCCGAGACCGTCTTGAGCCGCATGACATCGTCATCCTCGACGAGGCGAGCATGTTGGGCACCCGCAAAGCCGCCCCGCTGCTCGACCACGCCCGCCAGGTGGGGGCGAAGTTGATCGTGGTCGGCGACGACCGCCAGTTGCAGTCGATCGATACCGGTGGTTGGTTTCGTGGGTTGCGGCAACGCCTCGGCGCCACCGAGCTGACCGTGAACCGTCGGCAGCTCGACGAGTTGGACCGCCAAGCCGTGGCGTTGATCCGCCAAGGCCTGGGCGAGGAGGCGATGGCGTTGTACCGCGACGGCGGCAGAGTCAGCGTCGCGAAAACCGCCGCCGAGGCGCATGAGGCGATGATCGCCGATTGGTGGCAAGCCTTCTCTTCTGGTGAGAGCGCGGTGATGCTTGCCCATCGGCGGGTTGAGGTGGACCGGCTCAACGAGCTGGCGCATCAGACGATGGCCGCCGCTGGCCGGCTCGGTCCGGACATGTTGGTCAATGACGGCCGGGAGCTCCGGGTCGGTGACCGTGTGGTGTGCGGCGTCAACCGGCTGTCCATCGGCATCGGCAACGGCACGCAAGCCTGGATCGCCGCTGTCGACACCGACGCCCACACCCTCACCTTGCGCCTGGATGGTGAGGATGGGCGTGAGGTGGTGTTGCCGGCGTCGTATCTGCGCCGGCAGCTTACGGATGGGCGGCGGGCGGTGGATCACGCCTATGCGCTGACCGGGCACAAGTGTGAGGGGATCACGGTGGACCAGGTGTTCGTCCGCGGCGGCGGCCACGCCGACCAACAGTGGGCGTATACCGTTATGACCAGGGTCCGCCGCCGCGCTGATCTGTATTTGGTTGAGACTCCTGATCGGGTCTTGCGTGATGGGGCTGAGGAGTTGGATTTGGCGCCGCCGATGTCCCAGCGGCCGTATGACGTCGCGATCGCCGCGCTCGGCCGCTCCGGCGTCAAGCGGATGGCGATCGACGCTGAGCGTGAGGCGGCCCGTCCGCATCCGTCCACGATGAGCGTGAAGGAGTTGCGGGCGGAGCGTGATCGGCTCGCCGGACTGCTCGCTACCGCCCCCCGCTCGCAGCGACGCTGGCGCGACCGGATCGCGGCTCGGTTGGAGGAGGCCGAACGAGCATTGGCCGCCACGGTTGCTCGGAGGGAGGAGCGCCAGGGGTGGGTGGCCAGCCACGGCCGCGGCTTGGCCGGGCTGGCGTGCCGTGATCAGGTCAAGGCCGCTCGTGCCGACCTTGCTCAGCTTGAGCAGGCCGAGCAGGTCCAACGGGCGCGGGTGGACAAGCTGGCCGCCCAAGAGCGGCAACTACGCCGGGCGGAGCAGCAGCGCGCCGCCTGGGCTGAGCTGCATGCTGGCGATTTGGATCGTGACTATGAGGTTGGTGTGGAGTTGGGTTGGCGTACCCGCGCCCGCTCACAAGCCCGCACCGTCGAGGCGCCGGGCTGGCTGGCCGACCTTCTCGGCCCCACTCCGGACAGCGCGCGTGGCCGGCGAGCCTGGCGGCAAACCGCAGAGCAGATCGAGTCCTACCGCGACCGCTACGGTATCCAGGTTGAGGGATTGGGAGAGCGGCCCGACGACCTGTCCCAGCGGCGCGCGTGGCGAGACTGCCAGCAACAGCTTGCCCGCCTGGCTGGACGTGTCAGCGAACGCGACCTGACCCGCCAGCCCGACTGCAGCGGTCACCAGCTCGAAATCGGCTGACTCCCATCGGCCTACCCGCTCGGTAACCGGCGCTATGCGCGGCCAGCGGTACTTTCAACCACGGCAGCATAACCTGACAATGCGGTGAATATGCGCGCTGCCACCTCCTGGGCGCGGCTGGGTCGAGACACCCCATAACTACGCGGGAACAGCCGCAGCCCACGCACAACCTCTGTAGTTCCATATGGCCTATCGGGTCGCGCATGGTGATGTAAAACCTTCCCGCTTTTCACTATAAAATATCAGGGTGTCACACTCTTGTGTCCGGTGGTACGGACTTTGCGACACCGCTGTTACCACATGGAGTAGTCTTTGGCATGTGACTTGCGTAATTAACCGCACCAATGGGGAGTCATCTCTTACCGCGCGGCCCTCAGACAAGCCAAAAGCCGCGGGTATTGAATGGACAACCTCGCGACTACGAACCTTGACCTGCCGACGAACCAGACCGCGATCGCGGCGGTCCTGGCTGTCATCGCCGCCATGTTGCTACCGCTCGTGCGCCCAGAAGCGCGGCTCCTATGCCCTGCTCAGCGACGTTGTTGTCGACGCACACAAGAACCCTAACCAAGCGCGAACGCCGTGGGCTCCCTAGCCTTACTTCCTCTTAAAAAATCCAGCAGCGTTCCGATTACTCCTGAGGATCGTTGATCGCTTAAATCAGAGAAAGGCCGGCGGGGAACCCCGGGGCCGGCGGAACCTTGGGAATCGTTAAACAAAATGTAGCCGCTGCCAGCTCAACGCAGAGATGTGGTGTTGGAGGCATTGTCGAGCGGCTAAGGTCGTGGTGCTTGTCCCTACCAAAAGCTATGATTTGGCTGTCGAAGCCATGCGGCGTTGATTGCAAATGGTGTTGGTTGAGGAAGAAGTAGCAGTGGCCCCGTCCGTGAGCTTGAGTAGCGTGAAGGACCCGAGGCTCTCAGAGGGTACGCACAATGCTCGTCGAATCAACCAACGGACGGCTGGTTGCAAGCACGGCGACGCTGCCGTGCGCCTATCGCGGATGGCGAACGCTGAAACCCGTTGCCTATATACTTTTCTTATGTTAATTAATTATAATGCGCGACACTTTACCATCGAGACCGTTTTTACGCGTGTACTCGACCCTGACATAATCATCCGTGTATGATCGTTCGAAACTCCCGACAATATAGCCGCTAGGATGCTCTTTCAATGAAGTTATGTAGGTATAATCATCACTTTTGGATGCGTCTGGGCTGTCATAGACTTCGATACGCGCACCGACTCGTACGTTAGTTAATACTACTGATCTTGCCTCGTCGTTCTTGTTTGGCCGAAAGTTTTGCCCGGGGCGATCGTCGGTGCTATGAACAATATCCTGGCTCCCACCGTTACCCTCATAGAATACAACTTGACCCATTGTTTATACCTCCCGGCGACTATGGTAAACTTAGCACAAGTCCGTGAGTATAGACATAAAAAGGCAATTCGTCAAGTCCATAGGGGGGAGTTTCGCACTTTCTCGGTGTGACCGGGCTGGTGTGGTGACGGAGTGCTGGCCGACAGGCATCTGCCCCGCACCCACGTCACCTCCCGGATGCGCCGCGACGCCGCCCTCTACGAGCCCCCGCCGCCGCGGACCGGCCGGCGTGGCCGGCCACGCAAGAAAGGCGCCCGGCTGCCCACTCCGGCCCAGATCGCCGCGCAGACCAAGGTCGGCTGGAGGCGGGTCAGCGTTGACATGCGCGGCAAGACCGTGCAACGGCTGGTGTTGTCCCGGCAGGTGCTGTGGTAGGCGGTCTGCCCCGACCGTCTCGTGCGGTTGGTGATCGTGCGTGATCCGGACGGCCGTGAGCGCGACGATTTCTTTTTCACCACTGATCTGGACGCCGCCCCCGAGCAGGTAGCCAGTTTCTACGTTGGCCGCTGGTCGATCGAGGACACCTTCCGTAACACCAAGCAGCTCCTCGGCGGACAGGACCCCCAAACGTGGAAAGCCAAGGGGCCGGCGCGCGCAGCGGCGTTATCGCTGTGGTTGTTGACCGCGGCGAGGCTGTGGCTCATCCCCGTCCACGGGGGGGCATAACACACCTGCCGGTCCTGCCGTAGTATCGGGGCAAGGCCACTCTGTTGTTCGCCGACGCATTGGCCGCGCTGCGGCGAGCCCTATGGCGACATAGAACTACATCAGCGTAATCCTTAGGGCCGCTTCCCGCGATAACTGCGCCTAACTGGTCGTCCCAGATCGGCGCGCCGCTAAAACCCTGCCGCAATCCAACACCTTGGCCGCTGTCGCTTGCAGTTGCATCCACTCGAACTCTCCGGCCCCACGATCACCCGCAGGCCCACACCCCGTAACGCTCATGACCTGCGGGGTAGCCGTAAACACAGAACCGATGCCCCCCACACGCTGTCCGCGTCACGCAACGGCACCGGCTCAGCCCCGGCCGGCAGCGGGCTTTGAAGGGCTAACACCGCGATATCGCCGGAGCCGTCCGGGCGTTGCGGATGCCAGCCGCCCTCGATCACCTGGGCGGGGATTAACTCGCCACGCCCGGCGGACTGGAAATCCACAAGCACCGGCGTGCGCCACGAGGCGCCTCGCTATATCCCCGACGCAGTCGGGAGGAACTTGGAGGAATGTTTCTGGGTTGGCTGGCTTACCTAGACGCGAAAGCGCGAGGGGACA
>Ga0081538_10000103_pt1 | contig 83685 bp, 86 predicted proteins | sample TabmetS5T2R1_FD_71022 | JGI IMG/M metagenome (GOLD analysis project Ga0081538, IMG submission 71022) | Tabebuia heterophylla rhizosphere microbial communities from the University of Puerto Rico - S5T2R1 | ecosystem: Host-associated > Plants > Roots > Rhizosphere ... | reverse complement strand
GGATGGGATCGGGGGTCATGAGCTTCGCCACGGGCACGCCGGCGAGCGCGACTGGCGCCTCGGCCCCCCCGCGCTCCGCTTTTGCAGCCGAAAACACGAACCAGCCGATGAACGCGAGCCATAGCCCGCCGAAGGATGCGCTGGCGACGAGGCTCACGGCGCCGAAGCACATGAGCGCCACCGCTAATACCTGCGATACACCTGCGGCGATTCGGGTTGCGCGGAGCAGGTTGCCGCTAAATCGCCACAGCACTGCCCGGAGCACCCGGCCGCCGTCCAGCGGGAGAGCAGGGATCATGTTGAAGGCCAGTAGCAGGAGGTTCGTCCAGCCGAGCCATTCGAGCACCGTGCCGATCGCCGTCGGCAGGCCGCCGATCTGGCCGGCGCCGACCAGCGCCGCGCCCAGCACGGCGGAGACGGCGGGTCCGGCGAGCGCCACCCGGGCCTCCTCGCCGGCGCTGCGGAACGGCCCTCCGCTTCGCGCGGCGCCGCCGAGCATCCAGAGCGTGATCCCGCGCGTCGGGATGCCCTCCCGGCGGGCCTGGAGCGCGTGGCCGAGCTCGTGCAGCAGAACCGACACGAAGAAGAGCAGGGCCGTGACCAGCCCCATGGCAAGGTATGCAGCGCCGGAGAGGCCGCCCAGCTCCGAGGGGAACACGCTCCCGGCCAGCGACGCCGCGATGAAGACCGCGGAGAGCAGCCAGGTCCAGTGCAACCAGATCTCGATGCCGGCCAGGCGGCCGACGCGCAGCCCGGTTGCAAGCGTCCCCTCTGCGGAGTGGCTCCTGGCCTGTGCTTCGCTCATGTGATCTCCTTCCGCTCTCTCACTCGTTCGGCTGACCCGGAGTCCAGACGACTCGGATGAGACGCGAATGAGGGGACCTCAGGACGCCCGCGCGCGAGCGCCGGCCCGCTCGCGTCGCATCACGCTCGCCGTCCGCGACGGCGCCATGCGCCGCGCCGGTGACCGGCGGACTCCTCCTCGCGCCGCTCGATCTCGTCCACGAGCCGGAACGCGGCACGTACGAAAAGCAGGAGCGAAAGCACCAGGACGACCGCCGCCACGGCGTCGAGGGCGCCGTTCCGGATCCCTGCGAGCGCGACCAGCGCCAGCGCGGCAGCGGTAGCGAGGATCGCCCTCTCTCGCATCGTCCTCCAATCGGTGGCCTTTGCATCGGACCATCGCGGGGCCGCATGAATGTGGGATGAGCGTTCGGCGCCCGTCAGAGGCGTCGCCGCAGCGGCACGCCTGTGATCACCACTCGTGGCTCGAAGCGCAGCAGCCAGGCCAGGTACAGCGCGCGTTCGTTGTATAGGAGATCGCGCCACGAGACACCCGAGGCGAGGTCGGGAACGATGACCGCCGCGACGGTTTTCGGCCGCGCGGTCACGTCGCGGACGGTCTCGAGCACCGGCTGCTCGAGCGAGCGGAATGGCGCATCGACGACGTCGAGCGGGACGGGCATGGGCCACGCCTCCCAGTCGCTCCCCACGCGCTCGGCAACGAGCGGGTCGAGCGCCACGTGCACCGCGCGCACGTCGGCCGCGCCGATGCCGCGCGCGTACGCAACCGCTCCCGAGACCGCATCGTCGACCTCGGGCACCATGACGAGCGCCTCCGTGCTCTCGACGCCGGACGGTGGTGCCTCGCCGGCGAGGGCGGGTACGTGGGTGATCACCACCCCGGGCTCATCGCGTAGCCGCATGGCGATCCGGAACTCGGGTGTGCGCCTCAGCGCCGCGCGGACCGAGCGACGCTCGAAGAGCTCGGGGATCACCACGTTGACGGTGTGGCTTTCGCCGGGAGCGAGCTTCGCGACGTAGCTCGCGAGCGCGTCAGCGGAGGACGTACGCACGGAGTGGACGTCCGTGCCCCGCAAGCCGCGGGCGAAGGCGAGCGCCCGCGCGCCGGCGGCGTCGAGGCGGTTCAGCGCGAGCACCGTGGTGATGCGCGGCGCCGTCGACGGGTCCGGCGTACCGGTCCGGAGTCGGTTCCGGATCCGGCGGAGATGCCGCTCGTGGACGTGGAAGCACGCCACCAGAGCGGGAATCGCGATTAGCACCATCCAGGCGCCCTGGCTGAACTTCGTGCCCAGGATGAGGAGGTCCACGAGGGCCGTGCCCGCGGCCCCCAGGCCGTTGACGGCCATCCTGCGGTGCCGGCCCGGCTCGCGGGATCGGTGCCAGTGGCGCAGCATCCCTACCTGCGACAGCGTGAAGGCGGTGAAGACGCCGAGCAGGTAGAGGTGGAGCAACGCGTTCGGGTTGGCGTCGAACGCGACGATCAGGAAGGCGGCGACCAGGGCCAGCAGCGCGATGCCGTTCGAGTAGACGAGCCGGTCCCCTAGGTTCGCGAAGGCACCCGGGAGGAAGCGATCGCGCGCGAGGATCGCGCTCAGCCGGGGGAAACCCTGGAAGGCGGTGTTCGCGGCCAGCACCAGAATCGCGAAAGTGAAGCCCTGCACGGCGAGAAAGCCGACCGCCTCCGGCGAGCCCTTCGGGAACACCGCGCGCGCTACCTCCGACAGCACCGACACCTCGGTGCTGGGCCGGGCGCCGGTTTCGAAGGCCAGCACCGACACGCCGAGGAAGAGCACGACGGCGATCACACCGAGGATGGCGAGGGTGGCGGCCGCGTTGCGAGCCTGCGGCGCTTTGAACGCCTTGACGCCGTTGGCGATCGCCTCGACTCCGGTCAGCGCGCTGCACCCGGACGCGAACGCACGCAGGACGACGACCGCGGACACGCCCGCCGCCGTCCCCACCGGTGCCGGGTCAGGCACCGTGGCCTGGGGAGAGGCGCCTAGGGCGCACTTCAACACGCCGAAGGCGATCATCGCCAGCGCGGCGGCTACGAACCCATAGGTCGGGACCGCGAACAGCCTGCCCGCCTCGCGCACGCCGCGGACGTTCGCGACCGCGAGCAAGCCGAGGAAGGCGAGCGAGATCTCGACGCGGTGGCCGCTCAGCGAGGGAACCGCGGACGTGATGGCCAGCACGCCGGCGGCGATCGAAACGGCGACGGTGAGCACGTAGTCGACGAGCAGCGACGCGGCGGCGATGAGCCCTGGCATCCGGCCCAAGTTCTTGCTTGCCACGACGTACGAGCCGCCCCCACCGGGATACGCGCGAACCGTCTGACGGTACGAGAGGACGACTAGAACCAGCAGCACCGCGATCGCGAGCGAGACGGGGATCAGCAGGCGGCGGCCCGACAGCGAGGCGGCCAACAGGACCGCGAGTGCCGCCTCCGTGGCGTACGCGACCGATGAGAGCGCGTCCGAGGCGAAGATCGGTAGCGCCAGGCGCTTCGGCAGCAGCACGGTCGAGACGCGGCCGCTCGCGAGCGGGCGGCGCGCCATTCGCGCAGGCGGACCAGGTCGCGGCGCACCTGGTGCGGGTCGACCTGGCGACCGGGAACGTGCATGTTGGCCGTAGAGATCAGCTCGCGCTCGCGCCCGTGCAGCGCCATCCACTTTGCCAGCACGTCGTCGGCGGCCGGCAGGCGCTCGCCCAGCGCCGGCTCCGAGCTGTCGCGAAAGCTCACGCAGTACTCGTTCAGCGGCACGCCCGTGGCCGTGTCGTAGGCGACGATCGGCCGGTGGGGATAGACGAGGTAGGCGTAGCCGCTGCCTGCGTCGTCGGCCGCGCGGCCGGAGACGCTGAGGAAGCCGAGCTCCTCGTAGGCGTCGAAGTCCTCAGCGGAAACGACCGAGCGCAGCAGCTCGCGGGCCTTGCGTTCGGCGCGCAGCTCGCGCCCGGGATCCCACGCGGGCGCTGCGACGTGCCGGGCGGGCTGTCTCGAAGGTCGGCGCAGCATGCCGACGAGCTCGGGCCCGAATGCGATCGCGGCCAGCCCGCCGATCACCACGGCGGCCCAGAGCAGCGCGGCTCCGGTCACCCGCCCGCGGCGGGCGGATAGAAGACGACGCGCTCGGCGTCCCGAGGGATCTCCGAGAACTCGCGCACCATCACGGCCCGGCGATGCCCGCTTTCGGAGGTCGGCACGGCGGCCCACAGGCCCTGGTCGAGCTGGCGCCGGAACTCCTCGATCAGACGCTCCTCGTCCTCGGCGATCTCGGGGTCGCCTTCGGCGAGCAGCACGTCGCCGTGACCCGGCTTCATCCGCACCAGCTTCACGACGACGATTATGGCGCTCAGCCGGGGCTCGGGGTCGCGCGAGCGATCCCGAACACGTCGACGGGTCCTGGGCCGGCGCCCAAATCGCGGAGGCCGTGCCCGACCGCCTCGGCGGCGATCTCACGAGCCCACCGAGCGGCGTCGGGCAGCTCCTCGCCGCGGGCGAGGAACGCGGCCAGCGCCGAAGAATGCGTGCATCCCGAGCCGTGCGAGGCGCCGTCTGGATAGCGCGGCCCCTCGATCCGCAGCGAGCCGGAGTCGTCGACGAGCACGTCGGCGCCGTCGTCGGTGTGGCCACCGGTCACGATCACGGCCTCGGGACCCAGTGCCAAGATCGCCGCGCCGAGCTCCTCCGGCGAGGTAGCCGGCCCCCGCCCCGCCAGCTCGCGCGCCTCCAGCAGGTTCGGGGTCGCCACCGTCGCCCGCGGCAGGATGCGCTCGATCAGCGCCGCCTTGGCGTTGGGATCCAGCAGCGTCGCGCCGCTGCCGGCCACCATCACCGGGTCGACGACCACCGGTGCCTCGCCGACCAGGTCCAGCGCCTCGTCGACGGCGGCGATCGTCGCCTCGTCGCCCAGCATTCCGATCTTGACCGCGTCCACGCCGATATCGGATGCGACGGCCCTGACCTGGGCGACGATCATCTCGTGCGAAACGGGACTGATCATGTCCACGCCAACGGTGTTCTGCGCGGTCAGCGCCGTGATCGCCGTCATCCCGTGCACGCCGCAGCGCGCGAACGCCTTGAGGTCGGCCTGGATCCCGGCGCCACCGCCGGAGTCCGAGCCGGCGATCGCCAGGCATCTGGGCACGCGCTGCTCGTCCATGGCCTGAGCCTAGACACCGGGCGCGCTCAGGCTCGTCCGCGAGTACGCTCCCGCGCCATTCACGGCTACGTACCCGAGCAGCTCGAGCCGCCCGAGCGCGACCGCGGCCTCGTGCGGATCGATCTCGGCCGCGGTCGCCACTGCGTCGGGGGTGTCGGCCCCGCGCTCGACGCTCTCGAGCACGCTGAGCAGCGCCGCCTCGAGCCTGGGACCCGAGTGGGAGACGCTGACGCGGCCAATGCCGAGCATCTCGTCGAGCACGTCCTGGGCGCCGCGGATCAGCGCGGCTCCGTCGCGGATCAGGGCGTGGGGCCCACCCGCAACGCGCATCCCGACCTGTCCGGGCACGGCGCCAACATCGCGGTGCAGCTCTGTCGCGCGCTGTGCGGTAATGAGCGAGCCGGAGGGCTCCGCCGCCTCAACGATGATCGTCATCTTCGCCAGGGCGGCCATGATTCGGTTGCGGGCGGGAAACGACCACTTCGTCGTCTCGGTCCCCGGCGGATGCTCCGAGATCGCGGCGCCGCACGCCAACACCTGGCGGTGCAGACCCCGATGCGACGGGGGATATACCACGTCCGGTCCGCCCCCGAGCACCGCCACCGTCGGACCCCCGCCGGCAATGGCGCCCCGGTGTGCTGCGGCATCGATCCCGTACGCCAGGCCACTCACCACGGTGACCCCGGCGTACGCGAGATCGCGGCCGAGCTCCTCGGCCATGCGCAGGCCATAGGCAGTCGCGCGGCGCGAGCCGACGATGGTGACCGTCGCCTCGTGCTCGAGGTCGGCGAGGGCGCGGCGGTCACCGACGCCATGGATCACCGGCGGTGGATCGGGTAGCTCCTCGAGCGCCGCCGGATATGCCACGGCTCCCCGCTCGATCGTCCAGGCGCGGGCACGGCTCACACCGGGGCCCTCCGGCGCATCGCGACCGCCGCGCTCAGTTCGTCCGCTTCGATCCGGTCGCGCCCAGCGAGATCGGCGAGCGTCCGAGCGACCCGCAACACGCGCTCGTAACCGCGGCCGCTGAGTCCGAACTGGCCCTGACCGCTGTCGAGCAGCGCCTGGGCCTCGGCGTCCAGCCGACAGTGCTCTCGGGTCTCGCGCGAGCTCATCTCCGCGTTGCATCGACCTCCGAGGCGGCAGTGCTGGCGATCGCGCGCCTCGAGCACGCGCTCGCGAACGGTCGCGGAGCGCTCGCCTGGCGGCCCCCTCAGCGCTGCCGCCTCGGGTTGCTTGACGTGGAGCGAAAGGTCGATTCGATCCGCAAGCGCGCCAGTGAGCTTGGTCTGGTACCGGCGAATCGAGAGCGTCGGGCAGCGGCAGCTGGGCGACTCCTCACCGTGCCCACATGGACAGGGATTCGCGGCCGCGACCAGCTGGAAATTGCACGGGAGTTCGATCGCGTGACGCGCCCGCGCGATCAGCACCCTGCCGTCCTCGAGCGGTTGGCGCAGGGCCTCGATCGCGTCGCGGCGATACTCGGGCAGCTCGTCGAGGAACAGGACGCCGCGATGGGCGAGCGTTGCCTCGCCAGCGCGAGGTGGATTGCCACCGCCGACGAGCCCGGCAGCGGAGATCGTGTGGTGCGGGGCGCGAAACGGACGCACTCCCACAGACGCGGTGCGCAGCGGCTGGCCGCAGGCCCCGGCCACCCGGACCACCTCGATCGCTTCGGGGGGCGTCAGCGGCGGCAGCAGCGAGGGCAGCCGGCGGGCCGCCATCGACTTCCCGGCGCCCGGTGGTCCGATCATCAGCAGGCTGTGTCCGCCTGCTGCGGCGACCTCCAGCGCACGACGCAGGGCCGGCTGGCCGCGCAGGTCAGCAAGGTCCAGCAGGCTCGGACCGGCGCCGTTCGTGGAGATGTGCAGCGGTTGAGCCGCGGCGGGCTCATCATCGGTGCCCAGGGCCCGCAGTTCCTCAAGCCTCGTGACGCCGATGACCGTCGCTCCGCTGAGCGCCGCCTCCGCGGAATTCGGGTTGGCGACGACCAGCGCTCGAGCGCCGGCACGCCGCGCCCTCTCCGCCATCGCCAGGGCGCCGGCCACCGGGCGGATCCCTCCATCGAGCGCCAGTTCGCCGCTGAGGGCGACGCCGTCGAGCGCCTCTGGACTGAGCTGGCCCGACGCAGCGAGAAGCGCCGCTGCGATGGCGAGGTCGAGCCCAGGCCCGGCCTTGCGCAGGTCGGCGGGGGCGAGGCTGGCTGTGATGCGCTCCTGCGGGAAGTCGAATCCCGAGTTGAGCAACGCCGCACGGACGCGCTCGCGGGACTCCCGCACGGCGGCATCCGGCAGGCCCACGAGCGAGAAGCAGGGCAATCCGCGGCCGACGTCGACCTCGACGCTCACCTCGTGCGCCTCGACGCCCAGGATCTCGAAGGTCTGCACGCTGGCGAGCACCGAGGCGACGCTAGGCGCAGGGCTCGGAACCGTGACGCGCACGATGTGCCAGGTCGGTCACGGTGTCGCCACGCTCGCCGCGCGCCAGGTACCGCAACCGGCCCTACGGTGCGCAGATGACCGCCGCGCGCCAGAGGCTGGGACGCCGGGCGGAGGACCTGGTCGCCGCCGCGCTCGCCCGGGACGGGGCCCAGATCGTGGCCGCCAACGCCCGGCCCGCCGGCGTCAGAGGCGAGATCGACCTCATCGTCCTCGAGGGCACCACCCTCGTGTTCGTCGAGGTCAAGGCACGGCGCGCGGTCTCCGCCCGCGGGCCGGAGAGCCCGCTGCTTGCGGTCGACCGGCGCAAGCAGATGCGGCTGCGGCGGCTCGCCGCCACGTGGCTGCGGGAAGCCGGCGAGCGGGCGCCGCGCCGCCGCGGCATCCGCTTCGACGTCGTCGGCCTAAGGCTCGACGGCGCGGGCCGCGTCGTCGACTGGGACCACGTGCGCGGCGCCTTCTAGCGCTGCGGCCACCTCGGGATCTTCCAGCGCAAGCTGGCTGTAGGCGATGGACTGAAACGAGCGCCGGTGCAGGTCCGACGGTCCGCGATCGAGGATCGCCGCACGGTGCTCCGGAGTCGAGTAGCCGACGTTCTCGCTGAAGCCGAACCCGGGATAGGCCTCGTCCACGCGGCACATGTAGCGGTCCCTGGTGACCTTGGCGACCACGGAGGCGGCCGCAATCGCGGCGCTCTTGGCGTCGCCGTCGATCACGGGCCGATGCTCGACCGCGCAGGCCTTCACCGGGAAGCCGTCCGTGAGGCAGATCGCCCCCGGAACAGCCACCCGCTCCAGGCACCGGCCCAGGGCCGCGAGGTTGGTGACGTGAAGGCCGCGGGCGTCGATGCCCCTCACACACCGCACGATCACCGCCACGCGATCCGCGGCCCGGATCACTGCCGGGTACAGCTCCTCCCGCTCCTCAGGCGTGCGCTGCTTGGAGTCGTCCAGCTCGCCCAGAGCCCGGCGGTCGCGCAGGCTCAGGCGCTCGTAGTCGATCAGCACGGCGGCGGCGACAAGGGGCCCGGCCAGCGAGCCACGTCCTGCCTCGTCGGCCCCCGCCACGAAGCGCGCGCCCAGGGACCGATCGAAGCGAAACAGCTTCGCCGCCTTGCGCCGGCGTCGCTTGGCGGCGGCGCGCTGGGCGCCGGTGGGCTTGGTCCCGTTAGAGGAGGCCGACCTTGTCGATCGGCCAGTAGGTGAAGAAGGCTTCTCCGATGATCCAGTCACGCGGCACGGGTCCCCAGTAGCGGCTGTCGTCGCTTTGGCCCCGATTGTCGCCCATCATGAAGTAGTGATCCGGCGGAATGGTGATCTCTTCCGGGAAATTGCAGCCATTACCACCGGCACACGGACGGATGAAGTCCTCTTCGGCCATCTCGTCGTTGACGACCGGGTGCCCGTCCTCGATGTAGAGACTGTCGCCCGGCCCCGCGACGATCCGCTTGATGAAGTTGGTGTCCGAGCGCTCCGGCGTGGGCTCGGCGCAAGCCTGACCGCGCTCACGCTCGGCGCCACAGACGTTTCCGCGGTCAGCACCGGCCGGAGGGTGAAAGACGACCACGTCGCCGATGGCCGGATCGCCCACCCGGTAGCCGAGCCGGTTGACCAGCACCCGCTCCCCGGGGTCGAGCGTCGGCTCCATCGACTCCGACGGGATCTGGTACGGCTTCACAATCAGGGCCTGGATCGCCAGCGCGAGGCCGATCGCCAGCGCGACGATCACGACCAGCTCCAGCAGAGCCCCCCGGCCGCTTGTGGGCTTGGGGATCAGCGCGGTTCCTCGGACCCCGACTCCTCGGAATCCTCGCCCTCAGGAGCCTCACTGGGCTCCTCATCCCCTGTCTCAGCCGCCTCGGCTTCGGCAGCCTCGGCATCCCCCTCCCCCGCTTCCGCCTCGGGAGCCTCCTCGCCGCCCTCATCCTCTTCGAGCGGCGGCACGACCTCGACCTCGGCCTCCTCCTGGCTGATGCCCTCGGAGTCGATCGCCCCGGCGTCCTCCGCCGCGACGACCAAGTCCTCCTCGATCCCCCACCTGCGCTCGGCGACCCGCGCGCGCTTTCCAACGCGTCCACGCAGGTAGTAGAGCTTGGCGCGCCGCACGTCGCCCCGAGCGACAACCTCGAGCTTCTCGATCTTCGGCGAGTGGACGGGGAACGTCCGCTCGACGCCCACGCCGAACGACTGCTTGCGCACGGTGAACGTCTCGCGCGAGCTCTCGCCCCGGCGCGCGATCACGACGCCCTCGAACACCTGGGTGCGTCTGCGGTTGCCCTCGACCACCTGAAAGTGGACTCGCACGCGGTCGCCCGGCGCAAAACGCGGCAGGCGCTTGAGCTGGCGCTGCTCGATGCTTTCGATGGTCGTGCTCATGGCCGAGGGGAGAATCGTGGCGTCGCCGCGTAAGTGGGCGGTAAAAAGCGCCGGTCCCTCGGGGACCCGCGCGGCGCCGAATAGTAGCGGAGCCTAAGTCGCCGGTTGGGAAGGTTCAGTCGCCGGCAGCCCGCTCGCGGCTGCGCTCCAGACGCCAGTGGCGGATGCGCTCGTGATCGCCGGAGAGCAGCACGTCGGGCACCTCCCAACCGCGGTAGGAAGACGGCCGCGTGTAGTGCGGGTACTCGGGCGCACCCTCCAGCGCCTCTGAGAACGACTCCTCGATCGCGCTCTCCGCATGGCCCAGGGCTCCCGGCAGCTTGCGGATCACGGCGTCGGCCACCACCATCGCCGGCAACTCGCCGCCCGACAGCACATAGGGACCGACCGAGATCGCGTCGGTGGCGAGGTGCTCGCGCACCCGCTCGTCGACGCCCTCGTAGCGGCCGCACAGAAGGGCAACGTCCGGCTCGGAGGCCAGCCCCCGCGCCATCGCGTCGTCGAACTGCCGCCCGGACGGGGTCAGCAGGATCACCCGAGAGGGCGAGCCGTCGCGCTCATATGCGGCCCTCAGCGCAGCGTCGACGACGTCAACCCGCAGCACCATTCCGGCCCCGCCGCCGTAGGGGGCGTCGTCGACCTGCCCCCCTGTGAGGGGCGTGGTGTCCCGGTAATGGAAGCAGCGCAGCTCGAGGCCGGCCTCGGTCGCGTTCGCAACGTGCCGCTGCCCCCGGAACCAGTCGAACCACTCCGGAAACAGCGTGAAGAAGTCAATCCTCAACGATCTCGACCATCACCCGGCCGCCCTCGACGGTGGCGGCGGCCTTGGCGATCGTGCGGATCGCGTTGGCGACCCGACCCTCGCGGCCGATCACGCGGCCGAGATCGTCCTCGGCGACGCGAACCTCGAGCACGATGTCGCCGTTTGACTCCAGCTCCTCGACGCTGACCGAATCCGGATCGTCAACCAGAGCCCGGACCAGGAACTCGACCAGGTCGCGCATGCGGAGAGGGCGCTAGGAGCCCGTCGCCTCGATCCCCTTCGTGCGCAGCAGCGTGGCGACCGTGCGCGTCGGCTTCGCGCCGTGCTCGAGCCAGTGCCTGGCCCGCTCTTCGTCGATGACGATCTGCGAGGGATCGGTCTGCGGGTTGTAGCTGCCGATCGTCTCGATCGTGCGCCCGTCGCGGGGAGAGCGACGGTCGGCGACGACGACTCGCCAGATCGGGTTCTTGCGCGAACCCACCCTTCTCAACCTGATTCGAACCATGTGCGGCGGGGGAGGTTAGCGGGCGGCGCCGGGCTACCGGGGCATGCCCTTCAGCAGCTGCTGTGGGTCGGGCATCTTGCCCTGGGCGAGCTGACCGAGCAGCTTGCGCATCTGCGCGAACTGCTTGATCAGCTGGTTCACGGCCGAGACCGTCGTGCCGGAGCCGTGCGCGATCCGCCGTCGACGCGAGCCGTCGATCACCGACGGGTTCGCTCGCTCGGCGGGCGTCATCGAGAGGATGATCGCCTCGATCCGATCGAGCTCACGCTCGTCCATGTTCACCTGGCGCAGCTGCCTGGCGGCCTTGCCCATTCCGGGCATCATCCCCATCAGCCCCGAGAGCGGCCCCATCTTCCGCACCTGGCGCATCTGCTGGAGGAAGTCCTCGAGCGTGAACTGCTGCCTTCGGATCTTGCGTTCGAGGGCGGCGGCCTGGTCGGCGTCGGAGACTTCCTCCGCCTTTTCGATCAGCGACAGCACGTCGCCCATGCCGAGGATGCGCCCGGCCATGCGCTCGGGGTGGAACCGCTCGAGTTGCTCGAGCTTCTCGCCCGTTGACGCGTAGAGGATCGGCTTGCCGGTGACCGCCTTCACCGACAGCGCGGCGCCGCCGCGCGCGTCGCCGTCGAGCTTGGTGAGCACGACACCGTCGAACTCGACCCGCTCGGCAAACGTCTCGGCGACGTTGACGGCGTCCTGGCCGGTCATCGCATCGAGCACGAGCAGGACGTCGTGCGGCTTCGTGCGCTTGCGAATCGCCGCCAGCTGGTCCATGAGCTCCTCGTCGATGTGAAGGCGCCCCGCCGTGTCGACGACCAGCGCGTCGAGGCCCGCCGATCGCGCCTGGCCGAGCGCCCACTCGGCGATCTCGACCGGGTCGCGTTCGGTGCCCTGCTCGTACACGGTGGCGCCCGCGCGTTGGCCGAGCGTCACCAGCTGATCGACCGCGGCCGGCCGCTGCGTGTCGCAGGCCGCAAGCCCGACCTTCTTGCCATCGCCGGACAGGTGCTTTGCGAGCTTTGCGCAGGCCGTCGTCTTACCGGACCCGTGAAGCCCGGCCATCAGGATCACCGTCGGCCCCTCGGAGGCGAGCGCGAGGTCCCGGCTGGCTCCGCCCATCAGGGCCGCCAGCTCCTCGTTGACGATCTTCACCACCTGCTGGCCCGGGTCGAGGCTGTCGAGCACCCCGGCGCCCAGGCAGCGCTCCTTCACCTGCGCGGTGAAGGACTTGACGACCTTGAAGTTGACGTCGGCTTCCAGCAGCGCGAGGCGGATCTCGCGCATGGCGGCATCGACGTCGGCCTCGGTCAGCTTGCCGCGTCCACGAACGCCGGCTAGCGTCGCCTGGAGGCGGTCTGAGAGCTGATCGAACATCCTGACCAGCTTAGGGTGTGGACGCCCGCTGGCCTCGACCGGCTACGGCCCGAGCCAGGCCAACGAGAGGTAGTTCTGGGCCCCGCTCACCGAGAGACTGCCGCCGCCCGTCTTGCGCACCACTGCCTCGACGAACTCCCCGTCGGCAAGGCGCGCCAGCGTCTGCACGGTCTGGACGGTCGCCGCCCCGTTGACCGCGTCGACACGCTCGGTGGCAAGCGACGCGACGCCGTCCTTGCGCACCGACAGCGTGCGCGTGCCGATGCTGTTGGCTGGCCACTCGACTCCGGCCCCGATCTCATACAGCCCCGTGATCGGCGCCGTCAGGCGGGAGCGCCCTGGATTGACGCAGGACGGGTCGGAGATGTGCGTTCCGTCCTGGTCGAACTCCTCGACCACGAACAGGAGCGCCTCGTTGGTCGCGTCCGCGATCGACTGCCCGCCCGAGCAGGCGGGGCCGTCGTGGGGCTCGGAGACGCGGCCGCCGGGGGCCGAGGCGCGATCGACCGGTCCGACCTCACCGTTGCCGATCTCGATCGAGCCGATGTCTCCGTCGCGCACGTCGCGCCCTTTGACGGAGTTGTCGACGATGTCGCGCGAGTTGACCCGATTGCTGCCCTCGAGGGCGATCGCGGTACTTCCCCCGATCACCAGGAACAGGCAGAGGGACACAACGACGTTGGCGTAGGTGAGGCGCTCGCGCAGCCGAGAGATCATCTGCCGCTCACCTCCCGACCCACGCCATCGTCAGGTAGTTGTTGTCGGCGCCGCCGGCGAGCTGGAGCGGACCGCCGCTGGTCTGGCGAGCCACCGCCTCGACACGCTGATCGAACGCCAGCCTGACCGTGGTCGAGATCGTCTGCAGGGTCTCGCCGCTGCCGGCTGGGACGCGGGTCTCCGTGGCGGTCTCGGCCTCGCCGTCAACCAGCAACGACAGCGTGCGCATGCCAGCTGCGTCGGCGGCCCAGTGCACCGCGGCGCCCAGGTGGTAGACGCCTGCTCTGGGCGCGAAGAGGCGGGGGCTGGGGGCGGCACACGCCGGAGAGTCCGGGTGCAACCCGCCCGGGTCGAACTCCTCGATGGCAAAGCGCATCGACTCACCCCCGCCGCCGCTGGCGATCGTCTGGGCCACGCAGCCGGTCTCCTGGGGGTCGGCGATCCGTGCTGCCGGCACGTTCCGGAGGTCGCCGGGCTCAACTCCCCGGTTGGCGAGGTGCTGGCTTTTGATCGCTTCCTCGCGCACGTCCTTGTGCCTGACCGCGCCGTTCTTGATGTCGCTCGAGCGCACGCTGTTCGTCCCGGGCAACGCGACCACGCTTCCGGCGCCCAGGACTGAAACCAGGCACACGGTCGCGGCGACGTTTGCGAACGTGGTCTTGTCGCGCAGCTGCGAGAGCAAAGCCGGGCCTCTCCCAAACCCCCCGCAAGCGCCAGAGTAGCGGCCGAGACCGCGTCAATCCGCCAGCAGCGCGCGCGCGAAGTCGTCCGGGTCGAACGGGCGCAGGTCCTCGATCCCCTCGCCTGTGCCGATCAACTTCAGCGGCAGCCCGAGCTCCTTGGCGATCGCCAGCGCGATCCCGCCCTTGGCCGTGCCGTCGAGCTTGGTCAGCGCGACCCCGGTGACGTCGACAGCCTCGGTGAAGGCCTGCGCCTGGCGCAGGCCGTTCTGCCCCGTAGTCGCGTCGATCACGATCAGCGTCTCGTGCGGTGCCCCGTCCAGGCGGCCCGCGGTGACTCGCCCGACCTTCGCCAGCTCCTCCATCAGGTTGCCGTGGGTATGCAGCCGGCCAGCGGTGTCGGCGATCACCACGTCGGCACCGCGCGACTCCGCAGCGCCGATCGCATCGAAGACCACCGCGCCGGCGTCGCCGCCGGGAGAGCCGCGGACGATGTCGGCACCGGCGCGCTGGGCCCAGGTCTCCAGCTGCTCGATCGCCGCCGCCCGGTAGGTGTCGGCCCCCGCGACGACGACGCTCAGCGCAAACCGCTCTCGCAGGACCTGCGCGAGCTTGCCGATGGTGGTCGTCTTGCCGGTGCCGTTGACGCCGACGACCATGATCACCGCGGGCTTCGCCGAGAGATCGAGCCTCCGCTCGCCGGGCGCCGCCAGCTCGGCGAGGAGCTCCACGAGCCGCCCGCGCACCGCCTCGGCACCGCTCACCTGTCCCGCTTCGACTTCAGCTTCGAGCTTGCCCACCACATCGGCAGTTGCGGCCGCGCCCACGTCCGCGAGGATCAGCGCCTCCTCGAGCCGCTCCCACGTCTCGTCATCGAGCTGCTCGAACAGGCTCGCGGACAGCTCGGCCCGCAGCGCCTCGCGGCTCTTGCGCAGCCTGTCGCGCAGGCGAACAAACATCCCCGCCGCCTGCTCCGCCGATCGCTCGCCCGCACCAAGATCCCCCTCTGGCTCGCTCGCTCCCGCGTCCGCGCCGGGGGCACGCTGGCTGCCCAGGTCGACGATGTCCTCCCACTCGGTTGGCACGCGCGGCAGGCTAGCCGCTGGACGCTAGGCCGCCTCGGCGGCCTCGTCGAGCTCCGGCTGCTCCTGGTCGAAGCGGCGGGAGACGACCTTGGTGATGCCACCCGTTCCCATGGATACGCCGTAGAGGACGTCGGCTGCGTCCATCGTGCGCTTCTGGTGGGTGACGATGATGAACTGGGCACGGTCGGAGAACCGCCGCACGAGCTGCAGGAAGCGGTCGATGTTGGCGTCGTCGAGCGCGGCCTCGACCTCGTCGAGGATGTAGAATGGCGAGGGCCGCGCCAGGAAGACGGCGAAGACGAACGCCAGCGCCACCAGCGACTTCTCGCCGCCCGAGAGCAATGAGAGCTTGCGCGTGGCCTTGCCCGCCGGGGTCACCTCGATCTCTACACCAACATCTCTGCCCGCCGGCTGCTCTGCTCCCGCTCGCTCGCCCTGACCAACATCCCCTTCTGGCTCGCTCGGTCCCGCGTCCGCGCCGGCGGGGTCGCTGCCACCTCCCAAGACCGACGTGAGTCCGCGCTCGCCGACCAGCCGCAGGCGTCCCCGCCCGCCCGGGAACAGGTGCTCGACCAGCTCCTGGAAGTTCCGCTGGGTGGCCTCGAAGGCCTGCTCGAAGGCGGACTCGATCTTCGCGTCAGTCTCGCAAATCAGGCCGTTGAGCTCGGCGAGTGCGCCCTCGAGGTCGGCGCGTTGCGTCTCGAGCTCCTCGACGTGCGCGAGCGCCTCGGCGTACTCGCGCTCGGCCAGGGGGTTCACGGGTCCGAGCTGCTCCCGTCGGCTGGCGAGCCGCTCGAGGTTGCGCTCGATCTCCTCGCGCTCGGTTTCGCCGAGGAGCTCGTCGGCAGCTCCGAGCGTTCGACCCAGCCGCGCGCCAACTCGCTCGAGCTCGGCGGCCGTCTCTTGACGCCGGTCGCGCAGCTGCGCCAAACCGACCTCGGCGGTGGTCACGGTCTCGGCGGCGGCGCGCAGGCTCGCCTGGAGCTCCGCCTCTTCGCGCGAGCAGGCGCGAAGCGCGTCGGTCACGTCGTCGTCCCCTCCCTGGCCAAGCATTCGGCGCTCGAGGGCCGCCGCGCGCTCACCGACGGCGTCGCGCGCCGCCGCAGCGGCTTCACAGAGCCGATCGACGGCGGCGAGCTTCTCCGCCTGCGCCTCCAGCGATCCACGGATTGAATCCTGGAGCCGGCTGCCCAAGAGCTCCTCGATCCGCCGCGCCGTTCCCGCTGCTCGCTCGCTGGCCTCGCGCACCCTGCCCACCTCAGTGGCGCGCTCGGCGTCATTGTCGAGCTCACGCGCCCGCTCGAGCGAGCCCCCCGCGAGCTTCAGCGCCTCGTCGATCCGCGCCAGCCCTCCGGCGACCGGATCCTCTCCGTCTTCGCGCCCCTCGTCGAGCTCCTGTGACAGCGAGCCGAGCGCCTCGCGGCGGCTCTCCAACGAGCGCGCGAGCTCGGAGCGACGAGCCGCAAGCGACTCGCCGCGCACGCTCAGGCGTTCGTGCGCCGCACGGATCGCGGTCAGGCGGCCCCAGGCCTCCGTGCGCTCGCGATCGCGCTCGGCGAGGCGCTCCTCGATCGCTGTGCGGCGGCGATTTGCCTCAGCGAGGCGTGCCTCGATGGCGTCCCGGGACTCGCGGGCCTGTCTCGCCTCGCGCTCCGCGGCGTCAAGGTCGTCGGTGTGGCGGCGCAGCTCGGAGCCGAGCAGCGCGGCCCGAAGCTCGGTTGCCTCGCGCTCGAGACGGTCGTGGATGTCGGCCGCCTGCGCCTGGCGCTTGAGCGGGCGCAGGCGGCTGCGCGCTTCGCGCTCCACATCGAGGGCCCGGTCGAGGTTTTCCTGCGTGCGCTCCAGCTTGAGCTGGGCGCGGCGGCGGCGCTTGCGATGCTTGCCGAGGCCGGCCGCCTCCTCGACGAGCAGCCGGCGCTCGTTGGGCTTGGAGTGCACGATCTCCTCGACCCGGCCCTGGCTGATGACCGAGTGCATCTCGCGCCCGAGGTTGGCGTCGGCCAGAGTCTCGACGACGTCGGAGAGGCGGCACCGCGCCCCGTTGATCCGGTACTCGCCCTCGCCACCGCGATCGTGGCGGCGCTTGATGGAAATCTCGGAGAAGCCGGCATCCGCGGCGCCATCGGTGTCGAGGACCACTTCCACCTCGGCGTAGCGACTCGGTCCGGTCCCGTCGCCGCCGGCGTAGATCATGTCCTGCATCGTCTGGCCGCGCACGCTCAGCGGGCTCTGCTCGCCCAGCGCCCAGAGCACGGCGTCGGTGATGTTGGACTTGCCGCAGCCGTTGGGACCGACGATCACGCTCACGCCCGGCGAGAAGACCAACCGGGTCCGCTCGGGGAAGGACTTGAAGCCCTTGATCGTGATCGAGCTCAGGTGCATGGGCTTGTGTGGGCGCCGGCCGGGCCAGAAAGCCTCGCGGGCGCGTCGGACGTGATCTGGATGTCGGTCAGGTTGGGGTTCGACGGAGGTCAGCCGGGTCCTGGCTCGGGCTCGAAGCGCTCCAGCGCCTCTGCGGCCGCCGCCTGCTCGGCCGCCTTCTTCGAGCGTCCCGAGCCCCTCCCGATCACCTCTCCATTGACGCTCGCAGCGACCTCGAAGAGCCGATCGTGAGGCGGTCCCACCTCGTCGGTCACCTCGTACCTTACGCGGGTCCCATCGCGCGCGAGACGCTCTTGGAGGGCGGACTTGAAGTCCAGCAACTTCTCGGAAGCGAGCTCGATCTGATCCGCGAACGCGCTGACCGTGGCGCGCGCTGTCGCGTCGAAACCGTGGTGCAGATAACAGGCGCCGATCACCGCCTCGCAGATCGATGCCAGCGCCCGCTCGCTGGCGAGGAGCGACGCCACGTCGATCCCAGCCTCTAGCTCCGCCGGCGCGGACTCGCGAAGGAGCTCCGGCACGTTGAGCGCCTCAGCAACTTCGGCACAGGCGCGACCGCTCACGGCCTGGCCGTGGACCTTCGTCAGGCGCCCGATGTCGGAGCGGGGATGCTCGCGAAAAAGGTGCTCGGCGACCGCCAGGCCGAGGACGCTGTCGCCGAGGAAGGCGAGGCGCCCGTAGGAGTCCGCGCGGTGCTCGACCCAAGAGGAATGCGACAACGCCTGCCCGCGGAGCTCGTCCGGTAGGGAGTCCAGCAACTCCCGGAGTTTCGCGGGTCCGCTGCGCCCGCGACGGAAGGGGCCAACCCCCCGAGCCAGCCTGCGGATCCCTCGCGCCACGTCAGCCGATCGGCCTCACGCGGGTATCCGCTCGAGCACGAAGTCGACGGCATTGCCGACGGTCTCGATCCTCGCCGCCTCTTCCTCTGAGACCTTGATCCCGTAGGTGTCCTCGAGCTCCATCACCAACTCGTAGAGGTCGAGGGAGTCGGCGTCGAGATCGTCACGGAAGCGGGTCGTCTCGCCGATGTCATCGACGCTGACCTCCAGCTCAGCGGCGAGATGCTCGCGCACCTTGGCCATCACCTCGTCGCGATCGAGATTCATGAGGAGTCAATCTTTCCATCACGCAGGGCGGATCGAGTTGCGCCCGAGCCCTCGAGCAACTCGCCTGTCCGCTCGACGGCGTGCTCGCTGACTGCGCGGGCTGCCAGGCGCACCGCGTTTGCGATCCCTTCGGGCCCGGAGCTTCCGTGGCCGACAACGGCAACGCCGCGCAGGCCGAGCAGGATTGCGCCGCCCGTGGTGTCAGGGTTCATCTGGCGCCGCAGGCCGCCGAGAGCCGGGCGCATCAGCAGCCCTCCGAGCGCCGCCAGCGGACCCGAGCGCGCGGCCGAGCGCACGGCCCCGGCGACCGCGCTCGCCGTCCCCTCGATCGTCTTCAGGGCGACGTTGCCGGTGAAGCCGTCGGTGACGATGACGTCGGCAACCCCTGCCAGCAGGTCCCGGCCCTCGACGTTGCCGAGGAACTCGATGCCCCCCGCGTCCGACAGGGCGGCGTGGGCGTCGACCACGTTCTGGGAGCCCTTCTTCTGCTCCTCGCCCACCGACAGCAGGGCGATCCGCGGGCGCTCCACCCCAAGCACCGCCTCGCTGAACGCCGCGCCAAGATACGCGAACTGGACCAGATCGCCCGTGCGGGCGTCGGTGTTGGCCCCCACGTCCAGCAGCAGCGTCGGAGGGCCGTCGCGGTTCGGCACGACGAGCTGAAGCGCAAGCGCCGGTCGCCTTACGCCGTGCTGGCGCCGCAGCGCGAACAGCGCCGCCGTCATCGTCGCGCCAGTCGAGCCCGCGCTAGCCAGCGCCTGCGAGCGGCCTTCGGCCACGTCGCCCGCCGCCATCACCACCGACGCATCCTCCTTCGATCGCACGGCCGCCACCGGCTCTTCGTCGTTGCCGATCTGACCCGGCGCCGGCACGACCTCGATGCCCGCGGCGCCCTCGAGGTCGGCGAGTTCCTCCGGCCGGCCGAACACGCGCACGGCGATTCCATCGGCGGCGGCGGCACGCGCACCGGCGGTGATCACCTCGGGCCCTCGGTCGGCTCCGCGGCCGTCGAGGGCAACGGTTACCACGGCGGGGTTACTCCTGCGGCTCTGCGGCGGGCTCGGGCGCCGTGACGTCCTCGACCTCGTGCACGATCACTTCACGGCCCGCGTACGTGCCGCAGGTCGGGCAGACGCGATGCGGCAGCCGGGGGCTGTGGCAGCGCGGGCACTCGTTGAGGCGCGGCGCGCTGACCTTGTGGGTGGCGCGGCGCTTGTCGCGACGCGCGCGTGAGGTTCTCTTCTTCGGAACGGCCATTGGCGGCCCGGGATGGTAGCGGTCAGTCCAGCTTCAGCTCGCGCAGCTGGTCCCAGCGGGGGTCGGGGGCGCGGGCGTGCTCGTGCTCCGAGGGATCGGCGTCGTTGAGCGACTCGCCGCAGACCGGGCAGAGCCCGGCGCAATCGGGCCGGCAGAGGAACTGCCCGGGCATCGCGAGCGCAAGCGCGTCGTGTGCCCAAGCGCGGACGTCGAGCTCGTCGCCCTCGACGTAGGGGCTCCGCAGCTCCTCATCGTTCGACGCCGACTGCTCGACCTCCAGCGCGTCGACCTCGAGGCGCACCTGAGCGTGCTCGAGGCAGCGGACGCACGCACCGCCGACTTCGGCGGCGAAGCGCAGGTGAAGCGCAAAGCCGGCCGCGGTTCGCGACACGTCCAGGCGCGCGGTCGCGGTCTCACCCTCCACGGCGTACGTCTCGTCGCCGTAGGCGAGCTCGCCCGGGACCACGTCGAGGTCGAGCCGTTTCCCATCGCCCGGAGCCGGAGCGATGCGGGCCAGATCGATGGTGTCTGCGCGCTGTGTCACTCGCCTTTCCCTCCGTGCCTACGATGTCTTCCCCGCGACCGAGGTTAGCGAGCCAGATGCCACCCACCGAGCAGCCGGCGCAATTTCACTTCGAGCCCGAGACGTACGAGGAGCTGATCCGCGAGGACGTCCCGAGCTACGACGAGCTGCAGCGAGTCACGGTCGAGGCGGTCCCCTTCGCGCCGCACCGTGTCCTCGAGCTCGGCGTCGGGACAGGCGAGACCACCCGCCGGCTGCTCGCACGATTTCCGGATGCCGAGGTGACCGGCCTGGACTCGACTCCCGAGATGGTCTTCGCCGCGCGCGAGCTCGGGATCGAAGTGCGCCTGGCGCGGATGGAGGACCCGCTGCCGGACGGCCCGTGGGACCTCGTGATCTCGGTGCTGACGATCCACCACCTGGACACCGACGGCAAGCGAGACCTTTTCCGCCGCGTGCGAGAGCAGTCGCGGGCGCTGGTATTCGGGGACGTGGTCGAGGTCCCACCAGACCGCCAGGTGGCATCGCTCACCGAGGGCTTCGACATGCCGTCCCCCGCCGCCGATCAGGCCGACTGGTGCGGCGGCGAGGTCGTCTGGGAGGCGGACGACCTGGCGGTGATCCGCGCGGTTTACGCCTAGCCGACTTCGGCGGGCTCTTCCTCGCGGCCGGCGAGGCGGTCGCGGCCGCGCTGGACCGCGGAGAGGAACTTCTCGAGATTGACCTCGAGCGTGGAGAGGATCTCGTCCGCGTAGTCCTCGGCCCCCAGGCGGATCTGGCGCTCGGTCTCCCGGGCGTCCTCGATGATCTCCTCGGCAGCGCGCTCGGCCTGCTTGTAGACCTCCTCGTCGGAGATCAAACGCTCCTGCTGCTCGCGCGCCTCCTTGACCACGCGCTCGGCCTCGCGCTTGGCCTCGGCCAGCATCTCCTGGCGCTCCTTGACGATCCACCGCGCCTGCTTGATCTCCTCGGGGATCGTCGCCCGCATCTGATCGAGCAGGTCGTAGATCTCCTCGCGGTCCACGCGCACCTGGTCGGTGAGCGGCACGGGCCGCGCGTTGTGGATCAGGTCATCGAGCTTGTCTATGAGAACGAGGACGTCCATAAGGCGCCGTGAAAGCTTACGCGGCGGGGCCGTCGCAAGGTTGCGACAAGCCTCACTTCGCTGGAATCCTGCAAAACCCTGCCCAGGCGCCTGGCGTCAGCCGCGCTTCACACGCTGCGCGAGCGCCTCGGCGACCGGGGGCGGAACGAGGTCGGAAACATCGCCGCCGAAGGTGGCCATCTCCTTCACGCCGGTGGAGGACAGGAAGCTGTAGTCGGGCGAAGCGATCACGTAGACCGACTCGATCTCCGGCGCCAGCTTGCGGTTGAGCTGGTTCATCTCGAACTCGTACTCGAAATCGGAGATCGCGCGAAGGCCCTTGACGATGGCGATCGCGCCGTGCTCGCGGGCGAACTCCACGAGCAGGTTTCGAAAGACCGCCACCTCGACGTTGTTGATGCCGTTCCCGGCGAGCGCCTGCTCGAGGAACGCCTTGCGCTCCTCGGGCTCGAACAGATGCCCCGCCTTCCGGGGCGCGTTGCCGACCACCCCAACGACCACCTTGTCGAAAACCCGCGACGCGCGGGTGATGATGTCGAGGTGGCCGTTGGTGACTGGGTCGTAGCTACCCGGACAGACTGCTATTCGCTGGCCGTCGCTCATCGCGCGGCCCAAATCCTTATCAGCGCCTCGCCGAATCGGCGCTCAGCCAGCAGCGGCAGGTCGAGATCGACCGGGTCGCGCGCCGGGCTCTCCACGGCGAGCCGGCCCGCCTCGGCCAGACGTTCCGGGACGAGGCGTTGCAGCTCCGGAGCGATCCGGCCGGCGAGCGCGTACGGCGGGTCGCAGAGGATGAGGTCAAACCGATCCTCCGTTCGAGCGAGGTAGCGCAGCGCGTCGGAGCGAACGACCTCGCACCTTTCTGAGAGCGCTAGCGCCTCGACGTTTCGCCGGGCGAGTCCGGGATCCGAGTCCACGAGCACGGCGCTTGCCGCACCGCGCGACAGCGCCTCGATGGCCAGCGCGCCGGTGCCGGCGAAGAGGTCGAGCACCCTCGCGCCGGAGACGTTGCCGAGGAGTGCGAACAGCGTCTCGCGAGCGCGATCGGATGTCGGGCGAACCTCGGCGGAGCGCCGGGGCGGCGAGGCGAGGCGCCGGCCCCTGAGGTCGCCGGCTACGACCCTCAAGCTGCGATCCGTTCGTCGCCGAAGCGCTCTCGCGCCGCGTCGAGCAACGGCGCGAGTTCCGGCGCTTCGAGCGACCCGTGCCGCTCCAGCAGCGCGAGCAGCTCCGCGCGAGCGCTGCTCAACAGCTCGGCGTCCTCCGGCAGCTCGGCGATTCGAAAGCGCGGCAGGCCGTGCTGCCGCGTGCCCAGCACCTCGCCCTCGCCCCGCAGCGTCAGGTCGATCTCGGCGAGCTCGAAGCCGTCGTTGCTCGAGGCGATCGCCTTCATGCGCCGGCGGGCGAGCTCCGACTCGCGCTCGGCAAACAGGATGCACTGACTTTCGTGAGCCCCCCGCCCAACCCGGCCGCGTAGCTGGTGGAGCTGGGAGAGCCCGTAACGCTCCGCGCCCTCCACGAGCATCACGGTTGCGTTCGGCACGTCGACGCCGACCTCGATCACGGTGGTCGCCACCAGCACGTCGGCGTCGCCCGCGACGAAGCGGTCCATTGCCGCGGCCTTTTCCCGGGAGGGCATCTGTCCGTGGAGCAGCTCGACGTCGAAGTCCTCGAACTCCTCGGCGCGCAGCCGGTCGGCCTCGGCCTCGGCCGCCTTGGCCTGGAGCTTCTCCGAGTCGGCCACGAGCGGGCAGACCACGTAGGCCTGCCGGCCCTCGCGCAGCCGAGTCCGGATGAAGTCGTAGGCTCCGGCCCGCTTCTCCTCTCCCACCGCCCACGTCTTCACCGGTTGCCTGCCCGCTGGCAGCTCGCGGATCACGGTCGCGTCGAGGTCGCCGTACGCAGTCAGCGACAGCGTGCGCGGGATCGGCGTGGCGGTCATGTGCAGCGCATGGGGCGCGAGGCCGTCGGGCCCCTTGGCGTCGAGCGCAGCGCGCTGACGAACGCCGAAGCGGTGCTGCTCGTCGACGACGCAGACGGCCAGGCTGTCGAAGTCCACGTCGGGCTCGATCAACGCATGGGTGCCGACGACGAGGCCGAGCTCGCCGCTGCGCAGCCGGTCGAGGGCCTCCCGGCGACGCGCCGCCGGCGTGGCGCTGGTCAGCAGCGCGAACGGAGTCGGCTCGTTCGCCAGCAACCGATCGAGGGTCGCCGCGTGCTGCTCCGCGAGGGTCTCCGTCGGGGCCATCAGTGCTGCCTGGTGGCCCGCCTCGAGCGCGCGCAGCATCGTGTACAGGGCGCACACCGTCTTCCCCGATCCGACCTCGCCCATCAGCAGCCGCTGCATCGGCCGATCTCGTGCCAGGTCTGCATCGATCTCCTCCAGCGACTTGCGCTGGTCGCCCGTGAGCTCGAACGGAAGCGAGCCGAGCCAGCGCGCGACGAGCTGGCCCGGGGCTCCGATGGGGATCGCGTGCCGGGTCGAATCGTGGCCGACCCGACGGGCAGCGAGCGCCGCCTGGTGGACGATCAGCTCTTCGAAGGCGAGCCGCCGCCGCGCGGTCTCCGCGTCCTCGCTCTCCTCCGGAAAGTGAACGGCGCGCAGCGCGTCACCGGCGCCGGCCAGCCGGTGCCGAGTCCTGATCGAGGCGGGCAGGGCCTCGGGAGCGAAGGGGGTGAGCTCCGACGCCTGCCACGCCCAGTCGCGGATGCGGTTGGGTCGGAGCCGCTCGGTGGCCGGGTGCACCGGCACGAGCCCGGTCGTGTGGATCCCGACTCCCTGGTCGCGCCCGGCCGGCTCGGCGCCGGGCTCGCGCACGACCTCGTGGGCCTCCACTCGGAATCCCGCGCGCTCGAGCTTGCCGCTCAGCAGCACGTGGGTGCCCTCGGTGAGCTGCTCGACCAGCCACGCCTGGTTGAACCAGACAGCCTTCGTCGGGCCGCTCGCATCGGCAACGTTGGCCTCGACGATGCGGAGGTTCCTTCGCCGCGTGGGCCGCAGGCGCACCGAGCGCACCTCGACCAGCACCGTTGCCTGCTCGCCGATCCGCAGCTCGGCCACCTCACGCACATCGGCGCGGTTGCGGTACCCGTGCGGGACGTGCCACAGCACGTCGCCGACCGTCTCGATTCCGATCTCGGCGGCCGCAGCGGCCAGCTTGGGGCCGGCGCCGCGCAGTGAGGTCAGCGGCGCGGCCAGCCGCGACGGCCGCGGTCCTGTTGCGAGCGGCGCGCCGCGCAGCGTTTCGCGCTCGAGCGGATCGCCGGAGCCGAGCGCACGGGCCAGGGCCGTGGCCTGCCCAGGATCGACGGTTGCGAGCGCCTCGCTCATCGCCACTAAGGCTAGGCTCCACGGTCGATGGGACGGATCGAGGAGCGTCTCGCCGAGCTGGGACTGGAGCTGCCCAAGCGCTTTGCCGCGCCACCGGGCATCGAGATCAGGTTCGAGTTCGTGCGCCTCGACGGCGATCGCGCCTGGATCTCAGGCCACGGTCCGATGGACGGCGACGAGGTGCTGATGTGCGGCAAGGTAGGCGACGACGTCTCGCTCGAGCAGGCGCAGGAGGCGGCGCGGCTCACGGGCCTATCGATTCTCGCCAGCCTCGCGGACGAGCTCGGAGACCTCGACCGCGTCCGCAGCTGGGTGAAGGCGCTGGGGCTCGTGAACTGTGCCCCGGGTTTCAACAAGCTGCCCGCGGTTGTCAACGGATTCACCGATCTCATCCGCGACGTCTGGCGCGAAGACGGGCGCCACGCGCGCTCGGCCATCGGCGTTGCGGAGCTGCCCCTCGATTGGCCCGTCGAGGTCGAGGCGTACGTCACGATCGCCGGCTCGTAAAGCCTCCTACTTGCGATAGCGCGCGAAGGTCTCCTCCACCCAGCGGTAGCCGCGGCGGTCCTTGAGCGGCGCGCGGAACTCCTCGAAGCCCGCCGGCGGGTTGGGGGGCAGGCGCGGGCCCTCGGGCGGCGTGACGAGCGGATAGAACAGCGCCGCGGCGGTCAGGTCGGCGACGGTGAACGAGTCGCCGACCAGATACTCGCCGCCGCCGAGCTCCGCCTCCAGTCGATCCAATGCCACGCGGACCTGCCGACGCGCTAGCTCGGCCGCGTCGGAGTTTCCAACCCTGAAACGGAGGCGCAGGAACGTCTTCATCCCCAGTCCGGCTAACGGATGCAACGGGCGGGGCACGATCGTCTCGCTGAATCGGCTCAGCGCCTGCTGATCCCGTATCGCCTCGTGCCAGGCGAGCAGGCGGATGTGCGGACCGAGCTCCTCGTCGAAGAAGTCCTCCAGCTCGAGGGCTCGGGCGCGATCACCCGCGTCGGCTGGATAGAGCGCCGGCTCGGGAACCGCCTCCTCGAGCGCCGCGATGATTCGTGTCGAGTCGCCGATCGCCTTGCCGTCGAGCTGAAGTACCGGACAGGTCTTCGTGCGCCCACGGGTCAGCGCCAGGGCGATGGCCATGTGCGCGCCGGGAAGCGGGGCGTGCCGCTCGTGCTCGATGCTCTTCCAGGCGAGCGCCCACCGCACCTTCTCGTTGTAGTGCGAGATCGGCAGATGCCAGAGCACCGCCTTCATGGACTCGACTCTACGTGGAGCTCGGAGAGCTCGAGCGAGACCAGGGTCGGGAACGGCAACGAACGGTCGCGAAGGCCGATCGGTCGCACCCATCGTCTGGTCGGGAACACCAGGCCGCCGGCCCGCACGTGCTCGTCGCAGTAATGCGCGGCGCGCGCCCAGCGCCCCACCACCTCCGCGACATAGTCCTGGCGCCGCAACACCCCGCGAGCATCGAAGTAGAAGCTCTGACGGTCCGAATGCGTGTCGATGTGGGACGGGAACTCGACCTCGAGCCGCCGCCAGGTCTCGCCTCCCTCGCTCCAGTCCTCGCCCTCGCTCACGTCGACCCCGTCGCGAGTGAGCAAGAGCGGGGTCGTCAGGTAGTTCCACATCGCGTAGCCGGCGAAGTACGTCGCGTCGAGCGCATCCCAGCGCAGGTTCCGGCGCACTCCCGAGAGGCCGCCGAACGCCGAGCGGGCCGCCGCCCGCGACTCCAAGAGCTCGCCGTCGCTCGTCTCGATACTTACCGCGCCGCGGTCGAAGACGCCACGCTCGCCGTCGCGTGGGAAGGGGTCGAGCGTTGCACGCGGCTCGTGCACGTCGACTGTCACGCGGTAGTCGGCGAAACGGTTGCCCGGCACCCGGGTGCGATGTAGCAACCCGCCGGAGCGCACTCGAGCCGTGATCGATCGCGTCGCCTCCCAGCGCTCGAGGCCACCGTTTGCCTCGAGCACCTCCTCGAGCAGCGCCGTCATCTCGCCGACACGGCTACTGCGCCGATATCAGCCACCAGTAGCTCGACTGACCGCCACGGTGAAGCTCGAGCTCAGCGCCCTCCGGAAGCTCGAGGGGCAGCCGGTCGAGCGGTATCGGCGCATCCTCCCCCTCGATCACGGTCACGATCTCCGCCCCGTCGACGACCTTCTCCACGGTCGCCGCCAGGGTTGCGGACACATCGCCCCAGGCGACGATCTGCTCTCCGGCGAAGCCCACGGCGTCCCCCCGCACGAACCGCCCGTTGGCATCGTCGCGAGCCGCCTGCGCGACCGCGGCGCTGCGCACGCCCGCCAATGCTTCGGCCAGGCGCTCGCCGTTGCCGGGTGCATCGACGGAAGCATCGAATTCGACCAGTGCCGCGATGCCCGCCTGCTGAGACGTCGACTCGACGATCTCGACGCGCTTTGAGGAGACCTCCGCCGCCTCGCGGGCCGCGAGGATCACGTCTGGCGAGTTCGGCAGCACGACAACCTCTTCGGCGGGGCAGGCGTCGATGGCAAGCACGAGGTCGTTGGTCGCGGGGTTCATCTTCGGGCCGCCGTCGACCACGATCGCCCCGAGGTCCTCGTACAGGGCCCGCAGGCCCTCGCCGCTCACCACGGCGACAACCCCGCTGCGCCCGGCGAGTCGCATACGACGCTCAGCGACCTGCTCGTGCATGTCGGCGATGTCCTCTCGCGTGATCGCGCCGGCCCCGGCGAAGATCGCCTTCGCGGCCTCGAAATCGTCGGTGTGAACGTGGACCTTCACGGTCTCGGCGTCGCCCACCACGAGCACGGAATCGCCGAGCTCCTCGAGCCGCGGGACGAACGAGTCGGCGTCGAGCCCCGAGCCCGTGACGATGAAGTTCGTGCACCAGCGATAGCGCGAGTCGGCGTGGTGGACGTCGGTGATCCGCGCCGGCTGATACCGCGGGATCTCCGGCAGTGCGACCTGCTCGCCGGCGAGCCCGGCCATCATGCCTCGGACGATCACGACCAGGCCCAACGCGCCGGCATCGACCTCCGCGCCGAGCTCACGCAGCACCTCGAGCTGGTCGGGGGTGTGACGCAGCGCCTCCTCGCCGGAGAAGAGGGCGGCGGCAAGCATCTCCGCGAGCACAGCGTTCTGCTCTGCATCCGTCGCCTCCGGCTCCAGGCGACGCAGCCGCCAGTGGGCGAGGCGCTCGGCCACGGCCTCGTGCATCGTGCGGATCACGGTCAGCATCGTGCCCTCCGCCGGCTCGCGCACCGACGCGTATGCGGCGCGCGAAGCGCTCCCGAGCGCTCGCTCGATCAGCTCGGGGTCGATCAACCTTCCCGGCGGGGTGGCCAGCTCCTCGGCAGCCCCTCGGACGATCTGGCTCAGGATCACACCCGAGTTTCCGCGGGCGCCCATCAGCGCCGCGCGGGCGACCGCGCGAACGATCTTCGGGCGCGGCGGATCTGGGTCGCGAGGATCGTCGAGGCGATCGAGCTCCTCGAGCACGTACCGCATCGTCAGCACCATGTTGTCCCCGGTGTCGCCGTCGGCGACCGGAAAGACGTTGAGGTCGTTGATCTCCTGCTGGCGCGCCTCGAGGTGGCGCAACGCGACGGCGACGACCTGGCGGAAGCGATGGATGGCCGGATCGCGCATCGGTAAGCCAGAAGCTACCGCCGGCTGGGGCGTTACGCGTACTTCGTGACCTTGTTGGACTTCAGGCAGCGGGTGCAGACGTACACGCGGCGGGGGCGCCCTCCGTCGTCGATCCGAACTTTCTGCAGGTTCGGGTTGAAGCGCCTTCGAGTGGCAACCATCGAGTGGCTGCGCGAGTTACCGAACGCGGGCTTCTTGCCGCAGCTGTGACACACCTTCGCCATGGACTGTGCGATGGTAGCGATCAGACGGAGGCGCGAAGCTCGGCCATGCGCAGCACGGCGAGCGCAGCGTTGCGGCCCTGGTCGCGCGTGTCGCCTCCGGAGCGCGCCTCGGCCTGCTCGCGCGTGTCGCATGTGATGACGCCGAATGCGCACGGGACCCCGGTGTCGAGCTGCACCCGCTGGATCCCGCGCGCCGCCTCCGCACAGACGTAGTCGTAGTGATTGGTCTCTCCGCGGATCACGACTCCGAGGCAGGCCACGCCGGCAAACCGCCCGGATTCCGCACACCACTTGGCCGCCAGGGGCAGCTCGAACGCGCCCGGGACTTCGTAGGTGTGCACCGACGCAGCGCTGACGCCCTGCTCGGAGAACGCCTCGACCGCGCCGTTGACCAGCCGCTCGGCCAGGTCCTCGTAGAACGTGGCGGCGACGACCGCGTATTCGTCAGCCATCCCCGCGCGTGTCCGGGTCCTCGTCGGCCGCCAGCGCCTCCCGTTCCACGTCGCGGCGGTGCTCCTCGTGGACCATCTCCTCGTCCAGGGGCAGGCCCTGGTGGTGCAGGGTGTGGCCGAGACGGTCGCGCTTGGCGTTCAGGTACTCCTCGTTGTGCGGGTTGGGGATCGGCTGGATTGGAAGCTGCTCGGTCACCGACAGGCCATATCCCTCGATGCCGTGGATCTTCTTGGGGTTGTTGGTGAGGATGCGAATGCTTGTCAGTCCGAGGTCCACCAGGATCTGCGCTCCCACCCCGTAATCGCGCAGGTCGGCGGGCAACCCGAGCTTGAGGTTCGCGTCCACGGTGTCGAGCCCGTCCTCCTGGAGCTTGTAGGCCCGGAGCTTGTTGAGCAGCCCGATGCCGCGGCCCTCTTGCGAGAGGTAGAGCAGCACGCCCTGTCCCGCCCGTTCGATCATCGCCAGGGCGGCGGCCAGCTGCTCGCCGCAGTCGCAGCGCAGCGAGTGAAAGACGTCGCCAGTCAGGCACTCCGAGTGCACGCGCACGAGCACGTCCTCCGCCCCGGCCACGTCCCCCTTGACCATCGCCACGTGGTGCTTATCGTCCACGAGGGAGCGATAGCCGACGGCGGTGAACTCGCCGAAGGCGGTCGGTAGGCGAGTCGCGACGACTCGCTCGACGAGCTTCTCGGTGCGCCGCCGGTAGGCGATCAGGTCGGCGACGGTGATCATCTTCAGCTCGTGGCGCTCGCAGTAAGGGACGAGGTCGTCGACCCGCGCCATCGTTCCGTCCTCGTTCATGACCTCGCAGATCACGCCGGCCGGGATCAACCCCGCCAGCCGTGCCAGGTCGACGGCCGCCTCGGTCTGTCCGGCGCGCTCGAGGACTCCGCCCTCCTTCGCCTTGAGCGGAAACACGTGACCGGGCTGCACCAGGTCGTCGGGCTGGGAGCCTGGGTCGATCGCGACCTGGATCGTCCTGGCCCGATCGGCCGCCGAGATCCCGGTTGTCACACCCTCGCGCGCCTCGACCGAGATCGTGAACGCGGTCTGAAACGGCGACTCGTTCTTCGCTGCCATCAGGTCGAGCTCGAGCTCGTCGCAGCGCTCGGGCGTCAGGGCCAGGCAGATGAGGCCGCGTGCTTCCTTGGCCATGAAGTTGACGGCCTCAGGGGTGGCGAACTGGGCCGCCATCGTGAGATCGCCCTCGTTCTCGCGGTTTTCGTCGTCGCAGACGACGACCATCCGCCCCCGGCGGATGTCCTCGATCGCTTCTTCAATCGTGGCGAATGCGGTCTGTGTTGCGGCCACGGCCACTAGCCCTCCTTCCCAAAGCGTTGCACGAGTCGCTCGACGTGACGGGCGATCGGGTCCAGCTCCAGGTTCAGCCGCCGCCCACGCTGGGCGTCCCCGAGCGTGGTTCGCTCCAGGGTTTCGGGAATCAGCGAAACCTCCGCCCAGCCGTCGCCGAGGTCAGCGACCGTCAGGCTGACGCCGTCCAGCGTCAGCGAGCCGCGCTCCACCAGATAGCGCTCCTGCTCGGGCGTGACGCCGATGCGCATCCGCCGCGCGAGGCCGTCGTCCTGCACGTCGATGACCTCGACCGTTCCGTCGACGTGACCTTGGACGACGTGGCCGCCCAGGGGATCGCCAGCGCGCAGAGGCAGCTCGAGGTTGACGAAGTCGCCGTCGTCGAGATCGCCGAGCGTCGAGACGGAAAGCGTCTGGTTCATCACGTCCGCGGAGAACGATTCGTCGGCGATGTCCGTGGCGGTTAGGCACACCCCGCTGACGGCGACGGAGTCACCCCGGTCGAGCTCGCCCGAGAGCTTGGCCTTCACCCAGAGGTGAGCTCCGTCGGGATTGCGATCGAAGCTGGAGACCTGACCGAGCTCTCGAACGATGCCCGTGAACATCACCACTCCCTCAATCGTGCGCGTACCAACAGGTCGTCGCCCGACCGCTCCCAGTCCATGGCCAGGGCGCGCTCCGCGGCGCCGAGGTTACGTGCGCCTTCGCCCGCGGCGAGCGGTCGCGCCTCGGCGCCGCCCAGCACGACAGGGGCGACGAACAGCGCCAGCGCGTCGACCTCGCCCGCGTCGAGAAAGGCGCCCGCGAGGCGAGCTCCGCCTTCGAGCAGCAACGAGGTGACGTCGCGGCGGCCCAGCTCGGAAAGACCAGCGCGCACCCGCTCGGCCGGCGAGCCCTCAACGACGATCGTCTCCACGCCGGTCTCCCGCAGTGCCGCGACGCGATCGGGCGCGGCGCTGCCGGACGCCACGACGACTACCGGCGCCACATCGAGGCTGCGCACGAGCTGAGAGTCGAGTGGCAGGCGGGCCTCGGAATCGAACACCACCCGGCGGGGCTGCCGAGTGACGGCCCGGTCCGTGTCCCGGGCGGTGAGCACCGGATCGTCGGCGAGCACGGTGCCAATGCCGACGGCGACCGCATCGGACTCGGCACGCCAGTTGTGGACCGTGGCGCGACTCTCCGGGCCCGAGATCCATCGCGAGTCGCCGGACTCGGTCGCCGTGCGCCCGTCGAGGGTCAGGGCAGATTTCAGCGTCACCAGCGGGCGACCCGTGCGCGCGTGCTTGCGAAAGGGCTGGTTGAGGAGGCGGGCCGCCGCAGCCTCCGGGCCGTCGGCGAAAGCCACGTCGACACCGCCGTCGCGCAACATCCCCGGTCCCCGACCGCTGGCCTTCTCGCCGGGGTCGTCGCATCCGACGACGACGCGCGCGACGCCGGCGTCGAGGATGGCCTCGGCGCAGGGCGGCTGGCGGCCGTGGTGGGCGCAGGGCTCAAGCGTCACGTAGAGCGTCGCGCCGGCCGGGTCGTGGCCTGCCGCGCGGCACGCCTCGAGCGCCGCAACCTCCGCGTGAAGGTCGCCCACCTCGGCGTGGAAGCCCTCGCCGATCACCGCGCCGTCGCGGACCACGACGGCTCCGACGAGAGGGTTGGGGCTGACGCGGCCGCGACCGCCCTGGGCAAGCTCGCGCGCGCGTCTGAGATGGGGCCGATCCGCGTCTGTGAGCCGGGGTGTCGGTGCCCTGGGAGTCATCCCGATTGACTGGTCAGTCAAACAGTCTGAGTGTACTCCCCTGTACGTTGCGCGCCGATGAGCGGCGCCGGCGAAGGAGCCAGGGAGTTCGGTCGGTCCGCCACGTTGCTCTCGGCCGGCGTCGGGGCCGCCGGCCTGCTGACGTACGTCTACTTCTCGCTGGCCTCGCACAACCTGGACCCCACCGAATACGGCGAGGTCGTGGTGCTGTGGTCGGCGGTGTTCGTCTCGATCTCGGTTCTGTACCGGCCGGTCGAGCAGCTTCTGTCGAGGACGATCGCCGAGCGACAGGCCCGTGGCCAGTCGATCTCTTCGGCGCTGCGAGTTGCTGCCACGATCCAGATCGGGATCGGGCTCATCACCGCGGCCGTCGTACTCGCCCTGCGCGACCCGCTTCAGGACGATCTGCTCGGCGGCAGCGAAGCGCTCTACTGGATCCTGTTCTTCGCGCTGCTCGCGTTCGGCGCCAGCTTCTTCGCCCGCGGGTACCTGGCCGGGAACCGCCGCTTCGTGCTGCTGACGGGGCTGCTGCTGGCCGAATCGTTCTCCAGGGCCGCGTTCGCACTGGCTGTGGCGCTGGGGATCTCCGAAGGGCAGACCGCTGTGGCACTCGGCATCGCGGCCGCGCCTGCCCTGAGCCTGCTCGTCGTGCCCCTGGCCTTCGGCCGCCGGGCGGCCCGTGCCACCGCCAATCAAGCGGCAAGTTCGTCAGGCGCCGAGCTCAAGTTCGTCCACGGCGGAGGCTTCGCGGCAGCGGTCCTGGTGGTGATGCTGAGCGAGCAGACGCTCCTCAACGGCGGTCCGCTGATCGTTCGCGGCTTTGAGGGCGCGGCCGCCGCGGGCTTCATCTTCAACGTGCTGCTCCTGGCCCGGGCGCCCCTGGTCGTCTTCCAAGGGGTGGCGACCAGCCTGCTGCCCCACCTCACACGGCTGCGCTCACGCGGCGCGGCGGGCACCGAGGCCTTTCGCCTCTCGATCACCGGAACGCTGCGGGCCGTGGCGGCGTTCACCGCGCTGGCGGCGACAGTGGTCGCGATCGCTGGGCCCGACTTGATGCAGATCGCCTTCGGCGACGCGTTCACCTACGACCGGGCCGGGCTTTTGATCGTGACCGCCGGAATGGGCCTCTACCTGACGGCGACGACCCTCAGTCAGGCGGCTGTCGCCCAGGGACAGGTTCGCTCCGCCGCGCTTCGCTGGGCGGCGTGCGCGCTGGCGTTCCTGATCTGGTGCCTGCTGCCGGCCTTCGACGAGGCGCGTCGGGTCGAGCTCGGGTTCACGGCCGCTGCCGCCCTCCTGGCCGCGCTGCTCGTGCCGCTTCATCAGCGTCCCGGCGAGGAAGTCGAGCCCGGTTCTCCGGAGGAGCTCGAAGCCCGCCTGGCCGTTGCCGACGAGGCGGGCTAGCGGAAGCCACGGATAGGCTCGGCGCGATGCGGCCGGGAGGCGTAGCGCCATGAGCGACAGCGAACTGATCCTGGTCGTAGGGCTGATGCTCGCAGCAGGGCTCGCCGCGGCCAAGGTCGCCGACCGCGTCCGGGTCCCCGGCCTGCTGCTGTTTCTCGCCCTCGGGATGATTGTCGGCTCCGACGGGATCGGGGGGGTTGAGTTCGAGGACTACGAGCTCACGCGGACGCTGGGGACCGTCGGGCTGGTCCTGATCCTGTTCGAGGGCGGGCTGACCGCCGGCTGGAACGAGATCCGGCCGGTAGTCGGGACCGCCATCTCGCTCGCGACAGTCGGCACCGTGCTCACGGCGATGCTTGCCGGCCTGGCCGCAATGTGGCTGCTCGACGTCGGCACCCTGGAAGGCCTGATCATCGGCTCGGCCGTGGCGGCAACTGACAGCGCGGCGATCTTCGCCGTCTTGCGAGGGTCGCAGCTGCGGAGGCGTCTCGCGCGGGCGCTGGAGGGCGAGTCCGGCATGAACGACCCGGTGGCGCTCCTGCTCGTCACCGGCTTTATCGAGTGGCTGGACACGCCAGGGTTCAACGCGATCGACCTGATCGGAGAGCTGGCGCTCAAGCTGACAATCGGCCTGGTGATCGGCCTGGCGCTCGGCCACGCGGCCCGCTGGGCGTTCCGGAACCTCGCCCTTCCCAGCCCGGGCCTGTATCCGGTCGCATCGATCGCCACGGCCGCGCTGGCCTATGGAGTTGCGGAGGTAGGCGAGGGCTCCGGCTTTCTCTCCGTCTACGTAGCCGCGCTGGTGCTGGGCACGGGGACGGTTCCGGCGCGACGCACCACCGTCGCCTTCCATCAGGGACTGAGTTGGGTGGCTCAGATCTCGCTGTTCTTCCTCCTCGGGCTGCTGGTATTCCCCAGCCAGCTCGACGAGCTCGCCGTCGAGGGCCTGCTTCTGTCGGCCGCGCTGATGCTGGTCGCAAGGCCACTCGCCGCGTTCGCGGCCAGCGCGTTCTCGCCGTTCAACGCCCGGGAGCGGCTGATGCTCGGGTGGGCCGGCCTGCGCGGGGCGATCCCGATCTGGCTCGCCACGTTTCCAGTGATCGAGGGGATCGAAGGCGCTGACGACATCTTCAACGCGATCTTCTTCGTTGTCGTCACGTCAACGCTGATCCAGGGCGCGACGTTCGAGCCGCTCGCGCGCCGCCTGGAAGTCACGGCGGACGAGCCCTCGCTGCCCCGCCCGCTGCTCGAGACCGGCATCGTCAGACGGCTCGGCGGGGAGACCTTCGTGTGGCGGATCGAACCGGGTGACGCCGCAGTCGGCCGCACGATCAAGGAGCTGGGGCTGCCTCGCGAGGGCCTGGTCAACTTCATCGTCCGGGGCCAGACGGCGATCCCGCCGCGCGGCTCGACCGAGATCGAGGCCGACGATGAGCTGCACATCGTCGTGCGCCAGGAGACGCTGCCGGAGGTCGAGGAGCTCACCGAGCGGTGGCGATCCGGACCGCTTGGCGAACCGCCGGTGCCCGCGCTGCCCCCGCGCGGAGCCCCACAGGTGTTCACCGTGCGACCGTGGACGGAGGCCGACGGCGATCCGGCTCGCCCGAAGGAGCTCGAGGCAATCGCAGTTGCCGCTCGGCTTCGCAGCCGCCGGGATACTCCCGGGGCGCTGGTCGCCCTCGCCGACGGCCGCTACGCCGTCACCGGGACGGCACTGGTTGCCGTGGGGCCCAGGCGCCAACTCGCACAGTGGGCGGCTCGCCGCGTGGCCCGGCCCGGCGTCTCGGGCGAGGAGCAGGCCTGGTGGCAGGAGGTCACCGGCGCCCTCGGGGCACCCGCCCGCGCCCCTGCGAAGCGACACAACTGAACGGCACCAGCTTCTTTCGCGGCTAAAGCCGCTCAGCCGAGGCTATGCTGCCCCAGCCGCCTTCGCGATGCGCTCGTAGGCGGCAGCCGGTTCTGCCTCGCCGAAGATGGCCGACCCGGCCACGAAGAGCGTCGCTCCCGCCTCGGCGGCTTCGCCCACGGTGTCTGCATCGATCCCCCCGTCGATCTCGAGTGCCGAGTTCGGGGCCAGCTCGCGAAGCCTCCGCACCTTGTCGGGAGACTCGGCGATGAACCTCTGGCCGCCCCAGCCGGGGTTGACCGACATGCAGAGCACGAGGTCGGCGCTGTGTGAGAGCTCGCGCACCGCCTCCGTTTGCGTACCCGGGTTGAGAGCCAGGCCGGCCAGGCAGCCGGCCTCCCGGATTGCGGCGAGCGTGCGGTGAGCGTGAGCATCGGCTTCCTTGTGGATCGTGATCGAGTCGGCGCCGGCCTTCGCGAACTCCTCGATCTGCTGGTCCGGCCGCTCGATCATCAGGTGCACGTCGACGGCGCCGCCGGCCGCGTGTACCTGGTCGGCGATCGACGAGGCGACGAGCGGGCCTATGGTGATCGGCGGGACGAAGTGTCCGTCCATCACGTCGACGTGGATCAGGCGCGCACCCGCTGCCATCACCTCGGCGATCTGCTCACCCAGACGAGCGAAGTCCGCCGAGAGGATCGACGGCGCGACCCGGCGTCCGACGTAGGCGTGCCGCGGCGCGGCCAGTTCCGTGGGGCGATCGGGCGCGGCTTCCACGTTCACACGGGCTTCAGCATCGACTGGCCGCAGTGCTGGCAAAGCAGGTCCTCGGAGGCGCTCATCCGCACGATCGTCTGATGCTCGCCGCACTCGGGGCACTGTGAGACGAGCTCGTAGCGCCGCAGGCAGTACACGCACCGGTAGCGGCCCGGGAGCTGTGTCGGGCGCAACCACGGCTCGCCGCACCCGGGACAATCGGGCCGCGGCAGCGTCGCCTTGTCCTTCTCCGGGGCCATGGCCTAGGAGGAAGCCTTTCGCATCCTGGCGATGAAGAAGCCGTCGGTGCGATCCCGGTCGGGACGCAGCTGGAGAAAACGCGGGTCTCGCTCGGAAGCGAGGTCGGGATGCTCCGCACCGAGCTCGTCGCCGATCAGGTCGTCTTCGCTGTCGAGCTCGCCGCCGGCGACCGTCTCGTTTTCGCGCCCCGAGATCGTGCAGGTCGCGTAGACGAGGGTTCCGCCCGGTCGCAGTGCTCGGACGCCCCGCCCCAGGATCCTGCGTTGGAGCTCGGCGAGACGAACGACCGTCTCCGGCGACTTTCGCCACCGCGCATCGGGTCGCGCGGCGAGCGTGCCCAGATCGGAGCAGGGGGGGTCCACCAGCACCCGATCGTAGCCCGAGCCGTAGTCGCCCTCGGCGGCGTCGCCCACCTCCACGCTGACGCAGGTGGCGCCGGTGCGCCCGCACAGATCCCCGATCTGAGCCGCGCGCCCCGGGTCGAGCTCCACCGAGACGACCTCGCCTCGATCGCCCATCCGGGCCGCGACGGCCGTGGTCTTGATTCCCGGTCCGGCGCAGAGGTCGAGCACGCGCTCATCGGGCTGCGGGTCGAGAACGTCCACCACCGCCTGGGAGCTGCGCGCCTGCGGAAGCAGCTTGGCCGCCGCGATCGCCGACACCAGCACCGGCTCAACCGGACCTTCCGAGACGAGCGCCTCGGGCGGCCAGAGCGGACCGCCGTCATCGATTGGCCCTGACACGTCAATACCGCCAACGCGCAGCTCGTGCGCCACCTCCGCCGGCTCGGCACGCAGGCGGTTCACGCGAAACGCGCTTTCGGCCGGCTCGTTCATCGCCCGCATCAGCGAGCGTGCACTCTCCGCGCCGTGCTCCGCCCACCACATCTGCGCGAGCCACGCCGGATACGAATGCTTGACGGCCGCGCCCTCCGGCCTGGAGTCGTCGAGACCGGCGACGATCTCCGCTCCCTCGGAGGCGACTCGGCGCAGGACCGCGTTTACCAGGCCCGCTCCACGACGCCCGCCCTTCGACCGCTTGGAGAGCTCGACCGCCTGATCGACGGCCGCGTAGTCCGGCGTCGCGTCCGCGAACAGGAGCTCGTAGATCCCCAGGCGCAGGGCCGCGACGACAGGCGCGTCGAGGGACGTCAGCGGACGCCCAGAGAGGACTTCGATCAGATGGTCACTGGTTCCCGAGCGCTGGATCGAGCCGAACGCGAGCCTGTGCGCCTGGGCGCGCTCGCGGCGATCGAGCTCGTGGCGCTCGACGGCGGCGGCGAGGGCGCGATCGGCGAAGGCCTCGTGTTCGAACGTGCGTCGGAGGACCTCGAACGCGGCCGCCCGCGCTGGCGCCACCCGGTCGCTCAAGGGAGTCGCGGGACGGGATGCCCGCGCAGATAGGCGTCGACCGGCATCGGTCGCTTCCCCGGAGGCTGGACTGCGTCGATGCGCAGGACGCCCTCAGCGCAACCGACCCGCAGCTCTCCGGCGTCGGCCTCGACGGTCCCCGGCTCCAGCTCGCCCGGTTCCGCGACAGCTTCGGTGACGCCGAGGCGCTCGCCGCCCTCGAGCCCGAGATAGGCGCCGACCCGCGGCGTCAGCGCCCTCACCGTGCGGGCCAGCGCGGCTGCCGGACGGCCGGGATCGAGGCGCCGTTCTTCGGGCGCGATCTTGTTGGCATAGGTGGCGAGCGAGTCGTCCTGTTCGGTGGGAGTGAGCTTCCCATCGCGGCGAAGCTCCAACGCGCGCACTGCCAGCTCGCCCCCGAGGCGAGCAAGCCGGTCCGCTAGGGCTCCGTAGTCGTCTTCGTCGGCGATCGCCACCGTGCGCTGGAGGGCGATCGACCCCGAGTCGAGCCCCTCGGTGACCCGCATGATCGTCACCCCAGTCTCACTGTCGCCCGCCATGATTGCGCGCGCGATCGGAGCCGCACCCCGCCACCGCGGCAGTAGCGAAGGGTGCACGTTCAGCAGCTCGAGCTCGGAGAGCAGCGGCTCTCGGATCAGCTGACCGAACGCGCAAACGAGCCCCACGTCGGGCTCGGACGCCCGAATTCGCTCGAGGGCGCTGGCGTCGTTGACGCTATCGACCTGGGCCAAATCCAGGCCAAGCTCCCGCGCAGCCGTCGCCGCGGGCGGCGGCGCCAGCCTCCTGCCTCGTCCCTGCCGGCGATCAGGAGGCGTGAGTACAAGCGCCGGCCGGAACTCGGAGGAGGCAAGTCGCTCGAGCACCGAGACGGCGTACTCGGACGTGCCGAGGAAGATGGTCCGCACTTCGGGGACGAAATCACTTCCGGATGCAGATCGCGTGCGCGACGAGCTTCTTGGCCGATCCTGAGGTGTTGTATCCGAGGCTCCGCCAGCCGTCGTCGGGTGCAGGCCCGCGCTCCTTGAGGCGGTCGATCGGCGAAGTCGACACGGCGTGCGCCTCGTCCCCGTCGCCGAGGCGCTTGTCGCCCAGCCGTCGTCCGGCGCCCGGTTGCGGTCGCCGCCGTCGGAGGGGTACGAGGAGTTCAAGAAGGTGCCCGAGGGTCCGCTGGCAGCTCCGCCGCTGACGACGCGGTAGCCGCCGCCACCGCAATCGAGTCTTGCCGAGCGCACGCCTCCCTCGAGGGTCGCCGGAAGCTGGGCGTCCACGTAGCGAAGGCCGCGTCAAGTCTCCGAGCCTTCGTCCTCACTCTCTGGGTGGGGTGGACTATATGTCGTCCCCTCGCGCAGCGCCCGCATCGCGCCCTTGCGCTGCTCGCGCAGAGTGCGATCGAGGATCAGCACTCCGTCGAGGTGGTCGATCTCGTGCTGGAGCACACGGGCCTCGAGCCCGGAGGCCTCCAGCAACAGCGGCTCGCCGTGGACGTCGACGCCGCGGACGCGCGCGTGCAGCGCGCGCTCGACGTCGACCACGATGCCCGGCAGGCTCAGGCAGCCCTCCTCGGCCGTCGCGAGCTCGTCCGATGTCCACTCGAGTGCCGGGTTGGCGACCGCGGTGGCGGTTGCGTCCGGACCAGCCTGAAAGACGAGGAGGCGACGCATGGCCCCGAGCTGCGTGGCCGCGAGCCCAACGCCCATCGCATTGCGCATCAGGCTGACCATGTGCTCGGCCTCCCGCTCGAGCTCCGGCCCGAACTCCGTGATGTCCGACGCGCGCGAGCGCAGGACCGGGTCGCCGAACGTACGCACCTCGGCCAGGGCCGCCTCGCGACGCTCGCGCTCGACGTCGGTAAGGCCCTCACCGGTCGGCTCTACGACCTCACCGACGGCCTCGTGCTCCTCCTGTTCGGCGACTCGCTGGTGATTCACGCTCCGAACCCAGTCTAGTTCTGGGGAACACCGCGTCACTGAGGGTCCACGTCCACGGCCAGCGCGATCCCGCGGAGTTCCCGTGCTGAGGCCGCGGACTCGACCACCGAGCGCACCGCCGAGACTGCCTGTGCGCGATCGCCCGTCTTGATCAGCAGCTGGCGCCGGTGGCGGCGGCGAAGCCGAAAGCGTGGCGCGGGTCCCAGCAGATCCGTGTTCGCGGGCAGCGCGGGCTCGAGTGCCGTTCGCAATCGCCGCGCGGCGGCGGACACCGCCGCTTGGTCTGCCGAGGACAGGTCGATTCGGACCAGCTCGGAGAACGGGGGGTAGCGAAGCGCCTTGCGACGTCGAAGCTCGCCGGCAAGGAAGCCCGGTGCGTCGTGCTGGGTGGCGCGGGCGATCGGCTCCGCCTCCGGAGCCAGCGTCTGCACGAGCACCCGCCCGCCCCGCTCTCCCCTGCCGCTGCGTCCCGCAAGCTGCGCGACGAGGGCGAAAGTCCGTTCCTCGGCTCGAAAGTCCGGGAACCGCAGCGTCGCCTCGGCGTCGAGGACGACCGAGAGCAGGATGTCGGGAAAGTCGTGGCCCTTGGCGACCATCTGCGTGCCGACGAGCACGCCGGCCCCCGCCTCCTGGAAGCTGCGCAGGATCCTCGTGTGGCCATGGGCGCGCGACGCGGCGTCGGAGTCCAGCCGGAAGACCGGCAGCGGGTCCACCGCCTCGGCGAGCACGGCCTCCAGGCGCTCGGTGCCGGCGCCGTAGCGCGCAAGTGCGACCGAGCCGCAGCTCGGGCAGACGTCGGGCAGCGGCTCACTGTGGCCGCAGTGGTGACAGCGCAGCTGCCGCTCGTGGCGATGGACGACGAGCGAGACGTCGCAATTGGGGCACTCGCTGCCCTGGCCGCATTCGCCGCAGGCCAAGAACGGCGACCAGCCGCGGCGGTTGAGCAGGACGATCGCCTTGCCGTCGCGGTCGGCGAGCTCTGCGAGCGCCTCGCGGGTTCGGGCATGGAGTGGCCCCTGCACGCGTCGCATGTCGAGCACCTCCACGTCGGGCAGGGAGCTGCCGTCGACGCGGCGCGGAAGCTCTAGTCGCTCGAGTTCCTGCCAGCTCTCCGGGCGCGGGGTCGCCGAGCCGGCCACCAGAACGGCTCCGGCGTCGGCCGCGCGCCAGCGCACAACGTCGCGAGCGTCGTAGCGTGGGTCGCCCTCCTGCTTGTAGGAGGCGTCGTGCTCCTCGTCGATCACGACCAGGCCGAGGTCCGGCACGGGAGCGAAGGCCGCCGACCGCGGACCGACGCATACCCGCGCCTCGCCGCGCCGCAGACGCTCCCACTCGTCGCGGCGCTCTCCGGCCCTGAGACGCGAGTGAAGCACCGCCACCAGGCCCTCGAAGCGCGACTCGAACCGGCCGACCGTCTGCGGCGTCAGCCCGATCTCCGGCACGAGCACGATCGCTCCGCGCCCGCGCTCCAGCGCGCGCGCCGTCGCCTCCAGGTAGACCTCGGTCTTGCCCGACCCGGTCACGCCCCAGACCAGCAGCTCGCCCTCGCGAGCTTCCAGCGCGGCGGCGATCCGCTCGCCCGCGGCAAGTTGCGCGGGGTTGAGCGTCACGGGCCTCGAGGGAGCGCCGATGGCCTCGGTGAGCGGCCGGCGGTGGCGCTCGCGCTCGGATAGCGTGACCAGGCTTCGGCGCTCCAACCGCCGCAGGACGTCGCGATCGATCCCGGCCGCCGCAAGCTCTGGGCCAGCGAGCTCTCGATCCGAGGACAGGAGCGCCTCGAGAGCGTGGCGCTGGCGGGCTCCGAGGCGGACGCCGCCCGCCAGGGCTTCGGCGGCCCCCGGGGTGGCCGACGCGACGAGCTCTCTGAGGGCGCCAGTCTGGCCGCGCGCCGACCTGGTGCCCGGAGGCAAGACCAGCTCGAGGCCGCGCGCGGGGGTCGAGCAGTACTCGCACCCGACGCGCAGCCCGAGGCGCACGAGCTCGGCCGGCACCCCCGCCTCGAGCGCACGCAGCGGCTCGGCCAGACGCTCCGGCGGCAGCTCGCTCGACTCGGCGACCTCCACGACGACGCCGAGCACGCGCTGGCGGCCAAAGGGCACCAGGAGCACCGCGCCCACGCCTATGTCGCTCATGCCGGCGGGCAGGCGGTAGTCGAACGGGCCCCGCAGTGCCCGCGCTGTGGTCAGCGGCTCGACCTTGGCGATCAATTAATCGGGTGAGGGGCTTTAGCCCCGAAGAAGCTGGTGCCGGTAGTTGTTGTTCGGTTAGCGGTCATCGAATCCACGCTACGCGCGGTACCGGACGCGGCCGGACCGAACCTGGCGCCGGCGCCTGGCGGGGGGTAGTGTTCGCCTCGTGGCGCCGAAGCTGCACCCCGGGGAACGGGTCCTTTATGAGGGCCACCCGTCGTGGCGCGCCATCATCAGCTTCTACATCAAGGGGCTCTTGATCACGGCTGCGGTGGCGCTGATCGTCGCGCTCGTCACCGGCTTGGGCGACGGCGGTGCCGACACCGGGCTGGTCACGATCGTGGCGCTCGTCGCCGTGGCGCTGACGATCCTGATCGGGTTCATCAAGCGAGTTGCCACCAGCTACACGATCACCGACCGCCGGCTTCACATCAAGCGCGGGATCGTCTCGAGGACGATCCAAGAGACGCGGCTGGAGCGGGTCCAGAACGTCAACTACCAGCAGAGCGTGATCCAGCGGCTGCTCCAGGTCGGAGACGTCGACTTCGACACTGCCGCCGGCGACGACTACAACTTCGTCTTCGCCGGCGTCGACGACCCGGCCGACGTCGTCCACAGGGTCGACACCGCAACCCGTGGCGCCTCGCTCGACGGACTCGCGGGCGACGGCGCACCGCCCGCCACCGAGCAGCAGCCTCGCTGAGCGCCCTCGAGCCCGGCTAGGAGACCTCGGCCGGAGCGCCCCTCTCGGCGCCCTCGGAGACCCCGGCCGCGCTCCGCAGCGCGTCGGCTCGGTCGATTCGCTCCCAGGTGAAGTCGTGGTCGTCGCGGCCGAAGTGGCCGTAGGCAGCGGTCTTCTGGAAGATCGGGCGGTGGAGGTCGAGGTACCTGCGGAACGCCGCCGGACGGAGGTCGAACTCCTCGGCGACGATCTCGGTCAGCTTCGAGTCCGGCAGCTTGCCGGTGTCAAACGAGTTGACCATCATCGACACCGGGTGCGCGACGCCGATGGCGTAGGCGACCTGGACCTCGCAGCGCTCCGCCAGCCCCGCGGCGACCACGTTCTTGGCCACGTACCGCACCGCGTAGGCCGCCGAGCGATCGACCTTCGACGGGTCCTTGCCCGAGAAAGCGCCGCCGCCGTGACGTGCAGCGCCGCCGTAGGTGTCGACGATGATCTTGCGCCCGGTAAGCCCGGCGTCGCCGACTGGGCCGCCGATGACGAACTTGCCGGTCGGGTTGACGAGGAAGTTGTCGAGCAGCTCGCGCTCGGTGAACAGCTCCTTGTACTCGCCGTGCAGCACGGGCTCGACGACGTGCTCCCAGAGGTCGTTCTTGATCAGCGTGTCGCCGTCGATGTCCTCACGATGCTGAGTGGAGATCAGGACCTTGCAGACCTCGACCGGGCGGCCGTTCTCGTAGCGGATCGTGACCTGGGTCTTGCCGTCGGGCCCGAGGTATGGGATCACTCCCGCCTTGCGCACCTCGGCGAGGCGCTTGGCCAGGGTGTGCGCGATCTGGATCGGCATCGGCATCAGCGCCTTGGTCTCGCGGCTCGCATAGCCGAACATCATTCCCTGGTCGCCCGCTCCGGCGCGATCGAGCTCGTCCTCGTCGTTGGGGTCGGTGCGCGCCTCATAGGCGGTGTCGACTCCCTGCGCGATGTCGGGCGACTGCTCGTCGATCGCGGTGACGACCGCGCAGCTCTTGTGGTCGAAGCCGTACTCGGGACGGTCGTAACCGATGCGACGGATCGTGTCGCGCACGATCGCGGGGATGTCCACGTAGCACTCCGTGGTGATCTCCCCCGAAACGACAACGAGACCCGTGTTGACCAGGGTCTCGCAGGCCACGCGTCCGCTCGGGTCTTCGGCCATGACGGCGTCGAGGACACCGTCGGAGATCTGGTCGCAGATCTTGTCGGGGTGGCCCTCGGTGACCGACTCCGAGGTGAACAGGTACTCGTTCTCGGCAAGCTTCTTCATCGGGCGGAATGCTAGATGGTCGTTTGCCGCCGGCGCGCAACCGGCGACTCTGCCTCCGGGCTAGTCCGACGGCGGCGGTGGCCCAGTCTCGTCGTCATCGGTGGCCGGTGGTCTGACCGTCAACCGGGCATCGGTGTCCAGGGCGTCCTCGGCGGTCGAGATCGCGAGGCCAAGCGACTCAAGCGCACGGAACTCGAGCGCGAAAGTCGCGTACACGGGGTCTTCGGCAAGGCCCAGTCGCTCGCCGACGGCCACCAGCTCAGCCAGGTTGAAGTAGCCGAACAGCGATGGCTCGTCCGAGAGACCCTCCGTCGCCTGTTCGAACCGTTCGGTGCCGTCAAGCCCACCGTCTCCAGAGGCCAGGCGCGCGATGCCGTCGGGGCTCGTCGCGACGGTCGCGAGCTCGTCGAAGACCGCGTAAGTCAGCTCAACCGCCGGCGAGACGCCCAGAGTGCGGGCATCCACTCCCTCGATCTCGGTGTCCTCGAACACCGGCGCCTGCACCCCGGTCTGCGGGTTGACCGCGTCTGCCACTGGGCCCTGGAGGCTGGCGAGCGCTCGCTGCGCTCGCTCGGCATCGACGTCGTCGGCAATGAACTGAAGGTACGGGGTAGGGTCCGACTCCGAACCCTCGAGCCTCGGCTCCAGAGCGAACGCCGCCTCGTCGCCCAGCGTCGGCAGGAAGTCCGTGGAGATATCGATCTCGTCGCTCTGCCGAAGCTGCTCGACCAGGTCCTCGAACCCCGATGCGATGCCAGGCGCGGCCGCGCTGGCCTGGGCCAGCAGCGCCTTGACCGCTCCCTCCGGGTCGCCGAATCCCAGGTAGGCGAGCGCGTCGGTGCTCAGCTCTCCGGCCAACGTCGGGTCGAAGGGAGAGAACGCGGAGAAGAACCCGGGCCTGGACCGCACGCGAGCGGTATCGAGCACGCTGCGCACCGACAGCTCGAGCTCATCGTTGTCGGCGGCCAGCGCGGCAGCGGCACCGCGTGTCGCCTCGGGGGAGATCAGTGGCGAGAGCTGGCCGAGCGACTCGTTCGGCGCTGCCAGGGACCGCGCCGCGGCGGGCGACAGGTAAGCGTCCGCGAACCGGTGGTCCGGGAGCTCGTCGCGCGCGTTCTGTGCGTCGTCGTCGTCCGCGAGCGCGCTCGCGCCCTCCCGGCCGCTCTGCGTATCGATCACCGAGCGGACGACCGATTCGGTTCCGATCGCCAGAAAGCCGTCGAGCTGAGCGGTGGCCAGACCTCGCCGATCGACGCTCACCTCGACCTCGCGGTACGTATCCACCTGCGGCCGGCCGGATGCCACCCGAGCCGCGAAGCGCGCTGCGCCTTCGGGATCGCCGATCTGCAAAAGCACCAGTTGCGAGCCGAACGCGCCTTCGCCGCCCGGAAGCGTTGCGAGCGCAGCCTCATCCCCAAGCCACGGCTCGATATCGCGGGCGAACGACGGCGGCGATCCGCCTGGCCCCGGGACGAGGGCGACCGCCCGGCGGGCGATCTCCCCCGTGATCGTCGGCAGCCTCCCCGCAATGTCTGCGGCTCGCTCGTACTGTTCGCTGTCACGGTCGAGGTTGACGTGTGCGTAGAAGGCGGCCTCGGAGGGAACGAGCTCCAGTGCATCGTCGGCGGGCGGACAGCTGTCGCCGCCTGGGAACTCGCACGGGAGGTTCGGGACGGCCGCGGCGAGGATGACGATCAGAAGGACCGCGGTGCCAAGCGCCGCGGCGAGCCTGCCCCGACCCTCACGACTCAGCCCGCTCCAGAAGCCCTGAATGCCGCCCCAGAACGCACGCGGAATCCGCGCCAGGAATCTGCCGACTCTGAGCGCAACTTCCTCGACGACGTAGAAAGCGCCCCGGAGCCGCGACCCCGCTGCGCCCCGGATCCTTCCCGGTGAGGGCCTACCCACCCGGCGCTTTATACCGACGCCCGCCTGCCCCGCGCGCCGGGTCGTTTGCGCTCACGCGACTTTCCGATCAGGTCGATGATCAGCGGCACGCCCTCGAAGCCGTAGGCGTCACGGAGGCGATTTTCCAGGTGATAGGCCCAATCCCGGGAGATCAGGCGGCGGTCGTTGACCTGGATCGCGAAACGGGGCGGCCTCCGTGAGATCTGCGCCGCGTAGTAGATGCGCAGCCGCCGTCCGCGCTTGGTCGGCGGTGGGTGGCTGGCCACGACGTCGGCGACGAACCGGTTGAGCTCCGGAGTCGGGATGCGCTCGGCGCGCCTATGGGCGAGTGCGATGGCCCGCTCGAGCACCTTGGTGACCCCCCGTCCGGTGAGTGCCGAGCAGGCGAGCACAGGCGGGCGCTGTCGCACCCGGCGCGCAAGGCGAGCCTTGGCATCTTCCAGATCCGTTCGGGTGATGTCCCACTTGTTCAGCGCGACCACCGTGGCGCACCCCGACTTCATCGCCAGCTCCGCGACGCGTAGGTCCTCGGAGGTCACGCCCTCCGAGGCATCGCAGACCACGATCGCGGTATCGGCCCGCTCGGCGGCACGCTCGGAGCGAAGCTGCGCGTAGTGGCCGATGGTCCCCGCCACCTTCGTGCGGCGGCGTAGCCCCGCGGTGTCGATCAGCGTCACCGGCTGGCCGTCGACCTCCAGCCGGGTGTCGATCGCGTCCCGGGTGGTTCCCGCCTGCTCGGAGACGATCACCCGCTCGGCGCCCAGGAACGCGTTCACGAGCGACGACTTGCCGACATTCGGCCGTCCGAGAACAGCCACTCCGACGACATCCTCCGCTTCGCGTCCGGTGTCGTCGGGCGAGGGCCTGTTACCGGACCCGGCAGGCACCTCCGCATCTCCCGCGACTTCGTCGCTAGCCCGAACCAACTCCACCAGGTGGTCGAGGAGGTCGCCCGAACCGCGCCCGTGGACCGCCGAGACCGGGTACGGCTCACCCAGCCCGAGCCGGTGAAGCTCGGCGGCCTGCGGCTCGTCGGCTGGGCCGTCGACCTTGTTCGCCACCACAACCGTGGGCTTGTCCGAGCGACGCAGGATGTCGGCCACCTCGGCGTCCCCCTCGCGCAGGCCGGCTCGCGCGTCGAGCACGAAGGCGACCGCCTCGGCCTCGGCGATTGCCTCGTGAGCTTGTCGCTGCACCGCTTGCGAGAGCGAGTCCTCCGCGGCCAGGTCTACGCCCCCCGTGTCGATCAGCTCGAAGCGCACACCGTTCCACTCCGCCTCGAGCGCCTTGCGATCGCGCGTCACCCCAGGCTCGCTGTGCACAACCGCCTCGCGCCCGCCCGCAAGCCGGTTGACCAGGGTCGACTTGCCCACGTTGGGAAAGCCGACCACCGCGATCCGAGGCAGCCTGTCCATGGCGGTCTACTCCGCCAGTCCCCGCTCGCGCGCGAGCGCTGCGATCTGGTCGACGACCTCTTCGACCCGGCGCCCTGTGGTGTCGATCTCGACCGCGTCGTCGGCGGGCCGAAGCGGACCGTGCTCGCGGTCGCGGTCGCGCGCGTCGCGCGCCGCCTGTGCAGCGAGCACCGCATCGACCGCCTCACCCGTGTCGGCGGCGCGCCGGCGGGCGCGCTCGCCGTCATCAGCGGTCAGAAAGACCTTCAGCGGTGCGTCGGGGCTCACGACGGTGCCGATATCCCGCCCCTCCGCCACATAGCGACCCGCCGCGATCAATCCCTGCTGGCGCTCGACGATGGCCGCCCGCACCGGTTCGTGGACCGACACCTGCGAGGCGGCCGCGGAGACGTCGGGCGTGCGGATGGCCTCGCTCACGTCCCCGCCGTCGAGCCAGACTCGATCGCCGTCGAAGCTGATGTCGAGCTGGCGGGCCAGCGCTCCCAGCGCGTTGCCATCGCCGAGGTCGGTGCCTTGGCGGAGGGCCGCTAGCGCTACGCAGCGGTACATGGCCCCGGAGTCGAGGTAGGTGAAGCCAAGCGCGCCCGCGAGTCCGCGGGCGACGGTGGATTTCCCGGCACCCGCGGGCCCGTCGATTGCGATCACCATGAATGACTACCTACACATGCTTCTTCAGGGGCTAAAGCCCCTCACCGGAATGCCCGCTGAATATAGAGTTGGGCCAATGGACACCTGGGACATCTCGAGCCTCGACGTTCAACCGCATCAACCGAAGGTCCTCGACTCGGAGGCTGAGGGTCGGGCGATCGTGATTCAGCTGCCTGCGGGCGAGCGTCTGCAGGAGCATCAGGTTCATGAGCGTGCCTGGTTGTCCGTGATCTCGGGCGCGATCGAGATCGCCCAGGGGAACGATTCGGTCGCGGGTGGCCCCGGCCTGCTCGCGATCTTCGATCCAAACGAGCGCCGCGAGGTGAGGGCGACGGAAGACGCACGCCTGCTGCTCCTCCTCGGCCCCTGGCCCGGCGTCGGCCACCCAAGCGCCATCTAGAAAGGGGATCAATGGGGATGTTCAAGGACATGTTCAAGCTGACCCGTGAAGCGCAGCAGCTGAAGAAGAACACGCCGATGCCCAGCATGGGCGAGATGGTCAGCCAGATGAGTGATCAGCTCGAGCAGCTGAACGCGCAGCAGGCCGGCCAGAGCCAGATCCTCGCGGAGGGGACTCCCGGCAAGGCGATCATCCGGGGCATGGGAACGCCCGAGCGCGGCGCCGCGTGGTTCAACCTGCAGCTCGATCTGGAGGTCCACCCCTCGACGCGGGATCCCTACAGGGTCGCGGTCGAGATCCTCGTGCCGCAGGCCGCCAACCTCGTGCCGGGTGCGGAGCTCCCGGTCCGAATCGACCCAAACGATCCGGCGAAGATCGCGGTCGACTGGGACAACGCGGACAAGGGTCCGCAGCTCGGCGAGATCAGGCCGGTCTGAGCAACCGCTCGAGGTCGTCGGCGAAGCCCGGGTAGCTGACCTCGGCCGCCTCGAAGCCGCCGACCTCCGCCCCATCGCGCGAGCCCAGGCCGGCGAGCGCTCCCAGCATCGCGAGGCGGTGATCCCCGGCCGAGTCAAGCCGCCCGCCGCGCAGGCGACCGGTGCCCGTGACCGCGAATCCGTCCGCCGTCGCCTCGATCTCAGCGCCGAGGGCGCGCAGGCCATCGACAACCGTGGCGATCCGGTCCGACTCCTTGTGGCGGAGCTCCTCGGCGCCGGAGACCACGGTCTCGCCCTCGGCGAAGCATCCCGCCAGGGCAACCAGAGGCAGCTCGTCGATCGTCAGCGGCACCTCGCCGCCACCGACGCGGGCGCCCTCGAGCGGGCCGTGGCGGGCGGCAACGGTGGCCACCGGCTCCGGACCGGCGGCGGCGGTTTCGACGACCTCGACTGCGGCACCCATCCTCGTCAGCACCCCGAGCAATCCGATCCGCGTCGGGTTGATGCCCACGCCCTCGAGACGCACGTGGCTGTCCGGAACTATCAACGCAGCGACGAGGAGGAACGCCGCAGAGGAGAAGTCTCCGGGAACGCTGATCTCGCCGGCCTCCAAGCGCTCCGCCGGCCCGACGGTGACACGTCGGGCGGGCAGCTCGCCGCGGATCGCGATCGAAGTCCCAGCGTCCTCGACCCTGACCGCGGCCCCTGCCGCTCGCAGCATCCGCTCGGTGTGATCGCGAGTTGGCTGGCGCTCGACGACCGATGTCTCGCCGTCGGCGAGTAGCCCAGCCAGCAGAACACACGACTTCACCTGCGCGCTGGCGACCGGAAGGCGGTAGGAGATGCCGCGGAGCTGTTGCCCAACGACCTCGAGTGGGGGCAGGCGATCGTCGCGGCACGTGACGTCGGCGCCCATTTCTCGAAGAGGCTCGGCAACCCGGTCGACCGGACGCTTGCGGATCGATTCGTCGCCGTCGAGCGTCCACTTGTCCCTGCTCTGCCCGGCCAGCCACCCCGGCAGGATCCGCAGCAGGGTCCCCGCGTTGCCGACGTCGATCTCGGCCGGCCGCGGTCCGCGCAACCCAAGCCCGCGAATCCGCACCTCCAACTCGCCGAGCGCTTGGACCGATTCGATCTCCGCACCAAGCTCCCCAACGGCTTGCAGCGTCGACCGCGTATCGGCGGCGTCCAGGTAGTTCCAGATCGTGGTCTCACCCTCCCCCATCGCCGCGACGATCGCGGCGCGGTGGGACATCGACTTGTCCGGCGGCGGAATCAGCGACCCGCGGAGCGGCCCCGTCGGCTCGAAGCGGACGTCCGCCACGCTGTTTCCTACTTGCCCTCGTCGCCGTGGTCGGCTATCGAAGTCGAGTGACCCAGGCGACCCACCACTTCCGCCGCCCGCTTCGCCTCCTCCTGCCCCGCAACCCAGATCGAGATCGCGCCTGTGCGCATGTCGGCCGCGGGATACAGCGCCATGTCCTCGATGTTGACCCCGGCGCGCCCGAGGGCCAGAGCGATCTCGGCCACGGTTCCGGGCCGGTTCTCCACTCCGACGCGAAGCTGGTGCAGTTCGCCGCCGACCAGCTCGCCCTCGAGCAGCCGGCGGCGATCCTCGAGCGCGGACCGATGCCAGTCGCGGACTGCGTCCGCGTCACCGGCCCGGAGCAGTGCCGCCGCCTCGCCGAGGCGCGCGGCGACCGCGTCGATCTCAGCGGCCACGGCCTCACGGTTGCTGGCGAAGATGTCCGGCCAGATCCCGGGGTTCGCGCCCGCCACGCGCGTGGTGTCGCGAAAGCTCGGCCCCACCTCGGGCAGCCGCTCGGATTCCTCGGTCAGCGCGAACGCCGCCTCCTGGACGAGGACGTTGGCCAGCACGTGCGGCAGGTGACTGACGGTGGCCATGACGCGGTCGTGCGCCTCGGGATCGATCGCCTGCGGCCGGGCGCCGAGGTCAGCGACCAGGCGCTGCAGTCGGTCGTAGTGGACGCCGCTGGACCGTTCGGTCGGCGTGAGGTACCACCGCGCGCCCTCGAACAGCTCCGCGCGCGCGTTTTCGACCCCCGACGTCTCCGCCCCGGCCAGCGGATGGCCGCCGATGAACCGCTCGGCGCCCTCCGCGGGCAAGCCCGCGATCAGGTCGCGCTTCGTGGAGCCGACGTCGGTGACCGCCGCGTCGTCGGTCGCCGCCAGCGCCTCGGCCACGAGAGCGGACAGGGCACCGACCGGCGCGGCGCAGAACACGATGTCGGCGCCGGCGACCGCGTCCGCCGCCGAGTCGGCGAAGGCATCCAGGGCTCCGGAATCGGTTGCGCGCGCGATCACCTCGGGGTCGGGGTCGAACCCGCACACCTCGGCATCCAGGCGGCTCTTTGCCGCCAGGCCGATCGAGCCGCCGATCAACCCGACGCCAAGGACGGCTACGCGCACCCCGGCCTAAACAGTCGAGACTTCTTTGCCCGCGATCTCGGCGATCCGCCGCACCTGCTCCGCGTACTCGGCGAAGCGCTCCGTCGGCAGCGCCTGCGGGCCGTCGCAGATCGCCTCTTCGGGCTCGTTGTGCACCTCGACGATGATCCCGTCCGCACCCGCAGCGGCGGCCGCCAGCGACATCGGCTGCACCCAATCGCGCCGTCCCGCCGCGTGGCTCGGGTCGACGATCACCGGCAGATGCGTGAGCTCGCGCAGCACCGGGACCGCCATCAGGTCGAGGGTGAATCGGTAGGAGGTCTCGAAGGTGCGAATACCGCGCTCGCACAGGATCACGTTGCCGTTGCCCTCCTTGAGCACGTACTCGGCGGCCATCAGCAGCTCGTCGAGCGTCGCCGAGAGCCCTCGCTTCAACAGCACGGGTAGGCCGGCCCGGCCGATCTCGGACAGCAGCGTGTAGTTCTGCATGTTGCGCGCGCCGATCTGGGCGACGTCGGCGACCTCCACCACGTCGGCGACGTCGCGGACGTCCATCAGCTCGGTAACGATCGGGAGCCCGGTCTCCTCCTTGGCCTCCTGGAGAAACCGGAGCCCCTCGACGCCGAGGCCCTGGAAGGAGTACGGGGACGTGCGCGGCTTGTACGCGCCGCCGCGAAGCATCGTCGCGCCGTTGTCGGCCACGACGCGCGCCACCTCTAGCGTCTGCTCCCGGCCCTCAACCGTGCAAGGTCCGGCGATCAACCCGAAGTGGTCGCCGCCGACGCGTCGCCCGTCGACGTCGACGACGGTTCGCTCGCCCTTGCGGAATTGCGCCGACGCGAGCTTGTAGGGCTTGAGGATCGGCACCAGGTGGTCGACTCCCGGCGCGCCCTCCAGTCCCAGGGAGGCGACGCGATCGCGATCGCCGATCGCCCCGATCACGGTCAGCAACTCGCCCTTGGAGATGTGCGCCGAGCAGCCGACCTCCTCGATCCGCTCGACGACCTGTGCGACCTCCTCCTCGGTCGCCCCCTCTTTCATCACGATCATCATGGTTTCGGTGAGCCTTTCAAGTCTTCCTTGGTCTGGTGTTGGTGAACGGTCAAGGACTGGATGGCCGCGTAGGGGCCGCTACGGCGCCCGGCAATGGATTCCTGTCTCGCGGCTCGGATGTGCCGCCAGCCGGACGCCTAGCTAAATCGCCAATACCAGTAGGAGGAGAGCTCGAACCGCGCACGCGAGCGAGCGCCGGCGGCGCTGGTGAGGTTTCGCGTGCGCTCGCGGTTCATTGGCGAAGCTTTGTACCACGAAGGGCGAAAAACCGCAAACGCCACTACCTGCACATGCTGCTTTCGCCGCTAAAGCGGCTCACCTGAAATCCCTGCATAGTTCGGCTCGATGCAGGTGTTGAGCGTGGTGGCGGCGACGCTCGCCTTGGCGGCGTCCGGGCAGGCGGCAGACCGCGGGGACCAGGATCGCTGGCGCGGGACCTCCAGCGAGATCCACGGCAAGGTCAAAGACCGGATCGTCGGCAGCTCCTGGCGAGAGGGATGTCCGGTGGGGCTCGAGAGGCTGCGGCTGCTGCGGCTGCGGCACTGGGGCTTCGACGGGGACGTCCACAACGGGCGGCTCGTCGTGCACCGCGGCCACGACCGAGAGGTGCTGCACGTGATGCGGCGCCTGTTTCGCAAGCGCTTTCCGGTCCGCCGCATGAAGCTGATCGACGCGTACGGGGCTGACGACCACCGCTCGATGAACGCCGACAACACCTCCGGCTTCAACTGCCGTTACGTCGCCGGCACCACGCGGTGGTCGATGCACGCCTACGGAAAGGCGATCGACATCAACCCGATCGAGAACCCCTACGTGACCTCCTCGGGGCATGTCTCGCCGCCTGCCGGGGAGCCGTACGCCGATCGCTCCCGCGACGCCAAGGGAATGATCCACCGCGGCGACCTCGTGGTGCGCGCCTTCCGGCGCATCGGCTGGAAGTGGGGCGGCAACTGGAGCTGGCCGCGCGACTACCAGCACCTCTCCTCGAACGGAAAGTGAGAGCCTGATGCAGTTCGAGCTCACGGGCTCGGTGCGGCTGCGGCCACTCTCCGAAGCCGACACCGACGAGCTGTACGCGCTGATCGACGCCAACCGCGAGTACCTGGCGCGGTGGATGCCCTGGGCCGAGACGCAGACGCGCGCCGGCACCGCGGAATTCATCCGCACAACGCTCGATCAGGCCGCCATGGACAACGGCTTTCAGGTGGCGCTGGTGATCGGCGAGCGGCTGGCGGGCGTGCTCGGCTACCACTCGCTCGACCGCGAGAACCGCCGCGTCAGCATCGGCTACTGGATCGCAGAGTCAGATCAGGGCCGCGGGCTTATGACGGAGGCGGTCATGAGGCTGATCGACCACGCCTTCGACGTCTGGGGCCTGCACCGGGTGGAGATCCGCAGCGCCATCGACAACGCTCGCAGCCGGGCTCTCTGCGAGCGGCTCGGGTTCGTGGAGGAAGGTGTTCTGCGCGAGGCGGAGGCGTTCGCCGATCGCTACCACGACCTCGTCGTCTATTCGATGCTGGCCCCGGAGTGGGCGCGGCGAGCGGGCAGCTAGTTCAAGCGGCTCAGCGGCAGGCCTCCCCCGCGCAGTCGCGCAGCTCATCGAGGCGCGGAGCGAGGCGCTGGCGGAGGTCCGCGTAACGAGGGAGGTCCGCGAGGTTGCGGCGCTGGTAGGGATCAGCCTGGAGGTCGTAGAGCTCGGCCTCGCCCAGGTCGGTCTCGAGGTAGGCGTATCCGCCCGTCGTCCGCACTGCCGCGAACGGCAATCCCTCGAAGCCCTCGAGCAAGATGTCGCGCTGCGGCAGGCGACGCCCCTCTTGGAGGCTCGGAAGCAGCGAGACCCCGTCCATCTGTAGCCTCGGACTCGCCTTCGCCGCGGCCACGATCGTCGGCGCGAGGTCGACGTTCGCGACCGGCGCCTCCACCTCCCGCCCGGCCTCGATCCCCGGCCCGCGGACGATCAATGGCACGCGCACGCTCTCCTCGTAGGGCAGCTGCTTTCCGACGAGGCCGTGCTCACCGAGGACGAATCCTTGATCGGAGGTGAAGACCACCAGAGTTCGATCGAGCTCGCCGGAGCGACGCAGCTCGGCGATCAGGCCGCCGACGAGATCGTCGACGGCCAGCAGGCTCTCGAGCCGGGACTGGTAGCTGTTCTCGAGCTCCGCCTGGTCAAGGCCGTGCGGCCTCCCCGCGTACTTGCGGACGAGCCGAGCCGCGAGCGGTTGCCCCGGATCGGCGCGGCCGAACGACGGCGGTCGCGGGAAGCGCTCGCTGGCGAACGCTCCCAGATGCCGCGGCGCGGGCCGCGGATCGCGCGGTGGTGTGGTCGGCGGGCCGACGCGCAGGTCGGATTCCTTGTGCGGCGCGGTGGGCGCGACGACCAGCAGGAATGGCCCGGTCTCGGCCGCCGCCTCGCGCACGAATCCGGTGGCCTTGCCCGCCAGCACGTCGGTCTGGTAGTCGGCCGGGGTGGTCCCGTAACGCCGCACGCTTCCGTTCTCGTTCAGCGCGTAGCCGTACATCATCGCCTCGGTGTGGTCGACGGGGACCCACCACCGATCCCACCCTTCCGGGACGTCGGTCAGCGCCGCTTCCCCCGGAACCTGGGACTTTTTGGGCTCGCCGTAGCCGTTGAGGTACTTGCCCACCCAGGCCGTGTGATAGCCGGCGGCGTCGAGCCACGTGGCGATCGTCTGCGAGTTGTCGAGGTGGGCGTAGCCGCCAAGCTCCGGCTCGTTGCCGCGCACGCCGTGGTTGTGGGCGTACTGACCGGTGAGCAACGTGGCGCGCGACGGACAGCACTGCGGAAGGGTGGCGTAAGCGTTGCCGAAGCTGGTGCCGCGTTCGATCAGCTCGCGCTGCGCGGTCTCCATCACCCGCAGCGACGCCGGCTCCTGATCGTCGGTGAGGACGACGACGACGTTCAGGGCGTCGGGCCGGGCCCGCCCCGATTCACCCTCCCCGCCGTTGTCGTCAGAGCCGCCGAGACAGCCGGCGAGCGCGGCACTCGCGACGCCCGCGGCGAAGGCGAGCGCGCAGCGGGCGCCCGGGCTCACCCGCCGTTCCCGAGCGCTCCCGCTAGCCCGTCGAGCAGCCGCTGGTTCTCGGCGCGGGTTCCGTAGCTGGGCCGGATGTGGCCCGGTCCCCCGAGCGGCTCTCCGGGACGCACGATGACGCGGCGCTCGGCCAGCGCGGCCACGACCTCGCCTTCGTCGGCGTCTCCCAGGTCGACCCAGGAGAAGTTGGTGTGCGAGTCGGGACCTTCGAGGCCGAGCTCGCGCAGGCCCTCCTCGACGAAAACGCGCTCCACGATCGTGCGCTCCACGCGCTTGACGACGTCGTCCTGGTGTCGAATCGCCTCGGCGGCCGCCGCCTGGGCGACCGCGTTGACGCTGAACGGCTGACGCACGGCATCAACGGCGGCACGGAATCCGGGCGAGCAGAGCGCATAGCCCACCCTCAGCCCGGCGAGTCCGTAGACCTTGCTGAAGGTGCGCAGCAGGACGAGGTTCGGAAACTCGCGCCGCAGGTCGACGGTCATGTCGGGGTCGTCGTCGAGCTGGAACTCCACATACGCCTCGTCGACGATGACGGTGACGTGGCCCGGGATCTCCTGCATCAGCTCGGCGATCCGTGCGGCGGGCAGGTGCGTGGAGGTCGGGTTATTCGGGTTGCAGAGCAGCAACAGCTGGGTCGCCGCCGTCACCTCGGCGAGCATCGCGTCGAGGTCGTGTACGTCGTCGCCTGAGAGCGGGACCCGGATCTCGCGCGCCCCGGAGAGCGGCGCCAGGTACGGATACATCGAGAACGAGGGCCAGGCGTAGACCAGCTCGGCGCCGGGCTCACACAGCGCCACGGCGGCCGCGAGCAGGATCTCGCACGAGCCGTTGGCAACGGCGATCTGCGCCGGGTCCTCGTCGAAACGCTCGGCGATCCGGCGACGCAGGAGCGTCGCGGCGGGATCCGGGTAGCGGTTCGTTGCCGAGGCCGCCCGGGCGATCGCCTCGACGACGTCCGGATGCGGGCCCCACGGCGACTCGTTGGACGCGAGCTGGGCGATGCCCTCGTCGGCGATCGCCTCCGGCGCCTTCCCGGCCGGAACGCCGGCCACGTAGCCGGGAATCGCAGCGAGCTTCTGGGCGAAGGTGACTGACATCAGGCGCCCAATTGTGCCGTGACGGCGCTACTGGGCGCTGTGGAGGTCCGAACGCAGTTTCTGCGCCTCGCCGAGATAGGTGTGGGTTGGCGAGTGTTCGGCCGGGGCGTAGTAGTGGACGATCACGCGGATCACGCGCTCCATCGCCGCCGGCACGTCGATCTCGCGCGCGCAAATCAGCGGCACGGCGTCAAGGCCGAGCGAGCGAGCGGCGACAGCCGGGAACTGAGCGTCGAGATCGTCCGTGACCGTGAAGATGCAGCTGACGATGCGGGCAGGCTCGAGCGCGTTGCGCTCGATCAGCTCGCGCATCAGCTCCTCGGTCGCGCCCAGGATCGCGCCCTCCTCGTTGCGGTCGGCTTGCACCGCTCCCCGAACCGCCCACAGCCTTTCCGGCTCACTCATCCGCGGCATCCTTCCAGAGCCGCCGCAGCTCGGAATCGCGCAGGCGGCGCGCCTCGCCCTCCGCCAAGTCGCCGAGGCGAAGGGAGGCGAAGCGGAGGCGCTCGAGCGAGGTCACCTCGTTGCCGATCGCCTCGGCCATGCGCCGGACCTGGCGGTTGCGCCCCTCTCGGATCGTCAGCTCGATCACGCGGCCCGACACGCGCCTGACCCTGGCCGGCGCCGTGGGGCCGTCGTCGAGCTCGACTCCCTGGCGCAGGCGCCGCAGGTCGGCGTCGCTGGGCACCCGCTTCAGCCGCGCTCGATACGTGCGCGGCACCTCGTAACGAGGGTGCGTCAGCCGGTTCGCGAGCTCGCCGTCGTTGGTGAGCAGGATCAGGCCGGTCGAGTCGGCGTCGAGCCTCCCCACCGGATACAGACGGCGCTTCGACGCCACGAGGTCGGTGACGGCGCGGCGGCGGCCGGGCTCTCGCGCTGTCGAGACCACGCCGGCGGGCTTGTTCAGCATCCAGACCTCAGCAGGCTCCGGGCTGACGGGCCGGCCGTCCACCTCGACGCCGCTCGACTCGTCGACGTCCCGCGCTGGATCGGTGACGACCGTCCCGCCCACGGTCACGCGTCCGTTGGAGATCAGTTGCTCCGACCGGCGGCGGGAGGCGACCCCGGCGTGAGCCAGATACTTGACGAGCCGCACGATTGAACAGTTAGCTGACCTATAGGTCAGTCAATCGTTCAAGGATCTCGCCGACCGAGCAGCAGGGGCCCCTACCCCGCTCGTTGTTCCCCGGCCTTCAGCAGGCGCTCGCGGAGCTCCCGCTCATCCTCGGGCGAGGGATCGAACCGGGCGGCGTCCGGCAGCGAGTCGAGGCCCGCGAGCCCGAATAGCCGCTCGAACAGCGCGGTGGTGCGGTAGATCACGGCGCCGAAGCGCGAGCGGCCGGACTCCTCGATCAGGCCGCGCTCGGTCAGCGTCTGCACCGCCGACTCGGACGAGACGCCTCGGATGCGTGCGATCTCGGGGCGCGACACCGGCTGCAGGTAGGCGACGATCGCCAGCGTCTCGGCCTGCGCCTGGGTAATGGGCGGCGTGCGTGGCTTGGCCAGCAGCCGCCGCGCGGCAACCTCCGCGTCGGGATGGGCCGCGAGGGTCCAGCCTCCCGCCACCTGGCGCAGCACCACGCCGCGCCCTTCGAGCGTCGGCTCGAGAGCGTCGATTGCGCGGTCGATCTCCGCCTCGGTCGAATCGCACGCCTCGGCGAGCTCGGCAGTCGTCACTGGCTCGGGCGAGAGGAAGAGCAGCGCCTCGACGATCCGCTCCAGGGTGGTCATCGCGCGCCAGCCCTGCCTGGCTTGACCTCGGTGGTCACCTCGATCGGGCCGAACGTCTGCTTCTGGTTCCACGTGGCCTCCCCGCGCTTGTGCAGCTCGAGCAGCGCGAACAGCGTCACCGCCTGGGTGAGCCGGTCCTCGCCCCCGAAGGTCTCGTCGAAGTCGATGCTCGTGCCCCTGGCGGTCAGCAGCTCGCGCAGCAGTCGCAGGCGCTTCTCGAGCGAGACGGTCGGCCGGATGTGCGTGGTGTCCGGCTCGGGCGGGATCCGCAGCAGGTCGCCGATCGCCGACGCCAGGAGGTCGGGCTCGTACGAGGGCTTGGCGGCGTCGAGGGCGACGCGGCGCAGCTCCGGCGGAAGCTGCGCCGAGCGGTAGAGGTAGCGGCGTCCGTCGGCGAACAGGCCGTGCACGTGCTTGGCGGCCCCCCGGTAGCGGCGGTACTCGAGCATGCGTGCCAGCAGCTCCTCGGCGGCCTCCTCGGGGGCGAGCTCGATCGCCTCCTCTTCGGGCGCCGGAAGCAGCATCCGCGACTTCAGCTCCAGCAGCGAGGCGATCAAGACCAGGAATTCGGTGGCCGCCTCGAGATCGAGCTCGCCCCGCTCCTCGACGTGCTCGAGGTAGGCGAGGACGATCTCGCCGAGCTCGATCTCAGCGAGCGCGATCTCCTCGCGCAGGACGACCGTCATCAACAGGTCGAACGGACCCGCGAAGACGTCGAGGTCCAGATCGAGCTCGGCGGCGCGCATCAGTGGACTCGACAGGTTAGAGCCGCCCCGGGACGGCCCACCACGGGCTGGCGGTGGCTAAGCGACCTTGAAGCGGCGCTTGGCCGGGGTGGGATCGCGCTCGCCGTCGCCGGACACGGCGCGCACCCTGAACCGATGTCGTCCGGCGTCCAGCCCACCGAGTCTGGCGGGCGAGTCACAGCTGCGCCACCGCCGGCCATCGAGCTTGCACTCGAAGCTCGCGGCTCCGGGCCGGGCGCGGAAACGGAAGCTGACCGTCGCTTTCGTGCCCTTCCCCTGGGGGCCCGCCACGATCTTGGTGTTCGGCGTGTCGATGGTCGGCGCCAGGAAGCGGGCAACGGCGAACTGGCCGGCCGCCGATCCTGCGGCGACGGTCTTGCCGTCGCTGAGCGCCACCTCCGAGGCAGCGAATCCGATGGGCGCGTGAGCGACAAACCCCGTCTCCGAGCTTGGATCCAGCAGGAACAGGTTGCCCTGACGGCCGATCGCCCCGGACACGACGGCATTTCCGTCGGCCAGCGGCGCAATGGAATTCGCCTGGGCCCGGACGTCCGGCGCGCCGGCAAAGTCCCACGCTTCGTCGGCGCCCGAGGCGTCGAAGGACCATGCCATCGCGCTGCCTCCCGGCGGCCCGTGAGGCTGGTAGTAGCCCACGGTCACAGGGGTCCCATCCGCGAGAACCGCGATGTCACGGGCGCCGTAGTAGCGGCCGCTGCCGAGCGACTCGAGCAGCTCGATCGAACCGGAGCCGTCGACTCGGCCGAACAGGCCGTTGCCGTTTGGTGCCTGGAAGTGATCCCCGGCGATCGCGATCTCTCCGCTGGGCAGCAGGGTCACGGCGGACGCGTGGTCGGAGCTTGGCGACTCGACCCGGTCGAGGCCGGCCGTCAGCTTCCCATCGCTCGCGAACGTGTCGTCCAACTCACCAGTTGGTGCAACACGCGCGATCGCCATGTCGACGTCGTCCGCGCCGTCGGCGGATCCGTATCCAACGACAATCGTGTTGCCCGCCGCGTCGAGGACGACATCCTGGGCGAACCCCTCGTCGTGGTCGCCGAAGCCGAACTGGACGCTTCCGTCCGCCGCAAAAGTCTCATCGGGTGATCCGTCGGACTGCAACTGGAGCACCGCGAACCTGTCGGTGCTCGTACCCGCCACGGCGATGCGCCCGTCCGCACGGACGGCCACTCCCGTCGCTCGCTCGTCGCCGCCGAGATCGACGGTGAGCCGGCCGTCTTCGGAGAACCCGGAATCGAGCGTTCCGTTGGGGTTCAGCCGCGCGACGGCGAAGTCGCGGTTGTCAACGAGGCCAACCGCGCCGACCACGACCAGGTCGCCGTCCGGGGCGACGGCGATGGCGTCTGCCGATGCCTCGGATCCGAAGCCGACGGTGGTTTGGCCGTCGCCTGAGAAGCTCGGATCCGGATCAGCGATACCCGCGCTCGCGCGTGGCGCGAGGAAGAAAACGGACGCGAGCGCTGCGGCCCCCACCAACAGCGCTCGCGCCCTACACGGAGTGTGACTGTCCGTGATGACCCCCCGGATCACGCTGCGCAGCATCCCTGCCCGCACCCCCACGCACAAGGGCAATTACCTGTCCTGGGGTAATGGATCCACCGCTTTGCGGTATCAGGGTTTGGCTACTTTGTGCGGGGTCGCGGAGCTTTGGGTGGCCCGATCCCCATCGCCTCTCGAACCTCTGTGACGGTTTCGGACGCGATCGCGCGCGCTTTCGAAGCCCCCGCCTCGAGCGCCCCCTCCAGCGCGACGGGATCGGGCCGCAGCTCCTCGTAGCGCTCGCGCACGGGCGCCAGATACTCGACCACCTCTTCAGCAACCGTGGACTTGAAGTCGCCGTAGCCGGTATCGGCGAACTCCCGCTCGACATCCTCAGGCGGCGCCCCGCGAATCACCGCCAGGATCTCGACCAGGTTCGTGATCCCGGGCTTGTCGGGGGAGCGGACTACGTCGGATCCCGAGTCGGTGACCGCGCTGCGGAACTTCTTGCGGATCGCGTCTGGCTCATCGAGCGCCAGCACTGTGCCGGCCTCAGTGCCCCCGGTGGTGGTCATCTTCGAGTCCGGCTCCTGCAGGTCCATGATCCGGGCGCCCACCTCGGGGATGCGTGGCTCGGGCACCACGAGGAGATCGGCGAAGCGCTCGTTGAAGCGCCGCGCGATCTCTCGCATCAGCTCGATGTGCTGCCGCTGGTCCTCCCCCACCGGCACCTCGTGCGCCTTGTAGGCGAGCACGTCGGCAGCCTGAAGGACCGGGTAGAAGAACAGCGCCGCCGAGACCAGCTCACGCTCCTTGGCCGACTTCTCCTTGAACTGGGTCATGCGGTTGAGGTCGCCATGCGCCGTCACCGCCGAAAGCAGCCAAGTGAGATCGGTGTGCTCGCGGACGTCCGACTGTCGAAAGAGGATGCTGCGCTCCGGGTCGACGCCGGCGGCGATCAGCAGCGCGGTCGTGTCATAGACGTGCTCGCGCAGCGTCGCCGGTTCGTAGGCGACAGAGATCGCGTGCAGGTCGACGATGCAGTAGATCGCGTCCCCGCGGTCCTGCCCCTCGACGTACTGGCGGATCGCCCCGATGTAGTTGCCGAGGTGCTTGCGCCCGGTCGGCTGGATGCCGGAGAAGATGCGCACGGGGCGGGAATCTAGCCGCCGCTCACAACAGCGGATCCCCACCCACCGGCTCGGGCTCGAGGGTGCCGGGAACCGGGCTGGGCTCGCTCGGGTGGCTGGAACGGCCGCACTCGCCGACTGTCGCGGCCGGGCCGGGGGCGTGCTCGAGCTCGGGGCGGCCTGCGCGTTCGGGGTTGCGGACCCACGTGAGTGCGATCAACCCGCCGAGAATCATCAGCGCCGCAGCGATGCCCGTTCCGAGGTGGAAGGCAGACTCAGAGGACGCGACGATGTCGCGTTCGAGATCCTCGCCCTCGCCCGCCGGCAGGTCGCTCGTGTCACCCCCGGCGAGCGGCTGCTCCTTGGCCTCGTCGACGATCCGGGCGGCCTGGGCGCTGGTGTCCTGCTCAGACAGACGATCGTCGAGCGTCGACGCGAACTGAGCTGAGATCACGGCGCCGAGCGCGGCGATCGCGATGAGGCCCGCAACGCGCGCGACCGCGTTGTTGACCCCCGAAGCGACGCCCGCGTGTCGCTCCTCGACCGAGTTGAGGACCGTGGTCGTCAGCGGAGCAACCGTGATCGACAGGCCGAGTCCGAACAGCACCATCGCCGGAAACACGTCGGCGAAGTAGTCCACGTCCTGGCTCAGCCCCAGAAGCAACAGGATGCCGCTGGCGCCGACGATCGGGCCAACCGTCAGGGGGATTCGAGGCCCGAAACGCGCCGAGAGCGCGCCGAAGCGCCCCGACAGCAGGAACATCAACACGGTCGTCGGCGTGGTCGCCAGCCCCGCCTCGAACGGCGAATAGCCGGCGACCTGCTGGAGGTAGAGCGTCAGGAAGAAGAACGATGCGATCAGGCCCGCGTAGACGCAGAAGGTCGCGAGGTTCACCGCCGAGAAGTTGCGGATCCGAAACAGCTCCAGCTCGAGCATCGGTGCCCGGGCGCGCGTCTCCCACCAGATGAACGCAGCGAAGGCCACGACACCGACGATCAAGGGAATCGCCACCATCGGAGCTCCCCAACCCTCCGTCGGCTGCTCGATGAGGGCGAACACCGGCGCGCCCAGGCCGACGGCCGAAAGCCCGATGCCGACGAAGTCGACCCCGCGGTGGGCCTCGGGATCCGAGCTCTCGCTCACGTAGCGGCGTGTCAACCACAGCGTGCCGACGAGCAGCGGCACGTTGATCCAGAAGATCCAGCGCCAATCCAACTCCACGAGCAAGCCGCCTCCTGCGGGGCCGACGAGCGTTGAGATCCCGCTCCACGCGGTCCACAGGCCGATGGCCCTGCCGCGCGCCTCGCCCTCGAAGGTGGCGGCCAGGATCGCGAGCGAGCCCGGAACGAGCAGCGCCCCGGCGGCGCCCTGCAGTGCCCTGAAACCGATCAGCGCCTCGTCGGTCGGCGCGATCGCACACAGGACAGAGGTGACTCCGAACCCGGCGAGGCCGATCTCGAACAGTCGCTTGCGCCCGTAGAGGTCGCCCAGGGACCCGCCCACCAGCAGCAGCGACACCAGCGCGAGCATGTAGGCCTCGACCACCCACTGCTGGCCGGCGAGGCCGGTGTCGAGGTCGTCCTGGATCGCGGGCAGCGCGACGTTCACCACCGTCGAGTCGAGGAACGCGACCGTCGAGCCGAGGATCGTCGCGATCAGCGTCAGGCGCTCTTGACGGGTCACGGCGCAGGCGGCTTCTCCTTTGCTGCCTCCTCGCGTGGCGCGTCGCTCGGCTCCTCCGTATCGGGCACGACCTCGTCCAGAAAGAGGTCGATCGCCTCGTGGATCACATCCTGAAGCGATCGGTCATGGCGACGGGCGACATGCTTGAGCCGGGAGTGCTGCTCCTCGGTGAGGTCGACGTGCGTTCGCCGCTCGGCCATGCGCTCGCAGTCTGGCAGGGACCTCGACCCGTCCGCCGACCGTATCCCTGAAGGCACGCCGTCGAGCGAGTGAGGAGGACGAGATGAGCCGCAGGCTCCTGGTAGGCGCTGTCGGAGCGTTGACGTTGCTGGCGAGCGGGACGATCGGAAGCACGGCACGAGCCGATGGACTGCCAGTGCCGCTCGATCGAAGCCAGATCGGGATCACCGACTCGGCCGGGGACATCCGATATCACGCTGTCGAGGCAGGGGACGGAACGGTCCTCATTCGGCAGCGATCCGACGGTCTGATCTTTCGATCGCGCTTCATCGATGGCCGGTGGGGGATTCCCGCCGTCGCATACGACGGGACGGCCAGCGGCCTATCGGACGATGGCGACACCCTTGCGTTGATCCAGCCCCGGGCTGCATTCCCTCGCGCCGATACGCCCCTCCTCATCTTTGACGCCGTGAGTCTCCGCATCACCGACCGGATCACGCTCGACGGCGACTTCAGCTTCGACGCGATTTCCCCGGACGGCGAGACGATCTACTTGATCCACTACCTCGACCGGCGTGATCCCACCCAGTACGAGGTGCGGAGTTACGACTTGGGCCGCGGGCGGCTGGACCCCAAGCCGATCGTCGATCCGAACGAGGAGGGCGACGAGATGTACGGCTCGCCGATGACCCGTGCCATCAGCCCAGATGGCCGCTGGGCGTACACGCTTTATGACGGCGCACACCATCCGTTCATCCATGCGCTGGACACCGAGCGCGGCGCAGCGGTGTGCGTCGACCTCGATCCGGGCGCAGTCCCGCCGCGCCGGCTGTTCCGGATGAACCTCGATCCAAGCCCAGACGGCTCGACGCTGACCGTAACCGATCCGAAGGAAGGTCCGGTCGCGATCGTCGACACGAAGTCGTTCGAGGTCAGCAAGCCCCCTGCTGAGCCGCGGGCCGCCGACGGCGGCTCCGATGACTCGGGCGGCGCCCTATGGCTGTTGATCGCCTTGGGTGCCCTCGGCGCCGCCGCGGCGGCGCTGGCGGTTGTGCGCTGGCGGCGGCGGCCGGCGGAAATCGGCTCAGACGACCTCGAGGAGCTCGTGCGTGTCGAGCGCGACGCCAACGCCGAGCAGAAGGAGCGCGACTGGCACCGGGTCTCCTGATCGCGCTCGTGCTGGGCGGCGTTGCGCTCGCCACCCTCGGGGTCCTTGGCTCCGAGGGTGGTCCCGCGTCGCCGGAGGCAGATCGCGACGCTCGCATCGCCGCGATCGCGAGGGTGCCGCTCGGAGAGTCGACTCAGGGACAACCGATCCGCGCGCGGATCCTGCGCGGATCGATCGGCGGCCCGGTGGTGCTCGCCGTGGGCGCCATTCACGGTGATGAGCCCGCGAGCAGTGCCGTCGTTCGTGGCGTCAAGCGCCCCCCGCCACGTGGGGGGCTCGTCGCCGTGCCGAGCCTGAATCCCGACGGGCTCGCACGAGACACACGCACCAACGCCCGCGGGGTGGACCTCAACCGCAACTTCGCCTCGGACTGGGATCCGAGCAGCGTTCTCGGTGACCCCGAGCACTCGGGCCCGAGGCCGTTCTCGGAGGTGGAGTCGCGCCTCGCCCGGTCGCTCGTTCGAAGGCTCCGGCCTGACATCACCGTCTGGTTTCACCAGCAGCACGAGCCACCGCTCGTGCGCGCATGGGGCCGGAGCGTCGAGGCGGCGCGGACCTACGCTCGCTTGGCCGGGACGCCGTTCGAGCAGCTCCCCTGGCGTCCCGGGAGCGCGCCGAACTGGCAGAACCACCGCTTCCGCAACGGAAGCGCATTCGTGGTCGAGCTGCCGTGGGGCGAGGTCCCCAATCGCGAGCTGCGACGCCATGCGCGAGCACTGCACAAGCTCACGCAGGCAGCGAACGGAGGCGGCGCATGACCTCGATCGCATTTGCGCTTCCGGTCCCGGCGCGGGTTCCGCGGGGTGGAGAATCGGTGCTGGCCATGAGCGCCGAGCCAGTGTCCGAGCGCCTTCCCGGGCTGCCGCGAGCCGGGCTGCTGCGCGGGCGTCGCGAGGCGGCCCTCGTCAGGGACGCGCAGGGTGGCTCCGAACAGGCGCTCGAGGAGCTGTTTCGGCGGCACTGGCGACGGGCTCATCGCGCTGCGTACCTCGTCGTCGGCGACGCAGCAGCCGCCGAGGACATCGCGCAGGAGTCGTTTCTCGCCGCCATCCGCGCTTTGGACCGGTTCGATCGCCGGCGGCCCTTCGGCCCCTGGCTTCACCGGATCACGGTCAACCGCGCGATCGACTTCGCACGCGCCCGCAAGCTCAGGCGCGAGAGCGTGCTCGCGGACGCGGCGGAGGACACGGCACCGGAAGACGCGGGACTCTCGGACGAGCTGATCGCCGCGCTCGCGGCGCTCTCGCCTGAGCACCGGGCAGTGATCGTGCTCCGCTACCTCCTGGGCTACACGCCCGGTGAGATTGGCCAGATCCTGAGGTTGCCGCGGGGCACGGTCAACTCGCGCATGCGGCGGGCGCTCGACCGGCTGCGACCTGCCGTGGAGGGTGAGGAGCGATGAGACGCGAACGCGATCGGGAGCTCGAGCGACGACTGCGCGATCTCCCGCTGCCCGACGAGGCGGAGGCCGAGGAGCGCTCTTGGGAGGTCGTCCGTGCGGCCTACGAGGAGCGGACGCCCGTGCGCCCGACCTACCGCGCTCGCCGGCTCGCGCTGGCGCTCGCGGCCGGGGCGGTGCTGCTGGCAATCGGCCTCAGCCCCGCCGGGGCGCAGATGAGCGATTGGGTACGTGACGTGGTCGGCGAGGAGGACGCCAAGCCAGAGCTCAAGACCCTTCCCGCCGCTGGCGAGATCCTCGTCGAGGGCCCCGACGGCGTCTGGATCGTCCGGGACGACGGATCGAAGCGAAAGCTCGGCGACTACGACGAGGCGAGCTGGTCGCCGAACGGTCTCTTCGTCGCGGTCACCGACGGCAACCGGCTGCTCGCGGTCACGCCGGAGGGCGAAGTCAGGTGGGAGATCGAGGCGCCCGCGACGGTCCACGATCCGCGCTGGGCGGGGACCGACGTCGACACCCGAGTCGCCTACCGCAGCAATGGTGATCTCTGGGTTGTGGCCGGAGACGGCTCTGGCGAACATCTCGTCGCCGAGAGCGTTGCGCCGGTCGCGCCGGCCTGGCGGCCGTTGGGCGACACGAAGCTCGGAGATTTCTCAGGACATGTGCTGATCTACCGGTCCGGATCTGGCGAGATTCACGCTGTTGACGCCGACCTTGGCCGGGAGATTCCGAATCAGCGAGGAGACGCCAGGCTGCTCCACGCGTCTGAGCACCGCACGGGCCATGGTCGGCTCGCCCTTGCTCCGTCTGACCGCAGCTCGGCTCGAATGCGGCCCACGCGCGGAGGGTCAGAGCTGGTGCTGCCACGCCAGGCAGGGATCAGGAAACGCGTTCTCTTCTCAGCACCGGGGCTGCTAACAGGTCCCACTTGGTCACCTGATGGCCGTTGGCTCTTGATCGGCTGGCCGCGCGCGGACCAGTGGCTGTTCATCAACGCCGACGACCCGACTCGCGTCAAACCGTTCGAGAACATCGCCGAGCAGTTCGGCGGCGACGCCTCACAGGCTGGCGACTTCCCGCGCGTAGCGGGCTGGCTGCTCCCACAACGCTAGGCGCCGGCTTGGCGACGCTGCACGGTCGCCGTGGTGCGACGCGTTTTCCGTCCGGCGCTCGACCTAGATTATGGGAACACATGTTCGTAGAGTCAGCCCCATCGGCGACGTCGGATCGCGCCGTGTCGGACCGTTCGCGATCCAGGCTGGACGGGCTCCCGCTTGAGCTGATCGAGCGCGAGATCGAGCAGCTCGCGGCGCAGATCAGCGCGGGAAGCGCCCGCTGGCTCGAGCTCGTTGCTGAGTTCGACCGCCGCCAGGGGTGGGCCAACACCGGCTGTCGTTCGACCTCCGAATGGGTCGCGTGGCGGTGCGCGCTGACGCCCCGTTCGGCGCGCGAGCACGTGCGGGTCGCGAGGGCCCTGCCCAAGCTCCCGATGATCCGAAGGGCGTTTGCCGCGGGCGAACTCAGCTACTCGAAGGTCAGAGCGCTCACGCGCGTCGCCGATGCGGAGGCCGAGGACCGTCTGCTCGAACTGGCGCGATACGCCACTGCCTCGCAACTCGAACGCATGGTCAGGGCGGCGCGGCGCGTCACGGCCGCACAAGCCGATGAGGCGCATCGCGATAGCTTCGTGCGCTGGTCCTGGGATCCCGACGATGGTTCGCTGCGGATCGAGGCCAAGCTCGCGCCAGAGGACGGGGCGCTGTTTCTACGCAGCCTCGAAGCGGCCCGCGATGCCCTGTTCGCTCAGCGCGCCGCCGAGGGCGAAGAGGACGGTCGCGGTTCCGCGGAACCGCAACGCTCGGAATCCGAGCCGGTCTCGCCGACCCCGTCACCGACCAACGCCGAGTCGTTCGTCGCGCTCGCCGAAACAGCACTGGCGGGACCCCGGACGGGCCTTGCCGGTGGGGAGAGGTACCAGGTCTTCGTGCATGTGGACGCCGAGACTCTGGCGACCGACGCACCCGGCGCCAGCCTGACCGGACCGGGACAATGCTCGATCGGGGACGGTCCCGGCATCTCACCCGAAACCGCGCGGCGTCTTGCCTGTGACTCCTCGCTTGTACCTGTCTTGTTGTCGCACTCCTCGCGTTCTGATCCCTGGGGGTCGCCACTCGGCGTCGGACGGCGCACTCGTTCCATACCTCCTCCGACTCGCCGCGCTCTCATTGCCCGGGACGGCCATTGCCAGTTTCCGGGCTGCGACCGGCATCGGTTCGTCGACGCGCACCACATCGAACACTGGGCGCACGGTGGGGAGACGGACCTCGAGAACCTGCTGCTTCTCTGCCGCTACCACCATCGGCTCGTCCACGAGGGTCGGTTCTCGGTCTGGCTCGACTCGAACGGTCGAAGGCGCTTCGCACGACCGGACGGGACGCCGATTCCGAACTGTCCCCGTCCACCTCGCCTCGAGCCCGGGCGCAGCCTCCCCGCCGCCAAGAAGCTCTTGACCGGGACGGGCGAGGCGATGGACGTCCGTGCGTGCGTCGACGCAGTGCTGGTCGCTACGGCTCCGGGGGCTCGCGCAGCTGATGGGCCGGGGTGAAGAAGTTGCGGTAGGCGAGCGTGGTCGCGAGCAGCGCGGCGATCGCGACGGAGCCGAGCAGGACCCACAGCAGGATCAGCTGGAGGCGAACGGCATCGGTGGGGTCGGCGCCGGCGAGCAGCATCCCCACCATCGTGCCGGGGAAGAAGATCAGGCCGGTCGTCTTGGTCGAATCGATCAGCGCGATCGTCCCCGAGCGCAGGCTGCGGCGCAGGATCGGTGCGGCAGCCTGCGTGGATGTCGCCCCCAACGCCAGGGTGGCCTCGATTTGTCGCGCCCGATCCGTCATTTCGTCGCCGAGGCGGTTAAGCGCCACGGCCGCAGCAGTCATCGCATTGCCGACCACCATCCCGCCCACGGGGACGAGGAACTGCGGTTCGGGCTCGAAGATGCCTAGCGCTACGACGAGCCCGAGCGTCGCCACGCCGGCAGCCCCCAGGGCGACCAGCAGCGGCCAGAACGCGCTTGGCACGCGGCGTGAGCGAGCGCGGGCCTGGAACGTGCCGAACACGACCATCACCGCGATCAGGGCGAACACGAGTACCAGGCTGTCCTCGTCGAATATCGCCTGGATCACGTAGCCGATGGCGATCAGCTGCACCGCTGAGCGAACCACGGCGACAGCGATGTCTCCCTCCAGCTCCGTGCGTCGCCAGAACGACACGGCGATCGCGACCGCGACGAGGGCGAGGCTCGCCGCTACCTCACCCAGCGTGACGTCGATCGTGCTCGAGTCCATCAGCCGCGGGCGCCGATCAGCTCTCCAACGGGTCCCTGCTCGACCGCGCGACCCGCCTCGACCCTGACGACCCAGTCGGCCATCCGCCGCGCCTGCGCGAGGTCGTGGGTGACGAGCACCAGCGAGATGTCGAGCCGCTCACGCAGGTCCAGCAGCGTGCCCTCGACCGCATCTCGCGCGTCCGAGTCGAGGGCCGAGGTCGGCTCGTCCAGCAGCAGCACGCGCGGCTCGACGGCCAGGGCCCGGGCCAGCATCACTCGCTGCTGCTCGCCGACTGACAGCCGGTTGCCGTCGCGATCGGCATAGGTGGGGTCGAGTCCCGCGAGTCCGAGCAGGTGGCCAACATCGGGCTCTCGATGTGCGCAGCCGGCCGCGAACTTCACGTTGTCGGCCACCGTCCCCTCGAGCAGCCCAGGCAGCTGCGGCACGAGACAGGCCTCCCGCCGCAACTCCAGCACGTCGCGATCGCGCACGTCGGCATCCCGGTAAAGCACGCGTCCGGACTCAGGATCCGCGAGCCGGTTGAGCAACCGCAGCAAGGTCGACTTGCCGGATCCCGACGGGCCGGCCACGCAGCTCGCCCCCTCGGGCAGCTGGGCCGTCAGGTCAACGAGCACCCTCTTGCCTGCACGCGTGAGGCTAACGCCCTCGAGCTCGAACAGCATTCAGCGCCCGATTATCCGACCCGACGTCGGCGGCAGCGCATAATCGAGGCATGACCCAGCTGCCGATGCCCAAAACATTCGAGCCGATGCTGGCGAAGGCGGTCGACCGCCTGCCTCAGGGCGACGACTGGGCATACGAGCTGAAGTGGGACGGCGTCCGCGCCTTCGTCCACGTCGAAGGGGACGAGACCCGCGTCGTCAGCCGGCGCGGCGAGGAGCTGAGCCCGCGCTACCCCGAGCTGGCGGCTATCGGCGCCGGAGTCGCGGCCGACGACGCCGTGCTCGACGGGGAGATCGTCGCCTTCGACGACGAGGGCAAGCCCAGCTTCAGCCGCCTGCAGCTGCGCATGGGGCTCACGAACGACACGATGATTCGTCGCCGCGTGAGCGAGGCGCCGGTGACGTTCGTCGCGTTCGACCTGCTCTGGCTCGACGGCCGGGCGCTCCTCGACAGGCCCTACGAGGAACGGCGGAGGCTGCTGGACGGGCTCAGCTTCGACGGACCCAGCTGGCAGGCGCCACGCAACCACCTCGGCGACGGCGAGGCGCTGCTCGACCTGGTTCGCGAGCGGCGCCTGGAGGGCGTCGTCGCCAAGCGCCTGTCGAGTCCGTACCGCCTGGGCCGGCGCAGCTCCGAGTGGCTCAAGGTCAAGTGCCGGCGACGGCAAGAGGTCGTGATCGGCGGCTACATGCCGGGAGAGGGCGGGCGCACCGGCAGCCTGGGCTCATTGCTGGTCGGCTACTGGGACTCGACGCCCGAAGAGGCAGACAGCCTGGGCCGCCCACAGCGCTTCGTCTACGGCGGCGGCGTCGGGACCGGGTTCACGCAGAGCACGCTCGAGGAACTGCGCGCCGCCCTACAGCCGCTGCGCCGCGACACGAGCCCCTTCGAGCTGGGCTGGGACCCAGCGGTCAAGTACGCGGCGCGCGTGCGGGAGCGCGGGCCACTGGTATGGGTCGAGCCGCAGCTGGTCTGCGAGGTCGAGTTCACGGAGTGGACCCACGAGGACACACTCCGCGCGGCATCGTTCAAGGGCCTGCGCGACGACAAGAACCCGCTCGAGGTCGTACGCGAGGGCTGATTACCGATGAGTTCTGTCTCGACGCGGGGTCTTAACGGCGCAAGATCCACCGCAAGAACCCACCCGCTCGCGGTTGCGGGCAGGGTTGCGGCGCTACCCTCATAAAAAGGAACCCATGGCACGCGCAATCTGGTCAGGATCAATCAGCTTCGGGCTCCTCAACGTGCCCGTGAAGCTCTATTCCGCGGTCTCGAAGAAGAACGTCAGCTTCCGTGAGCTTCGCGCGGAGGACGGCTCGCGCATTCGCCACAAGCGCGTCGCCGAGGCCGACGGCGAGGAAGTCCCGTACGAGGAGATCGTCAAGGGCTATGAGATCGCGCCCGAGCAGTACGTCGTTCTGACCCGCGAGGAGCTCGAGGAGCTCGACCCCAAGAAAACGCGCGCGATCGAGATTCAGGACTTCGTCGATCTCGACGAGATCGACCCGATCTACTTCGACCACCCCTACTACCTGGGCCCCGACAAGGGCGCCGAGAAGGCGTACGCGCTGCTGGTCAAGGCGATGGCCGACTCGAACAAGGTCGCGATCGCCCGCTTCGTGCTGCGAAACAAGGAGAACCTGGCGGCAATCCGCCCGATGGACGGGGTGCTGACGATGGCGACGATGCGCTTCGCCGACGAGGTCGTCTCGCCCGAGGAGCTCGACGGCGTCCTCACCGAGGACGGCGAGGCGCCCAAGAAGCAGGAGCTCGAGATGGCCAAACAGCTGATCGAGTCGCTCGCCGGAGATTTCGAGCCCACCAAGTACGAGGACGAGTACCGCAACGAGCTCCTCGACCTGATCGAGCGCAAGGCCAAGGGCGAGTCGGTCGTCTCGGCCGTCTCTGAGGAGCCCGAGCCGACCAAGGCGCCCGACCTGATGGCCGCGCTCGAGGAGAGCCTCGCAGCCGTCAAGGGCGAGGACCTGGCGAAGGGCGCAGAAGGCGACGGCCGCAAGAAGCCGAGCCGCAAGGCGCCGGCCAAGAAGTCGTCGTCCTCGTCGCGCTCCTCCTCGTCGCGCTCGAAGTCCTCCTCGAAAACCAAGAGCCGATCGCGAAGCAAGGCAAAGGCCGCGAAGTAGAGGTCGACGGGCGCACGCTCGCGCTCACGAACCTCGACAAGGTGCTGTGGCCGAAGGCCGGCTTCACCAAGGGTGAGGCGATCGACTACTACGCGAAGGTCGCCGACACGATGCTGCCGCACCTTCGCAGCCGGCCGCTCACCCGGGTTCGGTTCCCGAATGGCACCGAGGAGCAGCGCTTCTACGAAAAGCGCGCCCCGAAAGGCACGCCCGACTGGGTTCGCACCGCTCCGATCGAGATGGGCACCGCGGGGGTGCTCGACTTCATCGTGTGCGACGAGAAGCCGACGCTGATCTGGCTGGCACAGCTCGCGGCACTCGAGCTGCACCCCTCGCTCTCGCTCGCCGACGATCCCGACAGGCCGACCGTGCTCGCCTTCGACCTCGATCCCGGCGCGCCCGCCACGATCGTTGACTGCTCACAGGTCGGGCTGCGAATCCGCGACCTGTTCGGTGAGCTCGGGCTGGAGTCGTTTGCCAAGAACTCGGGGTCGAAGGGCCTGCAGGTCTACGTCCCGCTGAACACTCCGGTCGGCTACGACCAGACCAAGACGTTCGCCCGCGCGTTAGCGCAGGCGCTCGAGCGCGCCGAGCCCAAGCTTGTGGTCTCAAAGCAGAAGAAGGAGCTGCGCAAGGGGAAGGTGCTCGTCGACTGGAGCCAGAACGACCGCGCAAAGACCACGGTCGCCGTTTACTCACTGCGCTGCCGTGACCAGCCATGGGCCTCGACCCCGCTCACGTGGAAAGAGGTCGAGAAGCTCGCCGACGACGGCGATCCGGACTCTGTTCGCTTCGAGGCCCCGCAAGTGCTCAAGCGGATCAAGAAGCACGGCGACCTGTTCGCCCCGGTGCTCGAGCTCGAGCAGGAGCTGCCGGAGGCCCCGAGCGCGTAACGGAGCGATCCGTTACAAACAGTCCCCGGCAACCACCCAGAGGCAAAGGAGGGGAAATGGAACTGACGGACCTGACCGAGGCCCAGCAGCGAGCCCGAGCGACCTGGGCCGCTGGGAACTTCGACGCGATCGTCCACCACATCTGGAGCGTCGGCGGCGACCTGGTCGAGCGCGTCGGCGTAAACCCAGGCGACGAGGTGCTCGACGTGGCGTGCGGAACCGGCAACGCCTCAATCCCGGCGGCGCAGGCCGGCGGAAAGGTGACCGGGCTCGACATCACCCCGGAGCTGCTGGAGCAGGGTCGCCGGCGCGCGACCGAAGCCGGCGTCGAGATCGAGTGGGTCGAGGGCGACGCGGAGTCGCTGCCCTACGACGACGCCAGCTTCGACGTCGTGCTCTCGACGTTCGGCTGCATGTTCGCGCCGAGCCACAAGACCGCCGCCGCGGAAATCGCGCGCGTGCTGAAGCCGGGCGGACGCTTCGGAATCGCAGCCTGGACGCCGGATGGCAACATCGGGAAGTTCTTCACCGCGATGGCGCCGTTTTCGCCCGAGCCGCCGCCAGGGTTCCAGCCGCCGCCTCTGTGGGGCACGCGCGACCACGTCTCCGAGCTGTTCGACGGCACCGGCGTCGCGCTGCGATTCGAGGACGCAGCGGTGGACTTCGAGTTCGATTCGGTCGACGCCGCCGCCGAGGAGTATTGGGAGAACTTCGGGCCGATAGTGATGCTGCGTTCGGCTCTCGAACCGGAGGGCCGCGGCGACGAGCTTCGTGCGGCGCTGCGCAAGTCGTTTGAGGACTCCAACGAGTCGGGCGGTGACGATGTCGCCTACCCGGGCGAGTACCTGATCAGCCTCGGCACGAAGGCGGCTTAGTCCCTAGATCGGGACGGCCTGACGCCGCGAGGGCCGCGACCGCAGGGCGGAAACCGCGGCCGCCAGTCGTCGCACGCCTTCGTCGAGCTGGTCGGGCTCCAGATACCCGAACGACAGGCGCATTGCCGGCTCGGGACGGCGGTCGAAGCGCACCGCGCCACCGGGCACGTAAGCCACCCCCTGGCGAACGGCCTCGTCCACGAGCTGGCGCTCGTCCACATTCGCGTCGAGGTGCAGCCACAGATGGCCACCTCCGAGTGGTTGCGCGTAGGACGCGGTCGACCCCAGGTGACGATCGACGGCGGACTCAAGCGCGTCGAGCCGGGCGCGGTAGAAGCCTCGGGCTCGCTCAGCCTGCTCCGGATACGCGCCTGACGCCAGGTAGCGCGCGACCGCTAGCTGCGTGAGCGTCGGACTGTGGATGTCGTCTGAGCGCTTCTCCGAGACGATCCGGTCGAGCACCGGGCCGCTGGCTGCGACCCAGCCGACGCGGATCCCGCCGCCAACCGTCTTCGACAGCGAGTCGATGTAAATGACGTGGGCGGGCGCCTCGCTACGGAGCGAGGGCAGCTCATCGCCTTCGAGACGCAGGTCGGCGTAGACCCCGTCCTCGACGACGAAGAACCCGTGGCGACGCGCCATCGCCAGCAGCTGCGTGCGGCGCTCCGGGATCAGATCGCGCCCGGTTGGGTTGTGCAGACGCGACTGGAGGGCCAGCGCCTTGATCTCCTGCCGCGCCAGCAGGGCCGCGAGGGCGTCTGTGTCGAGCCCATCGTCGTCCACCGGAACCGCCTCGATCCGGGCGCCCGTCTCTGTGATCGCGCGCATCACGGACGGGAAGCTCGGGTCCTCACACGCGACGACGTCACCGGGCCGCAGGATCGCGCGGAAGGTCAGCGTGAGCCCCTGCGCCGCACCGTTGGTGATCACGATGTCGTCGGGGTCTTCGGGGGCGCCGCGGGCCGCGGCGAGCGCGGCAATCTGCTCAGCGAGATCGGGGATCCCCTGGACGTCGGAGTACTGAAGCGCCCGGTCGGGTTCCTCGCGCAGCGCCGCATCGAACGCATCCCGCAACGCCTCGACCGGGATCAAGCGGGCAGAGGGGTATCCCACCGAGAGCGGGATCAGGCTCTCGCTGATCGCGTGGCGATGCATCTCGGCGAGTACGCGATCGCCGTAGCTCTCCTCGTAGTCGGGGAGGGCAAAGCGCTGCCAGGAGATCGAATCGGGTACGCGTGCCGAAGGCGCCGCCGCCGCCTCGCGGACGAAGGTGCCACGACCGACGTGCGCAGTCACCAGTCCGAGCTCGCGGAGGCGCTTGTAGGCGCGCACGGCGGTGAGGTGGTTCACGCCGGCGATCTCGGCGAGCTCGCGCGTCGGCGGAAGCTTCTCGCCCGGTTCGAGCTCCCCCTGGTCGATCGCTGCCGAGATCGTGTCGACGAGCTGCTGCGTGATCGAGCGCTCGCCGTCGCGCGTGAGGTCAGACAATTCGAGTTTGTAGGACATTGATTCCTCTCTCAACCGCTTGTATTGTCATACATATCAAGTGAGTTGAACCCGATACCCAGGGAGATTGTCTCAGATGATCCGCACAATGTCAACCAATGTCGCCAAGGAAAGTCATACACGCGTGGTGATCCGCGAGTCGCTGCGGTCGGACGCCGAGCACCTGCGGCGCCTCGCCCAGCTCGACTCCGCCCGCCCTCACCAGGGGCCGATGGTCGTGGCCGAGGTCGATGGCGAGATTCGCGCCGCGGTCTCGCTCACCGACGGCACGGTGATCGCCGACCCGTTCCGCCGGACGGCCGATCTCGTGGCACTCGCCGAGACGCGGGCGCTCCAGCTGCGCGCCCAAGCGCGGCGACCGCTGCGCCTCGTCGCCCAGACGCCGTCTCAGCCGACCGTCCCGCCGCGGGCCCTCCGCGAACACGCGGCCTAAACCGAGCGTGCGCTACTCGAGCGCCTGGCGCACGACCGGCTTGCGGCTGGCCTGCGCCTCATCGAGGCGGCGCACCGGAGTGGTGAACGGCGCCGCGAGGAGGATCTGCGGATCGCGTTCGGCCTCGGCCAGGATCTCCTCGAAGGCATCGGCGAGCGCGTCGAGCGACTCCTTCGTCTCGGTCTCCGTCGGCTCCACCATCAGCGCCTCGTCGACGAGCAGCGGGAAGTAGATCGTCGGCGGGTGAAACCCGTAGTCGAGCAGGCGCTTGGCGATGTCGAGGGTCTTGACGCCGAGCTCGCGCTTGGCCGGTGCGCCCGAGAGCACGAACTCGTGCATGCAGAGCCGGTCGAAGGCGAGTGGCATGTATTTGCCGCCCCTCCCCTCCCGCAACCGGGCGAGTAAGTAGTTGGCGTTCAACGCGGCCGTCTCGGAGGCGTCCTTGAGGCCATCGCCGCCGAGGCTGCGGATGTATGCGTAGGCGCGCACGAAGACGCCGAAGTTGCCCTGGAAGCCTCGCAGCCGGCCGATCGACTTCGATCCCGAGTAGTCGAGGTCGAACCTGGGCGCGGCCCCGTTGCTGCCCTCGGCGCGGACGATGCGCGGGACCGGCAGGTAGGGCTCGATGCGGTCGGAGACCGCGATCGGCCCGGCCCCGGGGCCGCCGCCGCCGTGCGGCTGGGAAAACGACTTGTGGAGGTTGACGTGGACGATGTCGAAGCCCATGTCGCCAGGCCTCGACCAGCCCATGATCGCGTTGAGATTCGCGCCGTCGTAGTACAGCGTCCCCCCCACGCCGTGCACGATCTGCGCGATCTCGGTGATGTTTTCGTCGAAGACGCCGAGCGTGTTCGGGTTGGTGAGCATCAGGCACGCGACGTCGCCGTCAGCCTTGGTGCGCAGATCGTCGAGGTCGACTCCGCCGCGCTCGTCAGTCGCGACCTTGACGACCTCGTATCCCGCCATCGTGACCGTGGCCGGGTTGGTGCCGTGCGACGTGTCGGGCGTCAGCACCTTGGCGCGCTCCTCGCCGCGGTCCTCGTGGTACGCACGCGTCAACAGCAGGCCGGCGAGCTCACCGTGCGATCCGGCCGAAGGCTGAAGGCTCACGTGCGGCAGGCCGCAGATCTCCTCCAGCGCGCGCTCCAGCCGCCACATCAGCTCAAGCGCGCCCTGCGCCCGCTTGGGGTCCTGGGCAGGGTGCAGCCCAGCGTGGCCCGGGAGCGCCGCTACCCGCTCGTTGACCCGTGGGTTGTGCTTCATCGTGCACGACCCGAGCGGGTAAGGCCCCGTGTCGAGATCGAAGTTGCGCCGTGACAGGCGGTTGTAGTGGCGCACGATCTCCGGCTCTGAGATCTCCGGGAGCTCGGCGTCGCCGTCGCGCAGCAGTCGCTGGGGGATCAGCTCCTCCAGCGGGCGCTCCGGCACGTCCGACGGCGGCAGTGTCGCCGCGCGACGGCCCCGTACAGAGCGTTCGAAGATCGTTACGGCGCGCTCTCTCTGCTGGGGAGTCGGAGTATCGGCGTTGCTCGGCGGGGCGAGGGTGTCGGTCCGCGTCACGTCCCGACCTCCCCGGCCACTGGCGCTGTTGTCTCGCTATCCGAGACTTTCGCGCCATCGCCGACGAGCCACTCTCCCGCAACCACACCCTGCAACGTTTCTGCGAGCCGGTCGATGTCGGCCTTGGACCGCCGCTCGGTGATCGCCACCAGCAGCCCGTCCTCGTACTCGGGGTACTCCCTGCCCAGCCCGTACCCCGCCGCGATGCCCTGCTCAGCGACCAGGTCGAGCGTTTCGCGAACCGGGGCATCGAGCCGCAGCGCGAACTCGCGGGCGACGGGCGCGTCGTGCAGGGGCTCGACGCCCTCGATCGCGGTCAAAGCCTCCCGCGCGTAGGCCGTGCGCCGCACGATCAGCTCGCCGAGCTCGACCAGCCCGCGCTTACCGAGCCAGCTCAGGTAGATGACGCCGCCGAGTGCGTTGAGCGCCTGCGAAGTGCAGATGTTGTGGGTGGCCTTCTCGCGGCGGATGTGCTGCTCGCGCGTCTGCAGCGCGAGCACGAACCCGCGGCGCCCGTCGGCATCGGTCGTCTCGCCAGCGATGCGGCCCGGCATGCGGCGCAGGTGCTCCTCGGTGGCGCAGAAGAAGCCGAACGACGGGCCGCCGTAGTCGAGCCGTCCGCCGAGCGGCTGCCCCTCGCCGACGGCAATGTCGATCCCGCATTCACCGGGGGTGCGAAGCACGCCGAGCATGATCGGGTCGACGCTGGCAACGGCCAGGGTGCCGCGAGCGTGCGCGACGTCGGCCAGCGCCTCGAGGTCCTCGACGGCGCCAAGGAAGTTGGGGTTCTGCACGAAGACGGCCGCCGTGTCGTCGTCGAGCGCTGCGGCGAGCTGATCGACGTCCGTCAGGCCATTGGCGATGCCCACCTCGACAACCTCGGCGCCGAATCCGCGTGCATAGGTCTCAAGCGTCTGGCGGGAATGCGGATGCAGCGCCCGTGAAACGACCAGGCGCCGACGCTTGGTCGCCCCGATCGCCAGGTAGGCGGCCGAGGCCACCGACGAAGGGCCCTCGTACAGGGAAGCGTTGGAGACCGGCAGGCCGGTGAGCTCCGAGATCGCCGTCTGGAACTCGAACATCACCTGCAGGCCACCCTGGGAGACCTCGGGCTGATACGGCGTGTACGGCGTCAGGAACTCGGAGCGCTGCGTGATCGCGTCAACGATCGCCGGGACGTAGTGGTCGTACATGCCCGCGCCGATGAAGCAGACCTCGGATTCGGCGTCGGCGTTCTTGCTCGCAAGCGCCGAGAGGTCCTCCACGACCTCGCTCTCCGCGGCGCCCGGCGGGAGGTCGAGCGGGCGGTCGAGCCGCACGTCGTCGGGCAGCTCTGCGAACAGCTCCTCGACCGACGCGACCCCGATCGCCTCGAGCATCGCCTGGCGGTCGGCCTCGGTGGCTGACGTGTAGCGACTCACCGACCTGATGCTAATGAGGACGCCTGCGGGACTCCCGTGATGACGCGCGGCTCCGTCGCCCGATCAGCCGCTTGAGAGCAGCTCACGGTACGCCGCCGCGTCCAGCAGCTGGTCGGCCTCAGAGGGATCTGACAGCTTGACCTTGACCAGCCAGCCGTCGCCGTACGGGTCCTCGTTGATCGTCTCGGGGCTGTCGGAGAGGGTCTCGTTGACGGCCGTGATCTCTCCCGACAGCGGCGAGTAGACGTCGGACACCGCCTTCACCGACTCGACCTCGGCGTAGGGCTGGTCCTTGGTGACCGCCGCGCCAACCTCGGGCGGCTCGTAGAAGACGACCTCGCCCAGCGCGTCCTGTGCGTACCAGGTGATCCCGAAGGTGGCTTCCTCACCCTCGATCCGGGCCCAGTCGTGCTCGGGGTGGTACTTCAGCTCTTCGGGGTAGGTCTCCTCGGCCACTAGCTCTCCTTCGGGTCGTAGAGGGGCTTGGACTCTATGCGGGCCGCGCGGCCGCGTCCACGCACGTCGATCTCGATCTCGGTTCCCGGCTCCGCGAGATCGGCGCGCAGGTACGCCATACCGATGCCCTGCTCGAGGCAGGGCGAGTGCGTGCCGCTCGTGACGGTTCCAGCCTGCTCGCCCTCGCTCAGCACCGGATTGCCCTGGCGCGGGATGCCCGGGCCGGTGAGGACGAACGGGGCCAGGCGTTCGTCGGTCCCATCGGCGCGCGCCGCGGCCAGGGCCTCTGAGCCGATGAAGTCCGTTTCCTCCTTGCAGCACCAGCCGAGCCCGGCCTCGATCGGGTTGCGGGTCTCGTCCATGTCGTTGCCGTAGAGGTGAAAGCAGACCTCGAGCCGGAGGGTGTCGCGTGCGCCGAGCCCGGCCGGGGTGGCCCCGGCGTCGATCAGCCGACCCCAGACGTCCACAGCCGCGCCGGGCTCGACGAGGATCTCCACTCCGTCCTCGCCCGTGTAGCCGGTGCCGCAGACCAGGCCGTCGACCACGCCTAGGCCGACGGTCGCAGTGTGCATTCGCGGCGGAAGCTCCGGCGAGGCGAGGGCGGAGACGGTCCCGCGCGCCTCCGGTCCCTGGACGGCCAGCATGGCGTAGTCGGCGAGCGCATCGGTGACCTCGGCGTCGAAGTCGACCGCGTGCGCCTGAAACCACTCCAGATCCCGCTCGTGGTTGGCCGCGTTGGTGACGGTCAGGTACTCGTCGTCGGCGAGGCGGTAGCTGAACAGGTCGTCGAGGATGCCGCCGTCGGGCCGGCACAGCACCGAGTACTGGGCGCCGCCGACCTCGAGCTTGGTGACGTCGTTGGAGAGCAGGCGCTGGAGCAGGCTCTCGGCCTGCGGGCCCGAGGTCCGGATCTCCCCCATGTGCGAGACGTCGAACACCCCGCAGCCGGTTCTCACCGCGACGTGTTCCTGCCTGACGCCTTCGTAGGAGACCGGCATCTCCCAGCCTGCGAACGGGACCAGCTTGGCGCCAGCCGCGGCGTGCGCCTCGTACAGGGGCGTCCGTCGGAGCGCCGCGGTGGCCATCACGGCAGTCCCGGCCCGGGTTCGACCAGATCGGCCCGCCACTCCTGCGGCTCGTACGCATCCGGCCAGTACTCGACCTGTCGCTTGATGCGATCGCCGGAGATCTCGCTGAAGGCGATCACCCGCGCCGTCTGCTCGCCGTCGGTGACCGTCGCCTCGCTGACCGCCACGTCCCCGTCGACCACGAGCCGGTGGACGTCGAAGCTCCAGCGGCCGTTTGTGGGATAACGACGCTGCAGCTCAGCCCACGCGTCCGGGCTCCGCATGCGCTCGCCCGAGCAGGGCCACTCGATCGCCGCGTCGTCGGCGAACAGCTGCGCCGCGGCATCCCAGTCGTTGGCCGCCATGGCGGCCCAGAACGACTCCACAACCTCGCGCGCGGACACGCGGAGGAGGCTAGTCGCCCGAGCGCTTAGCGGTCGCGGAGAAACGCCGGGACGTCGATTTCGTCCTCGGCCACCTGGAGCTCACGCCGCTCGCGGTCCTCCAGGGCGCCGACCTGGCGGCGGCGGCTGCGCTCCCGCACGCGCATCGGGCTGCGAGCCATGGTCTCGAAGCCCTCAAAGCCCGTGGCGATCACGGTCACCCGGATTTCGTCGCCGAGCGCCCCGTCGATCACGGTGCCGAAGATGATGTTCGCGCCCTTGTCGGCGGTCGACACGACGACGTCGGCGGCCTCGTTGACCTCGAACAGGTTGAGGTCGTCCGAGCCGGTGAAGTTGAGCAGCATCCCGGTGGCGCCCTCGATGGACTCCTCCATCAGCGGCGAGGAGATCGCCATCTTCGCGGCCTCGAGCGCTCGGCTCTCACCCGACGCGGTGCCGATTCCCATCATCGCCGAGCCGGCGTCTGCCATGACGGTCCGCACGTCGGCGAAGTCGAGGTTGATCTGGCCCGGCGTGGTGATCAGATCGGTGATGCCCTGGACGCCCTGACGCAGGATGTCGTCGGCCATCCGGAAGGCCTCCTGCACGGACGTCCGGCGCTCGACCACCTGGAGCAGCTTCTCGTTCGGCACGATGATCAGCGTGTCGACCTTGGCTCGCAGGCGGTCGATCCCGTCCAGCGCCTGCTGCATCCGGCGCCCGCCCTCGAATTCGAAGGGCTTGGTCACAACGCCGACGGTCAGGGCGCCGATCTCCTCCTTGGCGATCTCGGCGATCACCGGGGCGGCGCCGGTCCCGGTGCCGCCGCCCTCACCGGCCGTGACGAAGACCATGTCGGCGCCCTTCAGCGCCTCCTTGATGTCATCGCGGGACTCAGCGGCCGCGCCGGCGCCCACCTCGGGGTTGGCTCCCGCGCCGAGCCCGTGCGTGAGGTTGTGGCCGATCGAGAGCTTGATGTCGGCCTCGCAGGCCTGAAGCGCCTGCACGTCGGTGTTGATCGCGATGAACTCGACTCCCTTGAGCCCAGCGTCGACCATCCGACTGACGGCATTGGTGCCACCGCCGCCGGCGCCGACGACCTTGATCACCGCGAGATACGAGGATTCGACCATTGACCCAGTTCTCTGGTTGCGTCCAGATATCCGTCCGAGCCTGAAGCGAAACTTGAGTGTTTATCGCTGTTTGCAGGCTAGACGTCAACACGACGGTACGCCATCTGCCGATCGATGTCAACGTGCGCGGCGATCGGCGGCATGGAATCGTGCAACCGCCAACACTCGACTCTTGGTCGAGAGTTTGGGGACCGCGAAAAAGCTCAACCCGTGGTCGAGACTGGCGCCGCAGCGCCCGCCGCGGGCCGCTCGGGGACGCGCACGTCGACGTAGGCGAGGGCGTCGAGCTTCGGGTCGGCCATCACCGCGGCCGCCGCCGCCCATTTCGCCTCCGCGCGGGTGCCGGGACCAAAGCGCAGCGGGATCCCGCCCTTGAGGGTCACGACGACTCCATAGTCGTTCGAGTAGGAGACCTCCTCGATCAGGGGCCGCAGCTCATCCGGTGCCGCCCCGGTCACGAGCGCCTGCTCGAGGGGCTCGCCCTCGAGCTTGCCTGACTCCGGCAGCTCCCCGAGCTCCAGCACCGGCAAGTCCAGCTCGTTCGCGGCGCTCACACCGGACAGCAGCGTCCCGTCCGCCGCGACAGGAACCTCGCGCCCGCCGGCCTGGACGACCAGCGCCGGCGGTCGTTCGGTGACCTCGATCCGCAGGCCGTGAGGGAAGCTCGCGTCAGCGTGCACGGACTCGACGGTCGGAAAGCCGGCGACGGCCGCCTCGAGCTCGTCCGTCTGAACGTGCAGCGTCGTCATCTCCTCTCCGGCCTGACGCAGCGCAGCGACGATGTTCTCGCGGTCTCCGCTGCGCACGCCCTCGACCTCAACCTTCGTCACCGCGACCAAGGAGGACTGGCGCAGGTAGAAGAAGTAACCGGCCGCGATGACCGCTCCGAGCCCGACGGCCGTGAGCACAGCCTTGCGCCAGCCGAGCGCGGGCAGCTTGGGTCGCGGCAGACGCCAGGCGCCGAGCAGCCGCGTACGAGGTGCCGAGGGGCGCGGTGGACGCGATCGCCGCGATCGTTTGACGCTGGCGGGCTTGCGCCGCTTGGGGGCCGGGCGCCGGCCGCCGCGCGTCGGGGCTGCGCGCTTGCCGGCCGGCCGCTTGGCGCGGACGGGTGCCGCCGCCTTGGCGCCTCTGCTCGAGCGCGCGCTGCCGTTCGCCGCCCTGCGGGCGGCAGCGCGACGCCTGCCGGCTGGAGTCGCGGCCTTGGAAGCCATCGCAGGAAGGTTTCCGGGCGGCCCGCCCGGCTCCTGCCTGCTACCCGCCTATGAGCGGGCGAGGTTCCAGCCGGAAGGCCACTCGACCTCGCCCAGAATCTGCACCTCGGGCTCCAGCACGATCCCGAACCGCTCGTGCACCCTCCTGCGCGCCTCGGCCATCAGCGCCAGCACGTCCGCCGTGGTGGCGTCGCCGGCGTTTTCGACGAAGTTCGCGTGTTTTTCCGACAGGCGCGCCCCACCAACCTGAAGCCCACGACATCCGGCCGCTTCAAGCAGCTGTCCGGCCGTGCGCCCGTCGGAGCGCGCCGGGTCCGGGTTGACGAAGGTCGAGCCGAATGTCTTGACGCCCGACGGCTGCGCCTCGCGCCGCCGATCCCGCATCCCGCCCATCGTCGCCTTGACCTCCGCGGGGTCGGCGTCACGGAGCGCGAACGTCGCGCCCGAGACGACCTCGCCGGGCTCCAGGTTCGAGCTGCGGTAGGCGAAGCCGAGCTCCTCGGGGGCCCTGACGTCCACGCCAGTCGCGGTGCAGACGCGCACCGACTCCAGCACGCGGCCGAGCTCGCCGCCGTAGGCGTTGGCGTTCATCCGCACGGCGCCTCCGACGGTCCCGGGGATGTTGATCCCGAACTCGAGCCCGCCGAGACCCCAGCGCGCGACCTGTGCCGCGGCGGACGGAAGCCGCGCCCCCCCGCCACAGATCACCCGCGTGCCGTCGCGCTCGACCTTCGTGAGCTCTCCGTCGAGCTTCAGGACGAGCCCCCGGACGCCGGCGTCCGAGACCAGAAGGTTCGACCCGGACCCGACGACCTCGACCGAGTGACCTTCGGTTGCCGCCCAAGCCAGCACCTCCAACAGCTCGCCCTCGGTCGCCGGGCGGGCGAACAGCTCCGCCGCCCCGCCGGCGCGCACGG
>Ga0081538_10000102_pt1 | contig 83853 bp, 85 predicted proteins | sample TabmetS5T2R1_FD_71022 | JGI IMG/M metagenome (GOLD analysis project Ga0081538, IMG submission 71022) | Tabebuia heterophylla rhizosphere microbial communities from the University of Puerto Rico - S5T2R1 | ecosystem: Host-associated > Plants > Roots > Rhizosphere ... | reverse complement strand
CCGGGCTCCCAGCCGAGGATGAGGACTTCGCCGTCCCAGCTGAAGGCGGCCGAGTGCCAGTTGCCGATCACTCCGTCGACGCCGGGCTCCTCGACGGTGTACAGGAAGAGCGGGTCGTCCAGTGTGCCGCCTCGCGGAGGCCCGATGCTGAAGACGTTCGACATGTGACCCGAGGCTGTCCCGAGCAGGTTCACGCCGCCGAGGATCACGCCGTTGTCGTGCGCGGCGTGTCCGCCGGCGAGCGGCTCGCGGCGCAGGAAGCTTGCGGCGCCGGGGTTGGCGAGCGGCACCTCGACGATGTCGATCCAGTCACATGCCTGGAGGGCCGGGGGCAGCAGCGTATTCCCGCCGGACGTTGCGTTGTAGATCACCGCACGGTCCCCGTCGGCAACCAGCGTGAGTGTGTGCGTGCCGCAGCCGGGCGAGTCGGCCTGCGGCCTCGCGCTCAGCTCCACCTCGCCGACCAGCTGCGGGTTAGCCAGGTTGCTGATGTCGAAGACATGCATGCCCTCGAAGCCCGCCGGAACGGTGGTGCCGTCGCAGTCGCGCGGCACGGCCTTCGGCGCGTTCCAGGCCCTGACGAGGATGTCTCCCCAGACGACGATGTCGCCTTGATCCCCGTTGCAGCGCGTCCGTGAGACGAGCTGGGGATTGTCCGGGTCCGAGATGTCGACGATCCGGAACCCGTCGTAGTCGCCGTGGAAGGCCAGCTTGCCCCAGAACGCGAGATCCGAGTTGGCATCCCGCTGCCCGTCCGGCAGCAGGAAGCTCCCGAAGTCGGGGCTATGGCCCTTGGCATGGATGTTCGGCGTGTGCGGACGCGTCCCGTGGTCCGCTCCCGCGGCAAGCGGAAACGCCAAGAGGCCGACCACCGCCGCCGTGAGAGCAAGTACGTGCAGAAGCTTTCGCATGTGCACCTCCCTAGCTCCGCGGGGAGCGCGCGTGATGCCGCCGGCCCAGAGTGTCGACGTCAGGCGCCGACGGGATGCTCAGCACGACTCCCCTTTCCCTGCCTTGCGCGAGCAGTCTCCCTCCGCAGGGAGTATCCGTCAAGAAGATCGCCGGAGCTCAAACCCGAGGGCGACCGCCTTGCGGCGGCCGCCCTCCGTGGTTCGGGTGCGGGCGGGGACTAGCCCTTCAGCTCGAAGGACGTCTCCGAGGTCTGCGGGTTCAGGTGGTCGAACTTCCTGGCCCCTGCCGTGACCTTGTCGCTCAACTTCCAGATGATGAGTCCGCGAGTGATGTCGGACTCGTAGATGCGGCCGTTGTACCAGTACGTCGACCAGTCGCCGCCGAGCTGTGTCGGCACGAGCGGCGCCGGATCGGCGTACGCGACCTCCCTCGCGTTGGCGGGATCGGTGAAGTCGACGACGCTGATGCCGGCCTGATAGTTCCCGCCGACGAGTACGTAGCGCTTGTCGGTCGGGACGACGTTGTAGTTGTGGATCGTGCAGTTCTCCGTGGCGGTCTGCGGCCGCGGCAGAACGAACTGCCCCAGCTTCGAGCCGTCGCTCGAGTCGTAGAAGAACCAGCTCTTCTTCACGTCTGGGTCGCTCGCCTCGCACTCCGGCGCGGCGCCGCCGCCGGGCTCCCATCCGAGGATGATGACCTCGCCGTCGAACGTGAACGCGGCGGAGTGCCAGTTGCCGTTGCAGAGCGGATTGCCAGGCTCGTTGCAGACGCCCGGCTCCGAGATCGTGTAGAGGAACTCGGGGTCCTCGAGCGAGCCGCCGTCGGGCCCGCCGACGCTGTAGACGTTGGCGTGGTCGTGGCTCGCGCAGGCGAGCTTCATGACGTCTCCGAGGATGACCGCGGAGTCGTGGCAAGCGTCGGCCTCTTCGAGCGGTTCCTGGCGGAGGATGCTGGGGCTGCCCGGATCGTCGAGCGGTACCTCGAAGATCGTGATGAATGGGCAGGGCCCACCGGACGTCTGGTTGTAGACAACCAGGCGGTTGTTCTCCAGGTCCGGCGCCGCCGTCGCCGTGTGGGAGCCGCACGGAAGTGCCAGCTCGCCGACCCGTTCGGGGTTCGTCTTGTCAGAGATGTCGAAGATGTGAACCCCTTCGAACCCCAACGGCACCGGCTCGCCGTCGCAGGAGAGCTGCGAGGAGCCGGTTCCGGTCGCCGGCGAGTTCCACGAGCGGACGAGGATGTCGCCCCAGACGACGACGTCGCCCTGGTTCCCGAAGCACTCGGTGAACGAGATCTGCCTCGGCTTCGCGGGCGCCGAGATGTCCAGGATCCGGAACCCTGTGTAGTGGCCCTGGAAGGCTAGGTCGCCCCAGAACGCGAGGTCGGAGTTCGCGGTGAACGTAAGCCCCGGGAGATTCGGCGTGTTCCCGAAGGCGGAGTAGCCCTGCGGGTGCATGTTCTTCGTGTACTCAAACGAGCTCGTTGCCTGCTTCACTTCGGGCGGTATCGCCGACGCGCCCGACGCGAGCAGCACGATTCCGCTGAGCACCATGGCGAGCACCAGCGGAAGACGTAGCTTGCGCACGCTGAAGCACCTCCTGCCAGTTGTGGAAGCAGGCGAGCCGCGGACCGACTAACCGGGATCCCCTTGCTCCCGATTTCCCGTTTGCGCCCTGCAGTCTTCCCGGACCGGCAGCATCCGTCAACCCGCGAGCGGGTGCCGAAAGGGAGCGGCCGCCTCGCGGCGGCCGCTGCTTCGACGTTTCCTCCGAGGTTGTTAGTCGATCGTAAACTCCTGCGTCTGCGGGTTGGAGTACGGCGTTCTGAAGTAGCTGGTGACAGCCGGGTCGTTCAGGCGCCACGTCAGGAGACCCCAGACGAGGTCCGACTCGTAGATGTGGCCGCTGTACCAGTAGGTCGACCAGTCGCCGCCCTCGAAGCCGTCGGGGAACGCCGGCGGATCCGCGTAGGCGATCTCCTCCGCGTTGGCGGGATCGGTGAAGTCGACGACGCTGATGCCGGACATGTAGTTCCCGGAGACGAGGACGTAGCGCTGCTCCCCGCCCCGCTTCCTGAGCGGGATGACGTTGTAGTTGTGGATCGTGCACGCCTCATCGGCCCCCTGGTCGCGCGGCAGCACGAACTTCCCGAGCAGCTCGCCGGTCTCGACGGAAAAGAAGAAGTAGGACTTCATGTCGTCCGTCTGGACTGTCTGGCCGGCGATCGGCGGATCGAGCGGCGTACCCGTCGCTTGACAGGCTGGGCGGACGCCGCCGCCCGGCTCCCACCCGAAGATGGCGACCTTGCCGTCGTACGTGAACGAGACCGAGTGACCGGAGGAGGGAATGCCCGGGAGGATGTGGTGCATCATCTCTGGGTCCTCGAGGGAGCCACCGTCGGGCCCGCCGAGGCTGTAGATGCCGAGGCTGTCGAAGCCGGCGCAACCCAGCTTCATCGCGCTTCCGAGGATGACGCCGATGTCGTGGCACGGGTGTCCCTCGGTCGGCTCCGAGCGCAGGAGATGAGCGCCGGCGGGGTTCCCCAGTGGGATCTCGACGATGTCGAAGTTCTGACAGGCGGTGCTGGAGCTTCCCACGTAGACGATCAGCCGGTCGTTCGCCAGGTCTGGAACCATCGTCTGCGTGTGCGAGCCGCAGGCGAGGTCGACCGAGGCGATCAGGTCCGGATCCTGCTTGTTCGTGATGTCGAAGATGTGCAGCCCCTCGAAGCCCGGCGGGACGAACTCGCCGTCACAGGAGGCGCCGGCCGGCCCCGTATTCGAGTTCCAGGAGCGGCTGAGGACGTTCCCGTAGATGGCGATGTCGCCCTGGTTACCGGGCACCGCGCCGGTGGGATTCTTAGGAGCGCACTCCTCGTAGTCGATGATCTCTATCGGCTTCTTCGGTTGCGATACGTCGACGAGCCGGAAGCCGTTGTAGTGGCCCTGGACGACCATGTCACCCCAGAACGCCAGATCGGAGTTGATGAAGTTCGATTCGGGCCCGCTCGTGGGCACGCTGCGCTCGGAGAACGAGAGCGCCGTCAGATTCGGCGTGATCTCCCAGTCCTGGACGAGCGGGATTCTCGGCGGCGCCGCGCTCAAGGGCGCGGCGACGAGCCCGATGGCCAGTGCGGAAAGCACCAGCGCCAGTCGGAGCTTCACGAGCTACCACCTCCGTTTGTCTAACGGGAAGCCCGCGAGAGGCCGGCTCCCCTCGGCCTGCCTGACGGCAGCAGTCTTGTCGGCCTTTAGTGCGACTGTCAAGAAGGAGGGTGGCCGCCTCCCGGCGGCCACCCTCGAATCGAGCAGTCGTCTGAGATCGATGTCTCAGTCGATGCTGAACTCCTGCGTCTGCGGGTTCAGGTGGTCGAGCTTCCTGGCGCCGGCGACCGCCCTATCGCTGAGGTTCCAGATGATGAGGCCGCGCGTGATGTCGGACTCGTAGATGCGGCCGTGTACCAGTAGGTGGACCAGTCGCCGCCCAGCTCGATGCCGACGGGCGGATTCGGGTCGACGAGCGGTGCCGGGTCCGCGTAGGCGATTTCCCGCGCGTTGGCCGGGTTGGTGAGGTCGATCACCGAGATCCCCGACTGGTAGTTGCCGCTGACCATCACGTACGGTCGCGAAGCGGCACGAGGTTGTAGTTGTGGGTCGTGCAGTTCTCGACGTTCGTCTGCGGCCGCGGGATCGTGAACTGGCCGATCGACGCACCCGTCGGCGCGTCGAGGAAGAAGAACGTCGGCTCGAGCGGGTCGTCGGTCGCCTCGTACCGGGCGCCGCCGCCGCCGCCCGGCTCGTGCCCGACGATCAGGACTTCGCCGTCCCACGTGAACGACGCCGAGTGGCCGAGCGCGATGCCGCCCGTCTCTTTGAAGTAGAGCCACTTCGGGTCCACGAGGGAGCCGCCCTGCGCCGGATCGGTCGTGAACACGTTGACGCCGGCCGGGTCGGAGCCGGCGCAGGCCACGAGGTTCACGTCTCCCGTGAAGGCGGCAGTGTCATGGCACGAGTGGTGCTCTTCGGGAGGATGTGCCGGGTCTCCCGACGGCTCGAAGCGCAGGTACGAGGCGCCGGCCGGATTCGAGAGCGGGACCTCGACGATGTCGATGCCCGCGCACGACGTGATCGTCGGATCGTTCGGATCGCCGCCGAAGACCGTGCCCGCCGACGAGTTCGAGTAGACGAGCAGTCGGTTGTTGGCGAGATCCGGCACCAGCGTCTCGGTGTGCGATCCGCACGGCGTGTCGACGAACGCCACTACGTCAGGGTCGGTCGGGTTGCTGATGTCGATGATGTGCACGCCCTCCTGGCCGCGCTCGGGCAGCGGCTCGGCGGCCGGCTCGCGGAACATCGGCCAGTCGCCGCAGAAGGCGCCTGGGGTCGTGTAGCGGGCGGGGTTGTCGACCGGGAACGGATCCCCCGTCGCCGGGTCGATCGGCGCCGGCGTCGCCGAGTTCCAGGAGCGGATGATCAAGTCGCCCCAGATGATGACGTCGCCCTGGTTGCCCACGGTGTTCGTCGGGCTGGCGCACTCCGTCCAGTTGATGATCTCCACCGCGTTGTCCGGCTCCTCGACATTGATCAGACGGAAGCCCGCGTACGTTCCTTGGACGGCCGTGTCACCCCAGAAGGCGAGGTCTATCGTCGAGGCCGGCTACGACAGGAGTCGCACGAAGGCCGTGGCCGCGGCCGCGGAGACGACCACGACGAGGAGCGGCGCCCGCAGGATGAGGGCGACGACCGCGGCGCCCAGTCCCACGAGGCGCGCGTCGACCACGATCTCCTCGTCGCCGCCGACCGCCTGCGTGACGACGAGCGCCGCCAGGAGCGCCGGGGCCAGGAGCGCCACCACGCCGGTCAAGTGGCCGGGAAGCGGCTTGCCGCCCAGCAAGACGGGGCCGACGGACTTGAGCGCGATCGTGGCCGCGCCGACGGCGACGATGACGACCCAGACCTCGCTCACGGCCGCCTCCAGCCGATGAGACAGGCCGCGGCCGCCGTGACGATCGGCACGCCCGCTGGGGTAAAGGGGAGGAGAGTGAGGGCGATCGTCCCGCCGAGGACGGCGGCGGCGAGAGCCCGCCGCGAGCGCACCTGGGTGACCAGGATGGCGAGGAAGAGCGCGGGGAAGGCGGCGTCCAGGCCGAGGCTGGCCGGATCGCCGAGGGCGTCTCCCGCGATCGCGCCCACGGCGGTGCCGCCGACCCAGCAGACGTACAGGACAAGGCCTGCACCGATCAAGAGACGGCGGTCGTTGCGGCCGTCCGGACGCCTCGACAGCGCCCAGGACTCGTCCACGATCAGCTGCGACTCGAACAACCTCCGCACCCGGCTGCCGACGAAGATCGGCGCAATAGACATGCTGATCGGCGCGTACCGGCCGTTGAGGAGCGTCGCGGCCACGATCGCAGACGCGATGCCGCCGCCGACGCCCAGGATCGAGGCGACGGCGAACTGCGCCGACCCGGCAAAGGTGGTCGCGGACATGACGATCGCCTCCACCGAGGCGATGCCCGATGAGCGCGCGAGCACGCCGAAGGAGACCGCGAAGGCAAGGGCGGCGACGGCGATCGGCGCGATCTTCCTCGCCCCGTCGCGGTAGCGGGCGGCACTCACGTCTCCGGGACCCAGTCGCGTGTCAGGACGAGCCAGAAGGCCAAGCCCGCGTAGGGGCCGTACCGGCGGAAGCGCCGTTCGATGGTGGTGTCCTTCACCGCCCGGCCGCCGTTCAGCCCCGCGTACTTCGGACGCGTCCAGGAGTCGAGCACGAGACGGGAGTAGCGGCCGAGCAGCAGCATGATGTGCGCCGCCGCGTAAGGGCCGACGCCCGGAAGCGCGAGCAGCTGTGCAGCGAGTTCGTCGTCGCTCAGCTCGTCTCGGCTTGCCTGGCCGAGGGCCTCGAGGTCGAGTGTTCCCGCGGCGACATCGGCGGCGAGCGTGCGGAGGTAGGCGCCGCGGTAGCCGGCGCGCGCCACGTCCCGGTAGAAGGCCTCGTCGGCCTCGGCCATCGCCTCGGGCGTCGGGAACGCGCGGCCGTACGGCCCGTCGGGAGCGCCGACGGCCGGGTCGCCGAGGTGCTCGACGAGCGCGCCGACCATCCGCTCGGTCGCCGACCACGCGCAGTTGGTCGTGCAGATGGTCTTGACGATCTCCTCGAAGACCGTGGGGCTACGCACGAGCCGACCCGCCCCCCGGGTTGCCCAGGCGAGCTGGGGATCGGCGGCGGCCGCAGCGTAGAAGGGCGAGAGATTCTCGTCGAGCCGCAGGACATGCGAGACGGCGGCGAGCAAGTCGTCCGCCGCGCGCGAGCCGGGCGCACGGCCGAGGACGGTCACGCGTGCGTAGCCTTCGTTCCCCTCGGAGATCCGAGCGGTCCGCGGCCGCGTTCCGGGCAGTGGCACCGTTATCTCCAGGGCCCTGGCCCCGTCGTCGATCCGCATGGGAGGGAGGTCGACGAGGCCGTGCGACTGGATCGTGCGCCAGAGGTCGACCGGCTCGCCGCCGGCGCCGGCGAGCCGCAGCTCGGCGCTCCAGGCGGGGCTACTCACCGTCCAGGTACTTTCGCTCCCAGGGCGAGACCTCGAAGGCCTTGCCCGGCTCGCCGCCGACCGCCAGCAGCGTCGTGTCCGGCTCGAGGGCGGTCGCGCCGCGGGCGACGGCCGGATCGGGGACGTAGACGAATGTCCCCGCGGGCGCCTCCACCGCCTCGTCACCGATCGTGAACGACGCGCGCCCGCTCGCGACGAAGAAGAGCTCCTCGTGTCGTGTGCCGCTGTCGTCGACCTCGGTGTGCTCGTCGCTGAGCGTCTCTCCCGCCCCCTCGGCGACGTACGCGCCGACTCCAAACGACCGGATTCCGAAGTGGATCCGAACCGGGTGCCAGTTGCCCAGCGCCCGCTCGGCCTCGTCGGGAGCGACGATCTCGGACACATGGGCTACGCGGTAGGGCGCGTCGGCCATCTCTCGCCTCCTGGTGTTGAAGTAACCGGTGATCTATTATAGATGGTTATGAGCGATCAGGCTCCCGGAGAGCTCGAGCTCGTGCGTCGCTTCGTGAACACGCTCGAGCTCGACAGCGGCGACGACGAGCTGTCGAGCCCTGCAGCTTTGCAGGACTGGCTCAAAGCGAACCTGCGGATCCGGGGTGGAGCGGCAACCTCGTCGGATCTCCATTCGGCGCGGCAGCTGCGCGAGGCGATCCGCGAGCTCTTGCTCGAGAACAACGGGATGAACACCCGAAAGGAAGCCGCCCTGACGCTCAGCCGCGCGGCGAGCCGAGCCCGCCTCGCGCTCCGCTTCGACCCGACCGGGCGTGCGCGCTTGGAGCCCACCGCCGGTGGAGTCGCGGGGGCTTTGGGACGGCTGGTGGCCGTGGTTGCGGCTGCGATGGCGGACGGGAGCTGGAGCCGCCTGAAGGCCTGCCGCGCCGACGAATGCGGCTGGGCTTTCTACGACAGCGCGCGCAACCGTTCGCGGCACTGGTGCTCGATGGCGGTCTGCGGCAACCGTACGAAGGCGCGAGCCTACCGTCGGCGACACGCGGCGTAGTGCTAGGGAGGATTTACCTGAAGCGGCACAACCTGGTAGACGTGCGCCGTGGCGATCCTCGGGATCGACGTCGGAGGCACGTTCACGGACGCCGTGCTCCTCGTCGACGGCGAGCTCCGCACGGCCAAGGTTCCCACCGTTCGCGCCCAGGAGGGCTCGGTGGTCGAGGCGGCCACGGCGGTCGGAGCGGCAGACCCCGGGGTGGAGCGGTTCACGCACGGCACGACGATCGCCACGAACGCGCTGCTCGAGCGCAAGGGCGCGCGGACGGCCTTTGTCGGCACCGCCGGCTTCGAGCATCTCCTGCACCTGCGCCGACAGACGCGCGCGCACCTATACCGCCTCTGCGAGTCGCATCCCGAGCCGCTCGTTCCGCTGGAGCGCTGCTTCGGCGTGCGGGAGCGCGTCGGCCCAGCCGGCGTGCTCGAGCGGCTCGACCTCGACTCACTCCCCCAGATCGACGCCGAGGCGGTTGCGATCTGCCTGCTCTTCTCCTTCCGGGAGCCGACCCATGAACGGCTCGTCTCCGAGGAGCTTCGGCGCCGGCTCCCGGAAGCGCACGTGGTCGCCTCCCACGAGGTCGCGCCCGAGTTCAGGGAGTACGAGCGCGCCTCGACGACCACGGTCGACGCGTACCTCGGGCCGGCCCTCTCCGGCTACCTGTCCTCGCTCGCCGACCGCTGCCGGGAAGCCGGGCTCGCCGAGCCGCTCGTCATGCGCTCCTCCGGCGGCGTCTGCACGCTGGCCGAGGCAGCGCGGCACCCGTCGCTGGCGCTCGTCTCGGGGCCGGCCGCAGGCGTGGTCGGAGCCGCGCGGATCGCCGCGCTCGCCGGCGAGGAGAACGCGATCTCGTTCGACATGGGCGGGACGTCGACGGACGTCTGCCTGATCGCCGGCGGGGGAGTCGAGCGGACCGGCGAGCGAGAGGTCGGCGGCTTCCCGATCCGCCTGCCGACCGTCGACCTGCAGACGGTCGGCGCGGGCGGCGGCTCGGTCGTCTGGCAGGACAGCGGCGGCGCCGTGCGGGTCGGTCCGCACAGCGCCGGAGCCGATCCGGGGCCGGCGTGCTACGGGCGCGGCGGCCTCGAGCCCACCGTCACGGACGCCAACCTCCTCCTCGGCCGCCTCCCCGACACGCTCGCCGGCGGCCTCGAGCTCGACCGCGCCGCCGCGGAGCGCGCGCTCGGGGCTCTCGATGCCGAGGCAGTCGTCGCCGCGGTCAACGCCGAGATGCTGCGCGCGCTCCGGATCGTGTCCGTGGAGCGCGGTCACGACCCGCGCGACTTCGCGCTCGTCGCCTTCGGCGGCGCCGGCCCGCTCCATGCGTGCGAGCTCGCGGACGAACTCGGCATCCGCAAAGTGCTCGTCCCCGCCGCGGCGGGCGTACTCTCGGCGCTTGGCCTGGTCGCCAGCGAGGAGCGACGCGACAGGGTCCGCTCGTATGTGATCCCTTTCGCGGAGGCCGACTCGCTCCCGTCCGAAGGCGACGTCGACCTCCGCTACCAGGGGCAGTCGTTCGAGCTGACCGTGCCGCTCGAGGGTGACCCCGTCGAATCCTTTCACCGAGCGCACGAGGAGCGATACGGGTATGCGGACCGGGACCGCCAAGTCGAGCTGGTCGCCGTCCGCACCGCGGAAGTCGTCCCCGGCCCCGAGCTCGACCTGCGCGGCGGCGAGCCGCTGGCCGTGCGCGGCCCCGCGCTGATCGAGCTCGAGGGCGCCACCTGCTGGGCGCCCCCCGGGTGGGTGGGGGCTAGGGATGGGAATAGCACGCTGATCCTCACGAAAGTGTGACCGGCGCGTGAATATCGAGCTCCAAGTTCTCGGCAGCGCGCTGCGGGCGGTCGCGGAGGAGATGGGGGCGGTGCTCGTGCGCTCCGCGTTCTCCGCCAACATCAAGGAGCGGCGGGACTGCTCGACGGCGCTCTTCGCCGCGGACGGTCGGATGATCGCGCAGGCCGAGCACATACCGGTCCACCTGGGAGCGATGCCGGAAGCCGTTGCGGCCGTTCGCGAGCGCGGGCCAGAGCTCGGCGACGTCTTCGTGGTCAACGACCCCTTCACCGGAGGCACGCATCTGCCGGACCTGACGCTCGTCTCGCGAACCGAGCTCGGGTTCGCCGTCTCCCGCGCGCACTATGCGGACGTGGGCGGAGCCGAGCCCGGCAGCCTGCCGGCGGGCTCCTCGGACCTTTACCAGGAGGGGCTCGTCGTCCCACCCGTCCGGCTGACGGACGAGGTCGTCACCGTCCTGCTCGCGAACATGCGGAACCCGGAGGAGCGGCGGGGCGACCTGCGGGCGCAACTCGCCGCCCACCGGCTCGCCGACAGGCGCCTGGCCGAGCTGTGCGAGCGGAAGGGCCGCGACTCAGTGGTCGCGGCGATGGACGAGCTCTACGCCTACTCGGAGCGACGAGTCCGGGCCGCGATCGCCGCCCTCCCGGACGGCCGCTACGAAGCGTCCGACGTGCTCGAGGCACCGGAAGGCGAGCTCGTCATCCGGGCCAGCGTCGCGATCGCAGGAGAGACGGTGGTGATCGACTTCGCCGGCACGGATCCGCAGCATGCGGGAAACCTCAACTGCCCGATCGCAGTCACCCGCTCGGCCGCGTACTTCGTCGTCCGGTGCGTCACAGACCCCGACGTGCCCGCCTCGGGAGGGGCGTTCGCCCCGATGTGGGTGACGGCGCCGGAAGGGTCGCTCGTGAACGCGCGCCCCCCGGCCGCCGTCGTGGCCGGCAACGTCGAGACGTCGAGCCGGATCGCGGACGTGCTCTTCAAGGCCTTCGGCCGGGCCGTTCCCGTGCCCGCCCAAGGCCAGGGCACGATGAACAACCTCACCTTCGGGAACGCGCGCTTCACCTACTACGAGACCATCGGGGGCGGCCAGGGCGCCTGTCCGACAGGAGCCGGCGCCTCCGCGGTACACGTCGCCATGTCGAACACGCTGAACACGCCGGTGGAGGCCTTGGAGCTCGGCTACCCGCTCCGGATCGAGCGCTACGCGCTCCGGCTCGGTTCCGGCGGGAAGGGACGCTTCCGGGGCGGAGGCGGCGTCATCCGGGAGATCACGGCGCTCGAGCCTTGTCGGGTGTCGATCGTGAGCGAGCGCCGGGCGCATGGGCCCGAAGGGGCCGGCGGAGGGGAGCCCGGCTTGCCCGGGCGGAATCTCGTCGACGGCGACGAGGTCCCGGGGAAGTTCACCGGCGCGCTTCGGGCGGGTCAGTCAGTGACGATCGAGACACCGGGGGGCGGAGGCTACGGCGCGGCCGGAGAGGAGGACCGCCCGGAGGGATCGGCGCCAGGCAGTTCCGACCGCCGGCCGCGGTAGGCTCGGCGCGTGGGGATCCTTCGCCGGCGGCGCCCGACGCTCCGGCCGCTCGACGAGCGGGAGTGCTACCTCCGCCTCCACGGCGTCCGCTCCGGCGACGTCGCCGTCGTGCACGTCGCAAAGCTGGCGGCAGGCCCCGCTTCCCCGGTCGGGCCGGACGGTCCGACGGACGAGTCCCCGGCTCTCCACCTGGTCATTGCTTACCCGCGGAACGCGGGGCGCCTCACCGGCGAGCAGGTCAGGCGGGAGCTCCTCCGCCGGATGGCGGCACGAACCGGCGAGGCTGCCTAACCAAGAGTTAACCCGGCAGCAGCGCGCCTTCGAGGCCGAGCAGCGCCTGCTTGCGCTCGAGGCCGCCGGCGTAGCCGACGAGGCTCCCGCTTGCGCCCACGATCCGGTGGCACGGGACGACGATCGGGATTGGGTTCCGGTTGAGGGCGCCGCCGATGGCGCGCGCCGCGCGCGGCTTCCCGATCCTCGAGGCCAGGCTTCCGTACGTGTCGATGTGTCCGTACGGGACGCGGCGGAGCTCCTGGAGCACCTCGCGCTGAAAGTCGGGCAAGGTCGTCAGGTCGACCGGCAGGTCGAACTCCGTGCGCTCGCCCTCGAAGTACTCGTCGAGCTCGTGCCGAACGGGATCGACGGGGCCGGGAGAGCGCAGGACGCGGACGCCGAAGGCCGAAGCCAGCCGATCGAGCTCGCGCTCGGGCTCCGGGTCGAACGAGATCCGGCAAAGCCCCCGCGCGCTCGCGGCGACGAGAAGGGTTCCCACTGGGGAGTCGGCGAAGTCGTAGGCAACGTCGAGCAGGCCGGCGGAGGCGGCGGCGTCCCGGAACTGCCGGTCGAGCGGGTCAGGAACCGTGGTCATGATGCTTCCTTTCTGCGCAGCCGGCGAACGCCGGACGAGGCCGCCGCCCGGGCCGCCTCGGCGTTCGAGCCGAGCGCTGCGCCGATGTCGTCGTAGGAGAGGTCGTAGCCGTAGCGCAGGACGACCGCCGCCCGCTCGGTCGGAGGGAGCTGTCCGGCGAGGTGCTCCAGCTCGGCGTAGGCAGGGCGTTCGTCGTGAACGGGAGTCTCGGGCGGCTCGACCACGGGAGTCGCGTTCCGCCGCACGTCGATCGCCACGCGCGTTGCGATCGTGAACGCCCACGCGCGCAGGTGCCGTCCGTGCTCGAGCCTCCCGTATCCTCGCAGCGCCCGCAGAAAGGTCTCCTGGAAGGCGTCCTCGGCGGCGTCTCGTCCGAGGAGGCGCGCGAGATAGCCGAAGATCTCGTCCTTGCGCTCCTCGTAGAAGCGCTCGAACGGCGGTATCCGGGTTCGGAGGGCCACGGCTTCCATCATCCTTGAAACGCGCGGCGACGCCGAGCTGTGAGACTCCCGCCATGCGCACCGCGGTCGTCGGCCACGTCGAATGGGTCGAGTTCGCGCGCGTCGAGCGCGTGCCCACGGCCGGCGAGATCGTCCAGGCAAGCGACTGGTGGGCCGAGGCCGCCGGGGGAGGAGGGGTCGCCTCGGTCCAGCTCACCGGGCTGGCTGGGAGCTGCACGCTCTTCACAGCCCTCGGCAACGACGATCTCGGCGAGGCAGCGCTCGCGCAGCTCACAGGTCTGGGCGTCCGCGTGGAGGCGGCCCGGCACGCCGAGCCGCAACGACGGGGCTTCACCTTCGTGGACGCGCGGGGCGAGCGAACGATCACCATCATCGGCGAGAAGCACGTCCCTCGCGGGAGCGATTCGCTGCCGTGGCCCGAGCTCGCCGGCACCGATGCCGTGTACTTCGTGAGCGGCGACGCCGACGCGGCGAGGGCGGCTCGACGGGCGCGGGTCCTCGTCGCGACCGCCCGCTCCCTCGCCGTTCTCGAGAAGGCGGGCGTCGAGCTCGACGCGCTCGTCCGCAGCGCCCGCGACCCGAGCGAGCGCTACGAGGACGGCGACCTCGAGCCCGCGCCGAGGCTCGTCGTCGCGACTGCCGGCGCGGACGGCGGAGTCTGGAACACGTCGGACGGTCGTGCGGGATCGTTCGCGCCCAGGCCGCTTACCAACCCGATCGTGGATGCCTACGGCGCCGGCGACAGCTTCGCGGCCGGGCTCACATACGCGCTCGCCCGGGGAGACGACGTCGTACCGGCCGTCGGCTTCGCGGCGGAGCGCGCATCAGCCGCGCTCACGCGCCGCGGCGCGCACGGGCTCGAATGATCTAGGCGGACGCGCCTTCGAGCCGGCGCAGGATGTAGTCGGCGTACCAGCCGGGCCAGTCTTCGTCCCGCTTCCCGAGCTCCCGCTCGTAGGCAGCGTGCGCCTGTTCGGCCTCGCGGAGGAGCCGCGCGAGCTCCTCCCTGGTCAACTGCGCTTGCACCGAGCCATTATCTCTCTCGCCGGCAGTGGGCCGGAGGGGTTGCGTAGTGGTTGATTGTGGTCTAAAGTGGGGCAAGGTGGAGGCAAGAGAGGGCCCCAGGCGATGCTCCTCGGCGAGTACGAGCACACGATCGACGACAAGAACCGGCTTACGCTTCCGGCTCGGTTTCGCCAGTCCTTTGCGGACGGCGTCGTCATCACGCGCGGCATCGAGCCCTGCCTCGCCGTGTACACGCAAGAGGGCTGGGAGGACTTCGTGAACTCCCGCCTCGCCGGTCTCGATCGCTTCAGCCGCGAAGCGCGGGACATGCGCCGCTACCTGTTCGCCGCAACCGTGGAGGCCGAGCTGGACAAGCAGGGACGTGTCACGCTTCCGGCCGGCCTGCTGGCGAAGGTCGAGCTCGGCCGCGAGGTGATCGTGGCCGGCGTGGGCGACTACCTGGAGGTGTGGGACCGCGAGGCCTGGCGAGCCCAGCTCGACGACGTGGAGAGGAGGGCGGAGGTTGTTGCGGAACGCCTTGCAGCACGAGACCGCTGACCACGTCCCCGTCCTCGCCGACGAGGTGCGCGAGCTTATTGCTGTCGAGCCCGGTCAGACGGTCGTCGACGGCACGTTCGGCGCCGGCGGCCATGCTGCGCTCCTGGCAGCCGACCTGGCCGGCGAGGGGCGCTTCATCGCCGTCGACCGCGACGCGAGCGTTCGCCCCTACTTCGAGCGGTTCCGGCGGCGCGCGCACGTCCAGGCGCGCTTTCTCAGGGGCGACTTCGCGGTCGTCCTCGGCCAGCTCGCCGACAACGACGTCAGGGCCGACGCGATCCTCCTCGACCTCGGCGTGTCCAGCATGCAGATCGACCGTCCGGAGCGCGGCTTCTCCTATGCCGCCGACGCGCCCCTCGACATGCGCATGGACGTCTCGGCCGCCCGGTCGGCACGGGACGTCGTCAACGAGTCGAGCGAGCGCGAGCTCGCCGACATCTTCCGTCGCTACGGCGAGGAGCGGTTCTCGCGCCAGATCGCACGCGCGATCGTGCGTCGCCGCGCGGAGCGCCCCTTCGAGCGGACGACGGATCTCGTCGAGGTCGTGCGCGCCGCGATCCCGGCGCCGCGTCGCTTCGGCGACGGGCATCCGGCCAAGCGGGTCTTCCAGGCGCTCCGGATCGTCGTCAACGAGGAGCTCGAGTCGCTCGAGCAGGCGCTGCCCGCGGCGCTCAGGCTGCTGAGGCCGGGCGGCCGCGTGGCCGTGATCAGCTTCCACTCGCTCGAGGACCGCATCGTCAAGCGCTTCTTCGCCGCCCAGGCGCGCGGGTGCACGTGCCCGCCCGACCTGCCGGTCTGCGTCTGCGGGAAGAAGCCGACGCTCCGACTCGTCACGCGCCGTGCCGTCAGGCCGTCGCCCACCGAGACCGCCGCGAACCCGCGCGCAGCCTCGGCTCGGCTCCGCGTCGCCTTGCGGACCGAGGAGGAGGAGGAGTAGTGGCCACCGCGACCGCACGGGCCGAGCCACGGCGTGCGCCCCAGACGAGGCCGCGTCCAGCCCCGCGGCGGCGGCCAAGGCGCCGCACGGCCGAACGGCCGCGGGTCGCCGGCAGCGTCATCTGGATCGTCGTCGTCGCGACGCTCCTCGCCGGGATCGTCGCTCTGAACGTCGCCGTTCTCCGGCTCAACGTGCAGGCCGAGGAGCTGGAGGCGCAGCGGACCGAGCTCGCGGCGACGCGCGACGCCCTCGAGGCGCAGCTCTCGCAGGGCGCGGCCGCCGGGCGCATCGAGGCGATCGCGGTTCAGCAGTATGGGCTTACCCAGCCCGTCGAGACCTCCTACGTCCGGCTCAAGCGCGTCAAGGAGTAACTGCGGTTGCGCCAGGCGAACAGGCGCCTCCGGCTGCTCGTCGCGATCTTCGCGGTGGTCTTCGCCGCCGCGTTCGCGCGCGTGGCCTGGCTTCAGGCGGTCAAGGCGCAGACCCTCGATCACCTGGCGACCGACCAGCACCGCGACGCGTTCGACGTGCCGGCCGCCCGCGGGACGATCTTCGACCGAAACGGCGTGCAGCTTGCCTTCGGCGAGCGCGCGACGACGGTCTACGCGAACCCGAGGCAGGTGGCCGACCCGCGCGAGGCGGCGATCGCCGTCGGGGAAGCCCTGGACCTCGACCCCGGCAAGCTGTATCCGCTCTTGACCGACCGCTCGCGTGGATTCGTGTATCTCGCCCGCAAGGCCGATCCCGAGAAGGCCGAGGCGCTCAAGGCGCAAAAGCTCCCGGGAATCGGGTTCCAGGAGGAAGAGCGCCGCGTCTACCCGCAGCGCGCGCTCGCCTCGGAGCTCGTGGGCTACGCAGGCACCGAGAACCGCGGGCTCTCCGGGCTGGAGCTCCAGCTCGACACGGAGCTCGCTGGCTCGGCGGGCTCGAAGACGATCGTCCGTGACCCGTTCGGGCGCACGATCGACGTCGTCGAGTCGGAGCAGGTGCAGGACGGGCGGGACATCTTCCTCACGATCGACAACACGCTCCAGAGCCACGTCGAGCGTGTCCTCCACCGGGCCCAGACCCGGTGGGCAGCACAATCGGCCACGGCCGTCGTTCTCGACCCGCAGACGGGCGGCATCCTGGCGCTCGCCGTCGAGCCCGGGTTCGACGCGAACGACTACCCGGAGGTCGCCCGCTGGGAGGAAGAGCGCCTGCGCAACCGCGCGGTCACGGATACGTATGAGCCCGGCTCGACGTTCAAGGTCGTGACAGTGGGCGGCGTCCTCGAGACGAACGTCGTCTCGCCGACGACGAAGTTCCGGCTTCCCTATGAGATACCGGTCGCCGACCGCATGATCCACGATGCGGAGCCGCGCAAGACGGAGACGATGACCGTCTCGGAGATCCTGACCCGCTCCTCCAATGTCGGCGTGGTCACCTTGGCGCAGCAGCTCCAGCGGGACGGGCTCGCCGAGTGGATTCGCCGCTTCGGGTTCGGCCGGAAGACGGGCATCGACTTCCCGGGCGAGTCCCGCGGCATCGTCCTGCCGCCCGACGAGTGGTCGGGCTCGACGATCGGCAACGTCCCGCTCGGGCAGGGCATCGCCGTGACGCCCATTCAGATGGCTGCCGCCTACGGCGCCATCGCCAACCAGGGGGTGTGGTTGCAGCCGCATCTCGTCGACCGGGTCGAGGGGAAGGGGCCCGTCGAGCCGGAGGAGCGCCGCGTGCTCTCCGAGGGGACGACGCGCGAGCTGCAGCGAATGCTGCGCGGGGTCGTCAAGGAGGGCACGGGGACGACCGCTCAGGTCTCCGGCTACCGCGTGGCCGGCAAGACGGGAACCGCAGCGAAGCCGGATCCCTCCGGCGGCTACTCAGACACACGGTACGTGGCCTCGTTCGTAGGCTTCGCACCCGCGAAGCGGCCCGAGCTCGTCGTGCTCGTCACCGTCGACGAGCCGAAGGGAGCGATCTACGGCGGCGTGGTGGCCGGGCCGCCGTTCGCGGAGATCATGGAGTTCGCGCTCCCGTATCTGGAAGTGCCGCCCGACGCCCGGGATCGCCACTAAGGGAAGCTCCCCCGCGCGTCGGCGGACCGCGCCAGAATGCAGGCAGGATCGAGGAAGAACCGCGCGCCGCGCGGCGAACCTCGCTTGACCGTGCCGGAACATCCCGCCATCCCGCTGGAAACCTTGGCCGACGCCGTGGGCGCGCGCGAGCGCCCGCGTACCTCGCCGGTCGTCGTCACCAACCTCGCCTACGACGCCCGTCTCGTCACGCCCGGCACGCTCTTCGCCTGCGTGCCGGGGCAGCGCGCCGACGGTCACGACTTCGCGGAGCAGGCGGTGGAGCGCGGGGCGATCGCCTTGCTCGTCGAGCGGGAGCTCGACCTCGAGGTTCCCCAGCTCGTCGTCCCGGACGCGCGCCTGGCAATGGCGCTGGCAGCGGATGTCTTCTTCGGCACGCCGACGCGCGAGCTCGAGGTCGCCGGTGTGACCGGCACGAATGGAAAGACGACGACGGCGTTTCTCCTCTACTCGATCCTCGCCGCGGCCGGCCGCCGGCCGGGCCTCCTCGGCACCGTCGAGATGCGTGTCGGCGGCGAGCGCCGTCCGGTCACGCGCACGACCCCCGAGGCCATCGACTTGCAACGGATCTTCCGCGAGCTGCTCGACGCCGGCGACCGGAGCTGCGCGATGGAGGCCTCTTCGCACGCGTCCGAGCTGAAGCGCCTCGTGGGGACGCGCTTCCGCGCCCTCGTGTTCACGAACCTCTCCCAGGACCATCTCGACTTCCACGGGACGTTCGCGGCCTACTACGAGGCGAAGCGGCGGCTCTTCACCAAGCCGGACGTGGACGGGAACCGTCCTCCGGCGGCCGTGAACGTCGGGGACCCGCACGGCCGGCGCCTCGCCGGCGAGCTGCGCGCGCTCGGCGGAAACGTTCTCACCTTCGGCCTCATCGACGAGGCGGACGTCCGCCCGGAGCAGCTCGAGCTCACGCCCTCCGCGACCGGCTTCCGGGCGGCCGGCCTCGGCGTGCGACCGCGTCTACGGGGCCGCTTCAACGTCGAGAACGTCCTGGGAGCGATCGCCGCGGCGAGGTTGCTCGAGATCGCCGACGACGCGATCGTGCGCGGGATCGAGCACGTCGGCGGCGTGCCGGGCCGCTTCGAGTCGGTGGACGAGGGCCAGCCGTTCGCGGTGCTCGTCGACTACGCGCACACGCCGGAGGCGCTCGAGAACGTTCTCGCCGAGGCGCGCCGCCTCGCGACCGGCCGCCTCGTCTGCGTCTTCGGCTGTGGCGGCGACCGCGACCGGGCCAAGCGCCCTCTCATGGGCGACGTGGTCACCCGCCTCGCCGATCGCGCGATCGTCACCTCCGACAACCCTCGCAGCGAGGAGCCGCTGGCGATCATCGAGGAGATCCGCGCCGGCATGACGGGCGAGGAGGAGGTCGAGCCGGACCGGGCTGCCGCCATCGCCCGGGCCGTGGAGGAGGCCGAGGAAGGTGACGTCGTCGTCATCGCCGGCAAGGGGCACGAGCAGGGCCAGGAGCTGCGGGACCGGACGATCCCGTTCGACGACCGCGAGGTCGCCCGAGACGCCCTCCGCCGACTCGGGGCGGCGGCATGATTCCGCTCGGGCTCGAGGAGGTCGCCGCGGTGGCCGTGGGCCGGCTGGCGACCGTGGAGGGCGCGGAGCAGGTCACCGGGGTGACGATCGACTCCCGCGTGACCCGGCCGGGCGACCTGTTCGTCGCTGTAGGCGGCGGGGTCGAGTTCGTCGAGGACGCGTTCGAGGCGGGAGCCGCGGCGGCGCTCGTTCCCGAGAACGCGTTCGCCGCCCTCGGCGCGCTCGGGAAGGCCGTGCGCGCGCGTTCGTCCGCCAGGGTGGTGGCCGTCACCGGCTCGACCGCGAAGACGTCGACGAAGGACATCCTCGGCGCTCTCTGCTCCCCGCACGCGCGGACGGTCGTCGCCGTCGGCAGCCAAAACAACGAGATCGGGCTCCCGCTCACGTTGTGCCGGCTCGAGGAGGACACCGAAATCGCGATCGTCGAGATGGGGATGCGCGGCCTCGGCCAGATCGCCGAGCTCTGCGAGAGCGCCAAGCCCGATGTCGGCATCGTGACGAGCGTCGGCCCGGTTCACCTCGAGCTCCTCGGGACGGTCGAGCGCGTCGCCCAGGCCAAGGCGGAGCTGATCGAGAGCCTCCCGCCGGGAGGGACCGCGGTCGTTCCGGCGGGCGAGGCCTACCTCGATCCCTATCTCGGTCGCGACGATCTCCGGATCTTCCGCTTCGGCGACGGAGGAGACGTGAGCCTCAGCGACTTCGCCGTGCACGACGGCGGCGCGCGCATTCGCGTCGAGGCCTTCGGCCGGCCGCTCACGCTCGAGTTCAGCTTCTCGTCGCGCTACAACGCGACGAACGCGCTGGCCGCGCTCGCCGCCTACCACGCGCTCGGCCTGCCGCTCGGCGAGGCGCAGGAGGGCGCCCGCCACGTGCGGCTCTCGCGCCTGCGGGGGGAAGAGCTGCCGCTGCCGGGCGGCGGCGTCCTCCTGAACGATTGCTACAACGCCAACCCGCTCTCGATGGCCGCCGCGCTCCAGCATCTCGACGACCGGGCAGCGGGGCAGAGGAAGGTCGCCGTGCTGGGCGACATGGCCGAGCTCGGGCCCGACGCTCCTTCCTACCACCGCGAGGTCGGCGCCGCCGCAGCCCGCGCCGGCGTCGAGGTGCTCGTCGCCGTCGGGCCGCTCGCGCGGAGCTACCTCGAGGGCGCGGCCCGCGTCCCCGTGACGCGCTGGGCGCCGACCGTCGAGCAGGGGCTCGCGGCGCTGCGCTCAGTCCTCCGACCCGGCGACTGCGTGCTCGTCAAGGGCTCGCGGGCGATGGGGCTCGAGGTGATCGCCGAGGCGGTCGCCGTCGTCCCGGCCCGGGCCTAGGCTTAGCCCAGCAATGGTCGAAGTGCTGCTCGCGGGCGTGCTGGCGATGGTGATCTCCATCCTCGCCGGCCCGAAGTTCATCGACTTCCTCCGCAAGAACGAGTTCGGCCAGCAGATCAGAGAAGAGGGGCCGAAGGGCCATGTCGTCAAACAGGGCACGCCGGCGATGGGCGGCCTCCTGATCATGATCTCGATGTCCGTCCCGTTCCTGATCTTCTCGGAGCGCACCGTGCCGGCCGTGACTGCCTTCTTCGTCGCCCTCGGCTGCGCCGCGATCGGGTTCGTGGACGACTGGACCAAGGTCTCGCGCCGCCGGTCGCTTGGGCTGTCCGGGCGCTGGAAGCTGCTCTGGCTCGGTGGGATCACGGTGATCGTCGGCTTCGTCGCCTCCCGCGGCCTCGACGATCCGCTCACGACCGACGTCTACCTCCCGCTGCTCGACGTCGACCTGCCGCTCGGATGGAGTTGGTACGTCCTCCTCTACTTCATCATCGCCGGCTTCGCGAACGGCGTGAACCTGACGGATGGGATCGACGGCCTCGCCGCCGGGACGACGACGATCTCCCTCCTCACCTACACGGCGATGAGCCTGGTCGCCGCGCTCGCGTCCATCCGCGCCATCGGCCGCGCCGACCAGGTCGATCTCGACCTCGCCATTCTCGGCGCCAGCTTGATCGGGGCCTCGATCGGCTTCCTCTGGTACAACGCGTTCCCGGCGCAGGTCTTCATGGGGGACACGGGAGCGATGGGGCTCGGGGGCGCGATCGCGGCCTTCGCGATCATGACGAAGACGGAGGCGCTGCTCGTCTTCATCGGCGGGATCTTCGTGATCGAGGCGCTCTCGGTGATCATCCAGGTGGTCAGCTTCAAGTGGTTCGGCCGGCGCGTCCTCCTGATGGCTCCGCTCCACCACCACTTCGAGATGAAGGCCTGGTCGGAGACGCGGATCATGGTCCGCTTCTGGATCGTCACGGCGATCCTCTGCGCGTGCGGGTTCGTCCTCTACTACCGCTACGCGTCCGAGTTTGCTTCCTGAGAAAGTCCTGGTCGTCGGGCTGGCCCGCTCGGGCGAGGCGGCGGCGCTCGCCCTCTCGCGCCGCGGGGTTCGGGTGCTCGGGGTCGACCGAAACGGCGAGCTGGACGTCGGCAGGCTTCGCGAGAGCGGCGTCGAAGTCGTCCTGGGCGCGGAAAACCCCGCGCTCGTCGACGACGTGGACCTGCTGGTCAAGAGCCCCGGCATCCCGAGCGAGGCGCCCCTCGTGGCCGCGGCACGCGCGCGTGGGGTGACGATCTGGAGCGAGGTGGAGCTCGGCTCGCGGATCCTGGCGAACCCGTTGCTCGGCGTCACGGGCACGAACGGGAAGACGACCACGAGCGAGCTGCTGGGGGAGATCTTTCGCGCCGCCGGGCGGCCGGTCGCGGTCGCGGGAAACGTCGGCCGGCCGCTAACCGGCCTCGACGGCGCCGTCGCCAGCGACGCGTGGATCGTCTGCGAGCTTTCGAGCTTCCAGCTCGAGGACATCGGCGAGCTCCGGCCGCGCGTCGCCGTCCTCCTCAACCTGACGCCGGACCACCTCGACCGCCACGCCGACTTCGACGCCTATCGGGCGGCGAAGCTCCGGATCTTCGAGAACCAGGCCGACGACGACGTCGCCGTCGTGCCGCGCGGCTTCGAGCCGGTACCCGGCCGCGGCCGCCGCGTCGAGTTCGCCGCCGACGACCCGCTTCCCGCGGAGCCACAGATCCCAGGGGAGCACAACCGGGAGAACGCTGCAGCGGCCACGGCCGCCGCCCGCGCCGCCGGCGTCCCGGACGAGGCGATCGGCGCCGGCCTCGTCGGCTTCGCGGGCGTCCCGCATCGGCTCGAGCTCGTCCGCGAGCTCGACGGCGTGCGCTGGGTCAACGACTCCAAAGCGACCAACCCCGAGGCCGCCGAGCGTGCGCTCGGAGCCTACCCGCCGGGACTGCGGGTGATCCTCGGGGGCAGCCGCAAGGGCACGCCGTTCGGTCGTCTCGCCGCGCGCGCGCGAGAGGCGGGCATCTCGTGTGCCTACCTGATCGGCGAGTCGGCCGACGAGATCGCCGAGGCGCTGGCGCGGGAAGGAGTCCGTTTTCGGCACTCGGTCGACCTCGAGCGGGCGGTCGCAGACGCGTACGCCGACGCCGAGAGGGGGGAGGTCGTCCTGCTCTCGCCCGCCTGCGCGAGCTACGATCAGTTCGAAAGCTTCGAGGAGCGCGGAGCGCGCTTCCGAGAGCTCGTGGAGGCGCTGTGAGGCGCCCGGCCCCCGGCGGGCTCGAGTACCACCTCCTCGTCGTCGTTACGCTGGGGCTGGTCGCGTTCGGGCTGGTCATGGTCTACAGCGCGAGCTCCGCACGAGCGACGCTGGCCGCGGACGATCCGGCGTACTACCTCAAGCGCCAGGCCGCCTACGCGTTCCTGGGGCTGATCGCGCTGGCCGTTCTCTCGCGGACCGACTACCGACGCCTGCGCTACCTGGTCCCGCCGCTCCTGCTCGCCAGCTTCGCGCTCCTGCTCATCGTCCTCGTCGCCGGGACGCCGGTGAACGGCGCCAGGCGCTGGCTCACGATCGGGCCCGCGACCCTGCAGCCCTCCGAGCTCGCCAAGCTGGCGCTTGCCCTCTGGGTCGCCGCCTATCTCTCGCGCACGCCGGCCCCGCAGTCGCTCGGCGAGCTGTTCCGGCCGATCGGTGTCGTCTTCGGCGCCTCTCTGGGGCTGATCCTGATCGAGCCGGACCTCGGCACTGCTATCTCCATCGCCGTGATGCTCGCCGTCGTCCTCGTCGTCGCCGGGACGCGCCTCTCCACCCTCGCGGGCGCAGCGGCGATCAGCCTCTCGCTCATCGCCGCGGCCATCTGGCTGGAGCCGTACCGCCGCGAGCGGATTCTCAGCTTCCTCGACCCTTGGCAGGATCCTCAGGGCACGGGCTTCCAGAGCGTGCAAGCGATGCTCGCCCTCGGCTCCGGCGGGTTCTTCGGCGTCGGCCTCGGCGAGAGCGTCCAGAAGGTCTACTACCTCCCCGAAGCCTCGACCGACATGATCTTCGCCATCATCGGCGAGGAGCTCGGGCTCTTCGGCGCCTTCGCGGTCCTCGCGGCGTTCGTCGTCTTCGGCTACGCCGGTTTCAACGTGGCGCTCAATTGTCGCGATCCCTTCGGGAAGCTCCTGGCCGCGGGAATCACGGCGCTGATCTGCGGACAGGCAGCCGTGAATGTCAGCGCAGTCATGGGCCTCGCGCCGCTGACGGGGATCCCCCTGCCGCTCGTCTCGTACGGCGGCTCGAGCCTCGTCGTCCTGCTCGCCTCCGTGGGCATCCTCCTTAACATCGCGGTCAACCATGCCGCCGAGTCCACCGCCTCAGGTCCTGATCGCCGCCGGCGGGACCGCCGGCCACGTCCTGCCGGCGCTCGCGGTCGCCGAGTCGCTCCAGAGCCGCGGCGCGTCCGTCACGCTCGCCGGTCGGCCTGACTCCGTCGAGCAGAGGTCGGCGCGCTCGGCCGGCCTCGAGTTCGACGCCTTCCGGGTCGAGGGCCTGCCCCGTGGCGTGAGCTTTCGGCTTGCCGGCGCGCTCGCGCGAGACCTCACCGCGCCCGCCGCCTGCCTTCGCATTCTCCGCCGTCGCCGTCCCGACGCCGTGCTCGGCGCGGGCGGGTACGTCGGCGGGCCCATGGTGCTTGCGGCCGGGTTGCTGCGGGTTCCAGCGGCGCTCTTGGAGGCCGACGCCGAGCTCGGGCTCGCCAACCGTCTCGCCGCGCCGTTTGCAAAGCGCGTTTTTTGCGCCTTCCCACTCGAGGGCCGGGAAGGCTCGAAGTACCGGGTGGTCGGACGTCCGATCCCGGCGCGCTCGCGGATGCCCGACGGCGCGGAGGCGAGGGCGCTGTTCGGGCTCCCGCCGAGCGGTCCGGCCGTGCTCGTCTTCGGGGGCAGCCAGGGAGCACGGGCCCTGAACCTCGCTGCGTTCGCGGCCTTTGCCCAGAGCGGGCCGGCCATTCTCCACCTCGCCGGCGAGCGCGATCTCCCCGAGCTCGCGCGGCGCCCGCACCGGGACGACTACCGCTTGCTCGCGTTCACCGATACGTTCGGCGCAGCCCTGGCCGCCGCCGACCTAGTCGTCGCGCGCGCCGGAGGCTCCGTCTGGGAGGTGGCCGCTGCGGGCAAGCCGACATTGCTCGTTCCGTATCCACACGCGACCGCCGACCACCAGGCAAGGAACGCCGAGTACTTCGCGGAGCGGGGCGGTGCCGTCGTCGTCCCCGAGACCGAGCTCGACCTCGAGCGGCAAGTCGGCGAGCTTCTCGGAGACCCCGAGCGGCTGGCCGCGATGCGGGAGTCGATGCTCGCCCTGGCGAAGCCGGATGCCGCCGACGTCGTAGCCGAGGAGCTGATCGCGCTTGCCGGAGCTTGACGGCCGCAGGCTCTGGTTCGCCGGTATCGGTGGTGCGGGCCTCTCCGGCTACGCCGTCGTGGCGAAAGCCTGGGGAGCCGACGTGTCCGGCTGGGATCGAAACGAGACGCCCTACCTGGCACACGTGCGCGCAGCCGGGATCCCGGTGACGGTCTCGCCCGAGCCGCCCGAGCCTCCGGCCGGCGCCGAGGCGGTCGTCTCCACGGCCTATGCCGGGCGCATCTGCGGCCGCCCGCGGGCCGAGCTGCTTGCCGAGCTCGTCGCCCTGCGGCGGTCGATCGTCGTCTCCGGCGCGCACGGAAAGACGACGACCGCTGCGATGATCGCCTACTGCCTGGACGCGCTCGGCGACAACCCCTCGTTTCTCGTCGGCGGCGAGATTCCGCAGCTCGGCGGCAACGCACGCGCGGGTAGCGGCTGGCTGGTCGTCGAGGGCGACGAGTCGGACGGGACAGTGTTCGAGCTGCCGGCAGACATCGTGGTCGTGACGAACATCGAGCTCGATCACCACACGAGCTTCGCGTCGACGGCCGAGCTCGAGGAGCGTTTCGAGCGGTGGACGGCGGGCTTGGCGGCGGGCCGGATCGTCTGGGGCCGGGACTTGGAGCCGGTCGACTTCGAGCTTGCCGTGCCCGGGGAGCACAACCGACTGAACGCCGCCTGCGCGCTCTCCGCGCTGGAGCTCGCCGGCTTCGACCGGACGGCCGCAGCCGAGGCCGTCGCAGGCTTTCGCGGCGCGGGCCGCAGGCTCGAGGACCGCGGCGCGGCCGGAGGCGTCCGTCTCCTCGACGATTACGCGCACCACCCGGCCGAGCTGGCGGCCACGATAGTCGCGGCACGCGATCTCGCCGGCGACGGCCGCCTCGTCGTCCTCTTCCAACCGCATCTCTATTCGCGCACGCTCCACCTCGGAGGGGAGCTGGGCGAGGCGCTCGCCGCGGCCGACGCCGCCGTCGTCACGGAGATCTACGCGGCCCGGGAGGAGCCGGTCACGGGGGTTACCGCCAAGCTGGTCGTCGATCGCCTCCTGGAGGTCCGTCCGGGAATGACCGTCGGCTGGGCCCCCGAGCTCGCCGACGCCGCGCACCTGGCTGCCACCCTCGCCCATCCCGGCGGCATCCTGTTGACGGCGGGCGCCGGGAACGTGGACGAGGCGGTTCCGGTCGTGCTCGACGAGCTCGGACGATGAAGGCGGACGTCCCACTCAGCCGCTACACGACCCTCGGCACGGGCGGGCCCGCGCGCTGGTTCGACACGCCCGAGACCGTCGACGAGCTGGTCGCCCGGCTGGCGTGGGCCGACGAAGAGGGTCTCCCCGTCGCCGTCGTCGGGCTCGGCTCCAATCTCCTCGCGGCGGACGAGGGCTTCCCCGGGGTCGTGCTGAAGCTCGGCGGTGCTCTGGCGCGGGCAGACGCCTCGGACGGTGCCCTCGTCGCGGGCGGGGGAGCCCCACTGGCCGTCTGCCTCCACCGGGCCCGCGCGGCCGAGCTGGGAGGGATCGAGTTCGTCTGCGCGATTCCGGGAACCGTCGGCGGGGCCATCTGGATGAATGCAGGAGCCTACGGAGGCGACCTCGCAGGTGTGCTGCGGCGGGCGCTGGTCGCGGATGCCACGGGAGCCCGCTGGCGGACGCCGGCCGAGCTCGGCCTCCGCTATCGCTTGTCCAGCCTGCGTCCGGGTCAGGTTGTCGCGGAGGCCGAGCTCGAGCTCGAGCCGCGCCCGCTCGCAGAGATCAAGGAGACCGTCGCCGCAATGCAATCCCTGCGAAAAGCGGCTCAGCCCACGAACAAGCGGACGTTCGGAAGTGTCTTCAAGAACCCGGATCACGAGCTGACGGCCGGCCGAATGCTCGAAGCGTGCGGCCTGCGGGGATTTGCTCTCGGAGGTGCGCAGATCTCCCCGAAGCACGCGAACTTCATCGAGAACGCGGGTGGGGCGCGCTCTGCCGACGCCCTCGCGCTCATCGCCGAGGCGCGTCGCCGCGCGAGCGAGACGTTCGGTGTCGTGCTGCAGCCCGAGGTTCAGCTGCTCGGCTCGATCGAGATTCCAGCGCTCGCGCACGGGTAGGACCGAGCCGCCGCACGGCGAACTCGGTCCTGTGGTTAGCCGACCGCACCTTGCGCTCGTGCGCGGAAACGAGCTGAGAGATCGCGTTCGCGCGAATGTCCCGCGCACGCTCGCGATCCTTGCGATTGTCCTGGCCGTGATCGGGCTGGGCTACGCAGCCGCCCGCTTCACCTCGCTCTTCGCTCTCCGCGAGCTCGACGTCAAGGGAGGCCCGCCCGAGGTTCGCGCGGCGGTGCGCGAGGCCGGAAGCCCGTTTCTGGGGCAGAGCCTAGTCGCGCTCGACCAGGACGAGCTTCTCAGCAGCCTGGCGGAGCTCCCGACCGTCCGCTCGGCGAGAATCGATCGTGCCTTCCCGCACACCCTGCGCATCGTCGTGGTCGCCGAGCGCGCGCTCGCTGTGGTCCGAAACGGCCAGGAGTCGTGGCTCGTCTCCGAGCAGGGTCATGTCATCCGGCCCGCGAATCTTGAAAAAACCCGTCCGGTCGTGTGGACGACCCCGGGCACCGTCCTTCAACCCGGAGCACTCGTCGAGGACGACAACGTTCGCCTGGCGCTCGAGGGCCTCCGGAACCTGCCGCCGGACTTTCCAGAAGAGGTGGAGATGGCGCGGGCCGCCGGCGGGTCGGTCGTCCTCGACCTGGAGAACGGGATGGAGCTGCGCCTCGGGACGGCGGAGTCGATGAGCCTGAAGCTGGCGGTCGCCGGGCGCGTTCTTCGGTCGCTGAGTGCGACGGAGCGGGATGACCTCACCTATCTCGACGTCTCGGTTCCCGAGCGAGTCGTCGGCAGCTCAACCCTCGACCCTCAACTAGAGGGTTAGAGTTCACGGGCGAATATCGCTGCAAATCTGCATTTGACAACCCACGCAAGGGGGCGTAACCTCAGCCCGACGCTCAAGCTGAGCTTCAATCTCAGCGCGTCGGGAGAGGATTCGAGAGTGAAGGATCAATCGGGCAATTACCTCGCAGTCATCAAGGTCGTCGGCACCGGCGGCGGCGGCTCGAACGCCGTCAACCGCATGGTCGAAGCCGGCCTCCGCGGCTGCGAGTTCATCGCCGTGAACACCGACGCGCAAGCGCTCCTGATGGTCGAGGCCGACCAGAAGATCCACATCGGAGCGACGGCGACGCGCGGCCTGGGCGCGGGCGCGGATCCCCAGAAGGGCTTCGAGGCCGCGATGGAGACCCGTGACGAGCTAAAGGAGGCGCTGAAGGGCGCCGATATGATCTTCGTGACCGCCGGCGAGGGCGGCGGCACGGGAACGGGCTCAGCGCCGGTCATCGCCGAGATCGCCCGTGAGCTGGGTGCGCTGACCGTCGGGGTCGTGACCCGGCCCTTCGGGTTCGAGGGCGGCCGCCGCGCCGAGCAGGCCCAGGCAGGCATCGGCAAGCTGCGCGACCACGTCGACACGCTGATCATCATCCCGAACGACCGTCTGCTGCAGGTCGTCGAGAAGGAAACGTCGGTAGTCGATGCGTTTCGGCTGGCCGACGAGGTTCTGCGCCAGGGCGTCCAGGGGATCACCGACCTGATCACAATCCCCGGCCTCGTGAACCTCGACTTCGCCGACGTCCGCACGATCATGACCGACGCCGGGTCGGCCTTGATGGGCATCGGCGAGGCGGAGGGAGAGAGCCGGGCCGCCGACGCAGCCCGCGCGGCCGTGTCCTCGCCGCTGCTCGAAGCGTCCGTCGCGGGCGCGACGGGGGTCCTTCTCAACATCACAGGTGGGCCCGACCTCGGTCTCTTCGAGGTAAACGAGGCTGCCGAGGTGGTCACAGGGGCCTCGGATCTGAACGCGAACGTGATCTTCGGCGCCGTCATCGACGAGGCCATGGGAGGCCGCGTGCGGGTCACGGTGATCGCTACCGGATTCGACAAGGCCTACAGGCGTGAGCCCCGCCCGCGCGAGCGCGAGGAGCCGGCCGAGCGCGAGCCCGGCGCCGACGAGTTCGACGTCCCCTCCAGGGTGCTCGAAGTGCCGTCCTTCCTCCGCCGGCCGTAGGGCAGGACCCGGCGGGGATAGGCCGGCGTAATGCGTCCGTGCGCCGGGTGCGCGCGGGTAACGCAATGCCGTGATCGCTGCCGCCTTTCGAGCGGAGCCCGGCCCGCGCGAGCACTGTTTCTCTTTCGGCACCCTCACGTGTGCCACCCGCGCGCCGTCCGGGGATACCGTTCAGTTGGGGGGCTCGACGCCCCCTTAACGGGGCGCCGGGACACAGGCTTGTGCGGATAGGATCCCCGCCGGTGCAGACGCTCCGGCGCACGCCACTCTACGAGCGACATGCCGCACTCGGCGCGCGTCTCGTTCCCTTCGCGGGCTGGGAGATGCCCGTTCAGTACTCGAGTATCGGTGAGGAGCATCGCGCCGTCAGGACACGCGCAGGCGTCTTCGACGTCTCGCACATGGGCGAGCTTCGGATTGCCGGAGAGGGCGCCCGCCGGTACTTGCAGGCCCGGCTCTCCAACGACCTCGATCGGATCGGGGCGGGGGAAGCGCAGTACACGCTCCTGACGAACGATCGCGGCGGGATCGTCGACGACCTGATCGTCTACCGCCGGGCCGACGACGACTATCTGATGGTGGTCAACGCCGCCAACGTCGATGCCGACCAGGATGCGCTTGCCCAGACCGAGGACGTCTCCGACCAGTGGGCCTACTTGGCTGTCCAGGGACCACAGGCGCTCGATCTGGTCGAGGTCGAGATCGAGCCGTTCACCTTTCGCGAGGATGTCGACGTTCTCGGCGTCACATGCCTGGTCGCAGGCACGGGCTACACAGGCGAGCGAGGATGCGAGCTCGCCTGTCGCCCGGAGGATGCAGTCGCCCTCTGGGACGCGATCCTCAGCCGAGGCGTCGCGCCGTGCGGCCTAGGAGCGCGCGACACCTTGCGACTCGAGGTCTGCTACCCACTGCACGGAAACGACATCTCCCCGGAGCGGACGCCGGTCGAAGCAGGGCTCACGTGGGCCTGCGCGCTCGACAAGGAGTTCACCGGCGTGGACGTTCTCCGTCGCCAGCGCGAGGAAGGCCCTGCGGAGCGGCTGGTCGCCTTCGTGATGGAGGATCCCGGGATCCCGCGCGCCGGGATGCGGATCGCCGAAGGCGGAGAGGTGACCTCCGGAACGCTTTCCCCGATGCTGGACGTCGGCGTCGGTCTCGGGTACGTACCGGCGGGCCGGGCGGCTCCCGAAACGGAGATCACCATCGACCTGCGCGGGCGACCGCGTCGCGCGCGTATCGTCCGGAAGCCGTTCTACAAGCGAGAGGAGTCCTAGTGGCTGCGGATGAGAGCTACCCCGACGACCTTCGCTACCACCCCGAGCATGATTGGGCGCGGATCGAGGGTGACACGGCGACGCTCGGAATCACCTGGTACGCGCAGGACAGACTCGGAGAGATCGTCCACTTCGAGCCGCCCGAGGAAGGCTCGTCGGTCGCGAGAGGAGAAAGCTATGGGGAGGTGGAGTCCGTCAAAGCCGTGAGCGAAGTGATAGCGCCGCTCTCCGGGGATGTCGTGGAGGTGAACGCCAAAGTCGTCTCCGAGCCCGAGACGATCAACGACGATCCCTACGGCGAGGGCTGGCTCGTCCGCATCCGCCTGTCCGATGACGCCGAAGTGGGCGAGCTCCTCGACGTCGAGTCCTACCGCGGGCTTCTCGCCGACCAGTGAGCTACCTGTCACTCTCGGATGCCGATCGCGAGGCGATGCTCGCCGCCATCGGAGTCGCCTCCGTCGACGAGCTCTTCCAGGACATCCCCGAGAGCGTTCGCTTCGGACGAGCGCTCGACCTGGAGCTGGCGCTCTCCGAGCAGGAGATCGTCGCCCACCTGACGGAGCTGGCCGAGCGGAACGTCGACACGGGGAAGGAGCTCTCGTTCCTGGGCGCCGGGATCTACGACCACTACGTACCCGCCGTCGTCGACGCCGTCCTCTCGCGGGGCGAGTTCCTGACGGCGTACACCCCGTACCAGCCGGAGATGAGCCAGGGAGTCCTGCAGGCGATCTTCGAGTACCAGACGGTCATCTGCGAGCTGACCGGATTGGACGTCTCGAATGCGTCCGGGTACGACGGGACGACGGTGGCAGCCGACGCGTGCTTCGTGGCCAAGCACGTCACGGGACGCGACAAGGTCGTCCTCTGCGAGACGCTGAACCCGCAGGTGCGCCAGGTCGTAAAGACCTATGCGCCGGGCTTCGGCCTCGAGGTCGTCGAGGTCGGCCATCACGGAGGCGTCACCGATCCCGATGAGCTCCGTGCGGCCGCGACGGAGGCCGCGTGCGTCATCTTCCAGCAGCCGAATTTCTTCGGTTGCCTCGAGGCGGCGCCCGAGCTTGCGGCTGCCGCCGCCGACACGGGAGCGCTTCCGGTCGCTCACGTCGATCCCGTGTCGCTCGGGGTCCTCGAGGCGCCGGGCGCCTACGGCTGTGCGCTTGCGATCGGGGAGGGCCAGAGCGCCGGGAACTACCAGTCCTACGGGGGTCCGCATTACGGGTTCATCGCGGGACGCTCGGATCTCATCCGGCGCATGCCGGGACGGATCGTCGGCGAGACGACCGATCTCCGCGGCGAGCGCGGCTATGTCCTGACGCTGCAGACCCGAGAGCAGCACATCCGGCGCGAGAAGGCGACCTCGAACATCACGACCAATCAAACGCTCCTGGCGCTTGCCGGTCTCGTTCACCTCTCGTGGCTGGGCCCGCAGGGCTTGCGCGAGCTGGGGGAGACCTGCATGAGCCTCGGCGAGTACGGCAAGGAGCGGCTGGGGCTCCCGCTGGTGTTTCCGGAGCAGGCAACGTTCAAGGAGTTTGCCGTCCACGTCGGACGGAGCGCCAAGGACGTCGTTCGCGAAGCGCGCGAGCGAGGGGTTCATCCCGGCTACGCGCTCGGGCGGGACTACGAGGGGCTCGACGACGCGCTGCTCGTGGCCGTGACGGAGAAGCGAAGCCCGTCCGACCTCGACCGGCTGGCCGAGGTTCTGAGCGAGGTGGGCGGATGAAGCTGATCTTCGAAAGGTCGAAGCCGGGGCGCCGCGCAGGCTCGCTGCCGGGCTACGGCCTCCCGAAAGCCGAGGTCCCAGAGACGCTGGCACGACGCGCCCTGCCGCGGCTCCCCGAGCTTTCGGAGCCCGAGCTCGTGCGGCATTTCACCGCCCTCGCCGACCGCAATTTCGGAATCGACACCGGCTTCTACCCGCTCGGCTCCTGCACGATGAAGCACAACCCGCGGGTGAACGAGCGCGTCGTCAGCTTGCCGGGATTCCGCGACTTGCATCCCTTCCAGGAGGAGGAAGCCTCGCAGGGCGCGCTGGAGCTCATGTGGCGGCTGCAGGAGATCCTCGCCGAGGTGTGTGGTCTCCACGCCGTCTCGCTGCAGCCGGCCGCGGGGTCGCAGGGCGAGCTGACCGGCCTCATGCTCATGCGCGCCTACTTCGCCGACCGCGGCGAGTCCGACCAGCGGCGCGTGGTCATCACCGCGGACACTGCGCACGGCACGAATCCGGCTAGCGTCGCCATGGCCGGCTTCGAGCTCCAGAAGGTGGAGACGGACGAGCGCGGGAATCTCGACCTGGACGACCTTCGGGCCAAGGTCGACGGGCGCACGGCCGGCCTCATGCTCACCAACCCCTCGACGCTCGGCCTCTTCGACGAGCACATCGAAGAAGTCTCGAGGATCTTTCACGACGCCGGCGCGCTCCTCTACTACGACGGAGCGAACCTGAACGCTGTCTGTGGGATCTCGCGGCCCGGCGACATGGGCTTCGACATCGTCCACATCAACCTGCACAAGACGTTCTCTCAGCCACACGGCGGCGGGGGCCCTGGCGGCGGCCCGATCGCCGTCCGCGAGTCGCTCGAGCCTTTCCTGCCGGTGCCGGCGGTCATGCGCGAGGGCGAGCAATTCCGGCTCGACTACGACCGGCCGAAGACGATCGGCAAGGTCCGCGGGTTCTGCGGGCCCTTCGGCGTGTTCGTACGCTCCTACGCGTTCATCCGCGCGTACGGCCCCGCGCTCCGCGAGATGTCCGAGGACGCCGTTCTGAACGCCAACTACCTGCTGGCGAGGCTCCGGGACGTGTACGACCTTCCGTTCGACCGGCTTTGCATGCACGAGTTCATCCTCTCGGCTAGGAGCCTCAAGCGCGACCATGGGATCAGCGCTCTCGACGTTGCGAAGCGTTTGATGGACCACGGGTTCCATCCACCGACGATCTACTTCCCGCTGATCGTCCCCGAGGCGCTCATGATCGAGCCGACGGAGACCGAAGCGAAGGAGACCCTCGACGAGTTCGTCGAGGCGATGCGGGCGATTGCCGCGGAAGCAGCCTCCGATCCTCAGGTGCTGAAGGACGCGCCCCACCGGCGACCCGTCCGCCGGCTCGACGAGGTCAAAGCGGCCAAGCGCGCCGTGCTCAAGTACGGCTTCGAGGAGCATCCCGAGCCCGAGCCGAGTCGGCCCGAAGAGGAGGCGCTCGAGGCTCCGAAGGGCGCGTGACGGCAGCCAGGGAGGAGATCGCGGTGCGAGTCGACGCGCTCGCGCGGGCAAACGAGGGCGACGAGTTCGTGAGCGCGATCGAACGCCTCGCCGAGGAGCTGGACCCTGCTGACCGCCCTCTGCTTCAGGAGGTCCTCCTGGAGCGCGCCGCCGTCGAGGAGAGCCTCCAGCGGGCTCTTCGCCGGCGCTTCGAGGCGAAGGGCTGGACCAGCCGGACGCTCGAGCGGTTCGAGGGCCTCTGGCGAGACGACCGCGCCGAGGCAGTCGTCGTGGCGATCGAGGCGGGGCCCGACCGTGAGGCGAGGCTTCGACAGGAGCTCGAAACGATGCGGAAGGACAAAGGGCGGGCCGCGGTCGTCCTCGACGAGCTCTCGCGCCACCGCGACCGCCGCGTGCGCGCCTGGGTGCCGGGCGCCGCGGCGGACGTCCTCGGCGACCGTGCGACTCGCCTCGTGCTCTCGCTGACCCGCGACCGCGACGCCGAGGTGCGGGATGCGGCTCTGTCTGCCCTCATCGGCCTGGGCCCTAGGGCGGTGCAGCCCGTTCTCCCCGACCTGCGGCGGAGGTTGCACTCGAAGGAGCCGGCCGAGCGGATCGCCGCCATGCAGAAGCTGGCCGCCGCCGGCGACGAGAGCGTGTTGGCCTTGCTCGCGGAGCGGGCGGCGACCGCAGCGCTACCCGAGGAGCGGGACGCCGCTCGGGCGGCAACGATTGCCCTGAGAGCGGTCGGCGCGAGGAGCGACGACCGTTGAGCGACCTGCTCGCTGCCGTCTATCGCGGTGACCAGGTACGCGTGGAGGCGCTGCTGGCCGGAGAGCCGACGCTGGATGTCTTCGAGGCTGCGGCGGTAGGTCGAGACCAGCGTGTGGCCGAGCTGCTCGACGCCGACCCGGCGCTTGTGACCGCGTGGAGCGAGGATGGATTCACCGCGCTCCATCTCGCCGCCTTCTTCCGGCAGCCGGAGACCGCGCGGCTGCTGGTCGAGCGCGGCGCGCTCGTCGACGTCGTCGCCCGAAACGAGGAGCTGCAGGTGACCCCGCTGCAGAGCGCGGCTGCGGCTCGCCAGGCAGAGACTGCCGCGCTTCTGCTGGAGCGCGGGGCGAACCCGAACGTCCAGCACGGCGACGGCTTCACGGCGCTCCATGCCGCGGCTCACAACGGTGACACGCCGCTGGTGCAGGTGCTACTCGCGCACGGCGCCGATCCGGCGCTTGCGGCGGACGACGGCCGCACGGCGGCGGACTTCGCCCGCGAGGCCGGGCACGAGGACCTCTCCGCCCTGCTCGCCGGGTAGGGAGAGCCAGGTCCCGCCGGGCGCTGCTCGGGCCGCTGGGGCCACCCCGGGCCACCACCCGCTTTCGACGCTAACGAGGAAAAGCGCTCTCGTGTGTGCTGGACCGTTGCGAGAGCTGCGCGAGGCGTGTCAAGAGACGCGTTCGCCGCGGTGCCGGCTGGCTCTTGCAGATCTCCGGCCGGAGGCCGGCGTCGCCTAGCGCGACGGCGAGCTGGCCGCAGGCGGCTTCGATGTCTCGCCCGCACGTCAGGCGGACGGTCGCGGGAACGCCGTGCGACACGAGCGTCGTGCGGAAGGCGGAGATCGCCTCGCGACGAGGAGCCGTCGAAGAGGCCCGTGGGTTGTACGGGACCGGTTGACCTTGAAGTCCTTCGGGCCGAGGAGGCGGGCGAGCGAGCGGGCCTGGCCGACGGTGTCATTAACGCCGGCGAGCATGACGTACTTGATGAAGACCCGCCGGCCGCGCAGCGCCGCGTAGCGGCGGCACTCGGCAAGCACGACCTCGAGCGGGTCGCGGTCGTTGACCGGCATGAGCTCCGAGCGGAGCGCGTCCTCGGGCGCGTGGAGGGAGAGCGCCAGGCGGATCTGCTCATCGACCTCGTCGACGAACCGGCGCAGCCAGGGGAGCCAGCCCACGGTCGAGATCGTCGTTCGGCGGTGCGAACCCCAGGTCCGGGAGGCCGCGCGCGGCGACGAGCACTGAGTCGAGGTTCAGAAACGGTTCCCCCATGCCCATGAAGACCGCGTTGTTCACTCCTCGACGCGGCGGAAATGGAGAGCCTGGTCGAGGATCTCCCACGGCGTTAAGTTCCGGCCGAAGCGCATTGTGCCGGTGGCGCAGAACGTGCACGTCAGCGCGCAACCGGATTGGGGGAGAGGCAGAGCGAGCGCCGACCGTCGCGGGAGCGTGCTTCGTGCTCGAACGCGAGCGTCGAGTAGGGGAGCGACGCCGCGAGGTCGGCACAGAGCACCGCCGGGAGATTGGTCATCTCCCTCGTAGCCGTGCGCGCCTCGGGCCGCCCAGGACCAAACCTGACCGGCCCGGTACGCAGGTTGGCCGCGCTCGACAAGCGCGCTCTCGAGGAGGTCGAGATCCTCGCGCGCTCACCGTAGCCGTCACGTCGGCACGACGGCGCCTGTCGGTACAATCGTTAACGATGTTAACTACACCTGATCCCGTGAGCGTCGCCAACGGTCTTCGTCCGACGCTCCTTCACCTGAACCGACGACTGCGCAAGGAGCTGGCGCCGCTCGGAGTCACCGGCGGGCAGGCGTCGCTCCTGTGGGCCATTCGCACTGCCCCAGGGATCGGGGTCCGTGAGCTCGCCGAGCGCGAGGGAGTCTCGCCGCCGGCCATGACCGCCTACGTCGATCGCCTCGAGGCCGCCGGCCTCGTGGCGAGGCGCCGGTCCGAGCGCGACCGCCGGCGCGTCGAGCTCGAGCTGACGGAGGACGGAGCACGCGTGCTGCGCTCCGTGCGAAGTCGCCGCACCGCCTGGCTCGCGGCACGCCTTCGTCGCCTCGAGCCGGACGAGCTCGAAGCGATCGACCGGGCGCTGCCGGCGCTTCGCAGGCTGACCGAGGACGGCACGTGACGGCCGCGCTCCTGCGGGCCAATCGCCGCACCTGGACGAGCCTCCGCAAGCACAGGAACTACAGGATCTTCTTCTCGGGCCAGGTCGTCTCGGTCACCGGGACGTGGATGCAAAACATCGCGGCGGCGTGGCTCGTGCTCGAGCTGACGCACTCACCCGTGGCGGTCGGGCTCCTGATGCTGTGCCAGTTCCTGCCTGCGACGGTGCTCGGCCTCGTGAGCGGCGTGCTCGTCGACCGGCTTGACGTCCGCCGGACGGTGATCGCCACGCAGACCGCGTCCATGGTGTTCGCGGCCGCCCTCGCCGCGGTCACGCTCGGCGGGGTGGTGGAGCCGTGGATGGTCTATGTGCTCACCGGGCTTCGCGGAATCTCCCTGGTCGTCGACCACCCGGCTCGGCAGGCCTTCACCTTCCAGCTTGTCGGCCGCGACGAGCTGCCGAATGCGGTGGCCCTCAACTCCGGCTTGTTCAACGGCACCCGTGTGCTCGGCCCCGCGCTCGGCGGAGCGGTGATCGCCGCGGCCGGGCCCGGCGCCTGCTTCCTGCTCAATGCCCTGAGCTTCGTCGCCGTCCTTGCGAGCTTGAGCCTGATCCGATCCGACGAGCTCGTACCGCTCGACCGCGGCGACGAGCGACCGACGTTCCTCCGGGGCAGTCGCGAGGCGTTCGCGTTCGTGCGCCGGGTTCCGCTTGCGGGAGTGCTTCTCGCGGCGGTGCTGCTCGTTACGACGTTCTCGTTCAACTTCAACGTGCTGCTGCCCGTGCTGGCCAAGCAGACGCTGCACGAAGGGCCCGAGGTCTTCGGGATCGTGACGGCGTGCTTCGGCGCGGGCGCGCTCGTCGGCGCGCTCGCAGCCGCGAGCATCGCGCGGGCGAGCCCACGGCTCGTCCTCATGGGGACGGCTGCCTTCGGCATCGCGGAGCTGGCGCTTGCCACCCAGTCGACGCTCGCCGCGGTCGCCCCCTTGCTCTTCGTGACCGGGCTGGCGTTCACGCTGTGGACGTCGAACGCCAACTCCTCGCTCCAGCTGGCGACGCCGGACCGTCTCCGCGGGCGGATGATGGGCTTCTACTACTTCGCCTTCAACGGCGCCGCTCCGGCGGGCGGGCTGCTCGCGGGCTGGCTGGCGGCGTCGGGCGGAACCGCGCTCGCGTTCGCGGTGGCGGGGACGGCGGCGCTGCTCGTCTCCGGCGGCGCCTTCGTCGTGCTATCGCGGACGCCCGGGCGTCTGCGACCGGTGCCGCCGCCAGGTACGGTGAGCGCGTGATCGACCTGCGGACGGACACCATCACGCAGCCGACGCCGGCGATGCGCCGCGCGATCGCCGAGGCGGTCGTCGGCGACGAGCAGAAGCGTGAAGACCCAACCGTGATCGCGCTCGAGGCGCGGAGCGCAGAGCTGCTCGGCCACGAGGAGGCGGTCTTCGTCCCGACGGCGACGATGGCGAACCAGATCGCGCTCCGCACCCTCACGGAGCCCGGCGACGAGGTGATCGCGGAGGGCGCCGCCCACATCTTCCGCTACGAGCTCGGGGGACCGGCGGTGCACTCGGGCCTCGTGATGAAGTCGCTCCCGACCGAGGACGGCCGCTTCACCGCCGTGCAGCTTCGCGAGGCGGTCAACCCGAGCGCCGACCTGCACATGGCGCCGACCCGGCTCGTCTGCGTCGAGAACACGCACAACGGCGGCGGCGGTCGCGTGTGGCCGATCGGCCGGGTGCGCGAGGTGACCGCGGAAGCTCGGCGGCACGGGCTCGCCACCCATCTGGACGGCGCTCGGCTCCTGAACGCGGCCGTGGCGAGCGGCACGCCGGCCGCGGAGTACGGCCGCGAGTTCGACACCGTGAGCCTCTGCCTCTCCAAGGGGCTCGGATGCCCGCTCGGCGCGCTGGTCGCCGGCTCGCGCGAGCGGATGACCAAGGCGCGCCGGCTGAAACACCTCTTCGGCGGGGCGATGCGCCAGGCGGGGATCGTGGCCGCGGCCGGGCTGTACGCGCTCGACCACCACGTCGAGCGGCTCGCCGACGACCACGCGAACGCGAGGCGGCTGGCCGTGGGCCTCGTCGAGGCCGGGCTTCCCGTCGACCTCGAGCGGGTGGAGACGAACTTCGTGCTCCTCGATGCCGGCGCGCTCGGGCTCGGAGCCGACGATGCAGTGGCGCGGCTGCGAAGAGCGGGCGTCCTGCTCTCCTTTGCCGCGAAGAAAGACATGCTTCGGGCGGTGACGCACCTGGACGTCTCGGCCGAAGACGTCGAGCAGGCGATCGAGGACATCCCGCGCGCTCTCACCGGCTCGCCGGTCTCCGACGTGGCGGGCGCGGCGCCGACGCCGTACTGATCGAGCGCCCGCAGGCCGCCTCCCTATCATCGGACGGTGCAGTATTCGAGGAAAGAGCTGGACGCGCGCCGGAAGCGGCTCGAGCGCCGGCGGCGCGCGCGGATGCGCGACGTCGCACTCCTTGCCGGAATCGTCGCGTTCGTCGGCCTCGGAGTCGCGCTGGCCGCCCGCGGCGGGGATGATGCGGACACCACTCCGCCGGTCGCGACGTCCGCTGATTCGGCGGCGGCGACCTCTACGCAGGCCCCGGACGGAACCTCGACCGAGGGGGGACAGGTGGAGGAGCCGGCGGAGGAGCCGCCCGTCGACCAGAAGGTCACGATCGCGGCGGTCGGGGACATGGCCATGGGGCGCGACGGGTTCCTGCCCGCCGGCGGGCCGGAAAGCCTCTTCGCGGGGGTGAGCGGCCTGCTCCGCGGCGACGTCGTCCTCGGGAATCTCGAGCAGGCGCTGACGCGCTCGGGCGTCTCCAAGTGCGCCGGTGGCGGCGCCGACTGCTTCGCCTTCCGCACGCCTCCCTCGTACGCGAAGGCGCTCGCCGGCGCAGGCTTCACCGTGCTGAGCGTCGCCAACAACCATGCGTACGACTACGGCGCGTCGGGCCAGGACGACACGGTCGCGGCCCTCAAGCGGGCAGGGCTTGCCTACACCGGCCTGATCGGCCAGGTCACGCGCCTCCAGGAGCAGCCGGTGCGCGTCGCCGCGCTCGGCTTCGGGTTCTACTCGACGGCCGAGAGCCTCCTGGACATTCCTCGTGCGGCGCGGCTCGTCGAGCGGGCCGACCGGTGGGCCGACGTCGTCCTCGTCACCTTCCACGGCGGGGCCGAGGGGTCGGGCGCCTCGCACGTCCCGCGAGGGATGGAGACCTACCTGGGCGAGCAGCGCGGCGACCTGCGCGGCTTCTCGCACGCGGTGGTCGACGCGGGGGCCGACCTCGTCGTCGGCCACGGGCCGCACGTTCTGCGGGGGATGGAGTGGTACAAGGATCGCCTGATCGCCTACAGCATGGGCAACTTCGTCGGGAACCACACGTTCTCGACCGACGGCGGGGGCGGTGTGAGCGGTGTCCTCCGGGTCACGCTCCGCGGCGACGGCTCCTGGGTGAAGGGCAAGCTTGCTCCGACGGCGCTCGTCGGAGCCGGAGCTGCGGCGCGCGACCCTGCTGAGCGGGCGCACGGCGTCGTCCGCGAGCTCTCGCAGGACGATTTCGGCAGGCGCGCGATCCGGGTCTCGCGCACCGGAGCCCTGTCTCCGCCGAAATAGTTACAGCCGCCTGGCGCCGACCCAGGTGGAGCGGTACCAGGACTCGTGGATGCTCGAGATTTTGACGACATCGCCCGTGTGCGGGGAATGGACGAAGCGGCCGCCGCCGATGTAGATCCCCACGTGCCCGAGGCCGTTGAAGAAGACGAGATCGCCGGCCGCGAGCTGCGAGCGCGAGACCTGGCGACCGTAGCGCCACTGCCATGAGACGAGGTGGGGGAGCGAGATCCCGATCTTCCCGTAGACGTACATCGTGAAGCCGGAGCAGTCGAAGCCCGAAGGAGAGGCCCCGCCCCAGCGGTAGGGGACGCCGAGGTAGCGGAGGGCGATGGGCACGACCTCGGGATGCCCCGGCCCTGCGGGCGGCGGGCTCGGATTCGGCTTCCGGTCCGGCTTGGGGTTGGGCGCAGGGTTGAGCGCGGGATCCTGCTCGGCCTGCCCGCGCTCGGCCTGGCCGCCCTCGGGCTCGCGGGAAGCCTGACGCGCCTTCGCCTGCCGCCGCTCGATCTCGGCCGCTTCGCGGCGGGCCTGCGCGGCCAGCCGCGCCTGCCGCTGCCGCTCCTCCTCCTCGAGCACCGCGATCTCCTCGCGGACCGAGTCGTACAGCGCCCGCCGCTCGGCCAGGCCCTGCTCGATCTCGTCGCGTCGAGCAGCCCGCTCCGCGACGATCTCGCGCTGCCGCGCCAGGGCGTGCTGAATCGCGTCGCGCTGCCGCTCGACCTCGGCCTTCGAGCTGCGGACGTCCTCGAGGATGCGAGCGTCGTCCTCGGCGACCCGGCTGGCCGTGTCGAGGCCGTCGAGCAGGTCGTCGAAGCTGGTGGCTCCGAGCAGGACTTCGACGACGTCGATCTCGCCTCCCTGATAGAGCTCCACGAGCCGCTCGTCGACCGTTGCCCGCGCCCGGCTCAGGCTGGCCTTGGCGATCTCGAGGCGTTGCTCGCTGACGGCGAGCTGGCCCTCGAGCTGCTCCAGCCGGATGTTGGCGCCGTTCCACGCCTCGATCGCCAGCTCGAGCTCCATGTCCAGCTCGTGGATCTGCGCGAGGACCTGCTCGGCCTGGGCGCGCTTCGCGTCGACCTTGTCAGGATCCGCTGCGACCGCCCCGGCGAGGGCGAGCGTCGCAACGAGCGCGAGAACGAGCGTCGTGAGGCGTGCGGCGGTCGGCATGAGCTCTCCGTCGCGCGTCTGCGCGCGAGCGGCGGGACCCTAGCAGACCTGTGGAAACGCAAACCGGTGCGGGCCTCGGCCCGCGCCCCGGTTTGCTCTACTCGTACTGGAGCGCCCGCAGGACGTTGAGCTTGGCCGCGCGCCGGGCCGGCATGATCGCCGCGATGATCCCGACGATCACGGCCACGACCGCGAAGAAGACGAGCTGGCCCCACGGGATCGAGAAGCGGACGTCGAACTCCTGCAACGCCCTGGTCACGAGCGCCGCGAGGAAGACGCCGAGCGGCAGCCCGAGCGCGGCGCCGATGAGGGCGGTGATCACGCTCTCGTGCCGCACCATGCTGCGCGCCTGCCGACGCGTCATGCCGACTGCGCGCAGCATCCCGAGCTCGCGCGTCCGCTCGAAGACCGAGAGGACGAGTGTGTTGACCATGCCGAAGATGCTCACGATCACCGAGAGCGCGAGGAGGACATACAGCATGGTCAGGAACTGGTTGAAATCCTCGTCCTGCTGGTCGATCCACGCGTCGCGGGTCTGCACCTTGGCGTCGGGGAAGCCGGCGACCGCGGCCTCGAGCGACTCGGTGGTCGCGTCCGTCGGATCACCCTGGACGTTCACGAACGTGAACTGGTTCGACGGCCGCTCGTACACCGAGTCGAACCGTTCGATCGTCACGGACACGCCGCCGAGGAGCGGGTAGAAAGGCGGCGGCTCGTAGATGCCCCGTACGCGCTGCTCGAGCGTCTGCCCCGAGGGCGTCAGGACCGAGATCGTGTCGCCGACGGCGATGTCGTTGTCCTCGGCGAAGTTGGCGTCGACGATCGCGTCGTTCGGGCCCAGGTTCCGGGCGACGGAGTCGTCGCCTTCCTTCCAGTCGAAGTTGTACGTCTCGAGGATCGTGCTCGGGTCGATGCCGGTCACGTACGTCGAGGCGTCTCCCACCTTGCCGAGGTCCGAGCGGACGTTCGCCACGACTTCGGCGTCCTCGGAGTTGGCGACCTCGTCGCCGGCTCCGGCCGCGAAGGGCGTGAAGCCGTCCTGAGCCGTGACGACGTAGTCCGCGCTCACCTGCTCCTCGATCGCCTCGCGGTTCGACGCCTTCATGCCGTTGGCGAGCACCGCCACGAACGTGACGAGCGCGATGCCGATCATGAGGGCCGCCGCCGTCGCGGCCGTGCGGCCCGGGTTCCGCGCCGAGTTCCCGCTGGCCAGCTTCCCGGCGGAGCCGCCCATAGCCCGCGCCGGCCAGCCGACGAGGTAGGCGAGCGGCCTGACGAGGCGCGACGAGATCATCGCCACGCCGACGAAGAGGAGCAGGACTCCGCCGGCGATCGCGAGCAGGCGGGTCGCCGTGTCCAGGTTGTCGCGGAACATCGAATAGCCGAGCAGGACGAGCGCGAGAGCCAGGACTCCGAGCGCGATGTACGGCGTGAACCTGGAGAAGCGCCCTGGGGGAAGAGTGAAGCCCTCCCGCACCGCGGCGATCGGCGGCACACGTGTGGCCCGGATAGCGGGGAAGAGCCCGGCCGCCAGGGTGATGATCGTCCCGACGAGCAGCGAGACCACGATCGTCCGGGTTGCGAAGACGGTGTCGGTGGTGGGCAGGTCGAGCTCGAGCGCCTTGAAGAGCTCGTTCAGGCCGATGGCGAGGCCGAAGCCGGCGAAGAGTCCGATGACCGAGGCGATGATCCCGATCGTCAGCGCCTCGACGATCACCGACCAGAGGATCTGGCGCCGCGAGGCGCCGACGGTGCGCATGGTCGCGAACTCGCGCGTGCGCTGTGCGACGGTGATGGAGAGGGTGTTGAAGATGACGAACGCCCCGACGAAGAGCGCGATGCCCGCGAACGCGAGCAGGAAGTACTGGATGAAGTTCGTGAACTCGCTGATCTCGTCCTTGTCCTCCTGCGCCTCGACCTCGGCCGAGCGGACCTGCGCGTCGGGCGGGAGAATCGGCTGAATCTCGTCGATCAACTGCTCGGGAGTGGTGCCCTCGACGCCGGCGACGGAGATCGTGTCCACCTGGCCTTCCCGGTCGAGGAGCTGCTGGGCGGTGGGGAGGTCGAAGATGGCGAAGGTCGCCGTTCCGAGTGAGTTGACGTCGCCGAACTTGGCGATGCCGGTGATCTCGAAGTCCCGCTTCGGCTGGAGGGTCGAGATCTGGATCGTGTCTCCGACCTGATAGTCCTCTCGATCGGCGGTGCCGGCGTCGATCACGACCTCGCCGTCGCCCTGGGCCCACGTGCCTTCGACGAGGTTGAGCGGGTTGAAGCGGTCGACCTCGGGGCCGGTCTCGATGCCGAAGCCGAGGCTGGGCGCGCCCTGGGTGTTGATCGCCTTGCCGTCCGAGCCGATGATCTTCGTGTTCGTCTCGTCCGCGACGGAGCCGGACGCGGCCTCGACGTTCGGGAGCGCGGCGACCTCGTCGACGAGGGACTCCTCCACGGGTGGGGCCTCCGCCTCGAGGCCCTGGAAGCTGATGTCGGCGCCCTTGCCGGAGACGACGACGTCCGTGCCCGCGTAGGACTCGTCGAAGATTGTCGCGAACGCCTTGTCGATCGTGTCCGTGAGGACGTAGGTGCCGCTCATCATCGCGACCCCGAGGATGATCGCGAGCGCGGTGAGGGTCGCCCTGAGCTTGCGGCCGAGCAGGCCTCTGAGGGCGACCCGGATCATGGCTACTCGTACTGCAGTGCCTGGAGCGGGTTGAGCCGTGCGGCGCGGCGCGCGGGGAAGATGGCGGCGATGATCCCGACGATGATCGCGGCGATTGCGAAGACGATCAGCTGGACGACTGGGACCGAGAAGTCGATGAAGTCGACGCGCCAGACGAGCAGGCCGGCGAGGACGATCCCGAGCACGATCCCGAGGGCGGCGCCGATCAGCGCCGTGATCACGCTCTCGTAGCGGATCATCCGGCGGACCTGGCGGCGCGTCATGCCGATCGCCCGCAGCATGCCCAACTCGCGCGTTCGCTCGAACACCGTCAGGACGAGCGTATTGACGATCCCGAAGAGGCTGACGACGACGGAGAGCGCGAGCAGCACGTAGAGGATGTTGAGGATGTTGTTGAGGAAGCTGACCTGGTTGTCCTTGAACTCCTGGCGCGTCTGCGCCTTGGCGTTGGGGAAGTCGGCCAGCGCGCTCTCGAGCGACTGCGTGTTCGCGTCCGTCACGCCGCCGTCGGTCTCCACGAACGAGTAGAGGTTCTGCGGCTGGTCGTAGTTCTCGTCGAACGTGTCGCTCGAGAACGTGACGTTCCCGAAGGGCGAACCACCGGCCGGCGGGTCGAAGATGCCCTTGACCGTCAGCTCGAGCTGCTTGCCGGCTGGGGTGGTGATCGTGATCGGCGAGCCAACCGTCAGGTTGTGGTCCTCGGCGAAGCCGTCGTCGACGAAGGCGCCGTCGTCGCGGAGCTCGGAGAAGACGGCCTGCGAGCCGTCCTTCCACTCCAGGTTGATCGCGCTGCCGCTGTTAGGCGTGACGGCGGTGACGGACGAAGGGTCGCCGTAGACGAGGGCCTCACCCGTGCGGACGCTCGCCACCTCGCGGACGCCGGGCGCCTCCGCGGCAGCCTCGGCGGCCTCGATGGGGATCGGGGAGAAGTTGTTCTGCGCGGTGATCGCGTAGTCGGCGACGAAGATCCTGTCGACGGCGTCTGTGAACGTGGAGCGGATGCCCTGGCCGAGCAGCGCGACGAGCGTAACCAGCGCGAGGCCGATCATGAGCGCGGCCGCGGTCGAGGCCGTGCGCTGGGGGTTCCGCTTTGCGTTTCCGCGGGCGAGCTGGCCGGAGGCGCCGCCCATCCTGGCCGCGGGCCAGCCGAGAGCGGTGGCCAGCGCCGGGACGAGCTTGGACGCGAAGAGGGCCACGCCGAAGAAGATGAGCAGGGCGCCCACGCCCATGAAGAGCAGAATCTGGGTCGTGTCGAGCCCGCTTCCAAAGAGCCCGAAGAGCAGCGCGGCGAAGCCGAGCGCCGTCAGAAGGATCGCGCCGATCGTCCGGAAGCGCGCGAAGCGCGACTCGGGCAGCGTCGCGCCTTCGCGCACGGCCGCGATCGGCGGCACGCGCGTGGCGCGGATTGCCGGGCGCAGGCTCGCGGCGAGCGTGACGAGGACGCCGACGAGGAGCGCCACGACGATCGTGCGCGTCTGGAAGAGGAGGCCGGTGTTCGGGAGGGTGAAGCCGACGGCGTCGAAGAGCCAGAAGAGGACCTTGGCGAGCCCGAGCCCGAGGAAGAGCCCGATCACGGAGGCGATCACCCCGACGACGAGCGACTCGACGATGATCGACGTCAGCACCTGACGGCGCGAGGCCCCGATGGTCCGCAGGGTGGCGAACTCACGCGTGCGCTGCGCGATCGTGATCGAGAGCGAGTTCGCGATCACGAAGGAGCCGACGAAGAGGGCGACGCCGGCGAAGACGAGCAGGAACGTCTGGAGGAACGAGATGAACTCGTCGGTGTCCTCGGCGTCGCTCCTCGCTTGCTGGGCCGCCGTCTGCACCTCGGTGTTGGCGGGGAGGATGGGACGCAGCTCCTGGACGAGCTGCTCGTCCGAGACGCCGGGCCGCGCGGCGACCGCGATCTCGTCGAGCTTGCCCTCCTTGGCGAAGATCCGCTGGGCCGTCGGCAGGTCGAAGCCGGCCAGCGTCGCGCCGCCGATCGTCGAGACAGAGCCGAACTTGACGATGCCGGAGATGTCGAGCTCCTGCACCCGGCCCGCGCCCTGGACGCCGACGGTGTCGCCGACCTGGAAGCCTTCCTTGTCGGCGGTCGATGCATCGACGACGACCTGGCCGTCGGCGGGCCAGGAGCCCTCGACGAGGTCGAGGGGGTTGAAGCGGCTGTCGCCGTTGGCGATGGAAAAACCGAGGTTCGGCGCACCGCCGTAGACGATCGCCTTCCCGTCGTCCCCGATGAACTGCGCCTCGCCGTCGACGCTGCCTTCCGCCTCGGCGACGTCGGGAACCGACCGGACCTCGGCGAGCAGAGACTCGTCGAAGGAGGGGGCGGTCGCGCCGCTTCCCTCGGTCAGGTCGAAGGCCGACTTGCCGCTGATGACCGCGTTCGATCCCTGCCGGCTGTCGGTGAAGATGTTGTCGAACGCCCTGTCGATCGAGTCGGTCAGGACGTACGTACCGCTCACCATCGCGACGCCCAGGACGATCGCGATGGCGGTGAGGGTCGCCCTGAGCTTGCGGCCGAGGAGGCCTCTGAGGGCGACCCGGATCACTTCTGGCTGACCTGCTCCATCGTCTCGAGGACCTCGTGCGAGGTTGCCTTGCCGAGCTCCTTGACGATGAGGCCGTCGGCGAGGAAGAGCGTGCGGTCGGAGATGGCGGTCGCCTTCGGGTCGTGGGAGACCATGACGAAGGTCTGGCCGAGCGTGTCGACGGACTCGCGGAGGAGGTCGAGGATCTCCTGCGACGTCGTCGAGTCGAGGTTGCCGGTCGGCTCGTCGGCGAAGACGACCGTCGGCTTGGTGATGAGGGCGCGGGCGATCGCGACGCGCTGCTGCTGTCCGCCCGAGAGCTCGGCGGGCCGGTGCGTGCGCCGGTCGGCGAGCCCCACGCGCTCGATAACGGATTCGTTCCAGTCCTTGTCCATCTTGGCGCCGCCGAGCTCGAGCGGGAGGAGGATGTTCTCCTCGGCGGTCAGCATCGGCAGGAGGTTGAAGAACTGGAAGACGAAGCCGATGTGCTTGCGCCGGAGCTTCGTCAGCTCCGTGTCGCTGAGCTCGGCGATGCTCGTCCCGTCGATAGCGACCTCGCCCTGCGTAGGCTTGTCCAGGCCGGCGAGGATGTGCATGAGGGTCGACTTCCCGGACCCGGAGGGGCCCATGACGCCGGTGAGCTTGCCGCGCTCGACGTCGAGATCGACGCCGCAGAGCGCGTTCACCGCGGTGTCGCCCTCCCCGTAGACGCGCGTGACGCCGCGCGCGGTCACGACGGCGCCGTTGCTGGGTTTCGTGCTCTGAGCCTGCTGTGTATCGGTAGCCATGGTCGCCACTCTACGGACCTCCTGAGGGCCTCGGGTGCGAACGCATGCTCCCAGGGGCGGCGACGGCCGACAAGGAGGGAAGCACGGAGGTCGAGGTGGGGTAAACCGAACCCCCGCGAGCCTCGCTAGCGGTCGCCGACCGCGTAGAAGCCGATCGCCACTCCGACGTACGCGGCGATCAGCACGGCGCCGCGCCAGCGGCTCGAGCGGCCGTCGAAGAGAAGGAGGGCGGTGAAGACGACGGAGCCCGCGACCGCAATGATCTCCACCTGCCGGAACGAGAGCGCGAGCGGCTCGATCAACCAGGAGACGAGCGCGACTGCAGGGATCAGGAAGACTGCGACCTGGGCGCTCGACGCGAGCGCGATCTCGGCGGCGAGCTTGATGTTCCCGCGGTAGGCGACGACGACCGCCCCGCCGTGCTCGGCGGCGTTCCCGACGATGGCGACGATCACGGCGGCGACGAAGAACTCGGTCAAACCCACCTCGTCCGCGAAAACCTCGAGGGAGTGGACGAGCGTCTCCGCGACGAAGGCGGTCACGACCGTCGCGGCGGCCAGCACCGCGAGCGAGAGCGGCAGCGACCAGGCCCTCGTCGTCGCCGCCTCGTCGGAGATGTGGAGCGAGTGGTGACGGCGGAGCGAGTACCAGGTGACGACGACGTAGACGAGCAGGAGCACGATCGACACCGGCACGGAGGCGACCGCCAGCGAGTGCCGGTCGGGGTCGCCCTCCCAGCCCGGGACCGACGGGATCAGGAAGAGGACGACGGCGAACGCGACCAGGGCGAAGGAGGTCAGGCTGGACTCCCGGTCGAGGCGGCCGGAGCCCCCGAAGACGAGCGAGAAGCCGAGGACGAGCAGGAGGTTCCCGATCACGCTGCCCGTGAGGGAGCCCCGGACGACCTCGGTCAGTCCCGAGTCGACGGCGATCAGCGCGATGATCAGCTCCGGCGCGTTCCCGAACGTGGCGTTCAGGAAGCCGCCGATGCCCGGGCCCGTGTGGTGCGCGGCGTGCTCGGTCGCCTCCCCGATCAGCCACGCGAGCGGGACGAGCGCGATCGCGGCGAGCACGAAGAGCGTGATGTCGCCGACGTCGGTGAGCTCGCTGACGGCGATGACGATCGGCCCGAGCGCGAGCAGGGCATAGAGAATGCGGCGAACCACGGCGGCGGCACCCTATCCTCTGGCGCGTGCTGCGCGCCGTGCTCTTCGACTGGGGGGACACGCTCTTCCACTTCGCCTACGACGAGGAGCTTCTCGCCGCGGGCTGGGAGGCCGGCCTGGCGACGCTCGAGCGCGACGGCCTCCCGGGTCACGAGGCGACGGCGGCCGTCTTCCGGGAGCGCTACCTCCCGCTGCTCTTCGTGCCGGGCTCGGTCGAGGAGGTCGAGTACCCCGGAATGATCCGCGAGCTGTTCGCGGGCTTCGGCGTCGAGCTCGGCGACGACGAGCTCGACCGCTTCCTCGCGGCCGAGCACGCGGCGTGGGAGCCGGCGCGCGTGCTCGGGGCCGACACCCACGCGCTGCTCGACTCGCTCCGCGGCCGTGGCCTCCTCACCGGCCTCGTCTCGAACGCGTTCGACCCGGGCTGGCTCCTCCACCAGGATCTTGCGGACATGGGGCTCGCGGAGCGTCTCGACGCCGCGGTCTTCTCCTCCGAGGTCGGCCTGCGCAAGCCGCACCCAGCGGTCTTCGAGGCGGCGCTCTCGGCGCTCGGCGTCGAGCCGGAGGACGCGGTCTTCGTCGGCGACCGGCGCTACGAGGACATGCGGGGCGCGAAGGAGCTCGGCATGACCACCGTTCAGGCCTACTGGTTTCGCGCGGACGACGACGAGCGGGGCCTCGACCCCGACTACGAGGCGTTCACGGCAATGGACGTCTTGAACGTCGTCCGCCGCCTCATCGGCGAGGTCTGAACCGCGCCGCGCCCTACACCTCAGGGCCGGCTCTGTCAAGACTTGCGGGGGCCGAAGGCACGGTCAACAATCAGGGACAGCCCGTGCCGCGACAGCTGTTCACCGGGACCGAGCTACCCCTCCGACCTCAGGAGGAGACCGAGTGTCGGCGGTGCCAGGTGCACTGCGACAAGGTCGTCTACCCCGCCGCCTGCGTCGAGCGCGCCTGCCCGTTCCTCTACGCCTACCGCGAGTGGGGGAGGACCTACGTCGGCTGCATGCAGAAGGTGTACGCGGTCGAAATCGACCTCGAGCTCCTCGACGAGGCGCGGGGTCGCAAAGGGGGTTTCGGGGCCGTGCGGGCGGTCCGCCAGCCGCTGCCGATGTGCCGGGCCGACGTTTCGACCTGCTACGCCCACAGGGCCGACGAGCTCGGCTGCGTCAACCCCGAGTTCTTCGAGCTCCCCCACGGGACGCCTTCCTTCCGGGTCGTCGAGCAGAGCGACCAGGCCGCGTAGCTCCCGTCGCGCGGGCGTGCAGGTCCTTGAGGCGCTGCACCTCGGCTGCGTCAGGCCCATGGCCGTCCGGCCCCGGCGTCTCCAGGACCGCGGGGAGGCCCTGCACGCGAGGGTCGGCGAGGAAGACGCCGAGGCCCTCGCCCATGCTGCCGTCGAGGACGTTCGCGTGCCGGTCTCGGTTCGAGCCGAGCTCGGCGGCGGCGTCGTTGACGTGGAGGCAGCGGAGCCGGTCGAGGCCCACCCGCTCGTCGATCTCCTCGAGCGTCGCGGCGAAGATGGCCGGATCGGTCACGTCGACGCCCGAGACCCAGAGGTGGCAGGAATCGAGGCAGAGCCCGAGCCGGGGGTCCCGGTCGAGCCGGTCGACCAGGGCGGCGAGCTCGTCCAGGGAGCGTCCGATCGTGCCCCCGGCGCCGGCCGAGTTCTCGAGCAGGAGCCAGGTCGGGCCGGCACAGGCCGCGAGCCCCTCTTCGAGCGCCGGCACGGCCCGCTTCAGCCCGGCCTCGAAGCCGGCGCCGAGGTGGGAGCCGACGTGCACGACGACGCCGTCCGCCTCGATCGCGCAGGCGACCTCGACCGTCTGCAGGAGCGCCGCGCGCGACTTCTTCCTGACCTCTCTGTCGGTGGCGGCGAGGTTGATGAGGTAGACGGCGTGGCAGAAGACCGCGGCGATCCCGGCCTCGGCGCGCGCCTGCTTGAAGCGCTCGACGTTCTCGGGCGGGTGGTCGGTTGGCCGCCACGCGCGGGGGCTCTGCGTGAAGACCTGCACCGACTCGGCTCCGATGTCGACCGCCCGGCCGATTGCGGTGTGGATCCCGCCTGCGGTGGAGACGTGGGCCCCGGCGAGCACTGCGCAACGATACCCCGGCGGCAGAAGGCCCCGGGCGGGGTCGCCCGGGGCCTTCGGTCGCGACTGCGCGTTCTTCGAGCCGGGGCCTAGAGCGGCCGGTCCTCGAAGCGCCCGTAGTAGCCGCCGACCTCGGTCATGTAGTCCTCGTCCCGGTAGCGGTCCTCGTCGAACTCGGGCGCGTTTTTGATCTCGTCCTTGGTCCGGCTGACGAACACCGTCTCGCTGTCGGCCTCGACGCGGTCGATCACGCCGGCCGGCAGCATCACCTTCTTGCCGAAGATCCAGGGGCCGGTATCGACGACGACGTAGCTCTGGGACGTGTCGTAGGTCGCCTCGTCGATCTTGCCGATCCCCCCGTCGACAGCCTCCACGCTCCAGCCGGTCAGGTCGATGCCCCGCCGGACGTCGATGCCGATGGTCCCGGCCTCCCGATAGGTCCACAGATCGTTGGTCGTCTCGAAGGTCCTCGTCACATCCGCTCCTTTCGGTTTTCGTGGCACGGAGTTTCTGGGTACCGCGCCGCCTCCGACCGCAAACCTGTTGGCCGGGAAACGCTCGCGGACCCTCAGTTCCGCATGGATACAGGGATCGGGGGCCTCGGCACCCAAGTACGATACGCAGGTGCCCGTCCGCGTCCGCTTTGCGCCCAGCCCGACTGGGCTTCTCCACATCGGCGGCGTTCGCACGGCGCTCTTCAACTGGCTGTTCGCGCGGCACGAGGGGGGCGAGCTGCTGCTTCGCATCGAGAACACCGACACGAGCCGGGAGGTCGAGGAGTCGGTCGAGCAGATCCAGCGCTCCCTGCGCTGGCTCGGCCTCGACTGGGACGGGCCGGTCGAGTTCCAGCTCGACTCGCTCCCGCGCCACGAGGCGGCCGCGCGCCTCCTCCTCGCCGAGGGCCGGGCGTACGAGGACGACGGCGCCGTCCGCTTCCGCATGCCGGACGAGGGGACAACTGAGTGGGAGGACGCGATCAAGGGCCGCATCTCCTATCCCAACGAGAAGCTCGAGGACCTCGTGCTCCTCCGCTCCAACGGGCGGCCGACCTACAACCTCGCCGCCGCGGTCGACGACGCCGACTCGGGCATCACGCACGTGATCCGCGGCGAGGACCACGTGCCCAACACGCCGAAGCAGATCAGGATCTTGGCGGCGCTGGGACGCGAGGTCCCCGTCTATGCGCATGTCCCCAACGTCTTCGGCACGGACGGCAGAAAGCTCTCGAAGCGCCACGGCTCCGTCTCGGTCGAGGAGTTTCGCGCCCAGGGCTACCTGCCCGCGGCGCTGATGAACTACCTCGCCCTTCTCGGGTGGAGCTATGACGACCGCACGACGGTCATGTCCCGCGACGAGCTCGTCGAGCGCTTCTCCCTCGACCGCATCGGCTCGAGCCCGGCGACGTTCGACTACGCCAAGCTCGACTGGCTGAACGGCGTCTACCTGCGCGACCTCGCGCCGGCCGAGTTCGCCGACGCGCTCGTCGCCTACCTACGGGATCACGATTTCGCAGGCGACGAGGAGACGATCCGCGCGTCGGCGGCCCTCGTTCAGGAGAAGATCTCGCGGCTCGACGAGTATCCTGGGTTCGCCGGCTTTTTCTTCCGGCGGGTCGAGCCGCCGGCCGAGCTGCTCGACGGCGCGGCGCCGGTCCTGGCCGAGGCGCGCGAGGCGCTGGCGGGGGTGGAGCCCTTCGCGGCTCAGCCGATCGAGACGGCACTTAGGGCGCTGGCCGAGCGGCTCGGCCTGAAGCCGCGGGACGCGTTCGGCCCGATCCGGGCGGCGGTGACCGGCTCGAGAGTCTCGCCGGGCCTCTTCGAGAGCCTGGAGCTGCTCGGCCGCGACGAGTCGCTCGCCCGGCTCGACCGCTACTCGTCGCCCTAGCGATAGAGGACGAAGCCGCCCGCGAAGAGGGCGAGCCCGGCCGCCCAGACCGGCCAGGCGGCGAGGACCGCGCCGGCGGTGAAGAGGAAGGCGCCGCCGATGACGAGGAGCGTGGCGACGATTGCCGAAGGCGAGGTTCGCTCGCGCCGCGGCTTCGTCGCCGGCGGCGCGCCTTGGTCGGAGCCGATGGTGACCGCCGACCGCTCGAGCGCCCGGAGACGTGCCAGCCGGACGCGGAAGAGCGCGCCTCGCCACTCCGGCAGGAGCGGCTCGACGAGCTCGACGTCCTCCCCCTCCAGCGCGCGCCCGACCTCGGCGGTGATGTCGCGGGCCTCGGCGAGCGCCGAGACCAGCTCGGCGTGAAGCGCCTCGCCGCCGGGCGGCGGGTCGATCCCGACCGCAAGCTCCGCCCCGGCGTGGAGGCTGTACTGGAGCTGCGGCAGCTCGTCGAGGAACCCGTCCGCGACGCCCTCGGCAGGGGACTCGGCCACCCGCTCGAGCCGGACGAGAGCCGAGCCTATTCGCTCCCAGAGATGCGAAACGGCTTCCGCATAGGCCCCCGGCTCGTTCCGTCGAACCGTCCGCTCCATCCGAGCAGCATCATAGGCGGTCGCGGTCGGCGACGACAGGCGGTGGGCTCGGAGGGGCCTCGATCGAGGAATCGGAGGCGGGAGGACGCTTCTTCAGCTCTTCCTCTGCGCCCTGGACCCTGTGCCGCCAGCGAAGCGTCCCGAGCATGAGCAGGATGGCGCCGAAGCCGATCGCGACGTTCACGATCGTGATCACGAGCTGCTGGCCGAAGCTGAAGGCGAGGATTGCCGAGCTCGCGGCGGCTCCCGCGAGGGCGAAGACGAGGATCGCCTGCTGCGTGCCGGCGCCACCGGGCGTGAACGGCAGCACCGTTGAGAGGCCGCTGACGACGAGGACGGCCAGGGTCGTCTCCGCGGTCGCATCCACATGGAAGGCGCGGAGGAAGAAGAACGTCGACACGATCCGAGCGACCCAGCTCCCCGCCTGCCACGAGACGACTTCCCGAAAGTACTGACGCCGGTCGTGCAGGATCGCGAAGCCGAGAGCGAGCTTCTGCCTGAAGGCGGTGACGTGGCGCGAGGCCCAGGCGATCAGGACGATCAGCCCGCCGAGCAGGATGCACCAGATGAAGACGGCGATCCGCGGGTGCTCGACCACGAACGCCCAGTCGAACGCCGGCAGCCTCGGCAGGTCGGGCAGGCCCGGGAGGAGGCCAAGCTGGATCGCGACCAGGAAGAGGACGGAGGCGACGACGAAGTCGAAGAGGGTCTCGACGACGAGGCTCGAGGCAAGCGTCGGGTAGCTCGAGTGCTCGACGCGGTGCTTGACGAGATAGAGCTTGACGACGTCGCCGCCTCGCGCCGGCACGATCGCGTTCACGCCCACGCCGGCCATGTAGGCGCCGAAGGTGCTCCAGTAGCGCACCTTCTCGCCCGGGTAGGCGGCCCGCAGGATGTTCTGCCAGGCACGTACACGCAGGGCGAGGCGCAGGACGTGGAAGAACACCGCCAGCAGGAGCGCGCCCCACGCGACCGCAGCGAAGGCCTTGAAGAAGGCTTCCGAAGCATCGAGAAAGGCGCGAACGTCCTCCACGTCTTGACGATAGCGCTGGCCCTGGCGGGCGGTGGGTTAGCTCGCCTCGGAACGGGGGCGCAGGTCGACCACAAGCTCGCAATCGAGGGCGTGAGCGAGCTTCAGCAGCGTGTCGATGCGGGGCGGCCGGCCGCCCGACTCGAGGCGCGCGATCGCGGACTGGGTCGTTCCGCACACCTCGGCCAGCTCCGCCTGCGACAGCCCCAGCTTCCGGCGGCGGTCTGCGACCTGTCCCGCGATCTGGGCGAAGAGCCAGCCGTCCTGGGCGCCCGCGAGGCGCTCCCGCAAGCGCTCGACGGCAGTCTCGATGGTGCGGCGGCGTTCGTCTTTCGTCAGCTTCGCCATCTCGCTCGCCTCTGTATAGCACCCTTGCGATCGAGGTCAAGGAGTGGGCGGGAGCTCGGTGAGCACCGTTCCCTCGCCCGTGCCCTCGACGACGTAGAGACGGACGCTGTTCTCGCCCGGCCGGTAGGCGTCCTCCGGGATGACGGCCGTGACCAAGGTCTCGCCGTCGTGCTCGAAGCTCCGCGTCACGGCGGCGATTCGTCCGTTGACGGCGATCGCGACGTCCTCGCCGGGCGGCGCCCCGTGAACCCGCCCGTAGACGCGAACAGGCGCGAACGGCGAGTCGGGATCGTAGTCGCTCGTGCCGTAGCTCTCGAACGTGGACCCGCCGGCTGCCGTCGCAGCCAGACCGTCCACGGGGCGGCCGAGGAGCTCGGGCCGCGGCCCGATCCCGAAGAGGCCCGGCTCGTCGTCTTCGTCGCCGAAGAGCTGGACTTGTCGAGCGAGGGCTCGGTCGAGCCGCTCGTCGAGGTCGGCCAGCTCGCCCTCGACGAGCTCGCCCGACGACGTGCCCACGACGACCTCGCCGCTGCCGCCGCCGTCGGCGGCAACGAGCGAGCGCCCGTCGAGCTCCCACGGGACCTCGACGTCGAGCAGGTCGGCGATCGTCGGAACGATGTCCATCGTCCGAGCCGGGCCGTCGACGATCTCGCCGCGAGCCTGCCCGGGCGCCTTCACGAAGAGCGGCACGAAGGCGATCTCCTCCATGTTCCCCGGTTCGATGCGCCGCCGCTCGCCGTTCGGCCGGAAGCTGACGCCGTGGTCGGCGACGACGACGACGAGCGAATCGTCGTACTGCCCCGTCTCCTCGAGCCTGTCGAGGATTCGCCCGAGGGCGAGGTCGGTGTAGCCGACTTGGAGCAGGTGACGCTGCTGCGCCTGGATGGCCAGCTCCGGGTCGCCGACCCAGCCTTCGTCCTCGAGCCCGGGCTGAAACCCGAGGTCGGACGCGTACAGCGTCCCGTCGGGCAGGTACTCCCAAGGGTGATGCGGGAGGAGGACGTGGAGGAAGGAGAAGGCCGGCCGCTGCGACGGCCGCAGGGAGCGCACGAACTCCTGAACCTCGGCGTCGCGCCCCGTATAGGCGGCTGGGCGCCCGCCGGCCTGGGCGGGGCCCTCCTGGAGCAGCGCCTGCGGCCCCTCACCGTCGCCGAAGTCCCGCCACGCCGTCGAGATCGAGGGCAGCTCGTCGGCGAGGTCCCTCGGGAGGACGAGGTGGCCGTAGACGACCGAGAGGTCGGAGAGGAGGGAACCGACTCGCTCGGGAAGCGGCTCGCGATCAGGGTCGCAGAGCTCGGACGGGCAAAGGTGGGTCTGCGACTCGTGGACGTTCAGGTCGTATGACCCGCCGAGAAGCGTGAAGAGGTTGTCGGGATGGTCGATGAAGAGGGGAAGGCCCTCGGGGAGCTGGCCGGTGAGCATCGGCGGCAGTGCGCCCGTCGTCCACTCGTGCACCGTGGTCGCGTTGCGGAACCACGTCGCGTCCTCGGCGAGGCGCGCGAAGTTCGGGTAACGGACGGCGTCGAGCTCGCCGTCCGCGCGCAGGAGCGAGACGGTGGGTAGCTCGTCGAGAACGACCATGACCACCGGCGCACCGGACGGCGCCTGCGCCAGTCGCGCCTCCGGCGGGCTCTCGAGGAGTCGGGACACCGGCGAGAACGCGAGGAAGAGGACGAGGACGACCACCGGCGCGACGCCGACCACGGACAGGAGCGCCCGCGCCGGCCGCGCGCGGGCGTAGACGAGCGCCGCGGCGGCTCCTATCCCCGCGGCGAGGGCGATCGCAGCGACGCCGAGCCCGCGGAACGCCTGCAGGGCGAGGAGCGCGACGAGCGCGGCGAGGAACGCGAGGTGGAGGACGGTCGCCGACCGCCCGCCCGCGAGGCCGGCCAGGGCCTCGAGGCCGAGCAGGAGCAGAGGAGGGAGGACGACGATGCCGACGGCGAAGAGGACGACGTCCCAGCGCGTCGAGCCGCGGACGGCGAAGAACTCGACGTTGCGGGAGAGCAGGTCGAAGAGGGGCTGGGCGACCGCGAGCGCCGAGAGCCCGGCAAGGTGGAGCGCGGCCCAGCGGAACGACCCAGGCGGGTCAGGTGGATGGAGTCGCACGGTAGAGAATCCTCGTGCCGGAGGGCAGAGCCTCCCGGCGCTCGACGCGCCAGCGCTCCTCGAGCGCGCGCTCGAAGGCATCGGTCTCGTAGTCGGGATTCGCCCCCGGCGCCTTGCGGTCGAGGAGCCGCCGCACCATAGGGTCGTCGCGCGTCGGGAACTCGATCACGACCTCCGTCCCGAGGTCAGCGAGCCAGTCTAAGAAAGCTCGGACGGGGACGTTGCCGGAGAGCGCGACGTGGTGGACGAGGGCGAGGCAAAGCGTCAGGTCCGGCGGGCGTCGATCCGCCAGCGGCGGGCGCTCCTCGCCGCGCCAGCCCAGGCCCGGCGACGGGTCGGCGACGTTGCCGACCAGCGGGAGGATCGTCTCCGAGCCCTCGGCGCGAAGCTCGCGGTAGAGGGCCTCGACCACGGCCGCGTCGGCGTCGAGCGCGACCGCGTAGTCGGCGTCAGCGGCGGCAATCCGCGTATAGCGGCCGTCGTTGCAGCCGAGGTCCCAGACGAGCCCGCGGCGCCGGAGTCCCGCCGATTCCCGCACGAAGGTTTCCTTCGCGGCCGCGTCGGCCTCGTCGTACGGGCTGGCCTCGCCGTACCCGGACCACGCAGTCCGCCCTGGTTCCCAGCGCAGGCGCTCGACCAGCTTCCGCAGCTTCCGGGCGTTGACGCGGATCAGATCGGCGTGGAAGCCCGCCCGCTTCAGGTCGCTCTTCACCTCGCGGTCGCCGTAGCGCCTCTCGAGCTTCGCGTGGAGGACGACGTTCGTCAGGACGCCGCGGCGAAAGCGGTCGCGGAGGCCGAGGAGCGAGCGCATCTGGGCAGGCTCGATGCCGTCCAGGGAGCCGCGGAGCCACGGCTGGAACGGCACGTCCTTGTATGCCTGGAGCAGGAGCGGGTAGAGCGCGAGCATGCAGAACTGCCGGTAGCCGGCCCAGGGCTCGCCCTCGCGCAGGGGCTCGAAGGAGCCGATGTCGACGAAGACCGGCTTCGATCCGCGCCACTGCACGTTGTACGGCGAGGCGTCCTTGAGGACGAGGCCTTCGTCGAGCGCGGCGAGGAGCAGATCGAGCTCGAGCAGGGCGGCGTCTTGCAGCATGCCGAACGGCCACTCGTACGGGTAGGAGACGACCGGGATGCGCTCGTGGCGAAGGACGGCCGCGACGTCGGCAGGGTCGAGCTCCGCGGGGAGGCCGTCCGGTTCTGCGATGCGCTCGGTGGCGACCAGCCGTCCGGCCGCGACGCCTTCACGGAAGAGATCGGTGGCGGCGAGCGCTTCCCAGTCCGCGAGCCCGCGCTGGGAGAGCGCGCGGCGCACCTCGCCGCCCGCGTAGAAGACGTGGCTGTCCGGGTCGCGGAACGAGCCTCGCTCGACCCGGGGCCCGTCGTCCGCTACGAGTCGTCCTTCTTCCGGATGCCGATGAAGCCCAGGAACCGTCGCCAGTAGAACTTGCCCGCGACCGCGACCGCGGCGACGCCGCCGACGATCGCCTGGAGGATCATCGACCCGGAGCCCGGGTCCAGATACGCGAGCAGGCCGCTCATGTGTCGATCCGGAGAATACCCGGGCCGCCGGAGCGGGGCCGCAAATCGCTCCCCGCCCCTGGTCGAGCAAGTGACACAGTGTTACTTGCTCAGGCCTCGATCGCCTTGTAGAGACCGACGACGGCGCCCGTGGGATCGGCGAACACCGCAGAGCGCCCGATGGTCGGAATGTCCGTGGGCTCCATGAACACGCTCGTGACGCCCAGGCTCCTGGCCTTCTCGATCGTCCCGTCGACGTCGTCCGTGCCGAGATAGGTCAGCCAAGCCGGCGGGGCTCCCTCGGACCCCTGCGGCTGAAGCATGGCTCCGGCGCGGTCGGCGCCGCCCGAGCTGAACAGGGTGTAAGCGAAGTTGTTGCCCATGTCCACGTCGCGGGACTCCCAGCCGAGGACGTCGCCGTAGAAGCGCTTCGCTGCCTCGACGTCGGTCGTCACGAGCTCGTCCCAGACGAAGACGCCCTCCGTCGGCGTCATCTCACCGGCCGGGGCGAAAAACGACAGCACTGCTCCTTGCGGATCGGTCACGAAGGCCATGCGTCCGACTTCGGGGACGTCCATGGCCGGCGCGACCATCGTCCCACCCGCGGCCTCCGCCCGCGCGGCGGCAGCGTCCGCGTCCTCGACGATCACGTGGCCCACCCAGTGCGCCGGCGCGCCACCCTGGGCGGGGCCGAAGCCGCCGTGGGTCTGCTCGCCGACCTTGATCATCGGGTAGTCCATCTCGCCCGGCTTCCAGACCTCGATCTCCCAGCCGAGGAGATCGGCGTAGAAGCGGCTCGCGGCGGCTGGGTCGTCCGACATATGGTCGTGCCAGACGAAGCGGCCGGCCGCTGTCTCGACGGTGCTCATCTCCCGTCTCCTTCCGTTGCTTTTCGCGACGTCGCTAGGCTAGCCGCGCCCCGCGCGTCTCGCGGCCGAGCAGCGTGAGGAGGCCGCCGGCGACCATCACGAGCGCGACGAAGGTGAGCGACCAGACGGTGTCGCCCGTCCAGTCGATCAGCGCGCCGAAGAGGTACGGGGCGCCGATCGCGGCCCCCTTGCCGATCCCCTCGGCCATCCCGAAGGCGCTCGAGCGCAGCCGAGTCGGGAAGAGCTCGGCCGTAAACGGGTAGACGGCGCCCCACGCGCCAAGGTTGAAGAAGCCGACGAAGAAGAGCGAGGCGACCAAGACCGGCGCCGTGTCGGCCACCGCGAACGCGTACGCGGAGAGGCCCCCGAGGCAGAGGAAGAGCGCGAGCGTGGGCTTGCGCCCGATCCGCTCCACGAGCCAGAGCGACGTGAGGTAGCCGGGGAACTGCGAGAGCGCCGAGAGCGCGAGCAGGAGGTAGACGTTGACGGTGAAGTCCTCGTCGACCTGGAGGACGAAGGGAAGCCAGAGGAAGAGCCCGTAGTAGGAGATGTTCAGGGCGGTCCAGGCGACCAGCACGACCGCGGTGGACGACCGCAGCCGCTCGGACACGAGCTCGAGAAGCGACGCGCGCGGCTCGGCGGGGACACGGAGCTCGGCCGCGCTGACCTCCTCGCCGGCGATCTCCGAGAGCACGTTTGCGGCTTCGCGGCGCCGGCCGGTGCTCATGAGGTAGTAGGGGCTCTCGGGCAGCGTCAGGCGCGCGACGAAGGCGAGGAAGGCGGGGAAGGCCGCTGCGAGGAAGAGGTAGCGCCAGCCGTTGTCGCCCCCGAGCTGGTCGAGGAAGAGCCAGGAGAGCCCGGTGGCGAGCAGCAGCCCGACGGGCCAGAAGAGGTCGAGCAGCACCATGAACCGCCCGCGCCGCTGCGGCGGAAGGTACTCGGCGAGGAGCGACGGGTCGACGACGAGCACGCCGCCGAGCCCTATCCCCGCCAGGAAGCGAAAGGCGGAAAGCGACCAGGGACCCCAGGCGAGCGCCGTCAAGGCCGTGAAGAGCGCGTACCAGAGGATCGAGGCCTGGAAGATCCGGCGTCTCCCGATCCGGTCCGACAGCCGTCCGAGCACGAGCGCGCCGACCAGCGAGCCGCCGAGGGCGGAGGCTGCGATCCAGCCGGCCATGCTCCCCGAGAGGCCCCAGATGGAGGTGAACACCGGCACGGTGAAGCCGACGATGAGGATCTCCATGGCGACGAACGTCCAGGCCGCGCCCGTGACGAGCACCGCCTTGGCATGGAAGGGCGTCATCCCGGCCGTCCGGAGGACGTCTTCGACGCCGCGGCTCGGTTGTGTCGGCGGGGCCGGCGCTGCGATCTCGGTCAGCTTCGTTTCCACGGGAGTTTGCGACTAGAAGGCGATAACCTCGCAGGGCATTGTACTGGTTGGAGGAGGGTGTGCGCCCAGGAACTGTCAGCCGGCCGCAAGCCGGTATACCGAGCCCGCCTGTGACACGAGGAAGAGCTCGCCGGCCTCGTCCTCGCCGAACGAGGTGAGCTGACGAACCGCGATCCGCTCGCGGCGGACGTCCGTCGCCTCGCCGTCCTCGACGCGGAGGCTCCAGACGGTTCCCGAGCAGTAGTCCCCGTAGAAGTAGCGGCCGCGCAGGGCCGGTAGGTCGGAGCCCCGGTAGACGAACCCGCCGGTGATCGAGCAACCTGCGTCGTGGGCATAGGTGGCGATCGGCCGGACGAGCTCGCCGTCGCCGGTCAGCTCCTTGTCCTCGACGACCTCGTCGCCTTCGTAGACGTCCCAGCCGAAGTTGAGGAAACGGTCGGTCCCCGCAGGGATGAAGTCGACCTCCTCCCAGCGGTCCTGGCCCACGTCGCCGATGTAGAGGTCGCCGGTCTCGCGGTCGAACGAGAAGCGCCAGGGGTTGCGAAGGCCGTTGGCGACCATCTCCCAGTCTTCACCCGGACCGTCGACGTCGAGTCGGAGGAGCTTGCCGAGCCGTGTCCCGAGGTCCTGCGAGCGGCCCTCCGGGTCGAAGGCGCCGCCGCCGTCGCCCAGGCCGAGGTACAGGAGCCCGTCCGGGCCGAACGCGAGCTGACCGCCGTTGTGGTTCTCGTACGGCTGGTCGACGGCCAGGAGCTCGCGGACCCGCTCGGCGCCGGCCCCGCCGGCTCGAAACTCGACGACGCGGGTGTCGCCGTCACGGTTCGAATAGTGGACGTAGAAGCGCGGGTCCTCGAGGAAGCCTGGGTGGAGCGCGAGCGCGAGCAGGCCCTGCTCGCCGCCGGCCGTCACCTCGTCCCGGATGTCGAGGAGCGGCTCCGGGGAGACGTCGGAGCCGGTGAGCACGCGGATCGTTCCCGCCTGCTCGACGACGTAGAGGACGCCCGGCTCGGCTCCGCCGACGACCTGCACCGGCGAGGCGAAGCCCGACGCGACCTGGACGAGCGCCGGCCGCTCGGGAGAGGTGGGGAGCGGAGGCGTCGTCGCGGGCTCGCCGCGGGCACAGGCGCCGACCAGGACGAGCCCGAGCAAGGCGGCAGCCCTACGCAAGGGCTTCGGGCGCACGCGCGTACGGGTGCTCCTCGCGGGCATGTTCTTCGTGGTAGACGCTGTCGGCGTTCACCGACCAGATGTCGTGCCCGGCGCCCGCGACGACATTGTCGACCGCTCTCAGCGCCGTCAACATCGAGTGGTCGGAGTTGTTGTAGCGATGGAGGCCGTTCCGGCCGACCTGCTGGAGGTTCTCGACGCCGTCGAGCCAGCGCCGGATGACTCGCAGGCGCCGCGCGTAGCGCTCGTCGTAGACGGGGTAGGCCTTCGCGACCCGCTCGACGTAGCCGCGCTCGACCCGGGCGCCGTTCGCGAGCCCGAGCCGTGAGAGCTCCTCACCGGCAAGGGCGACGAGGCGGTCGTCCGCGGACTCCCAGAGATCGTCGCCCTCGAAGCAGAAATACTCGAGCCCGATGCACGTCGTCCGCTCGTCCGGGACCATCCACGGGCTCCACGAGCGGTAGTTCTGGATGCGCCCGACCCGTACCGAGGGATCGTGCACGTAGATCCAGTTGTCGGGGAAGAGGTCGTCTCCGTCCAGGACGAGGGCGACGGTGACGAAGTCCCTGTACGCGAGGCCGTCTGCCGCGGCGAGGACCTCGCCGGACGGCGCCGGCGTGGTCATTCCGGCGAGGGCGGGGAGGGGGAGCGAGGAGATGACGGGGCCGCAGGGGATTGCCTCGCCTTCCGTCTCGACGGCGACGGCGCGGCCGTGCTCGACCAAGATCCGCTCCACCGGGGCGTCCGTGCGCACCTCGCCGCCGAGGGCCTCGATCTCGCTCGCCATCGCCTCCCACATCTGCCCGGGCCCGTAGCGGGGGTAGCGAAACTCGCGGATGAGACTTTTGACGTGGCCCTCTCGTCCGCAGAGGAGCATGTCTTTCACGGCCGTGGCCAGCGAGAGGCCCTTGATGCGTTGGGCCGCCCACTCGGCGCGGATCTCGGAGCCGGGGACGCCCCAGACCTTCTCCGTGTACGTGCGGAAGAAGAGGTCGTAGAGCCGCTTGCCGAAGCGGTTCGAGACCCACTCTTCGAGGCTTCGCTCGCGCCCCTTCGGCCTCGGCGCCGCGGCGAGATAGGAGGCCAGGCAGCGCGCCAGCTCGAGCGGGCCGAGCTTGCGGACGACATCGCGTGCCGACAGCGGATAGTCGAGGAAGCGGCCGTTCCAGTAGATGCGCGAGAGCCGCGGCCGCACGAGCAGCTCTGCGCCGAGGACCTCGAGCCAGAGCGCCTCCACCTCGGGGCTCTTCGTGAAGAAGCGGTGGCCCCCGAGGTCGAAGCGGTAGCCGTCCCGCACGACGGTCTTCGCAAGGCCGCCGACCTGAGCCTCAGCCTCCAGCACGAGGACGGGCCTGCCGAGCTTGGCGAGGCCGTAGCCGGCGGTGAGCCCGGCGGGACCTGCCCCGAGCACCAAGGTCTGCACGTCGTTACGAGCGCCCACGGGCTTCCGAGGAGGTCTTCGTATAGAGCGTCATGCGGACGCTCGTCTTCGCCGTGCGCGCCGGCAGAGCGGTGTCGCGCACCGGCCGGAAGCGCTCGTCCGCGTCGAGCACGAGCGCCCATTCGTCCGACCGCTCGGCGACGAGGCGCGTCCAGGGCGCGCGCCAGCGCCCGGCGTCTTCGACGTCCGGGGCCACGAGCAGGATCCGTCCTCCGGGCGGGAGCGAGTCCAGGAGCGGCACGAGGGCGTCCGCCGGCTCCGTGCTCTCGAGGCGGGGGAGAGCGTTCCGCCAGTCCATCACCGTGGGGTCGGCAACCGGCCCGAGGGGCGTTGCGTAGCGCAAGCCGCCGGGGAGGTAGTGGGCGAGCACGGGCACCTGCTCGGGCTGCGTGGAGACGACGAGGTCTCCCCGCTGGAGACCGGCGGCCACGGCCGCCGAGGCGCCGGCGACGTTGGTCTTCGCGCTCGGACCGGCGTTCAGGAGCCAGGCGCAGGAGATCGCCGCCGCCGCGACGACCCCGAGCGGCCCGACGCGCGCGAGCGCAGCGCCGGCGAGGAGCAGGAGCGGGCCGACGAGGACGGCGAGGTACCGGCCGGCCCAGGCGGGCTCGACTAGCGCCACCGCCCACCCCGCGGCCAGGGTGACGGCGGCGACGAGCGACAGCGACCGGAAGGCATCACGCTCGCGCGCGTCGGCGCCGAGCCGGGAGACGACGACGCCGCCGGCGGCCAGGGCGCAGGCCGCGACTACGGCCGCGGCCGGCGGCGAGCTCGACCACGGCGCACCGGTGTGCTCGATCTGAAAGGCCAGGGTAGGCAGCCAGGGCGCGAACAGGAGCCCGGCGAAGCCGAAGGCGAGGACGGCTTCGGCTCCGAGCCGCCTCCTCGCCTGCGGCGGCGCCCAGGCCAGGAGCGCGACCAGCGCCGCCAGCCAGCCGAGCGCGAGGAAGAGCGCCCAGTAGTGCGTGTAGAGGAGGAGGGCGAGGAGCAGCGCGAACACCGGGACGTATCGCCTCCGCCCGAAGACGAACGCGTGCAGGAAGGTTGCCGTAGCCATGACCGACAGGAGCGCGACGAGCGCGTACATGCGCGCTTCCTGGGCCTGGACGGTCAGGAACGGCAGCACGGCCGCGACGGCGGCGCAGATCCAGCCGGCGGTCCTGCCGAAGAGGCTCCGGCCGGCCCAGAGGGCCGCCGGGATCGTCAGCAGCGCGAAGGCGAGGGACGGCGCACGCAGCGCCGCCTCGCTCGTCCCCGCGACTGCGGTCCACGCGTGCAAAAGGAGGTAATAGGCCGGCGGCGAGCCGTCCTGGCGGAGCAGCGCCGGGATCTCGCCGGCCGGGTGGGAGGCGATGCCCGCGGAGATCCCTTCGTCGATCCAGAGGGAGGCGTCGAGTGCCCGCGTGCGCAGGAACGCCGAGGCGGCGAGCAGGACGAGGAGCGCGCCGACGGTGGCTGCCGGCCAACCATCTAGGCGTCGCAAGCGGCATGCACCTCCCAGGCGCCTTCGTCGGCGAGGAGCTTGAACCCGGCCGGCAGCGGCGGGCTCACAGGCTCCGTCGGCGTCAGCTTCGAGCGGAAGACGACGCCGGGGGCCGACGGTGTCAGGCTGAGATCCGAGATGTGCGCGCGCAGGTGCCAGGCGACGAGCGGAAACCGGTAGCGCCCGGCATACAACGGACCGCAGGAGCGGAGCCGCTCCCGGCCGCCGGCACGCTCGACGGCCGCGGCGAGATCGGTCCGCAGCTCGGCCGCGTACGCCAACTCGTCGCCGAGCCGGCGCGCGGACGGGAGCGACAGGGCGACGGCGGCGGCAAGCAGCAGAGCCCCGACCGGAGCGACCGCCCGGGGCGCGAGGGGAACGGTCGCGCCGTAGAGCCTGCCCGCTCCGAGGCCGCCGAGAACCGCGGTGAAGGCTGCGGCGGCCAGGAGGTAGCGGTCCTCGCCGGAGAACCCCGCCTCGGCCATGACGGCGACGATCAGGACCCAGATCGACACGGCCGACGCGAGGAAAAGGACTGTGCGCTCGCGCCGGACGAGGGCGAGCGCGGTCGCGCCGAGCCCGAGGAGCAGGATGGGGAGGGGGACCATGGTGACGAATCCCTCGACCACCTCGAGCGCCGGCCGCTCCGCCAGTGCCGGCTGACCGGGATTGGGGACCTGCGCGCGCTCGGAGGAGCGCAGGAGGTCGCCTGAGCCCCAGAGCTCGGGGGCGAGCCAGAGCACCGGCACGACCGCGAGCCCCGCGGCGACCAGCCTCCGTGAGTCCGGCCCGCGCAGCCAGAGCCAGACCGCGTACCCGACGAGGAAGGGCCAGACCTCCGGCCGAAGGAGCGCCGCGAGCACACCGAGCCCGAACGCCTGCGAGCGGCGATCGTCGAGGTGGCGCTCGGCGGCGAGGAGCACGAGTGCGACCAGAAGGCCCTCGGAGCTCCCCCCGGCGACGCCGCGGAGGAAGCCGACCGTGGCGAGCAGGCCGAGCGCCGCCACCGCGCCCGCGAACCAGCGCCCCGGGCCGCCGGCGAGGCGCGCCGCCAGCCGAAACGCGAAGACGACGGCCAGGAGGCCGCCCGCCCGGGCGAGGACGAGCCAGAAAGCGGGGGCCGTGTCGCCGAGCGGAGCCAGCGCCGTCGTGACGAGCACGGGCAACGGCTTCCAGGCTGGTCCGGCAGTCGTGTCCAGCTCGAGGGACCCCACCTCCCGACCCCAGACGAGCCAGGCCCACGGGTCGTACGTCGGCGTCCACGGCGCCAGGAGCGAGAGCGCTGCGAGCGAGACGGCGGCGAAGCCTGCCCCCCAGAGGGAGCGCGCCGCGGCCACCGGCCTACGAGGTGAGGCCGACGCTGTCCAGCATCGCGAGCGTGGCCTCGAGCTCCGGCCCGAGGGCGCCCAGCTCGACGTCCGGCCCGTGGAGGTCGCTGAGCGGCGGAAGCTCGCTCTCGGGGCTGACGCCGTCGACCAGCGGGTACTCGTCAGTCTCGCCGGCGAAGTACTCCTGACCGGGCCCGAGCAGGTAGTCGACCAGCTGCTGAGCCATTCCAGGCCGGTCGGTCGTCCGCAGGATCCCCACGCCCGCCACGTTCACGAGCGCGCCGGGGTCGCCGGCGGCGAGGTAGTGGTTGGCTACGGGCGCCTCCGGCTGCTCCTCCATGAGGCCGTAGAGGTAGTAGTGGTTCACGAACCCCGCGTCGATCTCGCCGGCCGCGATCGCCTCCAGCGTCTGCACGTTGTTCTCGAAGATCCGAGGCTCGTTGGCCGCGATCCCCTCGAGCCACTCCCGCGTCCGCTCGTCGCCGGCCTCGAGCCGCATGGCGGTGACCATCGCCTGGAACGACGCGTTCGTCGGCGGGAGCCCGAGCCGGCCGTGCCACGAGGGGTCGGCGTAGTCCCAGATCGAGTCGGGCAGCTCCGCCTCGGAGAGCGCCTCCGTGTTGTAGGCGACCACGCGCACACGCCCCGACGTCCCCACCCAGCGCTCCTCGGGATCTCGGAAGCGCTCCTCCACCCGGCCCAGGCTCTCGGCCGGCAGCTCGGCCAGCAGGCCCTCGGCTCCAACCGACCCGAGGGAGCCCGCATCCTGCGCGAAGAAGACGTCGGCCGGCGTGTTCTCTCCCTCCTCGGCGATCGTCGCGGCGAGCTCCGCGCTGTCGCCGTAGCGGACGTCCACCTGGATGCCGGTCGCGTCTTCGAACTGCTCGAAGAGGCCCTCGACGAGATCCTCCTGCCTCCCGGAGTACACGGTGATGTCCCCCTCCTCGCCGCCGCAGGCCGCCAACGCAAGGACGACGACAACGGCGGCGACCAGGCTCGGCATCGATGTAAGGGCACCCTTACAACCCATGGGTTGAAGACCTTACTGGATTGTGGCGCGTGGAGCCGGAGGACCTAGCCCAGCCGCCGGCGGAGGCGCCGGGCGTTCCGCACGGCGAGTCCCTCCCAGTCGTTGTTGAAGTAGGCGAAGACCTCCGCACGCGCGCGCCAGGACGCGATGCGCCGCGCCCAGGTGTCGAGCTCCCCGTCCGAGTAGTTTCCACGGCGTCCGCGGGTCCCGTGGTGGAACCGGACATACGTCCAGTCCGTCGTCAGCTCGCGCGCCTGGAAACGCCGGTTCGGATGATCCCCGATGACGAGCGCAGCGCCGTGCTCGCGCAGCAGCTCGTAGACGTCGGGGACGAACCAGCTCTCGTCGCGGAACTCGAAGCAGTGGCGGCCGGGAGGGAGCCGCGCCAGAACGCCGGAGAGGCGCTCGTCGTCCCGGTGGAACGTCTCGGGAAGCTGCCAGAGAACCGGCCCCATCTTCGGCGAGCTCTCGAGCGGCTCGATCCGCTCGTAGAAGCGCTCGAGACCGCGTCCGACGTCGGTCAGCCGTCGAACGTGGGTCAGAAAGCGGCTTGCCTTGACCGCGAAGAGGAAACCCGGCGGCGTGCGCTCGATCCAGGCGACGACCGTCTCGCGGCGGGGTAGGCGGTAAAAGGTGGCATTGACCTCGACCGTGTCGAAGAGGGTGGCGTAGTGCTCGAGCCAGCTCCGCTGCGCGATGCCTTCCGGGTACACCCGCCCGCGCCAGTGCGGGTAGCTCCAGCCGGAGCAGCCGACCCGGACGACCATGTGCTAAGAGCTCACCCGTCGAGGAGGTCGAGCACGGCCGCCTCGATCTCGCGTTGACGCTCGGGCTCGGGGAGGTCGACCGGCAGCCGCTCCAAGGTGCCGAGGATCGTCTGTCCCGCGTTGAAGCGGTCGACGACCCGCGGGTCCACGTAGGAGGAACGACAGACGGCAGGCGTGTTGCCCAGGTAGCGGGCGACCTCACCGATTGCAAGCGAGACGACGCGCTTTCGTGCCGTCACGCTCTTCGCCTGCCCGCCCAGGAGCGCGATCGACGACGCGGCGAGGACGGTCGCGTTCCACGTCCGGAAGTCCTTGGCGGTGAACGGCCCGCCTGTCAGGCCCTGGATGAACTCGTTGACGTCGGCCGAGGTGACGTCCACCCAGCGCCGGCCGTTCTTGTAGGCGAGCAGCTCGGTGCCCCCCGCTCGCCGGCGCTTGAGGGCGGCGACCACGTCGTATGCCTCGGGATCGACCACGGACTGGATGCGGCGCTCCCCGCCCTTTGCCGGATAGTCGAACGTCACGACGTACCCGTCTCGCAGCGCAACGTGCGAGCGGAGCATCGTTGCGAGCCCGAAGGTGCCGTTGTCCTCCGCGTATACCTCGCTGCCGATGCGGAAGAAGCCTCGGTCGAGCAGCCGCACCGCGCACGAGAGCACGCGCTCGCGACCGAGGCCGTCGTCGGCCAGGCAGCGGTCGGTGTGCGCCCTCAGGGGCCCGAGGGCGGCGGCGAACTCGAGCATGCGGTCGAACTTCTCGCGGTCGCGACGCGCGCGCCAGGCGTCGTGGTACAGGTACTGCCGCCGTCCGGCCGAGTCGACGCCGGTGGCCTGGAGATGCCCGAGCGGGTCGGCGCAGATCCAGACGTCCGTCCACGCGGGCGGGATTGCCAGCGAGCGGATGCGCTCGAGCTCGGTCGGGGCGCGGATCAGGCTGCCGTCGTGGCGGCGGTACTCGAAGCCCCGGCCGCGCCGGCGGCGGGAGATCCCCGGGTTCGAGCAATCACTACGTCGGAGGCGCGGCACTGCATCCGAGCCGATACCCGGTGCCGAGGGTCGACCAAACGCCCGGGCTCAGAGAGCTTTCGCCGCCACCGCGAGATCGGCGACGAAGTCGGCGTAGGCTTGCCGGCGCGACTCGTCGTCCGGCGCACGCAGGATCGAGGAAGGATGCACGGTTGCAAAGACTCGAGGGGCGAGGTCCGATTCGACGGCCTGACCGCGGTGCCGCGTCAGGCGAAACTGCCTGCCGAGCAGCGCCTGGGCAGCGGTTGCGCCGAGAGCAACCAGGACCTTGGGCTCGACGGCCTCGAGCTCCGCGTCGAGCCACGGCCGGCACGCGGCGACCTCCGCCGCGTTCGGCTTCTGGTGGATGCGCCGCTTCCCCTTTCCGGCCCACTTGAAGTGCTTGACCACGTTGGTGACGTACGAGCGGCTGCGGTCGATCCCGGCTTCCTCGAGCGCGCTGTCGAGCAATTGCCCAGCGGGACCGACGAACGGCTGACCGGCGAGATCCTCCTTGTCGCCCGGCTGCTCGCCGACGAGCAGGATCTCGGCGGTGCGGGCGCCCTCGCCGAACACCGTTTGCGTGCCGAGCTTCCAGAGCTCGCACGCATTGCAGCCGGCGGCGGCTTTGCGCAGCGCGCTCAGGCTCCGTGAGGGTGGAACCAGTGGCGCGGCCGTCTCCGGCATGGCCTATCCGGCCGCCCGCGAGCCTGCTCCGATCAGCGCGAGCAGCCGCACGACCCGTCCCAGCCGACGAGCAGCCCACATGACGGGCAACGCCTGTCCTGACGCCGCTCGACGAGGTTCCGCCGCCACGCGAGCCGGACCATGAGCAGGCCGAGGCCCCCGGTGACGGCGAGGCTCCCGAGCAGCTCCAGGCTCAGCGTTTCCATCTCGCTGCTGGGGCCTACCCGGCAAGGCGCTGCCTCAATCCCTGGATCTGGAGACGTTTCGCGTGGCTACCACAGTGGGCAAAGAGATGCCCATGAGAATCTCGTACGCCGAGGCCGTGTGAGTGGCGCGGGCGATCTGGTCCGGCACGATCGCGTTCGGGCTCGTCAGCGTTCCCGTGCGCATGGAGAGCGCGGTCGAGGAGCACACGCTGCACTTCAACTACGTCCACGAGCCCGACGGCGGCCGGATCGGCTACCAGAAGGTGTGCAAGGCGGAAGATCGGCCCGTGCCCGACGACGAGGTCGTGAAGGCGTTCGAGATCCGGAAGGGCAAGTGGGTGTACCTGAGCGACGAGGACTTCGAGTCCGCCCAGCTCGAGCAGAGGGGCAAGACGATCGACATCCAGGCGTTCGTCGCGCGCGACGAGATCGACCCGATCTTCTTCGAGCGCACCTACTACCTGACGCCCCAGGACGGCGGCGAGAAGGTGTACGCGCTCCTGGCTCGGGCGATGGAGGAGTCGGAGCTGGTCGCCGTGGCGACGTTCGTCATGCGCGAGCGCGAGCACCTCGCCTGCCTCCGCGTCCGCGAACGGGTGATCACGCTGGAGCGCATGCACTTCGCCGACGAGGTCCGTCCGGCGAAGGATCTCGCGCCGAAAGGCGTGCGCGTGGCCAAGGACGAGCTCGAGCTGGCCGCGCGGCTCGTCGATCAGTACACCGGCAAGTTTCGCCCGGAGAGCTTCAAGGACACCTACCGCGACGCCCTCCGGGAGATCATTCACGCCAAGGAGCGGGGCAAGCCCGTGCCGGTAGCCGAGCCCGAGGAGCCGGAGGCTCCGATCGACCTGATGGCGGCGCTGCGCGAGAGCGTCGAGTCGGCAAAGAAGCGTCGCGGCGGCCGCAAGCGCTCGCGTTCCAGGCGCAAAGCGGCTGCCTGAGGGGCCCCCGCGGCTCCCGGCTGGGTTTCCCGAGCGGAACAGGGGGAAGACAGCTCGTGCGAAGCCAGCAGCAGGAGGTCGTCATGCCGAACAAGCGCGCGAGCGTGAAGAACGAGAAGCAATACGAAGCCCTGAAGGACAAGGGGATGTCCAAGGAGCGGGCCGCCCGCATCGCCAACTCGCCGGGCTCTTCGAGCCGCGGCGGCAAGAAGTCCGGCTCGGGCGGCAGCTCGTCGCAGGGCGGCACCACGGCCCAGAAGAAGGCCGCCGGCCGCAAGGGCGGGAAGGCGACGGCGAAGAAGCGGAGCTAGAGCGTCAGCCGGGCGCTCACGCGAGCAGGAGCGCGAGCAGCACCAAGAGCGTGATCGCCGCTACGAGGCCAAGGACCGCGAGGCCGACCGCGCCGAAGAGGACAAAGGGGGTTCGGGTGGTCTTCCCCTCTGCCACCTCTTGACCGATGCCCGGCCGGGCGGGCGCTTCATGCGCCCGCCCGTTCCGTTGCTTGGTCGTCACCAAGCCGCTACCGGCGCTCGGTTTCGGGAGCCTTGGAGATCGCCTGGACGAGCTCGCCGGTCGCCTCCTCCTTCTCCTCCAGCGCGACGTCCGCCTGAGCGAGGATCCCGACGAGCTGCGTGTCGTCGACTACCGGGAGCCGCCGCAGGCTGTTGCGAGCCATCAGCTGGAGGGCCTCGGCGAGCGTCGCGTCCGAGGCGACCACGACTGGGTCCGGCGTGCAGAAGTCGCCGACCCGAGCCAAGTGCGGGTCGGTGCCGTCGGCGACCACGGTCGTAGTGATGTCGCGGTCGGTGATCATGCCGACGAGCCGTCCTCGGTCGACGACCGGCAGGGAGCCGACGTGGTGGTCGCGCATCAGGCGCGCCGCTTCGACGATGGAGCCGGAAACGTCGATCGAGCGGGGGTCCTTTGTCATCGCATCACGAATGGTCTTGGCCATCTTCGCTCCTTTCCTGTTCGGGCTGGACCTACCCGAGGCTGCGAGACGCAAACGGCGGCGCGTAGCGCTCGGGCGACTCGCGGAAGCGCTGACGGCAGCGCTCCGAGCAGAAGCCCATCTCGTTCCTTCGACGTCCTCCGTTCCGCCCGTGGGCTCGGCTAGGACGATCCCGCAGACCGGATCGCGCCACTCGTCGCCGGGAGGGCGCCGCTGGGCGATCGTGGCGAGGAGCCCGACCTCGTTGAGGAGCAACCGCGGGAGGAGGAAGTGCTCGCGGACCCGTTCTCGCCCCGCTTCGCCGAGCGCCTGCGCCCGCTCGCGGTCCGCGAGGAGCTCGGCGACCGCCGTCGCACATTCCTCGACGCTCTCGACGAGCACCCCGCCGGCGCCGTCGGCCATCTGGAGCGGGATGCCGCCGGCACGCCCTGCGACCACCGGCGTCCGTTTCCAGAGCGCCTCCGAGACGACCAGCCCGAAGCCCTCTCGAATCGACTTCTGGATGCAGTCCTGCGAAAGACGCTGCAGCGCGTTCACCTCGACGTTGCCCACGCCGGTGAGGTTCGTGAAGACGTGGATCAGCGGCTCCTTCTCGCTCTGCTTCTTGATCTCGCGGTGGATCTCCCAGGCATCGGGATCGTCGAGCGCCATCGAGCCGGCGAGCGCCAGCTGGAGATCGGGGAAGCTGTCTCGGACGAGACAGTAGGCCTCGATCACGCAGAGCGGGTCCTTCCAGGGGTCGAAGCGCGCAACCTGCGTGACGAGCGGCTGATCGAGCTCGATGCCGATCCAGCTCAGCACCTCGCGGGCCGTCCGGAGGCGAAGCGTCAGGTTCGTCGGGCTCAGCGGGTCGATCGCCGGCGGGACGACTTCGACGTGCGGCACCGGCAGATCCGGCGGGAGAAAGGCGTCCATCGTGTAGACCGCGGCGTCGTCGTCGGCGAGGAACGGCCTCAGGAAGTCCCAGGCCTCGGAGCTCGGCTCCGACGTGTCGATGTGACAGCGCCAGATCCAGCGCGCGTCGCCGGCGCCGTGCACCTGCCGAATCCCGGCGGGCTGAGGATCGTGCACGACGACGACGTCGTACTCGTCGACCAGCTCGGCCGCATTCTTCACGGACACCGCTTGGTACGTGGCCCGTTCGTCGTCCGAAATCTCGGTGTCCGCGCCCTGGAGCGCGTCGTGAAGCTGCTTCGTGACCTTGAAGAACGACTCGTCCCCCGAGATCACCCTCCAGTCGACCGCGAGCCCGAGGTCGTTCAGGAGCGGCACGAGCGACCGAAGCAGCTCGGCGACCCCACCGCCGTACGGCGTCGCGCTCAGGTGGAGGACGCGAAGGTCTCGCAGCGGCTCGGCGGCGGAGACGAGCTCGTCGAGCGTCGTGTCGAGCGCGACTCCACGGTACGCGCTCAGCGACCGGTTCCCGACGTCGACGGTTTGCAGCATCCTTGGTTTTCCTTTTCACCAGGCTGCCCCACGAAACGTCACCCTGGGCCACGGAGGCGGCCGTCCCGTAGCTCCGCCGCTCACCCTGAGATAGCATCGCTCCTCGAACCACTCGTCGGACGTGCGGAGGGCAGAGCAGCGACCCGTTCAGCCTTCTCGGTCGAGGTGACGCAGCTCGCCGGCCCGGTTTATCTGGTCACGGCAGAAGGCGAGCTCGACCTTTTGGCGGCTGCCCCGTTCCGAGCCAAGCTCTTCGAGGCGATCGCCCGAGGCGGCAGGAAGATCATTCTCGATCTGGTCGACGTCACGCTCATCGACTCGACGAACATCGGTGTGCTTCTCGCCGCCCACGGGCGAGCCGAGCAGCTCGGCGGCGAGCTCGCGGTCGTTTGCACCGACAGCAACGTCCTCAAGGTCTTCGCAGTAGCCGGCATCGACCGCCTTCTGCGCGTCCATGACTCGGTCGAGAGCGCGGCAGCCGAGTACGGCACCGAGCGGGCGCCGGCGACGGCGGCCGAAAGCCCGACGACACCCGGAGGAGTCTCGGAGGAACGGATAGCAAGGAATCAAGCCCTCTTCCGCGAGGTGAACGAGCGTGTCGAGGAGGTTCAGAGCGGAGCGGGGGGCACGATCGAGTTCCTGTGCGAATGCGGAGATCCCGGCTGCCTGGAAGCGATCCCGCTCGCCCCCGAGGAGTACGAAGCCATCCGCGAGCGCCCCGACCGGTTCGTCATCGCGGAAGGCCATGCGGCCGCCGGGGTCGAGCGCGTCGTCGCGCGTCACGGAGCCGCCGAGGTCGTGGAGAAGACGGGCGCAGCGGGGCGGATCGCCGAAGAGCTCGATCAGCGGCCCGAAAGCTGATCGCCTCCCTCGCTCAACGCGTCAGGGCCGGAGAGAGGATCTCCTGCTCGTAGAAGCGGATGAACCCGGCCTGATCGGGCCCGACCTGGTGGACGTAGACGTGGTCGAACCCGGCGCGTACGAATTCGTCCAGCGCCTCCCGGTGCCGTTCCGGGTCGGGGCTGCAGACGACCGTCTCCGCCACCTGGTCCGGCGTCAGCAGCGAGGCGGCCTGGTGAAAGTGGCGCGGGACCGCGAGCTCCAAGCCGACTTCACCCTCGAGCGCGGCGTTCGGCCACCATTCGTGCGCGGTCTGGATCGCATCGTCCTCTGTCTCGGCCCAACAGACGGTGAGCATGCCGTACCGGGGCTTGTCGGCGCCCCCGGCCGCCTCGAAGGCGGCGACGAGGTCGGGGTCGGGGGCAGTCGCCACCAGCGCGTCGCCGGCCCGGCCCGCCAGGGCGCCCGCGTTGGCGCCGCCAGCGGCGACTGCGATCGGCGGCGGCTCCTCCGGGAGGGTGTACAGGCGGGCCCGATCGACGGTGTAGTGGCGGCCGCGATGCGTGACGAGGTCGCCCTCCCAGAGGAGACGCATCACCTCGATCGCTTCTTCGAGCATCTCGAGCCGCTCCTCGTGACTGGGCCAACGGTCGCCCAGGACGTGCTCGTTGAGGTTCTCGCCCGTCCCGACGGCCAGCGTGAAACGGCCGTCCGAGAGAGCGGCGGTCGTCGCGGCCGCCTGCGCGACGATCGCGGGATGGATGCGGATAGTCGGGCAGGTGACCCCCGTTCCGAGGCGCAACCGGTCCGTTGTCGCCGCGATCGCGCCGAGAATGGTCCAGACGAAGGGGCTCTGGCCCTGGCGATCGGTCCACGGGTGAAAGTGATCCGAGACGAACGCGAAGGAGAATCCCGCTTCCTCGGCCAGCTGGGCGTGGCGAACCAGAGCTTGCGGCCCGTGTTCCTCCGACGAGAGCGCGTAGCCGATCTCCATCAGAAGATCAGGATGAGAATGACGATGATCAGGATGATCGCGAGCACGGTGCCGACGCCGATGTACATGGGGCCTCCTTTCACTCCAACGCTGGTTTGCTCAGTCATGTCCGACCGCCCGCAAACGAAAACCCACCAGCCCCAGCCCGCTTCCGCCCGGCTCTTTTCCTCGCCGCCCGAGTCATCGCGTGGTCGGCCACGAATCGGGCCACGGAGGAGCCATGCCCGCCTCGGTGCAAACTCACGCCTCCGTTTGCGGATGGACCGGCGTGGAAGCGAGGCGCGTGTGAGCGCGACCACGGCGGTAGGGGAGACGTTCGAGACTCAGATCCCGGCGCGCATGGACCGCCTGCCGTGGACGCGCTGGCACTGGCTGGTCGTGCTGGCGCTCGGCACCGTCTGGATCCTCGACGGCCTCGAGGTGACGATCGTCGGCTCCATCGGCGCGGTCCTGACCTCGCCCGAGACACTCGCGTTCTCCGACGCGCAGGTGGGCCTCCTGGGATCCGTCTACGTCGCCGGCGCCGTCGTCGGGTCGCTCCTCTTCGGCTACCTGACGGACCGGATGGGGCGGAAACGCCTCTTCTTCGTCACGCTGGCCGTCTACACGATCGCTACCGCGGCGACGGCTTTCGCCTGGGACTTCTGGAGCTTCGCCGCCTTCCGGTTCCTCACCGGCGCAGGGATCGGCGGCGAGTACGCGGCCATCAACTCCGCGATCGACGAACTGATCCGGCGCGGGTGCGCGGGTGGGTCGACCTGGCGATCAACGGCAGCTACTGGCTCGGCACGGTCGCGGGCGCCTGCGTGGCACTCGTCCTCCTCGATCCGTCCCTGATCCCGGAGGAGTACGGCTGGCGGGCGGCCTTCGCGGTGGGAGCTGCGCTTGGGATCCTCATCCTCGTCACGCGTCGGCTTCTTCCCGAGAGCCCGCGCTGGTTGATGATCCACGGCCGGCCGGAGGAAGCCGAGGAGATCGTCCGGTGGATCGAGCGGCGGGTGGAGCGCGAGGCCGGCGATGAGCTCGAGCGGCCCGACGCGACGATCGAGATCCCGCCGCGCGAGAGCACCGGGTTCCGCGAGATCGCGCGCACGATGGTGAAGGACTATCCGACGCGATCCCTCCTCGGGTTCTCGCTGATGGCGGCGCAGGCGTTCTTCTACAACGCCGTCTTCTTCACTTCCGACGAGCGCGCCGTAGATCGCCGGTCCGGAGATGCCGCCGGCTCCAGACGGATCCATGCCCGCCTCTGGGGACCCGGCCGCTTTCGACAGGCACTTCGCTGGGCAGTCGCGTCCGGGCGGGTGCGCAAGGACCGGCGCCTCTACCGCGCAGAACAGCCAGGCGCCGGCTAGTTGACGCGCCCACACAGGTTGTGAGCGGGTAAGGCCGGAACATGCCGAACCGCCGCTTGCTCGTCGTCACGACCACCGCCGCAGACGAGGCTGCCCTCCGGGAGGAGGTGCGGGAGCATGCAGGCGAAGAGGAGGTGGAGATCCACGTCGTCGCTCCGGCAGCGGAGCTCTCGCGGCTGCAGTGGCTCGCGAGCGACGAGGACGACGCGCGCGCCGAGGCGGAGAAGCTCGCGCGCCGGGCTTCTGCGGCGGTGGGCGAGACGGGCAAGGTCGAGGAGGCCGAGATCGGCGACCCCGACCCGCTGCAAGCCGTCGAGGACGCCCTGCGAACCTTCCCCGCGGACGAGCTGATCATCGTCACGAGGTCGGGCGAGGACGCGACGTGGCTCGAGCAGGGCAGCCTGGAGGAAGTGCGGGAGCGTTTTCGGCTACCGACCAGGCACGTTGCTCTCTCTCGCCGCGGCTGATCGCGGTCCGCCCTTCGAGAACACGTTTCAAGTTCGGAGCGGTGGACATGCTCCTTGCGTGAGTCGGGCCACGGTGCCCGCAACGACAGAGGAAGGGGTTTCAAGTGACCACTACAGACATGTGGACGTACCGTGACGCCGGCGCGCTCGGCGTCGACATGGGTCGAGGGATCGACGTCGTCGGCTACGGCGTCGAAGCGGTCGACGGCAGTATCGGCAAGGTCGACGAGGCGTCCTATGACGTCGGCTCGAGCTACCTCGTCGTCGATACCGGCCCCTGGATCTTCGGCAAGAAGGTCTTGCTGCCCGCGGGCGTCATCGACGGAGTCGACGCCGAGGACGAAGTGATCCACGTGAACCGCACGAAGGATCAGATCAAGGATGCGCCCGAGCTCGACGAGTCGAGCTACCGCGACGCGGAGTACCGAACCGCGGTCGGCAGCTACTACGGGCCCGAGGGCCGCGGCTACACCGAGTAGGCGCAACCTCAGCGAGGCACGAGGAACAGCCGGGCGGAGCGCCCGGCTGTTCCTGTGGTCGGGTGTCGCCGCCGCCGTCGCAGGCGTCTGTTAGCCTCCAGCGCTCCATACAGCAGCCAAGCCACGCCGTCCCGCGTCGGGCTCCGGCGCTCGCCGCTGCCGAGGTGGGTGTCACACGCTCCGGATTCCGTCTCCCCGGCCGGTTGTGGAGAGGAGGTTTCTGTGAGCGCATGCGTTGAACTGCTTGGGCAGCCGCGAAGGGATCTTGGGTCGGACGAGCTCTGGGAGCGCTCGCTCGCGCGCTCGCGGCTTCGCCGGTTGACGCCCACGGACGGGGGGTCCGCACCTCGCAGTCTGGTGTCGGCCGCCCTCGTGGATCTCGACGGGCCGCTCGCATGGAGAGCCGACCGCGCTGTCTCGGTCCGGGATCTGGCCGATCCGGAGATCTGGGACATCTCGCTGTCCCGCGTCCGCGCCAAGCGTCGTGCCGCCCAGCCGGGTCTCCTCCCGCAGGCCCGAGTCGCCGGCGCCTCCCTCCTCGTGGCGGCCGTCGCCGCCGCGCTGCCCGTCCAGGGTGGAGCCCACAGCCGGGCTCGAACCTCGGGAGTCGCGCGCGAGCACGCCGAGCTGCTTCGCTTCGGAAGTCGTGGCCCGGCAGTTGCCGCGATTCAGCGTGCCCTCGGCATCGACGCCGACGGCATCTTCGGGCCGCGGACCCGCGCAGCCGTGCGGTCGTTCCAGAAGCGGCACGGGCTGGTGGTCGATGGGATCGTCGGCCCTCAGACGCGTGCGGCGCTGGCACGGAATCGGGGTGGCAGCCAGAGCGGTTCGCTTCTCAGAAAGGGAAGCCGAGGCCCGGCGGTGGCGGCGCTCCAGCGGGCGCTCGGCATTACGGCCGACGGCATCTTCGGGCCGCGGACGCACGCGGCCGTGCGGTCGTTCCAGAAGCGGCACGGGCTCGTGGTGGATGGCATCGTCGGCCCTCAGACGCGTGCGGCACTGGCACGGAATCGGGGCGGCAGCCAGAGCGGTTCACTTCTCAGAATGGGGAGCCGAGGCCCGGCGGTGGCGGCGCTCCAGCGGGCGCTCGGCATACCGGCCGACGGCATCTTCGGACCACAGACCCGCAGTGCCGTCCGACAGTTCCAGGCCCGGCACGGCTTGACCGTGGACGGCATCGCCGGGCCGCAGACGCTGGGAGCGTTGACGAACGGCCGGGGAGGCGGCTCGGGCTCCAAGAGCGGAGGCTCCTCGTCGAAGGGCGGCGGCTCCTCCGCCTCGAAGAGCCGCGGGTCCTCCTCCACGAAGCGCGTACGGAGCGTCGACCGGCGCCTGTGGGCGGAGCTGGCGCTCGCGCGCAGAATGGGCCTGACGCTCTGGTCTGCGTATCGTCCCGGCTCGAGGTTCCCGAGCGGCAAGCGATCCGACCACTCGTACTATCCGTCGAAGGCGATCGACGTGGCGGGGTCGGCGAGAAGCATGCGTCGATATGCCCGCGCCGTAGCCGGGAGACGGGGTGTCGACATCGTGATCCACTCGCCCGTAGGGATCTGGCAGGCCGGGGTGGGCTGGTCCCGCATCGACAGCGCGACCACGCGCCGAGAGCACTACGACCACGTGCACGTCGACACGTTCTGATCTAGCGTCGGCCGCCGCTCGATGACTTCGTGACGCCGGCGGGATCTACACGGCGACGTCGACAGGAGGTGAGGAATGGCACTGCACGTGCACGAGTTCATGAGCCTCGACGGCGTGATCGACGCGCCGACGTGGTCGGTCGACTACGGGTTCCTTCCCGAGATGGAGGAGGCGATCGGCGCGGTCACGGCAAAGTGCGGAGGGATCCTGCTCGGGCGAACGACCTACGAGATGTTCGAGCCGGCATGGTCGGTTCGGACCGTGGAGGACGATCCGGGGGCGCCGTTCTTCAACGACACCACCAAGTACGTCGTCTCCGCGACGCTCACGACGGCGACGTGGCGCAACTCGGAGATCATCGGGCCGTACGACTCCGGCAGGATCCGCGGTTTGAAGGAGGAGGTCGACGGCGACCTGTACACGAGCGGCAGCGGGACGCTCGTCCGGGCGATGCTCGCGGACGGCCTGGTCGACGAGCTGCATCTCTTCGTCTACCCGCTCACCCGGGGGCCCGGTCCGCGGCTCTTCCCCGAGGATGCCCCGGCGGCCAACTGCACGCTGGCGGCCTGCGAGCCCTACGAGAACGGTGTGGTCTACCTGGCCTACCGACCGCAGGCCTGACCGGCTAAAGGAGCTTCGTGTAGCGCCGGCACGGCACCGCGATGCTTCCGTCTTCGGCGGCCGCGGCGTAGTCGAAGGCGCCCTCGTCGACCCACCCTGCGCGCTCGTAGAACGAGCGTGCTCTCGCGTTGCCCGCGACGACCGCCAGCCACGCCTTCCGGTGGCCGTTCGCCCTGACCCGGCGCTCAGCCTCGCCCATCAGGACGTTTGCGACACCGGTGCCGCGGTGGGCAGCCGCCACATACACCTGCTCGACCTCGTCGTCGACGACGATGACGAACCCGGCGACGGCACCGTCGACGATCGCGACGGTGGTGTCCGAGATGCGTTCCGACGCCCGCGTCCGGAACGAGGTCTCGGTGCGAACGTCCAGGAGCTCCTGCGGAACGAGCCCGAGATGTCCGTCCTGCCAACCGAGATGCCAGATCTCGGCGATTTCGTTTGAATCCGCGGCCTGGGCCGCGCGAAGGCTAACCTGCGGGGTGCGGCGGCCGGCGTCAGCCACGTGCTCGCTTGGCGAGCCCTTCCACGTAGATGTCGAGCAGGAGCTCGAAGCGAAGGTCGGGGTCGGTGATCGCGTGGTAGTCGGCGACGGCGACGAGGTTAGGGAAGCGATCGGCCGGGAGCGCTGCGATGTAGTCGCGCGCCATCTGTGCCATCTCCTCGACCGGCGGCCGATCCGGGGGCGGCTCGCCGCCCTCTCCCGTCTCGTCCATGGTGAACCCGTTCACGACCGAGAAGAGAAGGTGCTCGCCGAGTACCGCGAGCTCGTCGGGCACGCCCGCCGCGCGCAGAATCGCAAGCACTCGCTCTGAGAACTCGAGCGCGCTCGGGCCCATGGGAATACGCCCGATCGAGATGCGGACGATGTCGCGGTGGCGCAGGATCGTCGCCCGCATGCTGCGGGAGACTTCCTTGAGCTGCTCCTGCCAGCGCTCCGGCTCCGGGTCGGGAACGTCGATCTCGCCGATCACCTCGTCGAACAGGAGGTCGAGCAGGCCGTCCTTGCTTCCGACGTGCCAGTAGAGGGAGGCGGCGCCGGTGCCGAGCTCCTGGGCGACGCGCCGCATGCTGAGCCCGTCGAGCCCTTCCGCATCGAGGACGCGCAGCGCGGCGGCGATGATCGCCTCGGTCGTAATCGGCTCGTCCCGGCGCCTTGCGACGCGGGTCGGGGTTCGCTGCCACGGCGGCGGCGGGAGCGCGGGGAGCTCGTCTTTCCGTCGGCTCATTTCTCGAACAATGTACTACCGGCGAACGTCGTTTGCATTCCTGGTCCGGATCTGCTAGAACGCTGTTCCACGAACGATGTTCGATAGAGCGGGAAGATCACCATGAGCGGTCAGGCCCACGCAGTCGGCGGGGCGCGTTCACTCGCGCCGCTGTGCCTCGAGCAGCACCGCGTCGAGCTGACCACCTTCTGTCGGCGAATGCTCGGGTCGAGTGAGGCAGAGGACGCCGTGCAGGAGACCTTCATCCGTGCCTGGCGCAGCTCCGAGCGCTTCGAAGGACGCGCATCGCTTCGGTCGTGGCTCTACCGGATCGCCACGAACGTCTGCCTGGACGCGCTCGAGGGGAGGAAGCGCCGGGCCCGGCCGATCGACCCCGGGCTCGCCAACGAGCGCGCGTCGCTCGAGGCCGTGCACAACGGGCTGGACCCGGGTGACCGCGGCCCGGAGGACGCCGTCCTCGCCCATGAGGCCGTCCGGCTCGCGTTCGGCACGGCCCTCCAGCACCTGGCGCCGAAGCAGCGCGCCGTCCTCATCCTGCGCGAGGTGCTCCGCTGGCAGGCGTCCGAGGTCGCAGACCTCCTCGGGACGAGCGTTCCCTCCGTGAACAGCGCCTTGCAGCGGGCACGCGCGAGGCTCGGGGCCGCCGATACGGGCCCGACCAAACCTCCGGCCGGCGACCGGGCGAGCGCGGAGCTTCTTACCCGCTACGTCGACGCCTTCGAGCGATACGACATGGACGCCTTCACGTCCGTGCTTCACGAGGATGGAACCCGTCGCCGCCGCCGTCCCCGAGTTGACGACCGATGAGTTCCGGCGCCTACCCGAGTCAATCGTCCGAGGAGGAGTCAGATGGGAAGAATCGTCGTAACCGAATACATCTCCGTCGACGGCGTCGTCGAGGCGCCGAGCGGAACGGAGGATTTTCCGCGCGTCGGCTGGGTCGACGACTTCAGCCGCGGGCCGGAGGGCGACGAGTTCAAGATCGCCGAGACGATGGCGTCGGACGCGCTCCTGCTGGGCCGCGTGACCTACGACGGGTTCGCGCCGGTCTGGCCGCACGTGGAAGGCGAGTTCGCCGACAAGTTCAACACGATGCCCAAGTACGTCGTCTCCTCCACGTTGGTGGAGCCGGAGTGGAACAACACGACAGTGCTCACCGGGGACGTGGTCGATGAAGTGACGAAGCTCAAGGGGCAGTACGACGGTGACATCGTCGTCCACGGCAGCCCGCAGCTCGCGCAGACGCTGATCGAGCACGAGCTCGTCGACGAGCTCCGCCTGATGGTGTACCCGGTGATCGTGGGAGCGGGCAAGCGCCTCTTCGCCGACACGAGCGGCACAAAACGCCTGGAGCTCGGAGAGACGAAGACCGTCGGTGACGGCATTCACATCCTCGTCTACCGGCTGAGGACGCGATGAGCGATCCGGGACGACGAGTCAGCTGCCCAGTACGTTCACGGCCCGCGCGGCGACGAGCAGGACCGTGCCCGCCGAGACGACCGACTCGAGGGCCATGGCTGTTTTCGCGCGCAGCGAGAGCGGCATCGCGTCGGTCGGGCTGAAGGCGATCGAGTTCGTGAGGGAGACGTACAGGTAGTCCCAGACCTGCGGGCTCCAGCCGGGCGGAGCAAGCTGCGGGTTCTCGTCCTGCGGATACTGGAAGTCCGGCGTCCTTCGCTCCGGGACGAGGGTGCGCGCGACCGGTCCGCCTGCCTCCAGCTCCCAGAACAGGAGCCCGAACACGATCACGTTCGTGGTCCAGATCGCGAACCCGGTGAGCAAAAGCTCTCCTCCGCCGAGCGTCGCCGTGCTCGCGGTGACGAGGGCCGTGAGAAGAAGCGATAGCGCGGCGAAGTTCCCGGCCACGAGGAATCCGAGGAGAGTCAGAGCCGCCCGTCGCGAGCGCACCCGGCCCGCTCCGCCGAGGGTCGGCAAGAGGTCGATCGCCAGCAGAAGTGAGGGGAGTGCCAGCAGGAGCCAAATCCACCAAGGCAGGCCGACGAGCTCCCATTCGCGCATCCAACTGACGACCGCCAAGCCCACCAGCACGGCCAGCGCGACGACGGCCGCCGGCGCGGCCTCGCGGCGCGCCTCGGCCCGCGACTTGCGCTCGGTCATCGGCAGGCGCGCTGGTCCTCGTCGTCGACGCAGCGAGGGAGGGAGTCCACGTCCGAATCTGCTACCTGTCGCCCGCTTCGCTCCACGGGCTCGACTATTCCGGACCGCCCGGACGTCAGGTCTGGTCGGCGGAGGCCGTGCGGGGAGAAACGGGGGGTGCCGGTTGCCTTGCAGGCGCGGGTGATAGCCATCCGCAAGCGGGCATCGGTCAACTCGGGAAACAGCGGTGCCTCTTGGTCCCGGTCCTCCCGCGCCGGAAGCGTGGCAACCAGGGCGACGCTGTCGCCGCGTGAGGACCGCGACGCGGCACAACCTCTCTTTCCCGGCCGACTCTGACTCTGTCATCATCGGACGGCGGCCCGCGGGAGACCGGCGTCGGCTTTGCCGCAGCCCGGCGCTTTCGCGTGAACCCGCGGGCCGCTCCTTGTCCCGCTAGAAGTACAGACGCTTGTGCCCGAGAAAGCTTGCGGAGCTTCTTAGGTGTCTGGCAAGCAAAACGGGGCGCCGCGCGGGCCGCAGAGCGGCGCCCCCGTCTTGGTGCTGCTACTCCCCGCGACCTGGTATCGCGAAACCCCCTCGGTCTTAGCGATACCGCTGGTTCTTCTCGGCGTCGGGCCGGACGCGAATCGCCTTTCGCTCCTCATCGATATCCCCGACGACGGCCGCCTCGAGCTCGGAGACGCGCGGCTCGCACTCGTCGAGGATGAGAAGGGGAGAACGTAACGTGGCGCGACGAGCCCGACAACGCTCTCGACGTGTTCGGCAAGCGGTGGCGGCAGATCCACCCTCCGCTCACCCGGGAGCCTGACGCGCTCGTCCCGAGCCGGGTTAGGGCGCGACCTCCACGTAGTCGAGCGCCTGCGCGAGTGCGGTGCAGGACCTTCAGAAAAACCGTGTGGGATGCTAGCCTTCGATGCTGTTCGGGAATGGCGGCCTGTCGGTTGTCCAAACCGATATTCACCCGGACACGTACCACTCACCGGACCAGTCGACCGATGAGCGAAAACGAGTTAGGAACGTCATTGACAAACGAGGGAACTGCGCGAAAGGGCTCGCCAGCGGCGAGTGCTCTGGCAGGTTGGTCGGCGAAGCCGGCCGTCGTCTAAGGCCACCGTGCGAGATCTCTTAGGCTCCAGGATGGGCCGCCGGGCGGCGCTTATTGTCGTAACGATCGCGGGATTGCTCGTTCCGGCCCAGGCCGCCTTCGCCGCCCTTCCGGAGACCGCGACGCTCGAGCTGAACCGGACGATCCAAACGACGCCCTTCACCGGGACCTCCGAGTCGATGGGCGACCACGAGGGGAGCGCCTTCGTTCCCTCCGACAACTCCCTTTGGCTCGCCGACGACGGCAAGAAGCGGATCTACGAGGTCGACCCGGCGACCGGAGCCCTGAAGCGGACGATCGCGCGGAGCGCGTTCAACGACGCCCCGAAGGTCGGCGGGGGACCCCCGGCG
>Ga0081538_10000101_pt1 | contig 83888 bp, 77 predicted proteins | sample TabmetS5T2R1_FD_71022 | JGI IMG/M metagenome (GOLD analysis project Ga0081538, IMG submission 71022) | Tabebuia heterophylla rhizosphere microbial communities from the University of Puerto Rico - S5T2R1 | ecosystem: Host-associated > Plants > Roots > Rhizosphere ... | reverse complement strand
GCAGGGACCACCGTCGTGCTCGTGCACGAGGTACCCACCGCGACGTCGAGCGATCCCTTGCTGCCGCCGCCGACGTCGTCGCTGGCTCGCCTGAAGCGATTGGTGGCCGGGAGCTAGGGGGCGCCCGTCAGCCGGCGGCCGGCATCCAGTCGGGCCGGCGGGCCTCGTACTCGTCGATGGCGGCTGCGTGCCGCAGCGTGATGGCGATGTCATCCAGGCCCTCGACGAAGCGCTCGCGGGTGGCGTCGTCGAGCGGGAAGGCGCACTCGACGTCGAGGGCGCCGGCTGCGGACAGGGTGCGGCGCTCGACATCGATGGTGAGCTCGAGCCCGGGATCGGCCTCGACCGCGCGCAGCAGCGCCTCGCCGACGTCGGGCGGCACCACCACCGGCACCAGGCCGTTCTTCGTGGCGTTGTTGCGAAAGATGTCGCCGAACCGGGGGCTCACGACGGCGGCGAAGCCGTAGTCCATGAGGGCCCACACCGCGTGCTCTCGCGACGAGCCGGTGCCGAAGTTGGGGCCCGCCACGAGGATCGTGGCCCCGGCGTAACGCTCGTCGTTGAGCACGAAGTTGCGGTCGTCGCGCCACGTCGCGAACAGGCCGCGACCGAACCCCGTCCGCTCGACCCTCTTCAGCCACTCGGCGGGGATGATCTGGTCGGTGTCCACGTCGGAGCGGTCGAGCGGGACGGCCGTGCCCTGCACGATGCGGACCGGGTTCATGCGCCCGCCCGAGTGTCGAGGTCGTCCGGGGTGGCCAGCGTCCCGGCGATGGCGGTGGCGGCGGCGACCGCGGGGGAAACCAGGTGGGTGCGCCCGCCGCGCCCCTGGCGGCCCTCGAAGTTGCGGTTGCTGGTGGAGGCGCAGCGCTCGCCGGGCGCGAGCTTGTCGGGGTTCATGGCCAGGCACATCGAGCAGCCGGGCTCACGCCAGTCGAAGCCGGCCGCCGCCAACACGCGGTCGATGCCCTCGGCCTCGGCCTGGGCCTTGACGGCATGGGACCCGGGCACGACGAGGGTCCGGACGCCGGGGGCGACCTTGCGGCCCTGGGCGACGGCGGCGACGGCACGCAGGTCCTCGATGCGGCTGTTGGTGCAGGATCCGATGAACACCGTGTCGACGACGACATCGGAAAGCGGTGTGCCGGCCGCCAGGCCCATGTACTCGAGCGCCCGACGGGCGGCGTCGCTCTCGGAGGGATCGGCGAAGGCGTCGGGGTCGGGCACCCGGCCGGTGATCGGCGCCACCTGGCCGGGGTTCGTTCCCCACGTGACATGCGGAACGACGTCGGCGGCGTCGACGTGCACCTCCTTGTCGAAGGCGGCGCCGTCGTCGGTGGCGAGCGTGCGCCAGTGGTCGAGCGCCCGCTCCCACGAGGCGCCGGTCGGTGCGTAGCGGCGACCCTCGAGGTAGGCGAACGTCGTCTCGTCGGGCGCCACGAGCCCCGCCTTGGCGCCGGCCTCGATGGACATGTTGCAGACGGTCATCCGCCCCTCCATCGAGAGGCCGCGAATGGCGGACCCGCGGTACTCGATGATCGAGCCGATGCCGCCGCCCGTGCCGATGCGGCCGATGATGGCGAGGATCACGTCCTTGGGTGTCGCGCCCCCGGGCAACGAGCCCTCCACGGTCACCGCCATGGTGCCGGGCCGTTGTTGCGGCAGCGTCTGCGTGGCCAGCACGTGCTCGACCTCGCTGGTGCCGATCCCGAACGCCAGCGCCCCGAACGCACCGTGGGTCGAGGTGTGGCTGTCGCCGCAGACGATGGTCATACCGGGCTGCGTCAGTCCCTGCTCGGGGCCGATGATGTGGACGATCCCCTGCCCGGGCTCGCCGATGGCGTGGCAGGTGATGTCGAACTCGTCGCAGTTGGCCCGCAGCACCTCCATCTGCTTGGCGGAGATCGGATCGGCGATCGGTTGGTCGATGCCCTCGGTGGGCACGTTGTGGTCCATTGTGGCCACGGTGAGGTCAGGGCGCCGGACCCGGCGACCGGCCAGGCGGAGCCCGTCGAACGCCTGCGCCGAGGTGACCTCGTGCACGAGGTGGATGTCGACAAACAGCAGGTCGAGCTCGCCCTCCGCAGACCGGACGACGTGGTGGTCCCAGACCTTCTGGCTGAGCGTGCGGGCCCCGGTTGTCGATGTTGTCATGGACCTTGTCTCACATATCGAGATATATTTCTCAGAAAGTGAACAGCATAAGCGGTGTCGGGGTGGTGGACAAGGCGGTCGGCGTGCTGGGCGCGCTCGAGCGCGGTCCGCAGTCGCTGGCCGAGCTGGTGGCCGCCACGGGCCTGACCCGGGCCACCGCCCATCGCCTGGCGGTCGCGCTCGAGGCCCACGGGCTAGTGCGGCGTGACGAGGACGGCCGGTTCACGCTGGGGCTGCGCCTGATCGGGCTGGGCCACGCGGCCGCCGAGGCCGTCCCTGGCTGGCTCGACGCCCGCCCCGCACTCGCCTGGCTCCAGGAGCAGACCGGCGAGTCGGTGCAGCTCTTCGTTCGCGACGGCGACGTGCGGGTGTGCGTCGAGTCGCTGGAGGCCCCGCACGAGCTGCGCACGATCGTTCCGGTCGGCGCCCGCCTGCCGCTCGACCGCGGGTCCGGCGGGCGGGTGCTCCGCGACGGGGCCGAGTCCGGCTGGGTGGAGAGCGTCGAGGAGCGCCAGGCGGGGGTGGCGTCGGTGAGCGCCCCGGTGGTGGACCCGTCGGGCCGGGTGGTGGCCGCTGTAAGCGTCAGCGGTCCGCTGGACCGGACGACGCGCACCCCCGGCCGCCGCTACGGCACCGCCGTGGCCGAGGCCGCCCGTCGCATCTCCCGCAGCCTCGCCTGATGACACGCAGGGTCCCGGTGACCCGAGGCGATGGGTTCCCCGGCCCCGAGGACGAGGTCATGGGTTCCGGTTCCCGAGGCCATCGGTTCCGCGCCACGCAACCCGAGGTCATGGGTGCCGCGCTACCGGAAGCCGCGCAGGTTGCGATCAGTTCACCTGGCGATCCCGGCCCTCCCAGTAGGGCGCCCGCAGCTTGAACTTCTGCAGCTTGCCGGTGGCCGTCCGCGGCAGCGCGTCGCGCAGCTCCACCGACGTCGGGCACTTGAAGTGGGCCAGGCGTTCGCGGCAGTGGGCGATCAGCGCCGCCTCGTCGACGTCGGTGTCGGGGACGGGCACCACCAGCGCCTTGACCGTCTCACCCCACTTTTCGTCCGGCACGCCGATCACCGCCACCTCGGCCACCGCCGGGTGCGAGTGCAGCACGTCCTCGATCTCGATGGACGACACGTTCTCGCCGCCGGAGATGATCACGTCCTTCTTCCGGTCCGAGATGGCCAGGTACCTGCCCTCGGAGTCGTCGTCGATCGTGCCGCCGTCGCCGGTGTGGAACCAGCCGTCCTCCAGGGCAGCGGCCGTGGCGTCCGGTTGGTTCCAGTAGCCGTCGAACACCACGTTCGAGCGGACCAGCACCTCACCGTCCTCGCTGGTCTGCAGCCGGACGCCGAGGGTGGGGGCGCCGGCCCGCCCCAGCTTGGTCGCCCGCTCCGCGGGTGAGAGGTCGTCCCACTCGACCCGGCGCCGGTTGATGGTGAGGACCGGCGACGTCTCCGTGAGGCCGTAGAGCTGGATGAACTCCCAGCCCAGCTCCGTCTCCATCCGCTCGATCGTGCGGGTCGGCGGGGGCGCACCCGCCACCACCATGCGGACCCGGTCGCGGCCGGGCACCTCGCCGTCCCACCGGCCCGCGCAGTCGAGGATCGCAGACACGACCGCGGGTGCCCCGCACAGCAGCGTGACCCCGTGCCGCTCGACCCTGCGCAGGATCTCGGTGCCGTCGACCTTGCGCAGCACCACCTGGCTGGCGCCCATGCCCGCCAGCGCGTACGGCATCCCCCAACCGTTGCAGTGGAACATGGGGAGGGTGTGCAGGTAGACGTCGCGGTCGTTCACGCCCGTCTGCCACCCGAAGACGGCGGCGTTGACCCACAGGTTGCGGTGGGTCATCTGCACGCCCTTGGGCCGGGCGGTCGTGCCGCTGGTGTAGTTGATGGTGGCGGTCGCGTTCTCGTCCGGCTCGTCCCAGGGCTCGGGGTCGCCGGCGTCGGCGGGCCACAGCAAGTCGTCGGTCTCTGCGCCGAGGACGTAGCGGTGCTTGCAGTCGATGCCTGCGAGGGCCTCGTCGAGCTCGGGGTCGACCAGCAGCATCGTGGCCCCGGAGTGCTCGACGATGTAGCCGATCTCCTCGGCGTTGAGGCGGAAGTTGATCGGCACCAGCACCCGGCCCCAGGCGCTCACGCCGAATAAGGACACGAGCAGCCTCGCGGCGTTGTGCGACACGATGGCCACCCGCTCGCCCCGACCCACGCCGAGCTCATCGAGGGCCGCCGCCTGCGCCCGGGCCAGCTCGGCCACCCGCCGGTAGGTGAGCGAGCCCCACGAGGATGCCGGCTGGTCGGGCTCGTCCACCACTCCGATGCGCTCGGGGTAGACGAGCGCGGCTCGGTCCAGGTGATCGGCGATCGTCAACGGAACCTGCATGGCTCCCCCTAGGGCTCGGCCGTCCCGTCTTATTAGCGCGTCACAGTTGGCAACGCCTCCGCCAGCTGCGGTGACGCCGTTGGCCCCCGGTAGCTCCCCGTTCTCGACGGCCAGTCGGGCACTAGGACCGGCGATTTGTGCACGCGTTCTGGGCGGCCGTCAGCGTCCGGCGGCCGCCCATCTCGGCAGTTCTGTCCTCGACGCGCATCGACAAAGCCGGCGAGGATGGGGCCGTGGCGTCACGTGTCCCTCGGTTGCCGGGCGGCCTCGAGCAGTTCAAGGCACGTCTTGAGCACACGCAGGCTGTCAGCCGCCAGCTCATCGGGCTTCGCTTAGACGACGCAAGGGAGTTGGCCGCTGCTCCTCGCTGCCGCCTTCGCGTGTTGCGACGCGACGGCCCGGGCTCGATTGTGACCTCGGCGCTTGACGCCAATCGCATCAACGTCACGGTCGAGGACGAAGTCGAGGACGAAGTCGTGGTCGGCGTCTCGACTGGCTGACGCCCGCCCCGCCCCTATCAAGGAGGCCGACATGGCGAAGAAGCGAGCGGCAGCGACCAAAGTCACCAAGGCGACCAAGGCGACCAAGGCGACAGCGCCCGGAGCCGACAAGCCCAACATCTTGATCATCTGGGGCGACGACATCGGCTGGTACAACGTGAGCGCCTACCACCTTGGCGTGATGGGGTACCGCACGCCGAACATCGACCGCGTCGGCCGTGAAGGCGCGATGTTCACCGACTGGTACGGCCAGCAGAGCTGCACAGCAGGCCGCGCGGCGTTCCTCACCGGGCAGTCACCGATCCGGACCGGCCTGACCAAGGTCGGCCTGCCCGGTGCACCGCTCGGGTTGCAGCCGGAGGATCCGACGATCGCCGAGCTCCTCAAGCCGCATGGCTACGTGTGCGGCCAGTTCGGGAAAAACCACCTTGGCGATCGCGACGAGTTCCTCCCGACCATGCACGGGTTCGACGAGTTCTTCGGCAACCTTTACCACCTGAATGCCGAGGAGGAGCCGGAGCACCCCGACTATCCCAAGGACCCGAAGTTCAAGGAGACGTACGGTCCGCGCGGCGTCTTGAGGAGCTGGGCAAACCCGGACGGCCCGCAGAAGATCGAGAACACCGGTCCGCTGACCCGCAAGCGGATGGAGACCGTCGACGAGGAGTTCCTCGACGGCGCGCTGGACTTCATCGAACGCCAACACCAGGCAGGCAAGCCGTTCTTCTGCTGGTGGAATGCCACCCGGATGCACGTGTGGACGCACCTCAAGGCGGAGTCACAGGGCGTCACCGGTCTCGGTGTCTACCCGGACGGCATGGTGGAGCACGACGGACACGTGGGGAGGCTCCTCGACAAGCTGGACGAGCTCGGCATCGCCGACAACACGATCGTCATGTACTCGACCGACAACGGCGCCGAGGTCTGCACCTGGCCCGACGGCGGCACGACGCCGTTCCGCGGCGAGAAGAACACGAACTGGGAAGGCGGCTGGCGGGTCCCGTGCATGATCCGCTGGCCCGGCCACGTCAAGCCTGGCACGGTCTCCAACGATGTCTTCAGCCACCAGGACATGCTGCCGACGCTGCTGGCCGTCGCCGGCGACCCTGACATCGTCGAGAAGTGCAAGCGAGGCCACAAGGTCGGCAACAAGACCTTCAAGGTGCACCTCGACGGCTTCAACCTGCTCCCGTTCCTCGAGGGCGAGGTCGACCAGAGCCCGCGGCCCGGGTTCTTGTAATGGAGCGACGAGGGGGACTTGCTGGCGTTGCGCTACCGCGACTGGAAGATGCACTTCATGCTGCAGAAGGCGCACGGTGTCCACGCGTGGGAGGAGGAAGTTCTCCCCGCTGCGCATGCCGCAGATTTTCAACCTGCGCAACAACCCCTTCGAGGTCGACGACGAGGTTGCCGGCTTCTACTTCAACAAGGAGAAATCCGACCGGCTGTTCCTCATCCTGCCCGCGATCGGCCTCGTGAGCGAGTATCTCAAATCGTTCGACGAATTCCCGGTGCGGCAGCGGCCGGACAGCTGGAGTGTCGACCAGGCGCTCGAGAAGGCCAGCGAGCGCGAAGCGCAGCTGCGCGCGGCTGCCGGGAGCAAGTGACCGGCGATCGTGTCGCGTCGGTACGGCGTACTGTCCGCTTCCAGCGCCCCCGCGCCGACGCGGACACGGTGGCGGTCAGGACGAACCTCGCCCAAACGCGCGTCCGCCATCACGCCTCGGACTGCGCCGAGGCCATCCTCGATGCGCCGGTTGCGCGCGCTCTCGATCGCGTGCATGGACAGGGCACCGAGCGGGACGGTCGAATACCGAACAACCATTCCATCGCACGGGGTTAAGGACGTTGCGGGGACACACCGGAGCAGACGAGGGGCAACCACACAGAACAACGAACCGAGACGGGTCTCCGCCCTTCTCTCTCGCCGCGTCAGCGTGGCAGCCGGGAAACGAGAGCTTCTCAACGGTCAGCTCCCTGGGAGTTCAGCGCACGAGGCCGTAGCGCCAGGCGATCGCGACCGCGGCTGCACGGTCGCTCACGTCGAGCTTCCGGTAGAGGTTGCGGGTGTGGGTGCGGATGGTCTCCGACGAAAGGCGCATCTCCTCGGCTGCCTGCTTTGTGCTGAATCCCTGGCCCAGCAGCGTGAGCAATTGGGCCTCGCGCTGTGTGAGCCCGAGGTGCGCCCCCGCCCATCCGCCAATGGCTATCTCGCGAGCCGCCAGGAGCGCCGCCTCGGTTGCGAGGCTCGGCGCGATCACGGTGGCGCCTGCGGCCAGCCGTTTCAGGGCATCGACCAGTTCCTCGGGGGTTGCGGACTTGAGCAGATAGCCACGCACGCCGATCCGCAGCGCCTGGAGCAGCAGGCGCGGGTGGTCTTCGTGAGTGAAGACCGCTACGGCGAACGGCGGCTCCTGGATCAGCACTGCCATGGCCGCATCGAGTCCGCCGGCTCGCCGGCCGAAGGCGTCGATCAGCATCACGTCGGCGTCTTCGTCCGTATCCGGCGCCATCACGATCTCGGGGTCGCCATCGGCGGTGCCCACGACGACAACATCGTCGCCGTACGGCGCCAGCATTGATTGCAAGCCCGCGACGATGATGCGGTCGTCGTTGGCCAGCACCACTCGCACAGGGCGTTCGGGCATCGCGTTCTCCCGGAATGTGCGGATGACGGAATGTTTTTGGCGGCCTGGCTACCCGTCGAGCCACCTCACTCGATGCAGCGGGTGGGTCGCGCCTACCACAAACGCGGTATAGGCATACCCAGGTCGTCGTGCCACGATGCGGCGGGCTGGGCTGTGGGTCAGGCGTCGCACCATCCCGCCACAGCTCCCACGATCGATGGGCGAGCCGCACATGGCCATTTTCGATCACCTGGCGCCGTGGCGCCTGCTCCTGGTGGATGACGACGAGGACAACTACCGCGTCGTGCGCAGGCTGTTGGGCCGGGGCCTGCCGGGCGCCATGATCGATCGGGTCACCACGCTCTCGGACGCCTGTCGGGAAGCCGTGTCATCGGATTGCGTTCTGCTCGACATCGGCCTGCCCGACGCCGGTGGCACCGCGGGCGTGAAGCGCCTCACCCAAGAGGTGCCCGATACCGCCGTCGTCGTGCTCGCGAGAGCGACCAGCGAGGAGCTCGGCGCGGCGGCGCTGAGCGCCGGTGCCCAGGACTACCTGATCAAGGGGCGGGTCGACGAGCAGCTGCTGGCGCGGTCGGTGCGCTACGCGATCGAGCGGCACCGGGCAGTGCAGCTCAGCCGCGAGCTCGTTCGGGCCGAGAACGCCCGCCTCGAGCGCGCCCTCACGCCCACGCCGGTGATCCGCTCCACCGACATCAGCGTTGTGGTGCGGTACCAGGCGGGCCGGCGCGGCGCCCAGCTGGGCGGTGACTTCTACGACGCGATCGAGCACGAGGACGGCACCTGCGCCGTCCTCGTCGGCGACGTGGTAGGCCACGGGCCGGACGCGGCGGCGTTGGCGGCCCGCCTCCGCAGCGCCTGGCGTGCCTTGGCCCTCGCCGGCCTCGACCAGGTCGCGATCCTCCGCGTGCTGGATCGGTTCCTCCGCGCCGAGGGTGAGAGCTTCACGTTCGCCAGCCTCGCGATCCTGGTCGTCGACGGGGACCGGCGCGCCGGCAGGCTGGTCCTTGCGGGCCACCCGCCACCGGTCCGGCTCGGCGCCCCCAGCCTCCCTGTGGGCGACTCGGCCCACGGTCCCCTGGTGGGTGTCATGCCCGAACCCCGATGGTCGCCGCTCGAGGTTGGCCTGGGCGCGGGCGCCGAGCTGCTGCTCTACACCGACGGCATCGTCGAGGGGTGGGCCGGCACCGATCACATCGAGCGGCTGGGCGTGGAGACACTGATCGAGGTGCTCGATGGGCTGCGGGCCCAGGGACTCATCGGGGCCGCACTCCTCGACGCCCTGATCGACGAGGTGCAACGGCGCAACGGTCTACCGCTCCGGGACGACGTGGCGCTGTGCCTCGTCGGCATACCCGGCCCGTGACGGGCCCCTGAAGCGCTCCCCGAGCATCGCGCTCACGATGGCTCGGTCTAGGGCGCTGGCAGAGCCGGTGCCCGATGCGGCGTGTTGGCGACGCCGCCGGGGCCGCTCCCCCGTGCCGCCGCCGCTCGACCACCACCACCCCGGCCGCGCCTAGCAGCACCGCGGCGTGGAGGTGAACGTAACCGAGCGTGGGTGGTTTTCTCAGCTCCACAGCGTGACGTAGACGGGGGGCCGGAAGCGAGACACTGGCACGCTGCCGTCGGCCCGGTGCATCGCTTGCATGGCGTGGGGCGTGTCGAGGAAGCGCCACAGCCGCGTCGCCATCGGGGAGCGCCGGTCGGCTCCCAGGGCGTTGACGTGCCACAGGACGTCGAGGGGCGTGCCGGCGACCGGCAGCATGACCAGCCGGCCGCGATCGACGTCGCTGGCCACCAGGTGGGCGACCCCGGGCGCCACGCCCCCGCCGTCGGCGGCGGCCGCCCATGCCGCCGCCAGGCTGGGGAACACCAGGATGCGGTCGTCGGGGACGCGCAACCGGGTCAGCAGCATGCCGATCTCGGTGGCGGGATCGGCGCCGCTGGCGTCCACGAGCCAGTCCTGGCCGGCGAGGGCGGAGAGGCCGACGTGGGCAGCCCGGGCGAGGGGGTGGCGCTTGCCGGCGACCACGACCAGGCGGTAGCGCATCATGGGCTTGGCCTCGAGGTCGATGAGCGACGGCCCCAGCCCCACGTCGGCGAGGCGTTCCGTCAGCAGGACCGGCATCTCGGTCGCGGTCGTGACCCCGAGCGTCGCCTCCACCGGCCCATGCCGCGACGTGAAGGCGTTGAGCAACGGGCGGGCCACGTACTCGGCGACGGTGCTGGTGGCGACCACCCGCAGCAGCTCCGGGGCCCCCTGGGCCCCCCGGATCGCGTCCTCGGCCTCGACGGCCAGGTTCACCATCTGCGATGCGATGGGGACCAGGCGCTGGCCGCCGGGCGTCAGGTCCATCCCGGCGGGCGTGCGCTCGACCAGGGGGTCGCCGAGGTGCTGCCGGAGCGCCGCCAGGGCGCCCGACACCGCGGGCTCGCTGACGCCCAGCACGCGGGCGGCGGCCTTGACCGAACCGAGCCGGGCCACCAGCACGAAGGCCTCGAGCTGCGTCAGCGTCATCGATGCGCACGGTAGCGGGCGATAAGCAATCGCTTAGCCGCCCGTGGACAGAGCCGAGCGTGCGGACCACACTGCGCTCCGCGGTTTCCCGGGTGCGGACCGCCGCCCGCCGGAGGGAGGAAGTATGCAGACGCCTGCGCCGTTCGAGTACGAGCGGGCCGGCAGCGTCGACGACGCGCTCGCCCTGCTGGAGCGCCACGGGCCCGAGGCCCGGCTCGTCGCCGGCGGCCACAGCCTGCTGCCCATGATGAAGCTGCGCCTGGCGCGGCCCGAGGTGCTGGTCGACATCAACGACCTGACCGACCTGTCGTACATCCGCGTCGAGGGCGACACGATCGCCATCGGAGGGATGACCCGCCACGCCGAGCTGCTGGCCTCGCCCGTCCTGGGCGAGCACTACGCCATCTTCCACGACGCCGAGCGGGTCATCGCCGATCCCATCGTCCGCAACCGGGGGACCATCGGCGGCTCGTTCTGCCAGGCGGACCCGTCGGAGGACCTCGCGGCGGTGGGCTCGGCGCTGCGCGCCGAGATGGTCGTCCGCTCGACGGGCGGTGAACGAACGATCGCCGCCCGGGAGTTCCACGCCGGCCCGTACGAGACCGTGCTGGAGCCGGCCGAGATCCTCACCGAGGTGCGGGTGCCGATCCGGCCCGGCGCCGGCAGCGCATACGAGAAGGTGGAGCGCCGCGTCGGGGACTGGCCCATCGCCGCCGCCGGCGCCTTCGTGACCCTGGACGGCGACGCCGTCGGCGACGTGGGCATCGGCCTCACGGCGCTCGGGGCACCGCACTTCTGCGCACCGGACGCCGAGGACGGGCTCAGGGGCCAGGACGCCACCGACGAGAACCTGGCGGCTGCCGCCGATGCCGCCGCCGAGGCGTGCAGCCCGGCCGCCGACCAGCGGGGGCCGGCCGACTACAAGCGCCACCTGGCCCGAGAGCTCACCCTGCGGGCGTTGCGCCGCTCGGTGGCCCGGGCACGCGGCGAGGCCGAAGGAGGCTGACCATGCAGGTGACGATGACCGTCAACGGCGAGGAAGTGACCCGCGACATCGAGCCCCGGCTGCTGCTGATCCACTTCGTGCGCGATCACCTGGGGTTGACCGGCACCCACTGGGGTTGCGACACGTCCAACTGCGGCACCTGCGTGTTGTGGATGGACGGCGAGCCGGTCAAGAGCTGCACCGTGCTGGCGGCGATGGCCGGCGGGCGCACCATACGCACGGTCGAGGACCTCGAGCGCGACGGCGAGCTCGATCCGGTCCAGCAGGGGTTCATGCAGTGCCACGGCCTGCAGTGCGGTTTCTGCACACCGGGGATGCTGATGACGGCCCGCTGGCTGCTCGATCACGATCCGGACCCGACAGACGCGGAGATCCGCGAGGCCATCTCGGGGCAGTTCTGCCGGTGCACGGGTTACGAATACGTCGTGCGGGCGATCCGCTGGGCGGCGGACCACCCTGACGGTCCGGGGGAGGCCGCGGAGCCCGGCGCCGCCGACGACAGTGCGGCGCCGGGCGACGCGGCGTCAGAGGAGGTGTCGGCATGAGTACGACCGAGAGGACCGAGAGCCCAACCGGTCCGGCCACTGTCCCGCTCAGCGAGGCCGGCAACCCCATCGGGTTCGGGCGGATGCTCCGCAAGGAGGACGCCCGCTTCCTCAGGGGCAAGGGCAACTACATCGACGACATCCAGCTGCCGGGCATGCTGCACGCCGCCATCCTGCGGAGCCCCTACGCGCACGCCCGGATCAACTCCATCGACACCTCGGCCGCCGAGGCCCATCCCAAGGTCAAGGCGGTGATCACCGGCGCCGTCCTCGAGGGGCTGAACCTGGCGTGGATGCCGACCCTGTCACAGGACGTCCAGGCGGTGCTGGCCACCGACAAGGTGCGGTTCCAGGGCCAGGAGGTGGCGTTCGTCGTCGCCGAGGACCGCTACGCGGCCCGCGACGCCCTCGAGCTCATCGAGGTGGACTACGAGCCGCTCGACCCGGTGGTCGACGCGCGCCGGGCGCTCGACGAGGGCGCGCCCGTCATCCGCGACGACATCGAGAACAAGGCCGACAACCACATCTTCGACTGGGAGTCGGGCGACGCCGGTCGCTGCGACCAGGTGTTCGCGGACGCCGACGTCGTGGTGACGCAGGACATGATCTACCCCCGCTCGCACCCGGCGCCGCTGGAGACGTGCGGCTCGGTGGCGCACATGGACCCGGTCAGCGGCAAGCTCACCGCCTGGATCACCAGCCAGGCGCCCCACGCCCACCGCACCGTGTACGCGCTGGTGGCGGGGCTGCCCGAGCACAAGATTCAGGTCATCTCGCCCGACATCGGCGGCGGGTTCGGCAACAAGGTCCCCATCTACCCCGGCTACGTGCTGGCGGTCGTCGGCTCGATCGTCACCCGCAAGCCGGTCAAGTGGGTGGAGGACCGCTCCGAGAACCTGATGACGACCGGGTTCGCGCGTGACTACCACATGCGCGGCCAGTTCGCCGCCACCCGGGACGGCAAGATGCTCGGCCTGCGGGTCGACGTCATCGCCGACCACGGGGCGTTCAACGGCACCGCCCAGCCGACGAAGTTCCCGGCCGGGTTCTTCAACATCTTCACCGGCAGCTACGACCTGGAGGCGGCGCACTGCAAGGTCACCGGCGTCTACACCAACAAGGCGCCGGGCGGCGTCGCGTACGCCTGCTCGTTCCGGATCACCGAGGCCGTGTACCTGGTCGAGCGCATGGTCGACGTCTTGGCGGCCGAGCTCGACATGGAACCCGCCGAGCTCCGCCGGCGCAACCTGCTCCAACCCGAGCAGTTCCCCTACACCACCCACACGGGCTGGGAGTACGACTCCGGCGACTATCCGCGGGCCCTGGAGCTCGCCCTCGAACTGGCCGGCTACGACGAGCTGCGCCGGGAGCAGGCCGAGCGGCGGGACCGCGGCGAGCTGATGGGCATCGGCCTCAGCTTCTTCACCGAGGGCGTGGGCGCCGGCCCCCGCAAGCACATGGACATCCTCGGCCTCGGCATGGCCGACGGCTGCGAGCTGCGGGTGCACCCCACCGGCAAGGCGGTGGTGAGGCTCAGCGTGCAGACGCAGGGCCAGGGCCACGAGACGACGTACGCCCAGATCGTGTCCAGCCAGCTCGGGATCCCACCCGAGGACATCGAGGTCGTCCACGGCGACACCGACCAGACCCCGTTCGGCCTCGGGACGTACGGGTCGCGGTCCACGCCGGTGTCGGGCGCCGCCGCCGCCGTCGTGGCCCGGCGGGTGCGCGACAAGGCCCGCATCATCACCGCCGCGGCGTTGGAGTGCGACCCCTCCGACCTCGAGTGGGAGCACGGCCGCTGGCAGGTCAAGGGCGACCCGACGCACGGCAAGACGATCCAGGAGGTGGCGCTGCTGTCGCACAGCAACCTGGAGCTGCCCGAGGGAGTCGAGGGCCACCTCGACGCCAGCGCCGTGTACAACCCGCCCAACCTGACGTACCCGTTCGGGGCGTACATCTGCGTGGTAGACGTCGACCCCGGGACCGGGCACGTGAAGGTGCGGCGGTTCGTCGCCGTGGACGATTGCGGCCCGCGCATCAATCCCATGATCGTCGAGGGACAGATCCACGGCGGCCTCGCCGACGGCGTGGGCATGGCGCTCATGGAGGCCATCGCCTTCGACGAGGACGGCAACTGCCTGGGCGGGTCGTTCATGGACTACCTGCTGCCCACGGCGGTCGAGTGCCCCACGTGGGAGCTGGGCGAGACGGTGACGCCGTCACCGCACCATCCCCTGGGCTGCAAGGGTGTCGGCGAGTCCGCCACTGTGGGATCGCCGGCCGCGGTGGTCAACGCCGTGATCGACGCGCTGAAGCCGTTCGGCGTGCGGCATGCCGACATGCCGCTCACGCCGGCGCAGGTGTGGCTGGCGATGCAGGGAAGGCCGGTGCGCACCGACCTCGCCATCACGTGAACCCCGACGTCGAGGCCCGGGCCGCCGAGCTGCGGCGGGATCGGGTCCCGTTCGTCCACGCCCGGGTGGTGCGCGCCGAGCGGCCGACGTCGGCCAAGCCGGGCGACGAGGCGGTGGTCCTGCCCGACGGCACGATCGAGGGCTTCGTCGGGGGAGCGTGCGCGGAGTCGACGGTGCGGGCCCAGGGCCTGTCCTTGCTCGATTCCGGCGAGTCGCTGCTGCTGCGGATCTCCGCCTCGGGCGATGCCGCCGACGCTGGCGCACCGGGGCCCGAGGGCACGCTGACCGTCGTCAACCCGTGCCTCTCGGGCGGGACCCTCGAGATCTTCCTGGAGCCGGTGACCCCGGCGCCGACCATCGCCGTCCACGGGGAGTCGCCGATCGCGGCCGCCCTGGCTGCGCTTGCCGAGCGCGTCGGCTTCGCGGTCGTGGACGGCCCGGGGGCCGCAGTCGGCGGGGAGGCGGGCGCACCCCCGGCGGCCGTGGTCGTGGCGTCCCACGGGCGAGACGAGGAGCAGGTCCTGGAAGCGGCCGTGCGCGCGGGCGTGCCCTACGTGGGCCTCGTCGCCAGCCGCAAGCGGGGCGAGGCGGTCGTGAGCTCGCTCGAGCTCGACGACGCCCAGCGGGCCTCCGTGCACACCCCTGCGGGGCTGGACATCGGTGCCCGCACGCCTCGCGAGGTGGCGCTGTCGATCTTGGCCGAGATCGTCGCGCAGCGCCCGCGCCCGTCCGGCATGGCGCAGGCGTCGCCCGGGACCACCACGGCCGCAGGGCCGACGACCGCACCCGAGGTCGTCACCGACCGGGTGTGCGGGATGTCGGTGGTCGCCGACGACGCAGCCCTGCATCTCGACCACGCGGGCAAGCGCTACTGGTTCTGCGGGACCGGCTGCCTGCGCGCGTTCGCCGCCGACCCGGGCGCCTACCTGGCCTCCGACGCGTGACGAACCGGCACACCGTCGACCGGGCCGGATCCGGCCGGGCGGGACCGCCGATGCTCGGCCCGCCGCGAGGATGACGGTGACCGACGAGCTGCTGCGGAACGCCCGGCGATTCGCCGAGCGCTTCAGCGAGGACCCGCGCGTCACGGAGCGGCCGACTCGTGTGGCGATCGTCGCGTGCATGGACGCCCGCCTCGATCCGCAGGCGATCTTCGGGCTCGCGTCGGGCGACGCCCACGTCATCCGCAACGCCGGGGGCGTCGTCAGTGACGACGTCATCCGCTCGCTGGCCATCTCGCAGCGGCTGCTGGGCACGACCGAGATCCTGCTGGTCCATCACACCGATTGCGGCATGCTCACCTTCCGCGATGACGACGTGAAGGACCAGATCGCCGCCGACACCGGCATCCGCCCGCCGTTCGCCCTGGAGGCGTTCCCCGACCTCGACGACGACGTCCGCCAGTCCGTCGCCCGCATCCAGGCCAGCCCGTTCATCCCCCACAAGAACGTGCGGGGGCTCGTGTACGAGGTCGAGAACGGCAGTCTGCGCGAGGTGCCGTGAGCTCTGCAGCCGTTCCTGGCGCCGGGATGGTTGCTCAGCAACCAATCCTGCGCCAGGAATCGTCAATGAGGGCCCGGTCTACCCTCAGTCGATGGAGACGATCTCGACCTGGAGCTCTGCGCCGGTGGGAGCCGTGAAGGTCACCGAGTCGCCCCGACCTGCGCCGATGAGTGCCTCACCCAGGGGGGACGACGGGCTGATGACCTCGAGGTCGTCGTGGCGTTCCTCGATCGAACCGATGAGGTAGCGCTCGACCTCGTCGTCGCCGGCGTACCGGATGGCCACCACCGAGCCATGCGACACGTGCTCACCGTTGTCGGCCTGGACGATCTCGGCGTTCTCGAGCATGACGGAGAGCTGGCGGATGCGCGCCTCCATCTTGCCCTGCTCTTCCTTGGCGGCGTGGTAGTCACCGTTCTCGGAGAGGTCGCCGAGCTCCCGGGCCGCCTCGATCTTGCGAGCGATCTCGACCCGTCCGCGCGTCGTCAGGTCCTCGTACTCCGCCTGGAGGCGGTCGTACGCGGCCTGAGAGAGGTGGTGGGTCTGTGCCATAGACGCACCAGGCTAGGACGTCGTGACCGGTGGGCCAACGGCCAACCGATCGGCCCTCGGCATCGCGGTTGACGCCGCTTGGCGCTGCGGTGAACACTTGCCGCCGTGCGTCCCCTCGCCGCCTCGGTAATCATCATCGTGTAGCGCGCGTCGGCCGTCGACGTGCGCTCCGGACCGTCCACCATCGGTGGGCGGTTTGTCGTTTATCGGCCGTAACCCACCCACGCGGAGAAGCAGTGAGCCACCGAATCGGAGTCATCGGCGGGGACGGCATCGGCCCCGAGGTCATCGCCGAGGCCCTCAAGGTCGTCGGCGCCACCGGTGTCGCGCTCGAGACGGCGGACTACGACCTCGGCGGGGCCCGCTACCTGCGCGACGGGACGATCCTGCCCGACAGCGTGCTCGACGAGTGGCGGGCCCTCGACGCGCTGCTCCTGGGCGCCGTCGGCACCCCCGACGTCCCGCCGGGCGTGATCGAGCGGGGGCTGCTGCTCAAGATGCGCTTCGACCTCGACCTCTACATCAACCAGCGTCCCTTCCTCGATCCCGCCCAGGGCATCGACATCGTCGTCATCCGCGAGAACACCGAGGGCCCCTACGTCGGCGAGGGCGGGGTGCTGCGCAAGGGCACGCCACACGAGGTGGCCACCCAGGGCTCGGTCAACACCCGCATGGGCGTCGAGCGCTGCATCCGCTACGCGTTCGACCTGGCGAGCCAGCGCCCCCGCAAGCACGTCACGCTGGTCCACAAGACCAACGTGCTCACGTTCGCCGGCGACCTCTGGCAGCGGGCGTTCACCGACGTGGCCGACGAGCACCCGGACATCGGCACCGGCTACAACCACGTCGACGCCGCCTGCATCCACCTCGTGCAGGAACCGTCGCGGTACGACGTGATCGTCACCGACAACCTGTTCGGTGACATCCTCACCGACCTCGCAGGGGCGGTCTCGGGCGGCATCGGGTTCGCGGCGTCCGGCAACCTCAATCCGGCGCGCACCGGTCCGTCCATGTTCGAGCCGGTGCACGGCTCGGCGCCGGACATTGCCGGGCAGGCCAAGGCCAACCCGGTGGCGGCCGTGCTGTCGGCGGCCATGATGCTCGACTTCCTGGGCGAGGCCGACGCCGCCGCCCGCATCCGCAAGGCCTGCGCCGAACCGTCGGCGCTCACCGGAACCACCCCCGAGATCGGCGACGCCATCGCCGGTCGCGTCTGACCACACCCAACACAAGGGGACCCCAGCACCATGCCCATCACGCCCACCGAGAAGATCTGGTTCAACGGCGAGCTGATTCCGTGGGACGACGCCAAGATCCACGTCCTCACGCACACGCTCCACTACGGCATGGGCGTCTTCGAGGGCATCCGCGCCTACGAGACCGACAACGGCCCGGCCGCGTTCCGCCTCACCGACCACATGCGCCGCATGGACCAGTCGGCGCGGATCCTGATGATGCCGATGCCGTACTCGGTCGACGAGTTGGTGCAGGCGGTCAAGGACACGGTGCGCTCGACCGGGCTGCCCGCCTGCTACATCCGTCCCATCGCCTACTACGGGTACGGCGAGATGGGCCTCAACACGCTGCCCTGCTCGGTCGACGTGGCCGTGGCGTGCTGGCCGTGGGGCGCATACCTGGGCGACGACTCCCTCACCCAGGGCGTGCGCATGAAGATCTCGTCGTGGGCCCGGCACGACCACAACATCATGCCGCCGGCGGCGAAGACCACGGGCAACTACGCGAACAGCTCGCTGGCGAAGGTCGAGGCGCTCAAGGCCGGCTACGACGAGGCCCTGCTGCTCAACCGCGCCGGCTTCGTGTCGGAGTGCACGGGCGAGAACGTGTTCGTCGCCCGCAACGGCAAGCTCATCACCCCGCCGCTGTCCGCCGGCGCGCTCGAGGGCATCACCCAGAGCACGGTGATCGCCATCGCCCACGACCTCGGCTTCGACGTCGAGTTCGGCCACCTTTCTCGCAGCGACGTCTACATCGCCGACGAGATGTTCGTGTGCGGCACCGCGGCCGAGGTGTCGTCGGTCCGCTCGGTGGACGACCGGGAGCTGCCGTGCCCGGGACCCATGACCTTGGCGATCGGCGAGGAGTACGGCCGCGTCGTGCGCGGGCAGGTCGACAGGTACAAGGACTGGGTCGAACATGTCCGCTGACGTAGCGAGCGCGGGCGCGGTTCCAGACGCGCCCACCGCCGTCGACATCTTCGACACGACCCTGCGGGACGGGGCCCAGTTCGAGGGGATCTCCCTGTCCGTGGAGGACAAGCTGCGGGTGGCCGAGCAGCTCGACTGGCTGGGGGTCCGCTGGATCGAGGGCGGTTACCCGCAGGCCAACCCCCGGGACGCAGAGTTTTTCCGCCGTGCGCCCCGCGACCTGCGCCTCGACACCGCCACGCTGGTGGCGTTCGGCTCCACCCGCCGCCCTGCGGGGCGGGTGGACGTCGACCCGACCCTGGCGGCGCTGGTCCACAGCGGCGTGTCCACCGCCTGCATCGTGGGCAAGAGCTGGGACTTTCACGTGACCGAGGCGCTCGGCACCAGCCTCGACGAGGGCGTCGCCATGGTGGGCGACTCGGTGCGGTTCCTGCGCGCCCAGGGCCTGCGGGTGTTCTTCGACGCCGAACACTTCTTCGACGGCTACAAGGCCAACCCCGAGTACGGCCTACGGGTGTTGGAGGCGGCGGCCACCGAGGGGGCCGACGCGCTGGTGCTGTGCGACACCAACGGCGGCTCGCTGCCGCACGAGGTGCAGCGCATCGTGGCCGAGGTGGTGGCCTACTTCGGCCCCGAGCAGCAGATCGGGATCCACACGCAGAACGACAGCGGCTGCGCGGTCGCCAATTCCGTTGCGGCGGTCGTGGCCGGGGCGACCCACCTGCAGGGGACGGTCAACGGCTATGGCGAGCGGACCGGCAACGCCAACCTCATGACCTGCATCCCGAACCTGCAGCTCAAGATGGGGGTCCGCTGCCTGCCGGAGGCGCGCCTCGACCGGCTCACGGCGGTCAGCCGGCACGTCGCCGAGCTAGTCAACCTGCCGCCGCACTCGGCCGATCCCTACGTCGGTGCGTCGGCGTTCGCCCACAAGGGCGGGCTGCACACGTCGGCCCTGGGCAAGGTCGGTGGCGCCAGCTACGAGCACGTCGATCCCGTGCTCGTCGGCAACCACACACGGGTGCTGGTGTCCGACCTCGGCGGGCGATCGGGCATGGCGCTCAAGGCCAAGGAGTTCGGCGTCGAGCTCGACGGGCGGGCGGCCGCCGAGCTGTCCGACCGCCTCAAGCAGCTCGAGGCCGACGGCTACCAGTTCGAGGCCGCCGACGCCTCCCTCGAGCTGCTCATGCTGGAGGCGGGCGGCTGGCGCCCGCCCTACTTCCAGCTCGAGGGCTACCGCGTCACCACGTACCACCGCAACGCGGTGCGGGGCGGTGTCCCCATCGAGGACGGCGAGTCGATGATCGACACCGAGGCCACGGTCAAGGTGTGGGTGGGCGACGAGCGCCTGGTGGCCGTCGGCGAGGGCAACGGACCGGTCAACGCGCTGGACGCCGCCCTGCGGTCGGTGCTCACCGACCGCTACCCGCAGCTGGACCGGATCCACCTCACCGACTTCAAGGTGCGGGTGCTCGAGGGTGCTGCGGCCACCGGGGCGGTCGTGCGCGTGCTCATCGACTCCGCCGACGGCGACCGCACCTGGTCGACGATCGGCGTCAGCGAGAACGTGATCGAGGCGTCCTGGCAGGCGCTCGTCGACTCGCTGGTCTACGGGCTGCTCAAGGGGTCGGAGCGCCCGCGCGCCGCCGCTGCTGGATGAGCCGGGTCCGCAGTAACGTTCGGGCCCATGGCCGCTCCTGAATACGTCCCCGAGCCTGCGATCAGGCGCGTCCGGGGCTACGAGTCGAACCCGCGGCGGCCCGAGTCGTGGCGACCGGTGCGGCCCGGAGACGAGCCCTGGCACCAGCCCACGGGGGAGCGGCTGGGTGCCCCCGGCCCCGACCAGGGCTACGTCTACGTGCTGGCCCGATGGTTCGAGGGGCACCTGCAGCTCGCGCACGACGAGAACGAGCAGGACGCACTGGTCGGCTGCATCGGGGTCGCGCTCAAGCGCGCGTCGCTGTTCGGGCGGGCTCCGGTGGTGCACGACCTCACTGCGGCGCTCACCGTCTGGGGGTTCCTGGGGGACGCGCCGCCCGACCTCATCGCCTACCGGCAGCCGCTGTTCGCCGAGGTCGCCAACCCCCAGCACTACGCCGAGCAGCGCCGCATCGTCGACCTCGTACCCGAGGACGTGTTGCTGCTCACCCCGGACGAGATCGCCGACCGGCATCGGGCCGACTGGCGATCCCTCCTCGCCGTGTAGGTGACGCCCGTCGCCGCCGTGGGGGCGGAGGAGCTGAGCGCCGTCTTCGGTGACGTCGGCGACGCGGCCATCACGATCGAACGGCTCCCGCACGCGGCGGTGGCGTCGGCAACGGCGGGGCTGTGGCGCGTCCGGGTCGCCGACCGCTCCGCCGTCGTGAAGCTGCTGGCCCACGCCCCGGCGGGCGGCAGCCCCAACTGGCGGTCGGGCGAGAAGGAGTCGCACTGGTACTACTGGCGCCGCGAGGCCGAGGCCTACGGGTCCGGCCTGCTCGCCGGGCTCGGGGGTGGGCTCCGGGCGCCACGCTGCGACCTGGTCGCCGACCGCGACGACGGCTCGGTTGCGCTCTGGCTCGAGGACCTGCGCGGCGATCCCGCGTCGTCGTGGTCCCTCGACCGCTACCGCCAAGCCGCCCGCCACCTGGGCCAGGCGCAGGGGGAGTTCGTCACCGGACGCCCGCTCCCGGTCGAACCGTGGCTCAGCCGCCGGTGGTTGCGGAGCTACCTGGACCAGCCACTCCGCCGGCTGACTGTCCCCGCCGATCCAGCGTTGTGGCGGCGCCCGCTGCTGGCCGACTGGTTCCCGGCGCCGCCGATCGCGGCTCTGCGGGCCATGCGGGCCGATCGTCGGCGTTTCCTCGCCGTGCTCGCCCGCATGCCGCCGACCATCTGCCACCTCGACTTCCACCCCGCCAACCTGTTCGACGGCGGGCACGGCACCACGGCGGCCATCGACTGGTCGTTCGTGGGCATCGGGGCCCTCGCCGAGGACGCCGGCAACCTCGTGCCCGACGCCGTGCTCGACTTCCACGTCGCCCCGGAGGACCTGGGGTTGCTATACGAGGCGGTCGCCGACGGCTACGCAGCCGGGCTGCGGGATGCCGGCTGGTCCGGATCGGACGCCATCGTGCGGTTGGCGATGTCGGCCACGATGGCGGCCAAGTACGCGTGGATCGGTCCGGCACTGGCACAGGCGGTGGTCGAGGGACGCGACCTCCTCAACGGCCGGCCGATCCGCGAGGCGGTGTCGTGGTGGGCGCCGACCGTCACCTTTCTGCTCGACCGTGCCCGCGAGGCCCGCGAGCTCGATGCCCAGGCGCAAGGATGAGCCGATGGCGATGGACATGACCGAGATCGCCGTCGGTGCGCTCACCTTCGACGCCCTCGCCGACGGCCCCGAAGATGGCGAGCTCGTGCTGTTGCTGCACGGCTTCCCGCAGACGTCGGCGTCGTGGCGCGACCAGGTCGCGGCACTGGCCGCCGCCGGGTACCGGGCGGTCGCCCCCGACCAGCGGGGTTACTCGTCGCGGGCGCGGCCGACCGAGCTCGCCGCCTACGCCATGCCCGAGCTGGTGAGCGACGTCATCGGGTTCGCCGATGCGCTCGGGCGCTCGCGGTTCCACCTCGTCGGTCACGACTGGGGCGGGGCGGTTGCGTGGCACGTCGCCGCCCGCCATGCCGAGCGGTTGCACTCGCTGGCCGTGGTGTCGACCCCCCATCCCGAGGCGCTGCGGCGGGCCTACGTCGGCGACCTCGGGGGCGACCAGGCCGAACGGTCCGGGTACATGACGTTCTTCCGCCAGCCCGACTCGCAGGACCGCATGCTGGAGAACGACGCCGCCGTCTTCCGGCTGCTCTTCGCCGGGAGCGGGATGCCGGAGGGTCGGGAACGGCCGTACCTCGACGCGTTGGGCACCCCGCAGGCGTTGGGTGCGGCCCTCAACTGGTACCGCGCGGCCTCGGTGGCCGACATTGAGGGGCTTGGCCCGATCACGACCCCGACCCTGTATGTGTGGTCGACCGAGGACGTGGCGCTCGGCACCGAGGCCGCCGAGGCCACCGCGCAGTGCGTCGAGGGGCCGTACCGCTTCGCCGTCATCGAGGGCGTCAGCCACTGGATCGCAGAGCAGGCGCCCGATCGGCTCAACGAGCTGCTGATCGATCACATCTCGGGGTTCGGCGCATCGTCCGCGGCTCCCTGAGAAGGTCTGGCGCCACGGCCGCGCCGGGACCGCCATCCCACCGGCCGGTAGCCTGGGTCGGCCGATGTCGCCAACGCCACGTCTCCGGTTCGCGCCCTCACCCACGGGCTACCTGCACGTGGGCGGCGCGCGCGCGGTGTTGTTCAACTGGCTCGTCGCCCGCCGCGAGGGCGGCGAGATGCTGCTCCGCATCGAGGACACCGACGTCGAGCGCAACCGCCCCGAGCTCACCGACAACATCTTCGAGATGCTCGAATGGCTCGGGCTGGGATGGGACGGGGTCCCGGTTCGCCAGTCCGAGCGCTTCGACCTGTACACGGCGGCGGCCGAGAAGCTGCTGGCCGAGGGGCGGGCCTACTGGTGCGACTGCACCCCCGAGCAGGTCCAGGTGCGGGCCCGCGAGCGGGGTGGGCCGCCCGGCTACGACGGCTTCTGCCGCGACCGGGGGCTCGAGCGGGGACCCTCCACGGCACTCCGGTTCCGCACGCCCGACGAGGGGGCCACCGGCTTCGACGACCTCGTGCGCGGCCCGGTCACGTTCGAGAACGCCAAGCTCGAGGACTTCGTGCTGTTGCGATCGAACGGCACCCCGACCTTCCTGCTCGCCAACATCGTCGACGACGCCGACATGGGCATCACCCACGTGGTGCGGGGCGAGGAGCACGTCAACGGCACGCCCAAGTACCTGCTCGTGGCCGAGGCGCTGGGCCTGGGCTACCGCCCCGTGTTCGCCCACCTTCCGGTCCTGGTCAACGAGCAGCGCAAGAAGCTGTCCAAGCGGCGCGACTCCGTGTCGGTGGCCGAGTTCCGCGACCAGGGGTACCTGTCCGAGGCGATGGTCAACTACCTCGCCACCCTGGGCTGGGGGCCACCGGACGGCGTGGAGATCCGGCCGCTGGCCGAGATCGTCGGGCTGTTCCGCCTCTCCGATGTGACGCAATCGCCGGCGTTCTTCGACGTGCGCAAGCTGCAGCACTTCAACGCCGAGTACATCCGCGCGCTCGACGGCGAGGCCTTCGTGGCCCGGGCCCGGCCGTTCTTCGTCCACGGTGATGCCACGGAGGAGGTCCTGCGACCGATCGCCCCGCTGGTGCAGGAGCGGGTGCGGCTGCTGACGGAGGTGGAGCCGATGGTGGACTTTCTCCGGCTCGAGTCGATCGACGGCGCCATCGACGAGGCGTCGTGGGAGAAGGGCGTCGTGAAGCTGGGCGAGCGGGCGGCTGCGATGCTCGATGCCGCCGTCGCCGAGCTGTCGTCGTGCGAGTGGAATGCCGCTGCGATCGAGGCGGCGCTGGACGCCGCGGCCCGGTCCGCCGGCTTCGTCAAGCCCGACGCCTCGGTCGACATGCGCCGGGCTCAGGCGCCGGTGCGTGTGGCCACCACGGGCCGATCCGTGGGTCCACCCTTGTACGAGTCGCTGGCGGGGCTGGGGCGCGAGCGCACCCTCGACCGGCTCCGAGCGGCACGGCGGAAGCTCTGATCCCGTGACGTTCACGCTCCGGGCGGGGGAGGGAAAGCGCGCCGGGAACCGCCCCACCGGCCGTTCGCGCCGCCGCCGTTATCTGTGGCGGGGCCTGCTCCTGGTCGGAGCGCTGCTCGTCGCCTACGTCGGGGTGACGTTCGTCCAGGTGTGGCTGGCGAGCCGGCGCGACGGCGCACGGTCCGCCGAGGCCATCGTGGTGCTCGGGGCGGCGCAGTACGACTGCCGGCCGTCGCCCGTTCTCCAGGAGCGTCTGGACCACGCGCTGGAGCTCTACGAGGGGGGCACCGCCGGAACCATCGTCGTCACGGGGGGCAAGCGGGAGGGCGACCGCTGCACCGAGGCGAGCGCGAGCGCCGAGCACCTGCTGCAGGCCGGAGTCCCCGACTCCGACGTGCTGCGCGAGGTCCAGGGCACCAGCACGTGGGAGTCGCTCGCGGCGTCGGCCCGCATCCTGCGTGACCAGGGGATGACCGATGTCGTGCTCGTCACCGACGGCTACCACGCCCTGCGGGTCAAGGCGATCGCCGACGAGCTGGGCCTCGACGCCTCCGTGTCGCCGAGCGGCAACCGCGGGTCCGTGCGCGACTACGCAGAGGAGACGGCCGCCGTCGCGGTGGGACGCATCATCGGCTTCCGCCGCCTGGTCGACCTCGAGCCGCAACCCCCGGGCTGACAGCGCCCGCGCGTCACGCGGCGTCGTAGGCAGCCTGCAGCTCGGCAACGACAAGCTTGCGCATGCCGAGCATCGCCTTGATGACCGCCTGCGATTTGGCGGGGTCGGGGTCGCTGGCGAGCTCGCCGAGGGCGGCGGGTACGACCTGCCAGGACAGCCCGAAGCGGTCCTTGAGCCAGCCACAGGGGCCCTCCTCGCCACCCTCGCTCAGCTTGGTCCAGTAGTAGTCGACCTCGTCCTGGTCGGCGCAGTCGATCACGAACGAAACCGCCTCGTTGAACGTGAACTCCGGGCCGCCGTTCAGCGCCATGAACGGACGCCCGTCCAGCTCGAAGTCGACGGTCATGACCGAGCCCGCGGAGCGCGGCCCGGCTTCCCCATAGTGCGACACGTTGACGATGTGGGAGTTGGGGAAGACCGAGACGTAGAAGTCGGCGGCGTCCTCGCCCTCGGTGTCGAACCAGAGGCATGAGGTGATGTTCGGCATCGGGTGCACCATCCCTTCGGGGTGGGTGATCGGGCAGACGTCCAGTATGACGACGCGACCCGCCGCGACTCATCGGGGCCACGGTCCCGTCCGGGTCGCGACGACGCGTACGTGGCGGGCGGTCGCTGGTGCGACGGCCTGCACCGGCCGGGTAGGGTGTCGGTCCGCCTTCGGGGGTGGTGTAATCGGTAACACAGCAGGTTCTGGCCCTGTCATTGGGGGTTCGAGTCCTCCCCCCCGAGCTCATGCTTGATGAAGAAATCGCAGGTCAGCGCCCTGCGCGGCCTGCGGTTGCTGCGTGACAGGGGCCGACATTCCGTCCGTGGTCACACTTTGGTCACGGAAAATCGCGAAGCGTTGCGCGCGGCGTGCGCTACTGCGGCGTCGGCGCGTGTCGGGGCTGGAACTCCTCCAGCGCCTCCGCCGTGACGCACACGAGGCCGTTCTCACCCTTTGCGGCAGGCAGCTCGCCGTCGAGGATCAAACCGTAGACGTCTGCGCCGTCCACTCCGAGGCGGCGGGCGACCTGGGGAACCCGAAGGGCGCGTGCGGGCATCGACATCGCGGTACCCCGTCACAGGTCCGGAAGGTCGGGCAAGAGCCTCTCCACGATGATGCGAGCCGCTTCCTCGATGCCGGCTCTGACGGCGTCGGCCGCTTCCTCCATCGCCGCGCCCAAGGCGACTTTCGCCTTGTCGCGGCGGAGGCTGATCTTGTCGGGGATCGACCCGCCGAAGGGCTCGCTCACGCCGGGCCGAAGATGAGAGCCGCAACCTTCTCCGCGGCATCTGACTGCATCCCCTTAATGACGTGCTGGTAGGTCTGCCAGGTGATCTGCGGGCTCGAGTGCCCCAGCCGCTCCGAGACGATGCGGACGTCGACGCCGGCCACGAGAGCGAGCGTTGCCCACGTGTGCCGTAGGTCGTGGAGCCGGATACGGGGAAGCTCGTCGCGGTATGGCAATCGTGCGAGCGTCCGGTCGAACATCTTCGAGAAGTACTCGGGCTGGTACGGGCGGCCGTCAGGTCGGCAGAACACGAGGTCGTTGTCTTCGTACGCGGATCCGACGAGGAGGCGGTCTTCGGCCTGGTGGGCTCGCCACGTTCGCAGCGCGGCGAGGGTCTGCCGGTCGAGCTCGATCACCCGGGCCCGACCCGTCTTTGTCCACGGCTTGATACGGGCTTCCCGGCCGTGCCCATCGGGCTTTCGGAGCGGCACGACGGTCTGACGTATCGCCGCTGTCGCTTCGTCGAAGGAGATGTCGCGCCAGCGGAGGCCGAGCGCTTCGCCCCGCCGACAGCCGCTCGTCGCCAAGAACAGCCAGACGAAGTGGAACCGGTGGCGGGCGGGCGTGAACTCGGGCTCGGGGCCATCCGGTCCGCCGTCGCGCTCGCTCAGCTCGAGGAACCGCCGCAGCTGTTCCCGCGACCACACAGTCATCTCGGGCGCCTTCGCTGAACGTGCCGACGGCGGATTCGCCTGATCAGCCGGGTTGACCGGGATGCGCCGCCACTTGACCGCATCGTCGAGGGCGCCGTGGAGGATGGCGTGGATGTAACGCACGGTTCGGGGCGACAGCCCGCCGGGTCGGCCGTCCCGTCGGCCTCCGGCGAGGAGGTCCGCGTAGAGCCGGTTGAGCGAGCCGGCGTCGATGGTCTGGAGCTGAGCGCCACCCAGGTACGGGACGACATGAAGGCGGACCTTCCTCTCGTAGTCCTCCCACGTCGACTCCTCGAGCTCCCTCCTCATCGCCGGCAACCAGTCGTCGACAAGGAAGGCGCGGAGCGTCTGGCGCTGCGGCGCGACGAAGGTCCCTCTCCGCGCTGCGCTCCGCAGCTCGTCCAGCGCCTCGAGCGCCGCCTTCTTCGTGGGAAACCCACGGCGCTTGGCCTGACGGCGCCTCCCGCGCGCATCCGGTGGCAGATCGACAACGAACCACCACGTCCCCGTCTTTGGGTCCTTCCTCGGCGCCGCGGTCGTCGACACCGCTTACCCCCGCTTGGTCATTCGCCGGCTGGCGGGCGGTGTCGTGCCGTCCGCGATGTCGGCCCGTGCCGCTTCGTCCACCGTGCCGGCTGATCCCGTCTCGTCCGCCGCCGAGCGGTGCTCGGGTGATGTGACGAAGTCCTCGTCGTGGGTGTGCTCGGCGACAAAGCCGCGGATGCCTACCTGGCGGAGGTGGTCGACGAGCCGGCCGAGCTCGTCGACGGCGGTGTCGAAGCTGTCGGCGTGCTCGTCGAGCAGCGCAAGGAGCAGCTCCTTGCGGCGTTCGCGGTAGCTCCACTGGCGGGCCCGGCTGGGGGTGCCGGTGATGCGTTCGACGGCTTCGTCGGCTGAGCTCGGCTCGGTGATGCCGTGCTCGCGGAGCCGTGCGAAGACTGGCTCGAGCTGGTCGGGGCGCCCGAGCAGCCAGCTGTAGAGCTCGTCCACTTGGCGGGTGGTGCCGCGCATCAGCCGGTGGTCGCCGGGAGGCGGGAGCAGGAACCACAGCATCGGCAGGTCGAAAACTATGGCGAAGACGAGGAGCTCTTGGGCGTCGAACTCGCGGCGGCGTTCGCCGTCCCAGGCGCGTTCGATGGCCGAGACGCTGGCCTGAGTTAGCCGCTGGCCGAGGTAGGGCTCCATGCGGGCGGCGAACTGCTCCTGGGTCCAGCCCCGCAGCTCGCGGGCGGCGCGCACGTTGTAGGCCACGACCTGGTTGAGGTCGACCTCAGGCGGAGGAGGCGGCTCTGGTGCGCGGCGTCGGGGCACACGCCAGAGAGTACATCACTTACAGACCGTGCTGATACTTCCTCCGAGCATTGCACCCTGATACTATCTGCTGCCAGTCCTCGCAACGTTTGGAGGTTGTGGAGATGTGCGAGCAGGTCCCGGCCCTGCTGACTGTCGAAGAGGCGGCTGTCCTGCTCCGCGTCGGACGCACGAAAGCGTACGCAATGACGCAGGAGTGGCGCGCCTCGGGTGCTCGCTCCGGCCTGCCCGTCGTCGACTTCGGCAACGTGCTGCGCGTGCCGAGGCAAGCGCTGGAGGAGCTGCTGGGTGTCGACTTGACAACCGTCGCGGAGGCCCCAGCACAGGTGGTCCAGGCGCCCGCGGTAGAGCGCGCTGGCGCCGCTGCTGCCGACGGGAGCGCCCGAGGCGTTCAGGACTCGGCCCCCGTGACCGTTTCTGTGGCGAAGCACAAGAGGGGGGCGCGGCGCGTTCCCCCGGCGCAGGCAGCGCTGTTCGACGCATGAGCGCGGGCCATCGGTGACGCGTCAATCCACTGGCGCCGAGGCGGCCGTGGCGCCGTCGCGAACGGAGTCCGCCCAGCGCGCGTGCGCCAACGGCCACCCGGCAGACTCCTGCAATGCGACGAACCGGCACGCATGCAAGCGCCGGAACCCGCGAAGCCGAGCAGCGCGCAACCGGCGAAGGCCGGAACGCGCAAAGCCGAGCAGGCCGGCCCGCGCGAGACCGAGGACCCCGGAAGTCCGGACCACGGAGCGCCGGAACGCCGAGCCCGACAGCCGGAGCAGACATTGGCACCCTGCGGTGCCGGGAGTGGGGGCCGCCGTCCCGGTGGCCGGTCGCCTCGGTGGTGGGCGATGTTGAGCCGGGGCAAGGTGAGCGCGTTGTCCGTGTCTTACTACACGGACACGGTGGCTACAGGGCTGGACGACTACTACGCCGGGCACGGCGAGGAGCCCGGGCGCTGGGTGGGGCGAGGCTCGGCCGCCGCCGGCCTGCGGGGCGGGGTGGCGGCCGAGGAGCTGGCCCGGTTGTTCGAGGGCCGTCATCCGGTGGCGGGGGAGTCCCTCGGAGTCCTGTACCGGGTGCGGCAGGGTGCGGATCGGGTGACGGGCTGGGACCTGACCTTCTCGGCGCCGAAGTCGGTGTCGACGCTGTGGGCGACCGCCGGCGGCGAGGTCGGCATGGCGGTGCGCGAGGCCCATGATGCGGCGGTGATCGCGGGCCTGGGGTACCTGGAGGACCATGCCGCGTTCAGCCGCGAGGGCAAGGCGGGGGTGCGCCAGGTCGACACCGAGGGAGTGTTGGCGGCGGCGTTCGTGCACCGCGCCTCGCGGGCGGGTGACCCGCAGCTGCACACCCATGTTCTGGTGTCGGGACGGGTTCGCTGTGTCGATGGGGTGTGGCGGGCGTTGGACTCCCGGGCCTTGCACCGGGAGCTCAAGACGGCAGGGATGCTGTATCAGGCGGCGCTGCGAGCCGAGCTGACCGCCCGGTTGGGGGTGGAGTGGACGGCGGTGGATCGTCACGGACAGGCCGAACTGATCGGGGTGCCGGCCGGGTTGCGGGACCGGTTCTCCCAGCGTGCCGCCGCGGTGGAGGCTCGGGCGGGTGAGCTGATCGCCGAGGCCGAGGCCGCGCTAGGCCGGGAGCTGACCGCCAAGGGTCGGCGCCGCATCTACAAGGTGGCGGTGCTGGAGACCCGTACCGCCAAAGACACCGCCGGCGGCTCGGATGAGGGCCTGTTCGACCGGTGGCGCGCCGAAGCCGTGGCCGCCGGCTGGGACCCCGATCGGTGGATCGGCGACGTCGTTGAGCGCCGCGCGCTGCCGGCGCCCGGGCGGCCGATGACGGCCGATGAGGTGCTCGAGGACGTGTCGCGGTCATTGTCGACGTGGTCCCGCCGCGATGCGGTCCGTGCCGCCGCTCGCCTCGCGCCGCCCGGTCTCGGTGACGCGGCGGCAACACGCCGGTGGATCGAGGCCACCGCGGATGAGGTGTTGGCCCATCCGGGGGTGGTGCGCTTGGCCGCCCCCGAGCCGGCCCCGCCGGCCGATCTACGGCGGCGGGATGGCCTGTCGGTGTTCGAGCGCCACGGCGCGGCACGCTTCTCAACCCTCGACACCCTGGTGGTCGAACAACACGTCCTCGACCTGGCGGCCCGCCCAGCAGATCGCCGGGGTGTCGCCGAGCCGGCCGCGGTCGAGGCAGCTATCGCCGACGCCGGCCTGGGTGCGGATCAGGCCGCGGCGGTGCGGGCCGTGACCCAGCACGGCGACTCGGTCATCTGCCTGGTGGGGCCGGCCGGGGCGGGCAAGTCCCGCACCCTGGGCGCCGCCGCCCGGGCATGGCAGACCAGCGGGATCCGGGTGCGGGGCCTGGCCGTGTCCGCGGTGGCAGCCGGGGTCCTCCACGCCGAAGCCGGCATCGCCTCCGAGACGGTGGCCAAGCTGCTCTTCGAACACGACCGCCCCGAGGGGCCCGACCCGCGATGGCGCCTGCGGCGGGGGGAGGTGGTCGTGGTCGATGAGGCAAGCATGGTCGCGAGCCGCGACCTGGGCCGCCTGGCCCAGCTGGCCGCCCAGGCGGAGGCGAAGCTGGTGCTGGTGGGTGATCACGCCCAGCTCGGCGCGGTCGAAGCCGGCGGCCTGTTCCGGCTGCTGGCCGATACCCGAGCCGTGGAGCTGTCCGGCGTCCACCGCTTCAGTCACGACTGGGAACGCCACGCCAGCCTGCGCCTCCGTGTCCGCGACCCCGCGGTGATCGCCACCTATGAGCAGCACGGCCGCATCCGCCCCTTTGACCGCCTCGGGGCGCTCGACGCCGCCTTCGCCGCTTGGGTCGACGCCCGGACGGTGGGCCAGTCGGTGGTGGTGTGCGCGATCGATCGCGCCACGGTCGACGCCGTGTCCCGCCGAATTCGGGCCCACCGGGTGGCGGCCGGTGAGGTCGAGGTGGCGGGGTTCCGTGCCGGTGGGCAGCTGGTCAGTGTCGGAGACGAGATCGTCACTACCCGCAACGACCGGCGGCTCATGACCTCGGCCAGCGGTTGGGTGCGCAACGGTGACCGCTGGACCGTCACCCAGCGGCATCGCGACGGCTCGCTGACCGTGTCCCATCTCGGCGGACACGGCCGCGTCGTGCTCCCCGCCGACTACGTGGCGGCCGATGTCGCCCTCGCCTACGCCGTCACTGTCCACAAGGCCCAAGGTGTCACCGTCGATCGGGCCGTGCTCGTCGCTGACGATGCCACCACCGCCGAAGCCCTCTACGTGGGCATGACCCGTGGCCGCCATCACAACACCGTCCTGGTCGTCTGCGACAACCTCGACCCGGAGCACCGCGACCCGGCGCTGACCGGGGCCGAGGTCCTGGCCGCCGCCCTGGGCCGGGTATCTGCGGAGCGGGCCGCCCTCGATGTGCTGCGCCAGACGCTCGCCGCGTCGGAGTCGCTCGCCGTGCTCGCGCCCAGGCTCGCCAACCTCGACGCTTGGATCCGCCGGGAGGCCCCGCCGGACCCGTCGCTGGCGCTTCAGCGGCTGGCGGCCCGCCGCGCCCATGTTGAGCGCCACGCCCGCCCCGGCGTGCTCACCCGCACGGGTCGTGATGACAGACGCCTGGTGCGCCAACTCGACGAACGACAACACCAACTCGAACAGGCCGCCGGCCAGCGCGACGCCTGGCTCGAGCAGCACTGCGACACCCTCACCTACCGCGACCAGCTCGCCCGACAGATCGCCCGCCGACGGCACGCCCTCGGCGTGGAAGCCGCCGCTACCCAGCCACAGCACCTGGCCGACCTGCTTGGCCCCGTCCCCGACGGCGACACAGGCCGAACCCGGTGGACCCTGGCCGCCTGCCGCATCGAGGCCTACCGAGAACAGTGGGGCGTCGACCCCCAGGATCTACAGCAGCCACCGGTCGACGGCGTCCAGTACCGCGACTGGGCAGCATCCGTCGAAACGTTCATGAAGACCGCCGAAATGCTCCAGCGCCTCGACGCCCTACAACTCGAACGCGGCGCCGACCGAAGCCTCAGCGCCGACCGAAACCTCAGCATCGATCTCTAGCGGCACGCCGGGCTGGCCGCCGTGAACGACCCCCGGAAGACGCCAACTTGATCCGGCGCGGGGGCACTGCACAGCCTGCCATCCACGCTTGTCATGGGAAGCGGCCCCGTCGCTTGTGCCCACGCCTCCGGTGATCCCCAGGACGGAGTCCTGCGCGGCGGATACGTCGAACTCGCCATCGGTGAAGAAGCGGAACAAGCCGTCGACGAACGGAGCGGGGGGTGTCCGCCGCCATCTCGGCGTCACGTATGGGCTGTCGTGGCGGGAGTCGTCCACACCCCGGAACTCCGGGGTCCGGGACCAGTGTCGCGGCTGGCAGCGGTCTGGACTCTGCGCCTGCTGGCGGGTCCGGCGCCGTTGCTCGTGGTCGCAACGCCAGCGGCAGGTTGCAACTGGTGGCCTGGCCGGAGGACTCCGCGTCTGATTCATGACACTAGGCGTGGTGACGCGTCGCCCAATGTGCGACTCTGGAGGCCACCACCTCAGGCAAGCCCCCGGAGAACGCCTGATGTCGGAGCAATCTCCCCCCACGCGGCCATCGTGGTCGGCCACAGCGGTTGGCGGATGCGTCCGTCCGCCGGCGGGGCAGTCCTGGTCGTTGTCGCGTCCCCAAGCGTTAGGAGGCAGCGATGCCCGCCGAAGACGACACGATCCGGCCGTTTCAGGTCAGTTTTCCGGATGCCGAGCTCACCGTGCTGCGCGAGCGCGTAAACGCGACCAGGTGGCCTGACCGCGAGACGGTCACCGACGACTCACAAGGCGTGCGACTTGCGACGATGCAGGAGCTCGCGCGCCATTGGGGGGCGGACTACGACTGGCGCAAGTGTGAGGAGAACCTCAACGCCCTGCCGCAATACATGACCGAGATCGACGGGCTCGACATCCATTTCATCCACGCACGCTCCCAGCACGAGGATGCGCTGCCGGTGATCGTCACACACGGGTGGCCTGGCTCGATCATCGAGCAGCTGAAGATCATCGAGCCGCTCACCAACCCCACCAAGCATGGCGCGAGCGCGGATGATGCGTTCCATGTGGTGATCCCCTCGCTGCCGGGGCACGGGTTCTCCGCCAAGCCGACCACCACCGGGTGGGATCCCGCCCGCACCGCACGTGCCTGGGTGGAGCTGATGAAGCGCCTCGGATACACCCGGTTTGTGGCACAGGGCGGCGACTGGGGTGCGGCCGTTACGCAGGCGATGGGTGTACAGGCAGCACCGGAGCTGCTCGGCATCCACTCCAACATGCCCGGCACCGCGCCGCCTGAGATCAACAAGGCGGTCCAGCGCGGCGACCCGCCGCCGTCGGATCTCTCGGCCGAGGAGCGGCGCGCGTACGAACAGTTGAGCAACTTCTTCGCGAAGCACGTGGCCTACGCGCAGATCATGTCGACCCGCCCGCAAACGCTGTACGGATTGGCCGACTCACCTATCGACCTCGCGGCGTTCATGATTGACCATGGTGACGGTACCGGCCAGCCTGGGCTTGTAGAAAAGGCCTTGCAGGGGTCGCTCGAGGGTGGCCTGACACGAGACGACATTCTCGACAACATCACGCTGTACTGGTTGACGAACACGGGGATTTCCGCGGCTCGTTACTATTGGGAGAACAAGGCGGACTTCTTCGACGCCAAGAGCATCACCATTCCGTTTGCTATAAGCGTCTTCCCGGACGAGCTGTATCACGCCCCGAGGAGCTGGGCAGAGCGCGCGTATCCCAACAACCTCATCCACTACAACCAGCTCGACCGGGGCGGCCACTTCGCCGCTTGGGAACAACCAGACCTGTTCTCCGCCGAGATGCGGGCCGCGTTCCGGTCCCTGCGCTGAGGAGGCCTCATGAGCAGCACCGTCGAGACCGCCGCCGAGATCCGTCCCTTCCGGATCGAGGTGCCCGAGGATGTAATCGCGGACCTTCGGCGGCGCATCGCCGCAACGCGCTGGCCCTCCAAGGAGCTGGTCGCCGATCGGTCGCAGGGCGTGCAGTTGGCGGCGGTCCAGGAGCTGGCCCGCTACTGGACGACCGATTACGACTGGCGCAAGTGCGAGGCGAGACTGAACGCGCTGCCGCAGTTCAAGACTGAGATCGACGGCGTAGAGATCCACTTCATCCAGGTGAAATCGCCGGACCAGAACGCGTTCCCGTTGATCATGACGCACGGCTGGCCCGGGTCGGTCATCGAGCTGCTCGACACCGTCGGACCGCTCACCGACCCGACTGCGCACGACGCAGGCGCCGAGGACGCGTTCGACCTCGTGCTGCCGTCGCTGCCCGGCTATGGCTTCTCGGGTGAGCCGACGGAGGTCGGCTGGGACCCGGGGCGTGTGGCCGGCGCCTGGGCGGAGCTGATGCACCGGGTCGGCTACACCCGCTACGTGGCCCAGGGCGGCGACGTGGGCGCCGCCGTCACCGATGCGATGGGCCGCCAGGCACCCGAGGGCCTGGTCGGCATCCACACCAACCTGCTTGCGGCGGGGCTGGCCATCGCCGACCGGCTGCCGGCGGAATCCGCGCAGGAACGGGCGGCGCTCGACGCGCTCGCCACGTTCAGGGCGACCGGCTTTGGCTACTTCCTGGAGCAGGCCACGCGGCCCCAGACGATCGGCTACGCCCTGCTGGATTCACCCGTCGCACTGGCGGCCTGGATGCTCGACCACGACACCGACAGCTACTACAAGATCTCCCGCGCCTTTGTCGACGGCCAGCCGACGGGCCATCTCACCCGGGACACGATCCTCGACAACATCACGCTGTACTGGCTGACGGGGACCGGCGCCTCGGCGGCCCGGGCGTACTGGGAGCGCGGCCGAGCCCAAGCCCTGGCCGCTGGCCAGCCTCCCCCGGAAGTTTCGATACCGGTCGGCTTCACCACATTCCCCGACGAGATCTTCCGGGCCCCGCGCAGCTGGGTCGAGACGGTCTACCCCAGCCTCAGCTACTTCAACGAGGTCGACAGGGGCGGCCATTTCGCCGCCTGGGAAGAGCCCGAACTCTTCGCACGCGAGATGCGCGCTGCCTTCGGCTCACTGCGGTAATTCGCCCGGACGGGGCGCGTGCGCGGGGCCCTAAGCAGCCGCTCGTGGCTTTGTCCGAGGCTCACGAGCGAAGCGGGGTCGAGCGACCGCGATGTCCGCCGACGACAAGTCCAAGGAGGAGACATGACCAGCAGCAAGCAGCAGCCCCCGGGGATCAGGCGCACCGACGTCCAGCGGCACGATCTCAGCGTGCCCGGGCGCGAGGTCGTCCAGGCCCACGTCGACATCGGCCCGGAAGCGCCGTTCGTCGAGCACACACACCTTGGACCATCATGAGCACCGTTTCCACGCCTGGGGATGCCGCGATCCGGCCGTTTCAGGTCGATGTTGGCGATGAGGCGATCCTCGACCTCCAACGCCGTGTCGCGGCGTGGCGGCCACCCGAGCGGGAACCGGTCGATGATCAGTCCCAGGGGGTGCAGCTGGAGACGGTGCGGCAACTCGCGCAGTACTGGGGAGCGCAATACGACTGGCGTCGATGTGAGACGAAGCTGAACAGCCTCCCGCAGTTCGTCACGGACATCGACGGGCTCGACATCCACTTCATCCACGTCCGCTCGAAGCACGAGAACGCCATGCCGCTCATCGTCACGCACGGCTGGCCCGGCTCGATCATCGAGCAGCTGAAGATCATCGAGCCGCTCACGGATCCCGCGGCGCACGGCGGGAGCCCGTCGGACGCGTTCGACGTGGTGATCCCGTCGCTTCCGGGCTACGGGTTCTCGGGCAAGCCCGCCACGATCGGCTGGAACACAGACCACATCGCGCGCGCTTGGGCGGTGCTGATGGAGCGGCTCGGCTACGTGCGCTACGTGGCGCAGGGCGGCGACTGGGGCACCGCGGTGTCAGCGGCGATGGCACGGCAGAAGCCTGAGGGGCTGCTGGGCATCCACGTGAACTTCGGGCAAGTCGTTCCGCAAACCATCCTCGCTCACATCCGCAACCAAGAGCTCACGCCGCCCGCTGGCCTCTCCGACGCGGAGCAGCGCGCGTACGGACAAGTTCTGGTCGCGACGTATCGCCGTGGATACGGCGTGATCCAGGGGACGCGCCCACAAACCATCGGCTACAGCTTGGCCGACACACCAGTCGGCCTGGCGGCCTGGCTCCTCGACCACGACGCCACCACCTACGAGCACCTCGCCCGGCTCTTCGCCGGACAGCCCTACGGGGCCATCACACGCGACGACATGCTGGACAACATCTCGCTCTACTGGTTCACGAACACGGCGACCTCCGCGGCGCGGCTGTACTGGGAGCTGGGCCGATCGGGCGCGAACTTCTATGCCGCCGCCGACGTGGATCTTCCGGCAGCGGTCAGCGTGTTTCCCGAGGAATACATGCAGGCACCCCGCAGCTGGACGGAGGCGGCGTACCACAACCTGATCTACTTCAACGAGGTGGACAAGGGCGGCCACTTCGCCGCCTGGGAAGAGCCCGAACTGTTCGCAAACGAGCTGCGCGCGGCCTTTCAATCACTCCGGTAGTGCACCGGGAGTACGGCGCTCGCGAGCGCGCCGTCTCGCCACGAAACACATATCTGCCGGGCTCGCGCCTTGGCGTTCTGTACCGAGGATCGGACGGGCAGCGGACGCTCGCAGCATCAGGGCAATCGGTGCGCCGCGGCGCTACCTACCCGGCGTTTCGGGGCTTTGCTCGCGCCCCCCGCTGCCGGCGGGAGATGCCGGAGGGCCAGTGCTGACGCCCTCCGGCGGCACGGCCGAGTCGCAGCAAGTCGACGCCGCTAAAGGGGAGATCGCCGCGATCGAAGCGCCGTGACTCGCGTGCAGGCAGGCTGGGCCTACCGCCGCCGCCAGGAAACCGGCCGAAGAGCTCACAACGTGTAGTACCGCTCGGCGATCCATCCATCGAAGTAGTTCGCCGCCACGTCGACAGCCTGCTCATCGCTCGCCGCGCCCGCAAATGATATTCGCGGGCACACGGAGCAGTTCTGTATCAGGTCTCACCCAGGTTTCCCTGGTTTGGTCGGCGGCTGCTTTCGTGGGGGTGCAACCGACCACGAAGGGATGACCGATGCGAGGAGCAGTCCTGCACGCGCCGGGCGAGGTTCGCCTCGAACAGCGCGACGACCCAAGCATCATCCGATCGACCGATGCGATCATGCGGCTCTCGGCAACGTGCATCTGCGGGTCTGACCTGTGGCCCTACCGCGGCATCGAGGCAATCGAGGTGCCAGCGCCCATGGGTCACGAGTATGTCGGCATCGTCGAGGAGGTCGGCAGCGCCGTCCGCACGATCAAGCCCGGCCAGTTCGTTGTCGGCTCGTTCTTCGCCTCGGACAACAGCTGCGAGATCTGCCGGGCCGGCTACCAGAGCTCCTGCATCCATCGCGAGCTCATGGGAGCCATCGGCACCCAGGCCGAGTACGCCCGCATCCCGCTCGCAGACGGCACCCTTGTCGCAACGCCCGACGTGCCGTCGCCGGAGCTGATCCCGAGCCTGCTGGCCGCATCCGACGTGCTCGGCACCGGCTGGTTCGCTGCGGTCGCGGCCGAGGCCGGCCCGGGCAAGACCGTCGCCGTGGTCGGCGACGGTGCCGTCGGCCTCCTCGGCGTGGTCGCCGCCACCCAGCTCGGCGCCGAACAGATCATCGCCATGAGCCGACACCAACCGCGCCAGCAGCTCGCCCGCGAGTTCGGCGCAACCCACATCGTGGAGGAACGCGGCGACGAGGGCGTCGCTCGGATCAAGGACCTCACCAATGGGCTTGGCGCACATTCCGTGATCGAGGCGGTGGGCACCGAGCAGTCGATGATGCAGGCGATCCGCGCTACCCGCCCGGGCGGCCACGTCGGCTACGTCGGCGTCTCCCACGACGTGACGCTCCCGGGAGACGAGCTGTTCTTCTCTCATGTCCACCTGCATGGTGGCCCCGCGCCCGTTCGCCGCTTCCTGCCCCAGCTGATCGACCTGATCTGGAGCGGCGAAATTGATCCTGGCAAGGTCTTCGACCTCACGCTGCCGCTCGACGACGTCGCCGAGGGCTACAGCGCCATGGACGAGCGCCGCGCCATCAAGACGCTCCTCACGCTCTAACCCACGGGCCAGCGTGTCGGCGGGAGCGGCATATCTACAGATCTGTACTTTTCGACGGGACGGGGGCGTCCCGCATGTCGCGGCGGTCAGAGGGCGGTGGTGGCGTCGAGGATCGTCGCGGTGACGGCTTCGGGCTCGGACACGCTGATCGCGTGTGACGCCCCGGCGAGCTCGCGGCTGGCCTGGGCGCCGGCCCGCTCGGCCAGGAACCGGTGCAGCGCGACGGGGATGTTCATGTCCTGCTCGCCGAAGACGAACCACGACGGGAGGTGCCGCCACGGCGGTGTCTCGGTGGTCAGGGCGTCGGACAGGGCCGCCTCGGTAGCGGGGCGTTGCGTCGCCGCCATGACCGCGGCCTGTCCCTCGGGCACGTCGGCGGCGAACTGCTGGCGGAACACGTCTTGGCGGATGGCGAGCTCGTTGCCGCCGGTCGCGACGGGGTAGGCGACGAGGTTTTCCCCGAGGGTGCTGCCGGGGAACATGGTCGACAGCTGGAACGCGGACTCTCCGTGTTCGGGGGCGAACGCGTTCACGTAGACGAGCCCGACGACGGCGTCGTTGTCGGCGGCGGCCTCCGTGATCACCATGCCGGCGTAGGAGTGGCCGACGAGCACGACCGGCTTGCCGATGCTGCTGATCACATCGCGCACGTAGGCGGCGTCACCGGCGAGGCTGCGCAGCGGGTTGGCCGCGGCGACGACCTCGTGGCCGCGGGATTGCAGCTCCGCGACGACCGCGCTCCAGCTGGCGGACTCGGCGAAGGCGCCGTGGACGAGGACGATGGTGGGGGTCGGTTCGGACTTGGACTCGGACATGGGTGTTCCTTCCGATTGATCTGGACGGCGGTCGGGATGACCGCGCCGGCCCGCCGGCGCGGGCGGCTAGTCGGTGCCGAGCGCTTTGCGGAGGATGTGGACGGCCTGCTCGGCTCCCCTTCCGTCACGCCACGACGGGAACGCGCTAACGCATATTGCCCTGGAGCGATCTCGCTGACCAGAGTGGGCAGATCGGTGTCAGCGGCTGGCTCCAGCGAGGAAGGTGGCCACAATGGAGATGGCGTGGCGGTCGGGCGAGACACGGGCCCGGTTGTAGGGCATCGTGGTGCGGGGGTCGGCGTGGCGGCCTCTTGGACGTCGCGCAGCGGCACGCCGGCGTCGAGGGCGGCGGTGATGAACGCGTGGCGGAGGGTATGGGGCCCCACACGCTTAGCGATTCCGGCTCGGCGGGCGATGCGGCGCACGATCCGGCCTGCGGCGTGTCGATCGATCCGGCTGCTGCCGGCGCCCACGAAGATCGGACCGTCGCAGCGTTCGCCGACCGCCAGAGTCGATCGCCCGGGCGGTCCTCGGCGCCAGCGGGATGGTCACGACTTTGCCGCCTTTGCGCAGGATGGTGACGGTGCGGTCGCCGCGTTCGAGCCCCAGGTCCTCGATGTCGGCGCCGATGGTTTCGGAGACCCGTAGCCCGTTGAGGGCCAGCAGGCTGATCAGCGCGTGGTCCCGGGCGCTGGACAGCCCGGCGGGGACCAGCATGGCACCAACCTCGTTAAGATCGGGACCGGTGGCGGGTGACTCGTAGTCCAAGCGAGGTCTGCGCATGTGTGCCGCCGGCGACACCGCGATGAGGCCTCCTGTTCGGCGTAGCGGTAGAAGCAGGCCACGCTGCATAACCGGCGGGCGATGGTGGCCCCGAGCCCGGCCCATGGGCTCGAGGTGGCGGGCGAAGCACTCGATGTCGGCACAGCGCGCCCCGAACACCGCCAGCTGGTGTTCCGTGCACCGAGCGACGTACTGCCGCAGGTCGAGCGTGTAGGCGTCGCGAGTGAGACCGCTGTAGCCGGCCAGGAACCCAGCCGACGCCAGCTGCTCGTCGGTCCTGAACAGCTCGTCTCGGGTCGCGAGCACGGTGCTTGTCGAGCGGGGAACGTCCATGGCGGAACCTCCAAGCGTCGAGCCGAGGCTCCAGTGGCCGGGACCGGTCAAGCAGCCCCAGCAACCATCAGAGGCCGCCGACCGTAGGCCTGCCCCGCGAGATCGCTCCAGAGCAGGCAGTCTGATTCCCTATGCCGGAAGCGGTTGTCAAGCGATTCGTTGTCGGGTCGGTGGCTCGAGTGTGTTGACCGGGTCGGGTGCAGGGCTCGACGATGGGTCGCGGGGGAGGTCGCCCCGTTGTTGTCGTCTCGTTGAGATGGCTTGGGGGCCTTCCTCTTCTTGCTGCGTCGGCGGTGGCGCACGCCGGCGGGCACGGTCCAGGCGCCTGTCGTTCATGTCGTCTCCTCGGTTGGAGACTGCCAGCGACCGGCCCGCCCGAGAAGCAACGTCGTTGTCGGCCACCGTCCCAAGGACGCCGCCCGAACCGCGGCTCCCACTCATGTGCTGCAACCGGGCTGAGCTCGAACGGCGCCGACCCACTTCCCTCATGCGGGGCATCCGTGGCCGGACGAGCGTGACGATCAGATTGACGAGGCCAGACCGAAGGCCTCCCTCAGTGCGGTTCCCAACGCCAGCACCCGAACCAGCCGGGACGACAATCCAACCCTGGGACCCCGACCCCGAGGTGGATCCCCGGTACCGGTGTTGCTTACATGTGCGCGACTGACTATTTGCGGGCTCTTCGCGTTGAAGCGTGGGGGCGCGCTCGCTGAGGGCTGAGGCATAGAGCGTCCGCGGGCGCGGTCAGGGGCCTCGCTATTGATGCGGCTGTCTAGGACTGCATCGACAGGAGGCCCCTGATGGAAGGTGACGGTAGTGGCGTGTCGGCGCTGGTCGGGCTCGACGGGTTCGTCGTGACCGCGCAGCTGTTGCACGAAGCGACGAGCGAGTGGTGGCTGGCGGTCGAAACGCTCGAGGACCGGGCGTGGTGCGGGACCTGCGGCGGGCGTGCTACCGGCCATGGTCGCCGACGCGTGAAGGTGCGTGATCTGCCGCTGGCGGATCGGGCGGTGGTGCTGGTGTGGGCCAAGCGGCTGTGGCGCTGCGATGAACCGACGTGTCCGACGCGTACGTGGTCCGAGGAGTGCGACGAGATCGCCCCACGGGCGGTGCTGACCGAACGAGCCCGTGCCGAGATCTGCCGCCGGGTTGGGCCCGGCGAACAGTCCGTGGCCGCGGTGGCCAGAACCTTCGGGGTGTCGTGGCACGCGGCGATGGCCGCCGTGCACGAACACGGCCGGTCACGCGTCGATCACCTCACCCGGCTCGGCGCCCCCGCCGCGGTGGGCCTGGATGAGACCTCGTTCCTGGCCGCCACCGCCGAGCACCCCACCCTGCTGGTGACCGGGATCATCGACCTCGACGAGGGCCGGCTGATCGATGTTCTGCCTGCTCGCAGCGCCACCGCGGTGACCGCCTGGCTCGCCACGAAGCCCGGCCGCTGGCTCGCCGGCGTCGACCACGTGGTCATCGACCCCTACCAGCCCTACGCCGCCGCGGTCGCTGCCGGGCTGCCCGACGCCCGGCTGGTGGTCGACCACTTCCACGTGATCCGTCTCGCCAACGCGGCGCTCGACGAGGTCCGCCGCCGCGTGCAGAACGACACCTTGGGTCACCGGGGTCGCAAGGCCGACCCGCTCTACCGCATCCGCCGCCGACTCCTCGCCGCCCATGACCGGCTCGGCCCCGATGGCTTCGCACGGGTGCTCGCCTACCTCGACGCCGGTGACCCCGACGGAGAGGTCGGTGCCGCCTACCTCGCCAAGGAACTGCTGCGCGAGTCCTACCTCGCCGCCGACACCTTCGACGCCCGCCGCCGCCTCGTTGTGTTCTACGACCACTGCGCGTCCAGTGACGTGCCCGAGCTCGAACGACTCGCTCGCACCATCGCCCGCTGGGAGACCCCCATCTTGCGCTGGCACCGCACCGGCCTCACCAACGCGGCGACCGAGGGCACCAACCTGGTCGTGAAGAACATCAAGCGGCTGGGCTTTGGGTTCCGCAACTTCGAGAACTATCGCCTCCGTCTCCTGCTGCGCTGCGGCACCTCATGGCAGACTCGCCCCGTCGCATCAATACGACCCCGTCACCCACGCGTCATCGCGTAGAGCCTATTTGCGGATCACGGCTCGATCACCGCCGTCCCGCTTGGGGTGACGCCGACAGAACGCCGAGTCAACCGAACGGGTAGCCCGAGCGAGTGGCTACGTCGTCGACGTTTGGCGGTCTTGGGGACGGCGGGTAGGACCGAAAAAGTCGATGAGCAGTTGCGTGACGCGCTCAGCCTCGTCGTGATGGACCCAGTGCGACGCGTCGGGGAGGCGCTCGACGCGGTCGAGGTTGGGTACATCATCGTGTTCGGGCTCGGCGAGTTCGGAGCCGAGGTAGCGATCGCGCTCGCCCCAAATGACGAGTGTTGGCGCCGAGATTGGGCGCAGCGCCGCTTCGGCGGCCTTCGGCGATTGCCGCACCGACGACCGGTAATAGTTGATCATCCCGGTTGCCGCACCCTCCTGCGACCACGCCTCGACATAGCGATCGATCTCCTCCGGCGTGTATTCCGGGTTGGCGTCCTGCAGAAAGTGCCGGAAGAAGTGCCAGTTGTTCGCGTGCACGACGCTTTCGGGCAGCTTCGGAACGCCAAAGAAGAAGAAGTACCAGGACTTTCGGAGCTGGCCCGGGTGGTGCAGTCCCTGCGAGAGCTTCCGCGGATGGGCCGCATTGAGGATGGCCATCCGATCCACGATGTCTGGGTGGCTCATCGCCGTGGCCCAAGCGACGCTTCCGCCCCAGTCGTGGCCGACGAGAAACGCTGACTCGGCACCCCGTTCTTGAACGAGTGCGCGGATGTCGGCGGTCAGATGGTCGCTGTCGTAGGCCTTCACGTCGGGCGGCCGCGACGACAGGTTGTAGCCGCGCATGTCGGGAGCGACGACGCGAAAGCCCGCGTCCGCGAGTGGCTTGATCTGCAGCCGCCAGCCGAACCAGAACTCCGGGAAGCCGTGCAGCAGAACGACCAGCGGCCCTTCACCCACCTCGACGTAATGCAAGCTCACGTCGCCGACGTCGGCGTAGCCCTCACGAAGCTCAGTCCCGTCCAAATCCATATCTATGAGGCTTCTCCTGCGGTCGGGTCCTGTCAACCGCCAGCCGGCCCTACGAATCGACGGGCTGCGCAACGAAGTCGACCAGGGGGGCGCGTACCTCCGTGCGACACTGCAAGCCGATGGTTGCAGTCGAATCGCCTCATGCAACCGGGCGGAGCGGGCGACGAGACTTCTGCTCGGCGATCGCTAGATCGACGCGCCGTCCGCGTACCGGCCGGCCGGCGCGTGGCTGTCGAGGCGTTCGGGCTGCACCAAGCCCTGATGTGCCCAGGAGCCAGCGCCTGAGCAGCGACGCGACGCGGTGGACGGCGGGTATGACGACGTGGGCGGCGGGCTCGGTGGTTGCACTGGCCCGCGACAGGCCAGCTGCCAACCGCGCCTCTTCGGAGGCGCTCAACACGATGCCGACGCGCTCCCACTCGCAGCCCTTTTGCCTGATGGATGGTCAGTCCCGGTTCCAACTTGCTCGACCTCAGCCGTAAGGCAAGGTGCTGTAGACGGCGAACCCGGATCGCCCCATTCGCAGATCGCAGCCTGTTGATTGGGCGGCTCCCGAGGTCAGTCATCGTCTCCTGCAGAAGGCTAAGCGCGGACCCTGCCTCATCTTCCATCCCGCTTCCGAGGCGATCGAGCACGACCATGAGGGGGGCCGCGCCGTCTGCGTGCATCATCCCGCGGTCGGTGCCCAATCGTGGTCGACGCCATCGACCAGGCGAACGACGACGTGATGGTCTCCCCGGCCTCGTGGAGCAGGTCACGCACCATGTCCACAGTGTTGGTCATCGATCTCTTCCATGGTTTGCGCTCGCCGCGGAGCGACCCTAGGGCCGACTCGGCCGCCCCAGTCCGTACGGAGTCGGAAGGGAGTTCGGCGAATCAGAGTCGAACGGGGCGGCACACGGCCACCCACTTTCTGCCCCGTGGTCACACGGTGGTCACGGACGCGATGCCACGGGGCCGCACCGGACGTCACGGACTTCCGACCCAGCGACAGAAAGTCCTGTTCAGCGCCCCTTTCGCGGATCAGGCGGCACCAGCCGAAATCGTCACGCCAGGAGTTCGAGTCCTCCCCCCCGAGCCACCGACTGCGAGTTGAGCCCCAGGTCACCGGCCTGGGGCTTCGTCGTGTGGCCCTCGATCGTCGGGTGGACCGCCGACCCCTAGGGAGCTGTCGGTCCCGGTCTCGGGCTCTGCGCAGCTGCGCTGCGGCGTTGGATCGCCCGCCAGATGAGCAGCGCGACGATCGCGCCGAGGACCGAGAACACGAGGCCGCTCGGTTGGAAGAACCCCTCGTCGTCGTCCCAGCCGAAGAGCGCGTAGGCGCCGAACCCGCCGACGAACGATCCGACGATCCCGAGCAGGATCGTCTGCCACCACGTCATTGGATCGGCGCCCTTGTGGAGCAACCGTGCAAGGTAGCCGGCGATGGCGCCGACGACGATGAGGTACACCACGGTCCAGAAGTTGAACATGGCCCTCGCCCCCCACGACGTGTCGATTCGACTGGCACGCGCCCGGCGCACGCCCATTGTTCCATTCACGCGGTGCCCGTGACCGACATCCGCCCGGTCGCAGGATGCCCAGCGGAACGTCCTCCAGCCTGTCCGCGCCGACGCCAGACTTTCGGGCGTGGAAGACTTCGAGGTCGTCCTCGCCGGGGTGCTGGTGTCGGTGGCCGTCCTCAACGCGGTCGCCAGCCGCATCGGTGTCCCGTACCCGATCGTGCTGGTCCTCGGCGGGCTGGCACTGGGGCTCGTGCCCGGCATGCCCCACGTCGAGCTCGATCCCGACCTCGTGCTGCTCGTCTTCCTACCGCCGCTGCTGTACTTCGCGGCGTTCTTCTCGGAGATGCGGGCCCTGCGGGGCTATGCCCGCGCCCTGTCGCTCACGTCGGTGGGGCTCGTGTTGGTCACGACGGTGCTGGTGGCGGTGCCGGGGCATCTGGTGCTCGATCTGCCTTGGCCCATGGCGTTCGCGCTGGGGGCGATCGTTTCGCCCACCGACCCGGTGGCGGCGACCGCCATCATGCGCCGGCTGGGTGCCCCTCGCCGCATCGTCAACCTGGTCGAGGGCGAGAGCCTGGTCAACGATGCCGCCGCCCTGATCGCCTATCGCGTCGCCGTGGTGGCGGCAGTCGAGGGCACCTTCTCGCTGCTCGACGCCAGCCTCGAGTTCGTGCTGGCCTCGGCCGGCGGCGTCGCGCTGGGCCTGGCGGTGGGGTACGTGATCGGCGAGATCCGAAAGCGCCTCGACGATCCGCCGACCGAGATCACGATCAGCCTGATCAGCGGGTACGCCGCCTTCCTGCCCGCCGAGCAGCTCCACGTCTCGGGTGTGCTGTCCGTGGTGACGGCCGGCCTGTATCTCGGGTGGCGGGCACCCGAACTGGCCTCGCCGCCGACGCGCCTTCAGGCATCCGCAGTGTGGGACGTGCTGACCTTCCTGCTCAACGCCACGTTGTTCATCCTCATCGGCCTCCAGCTGCCGGTCGTGCTCGACGCCCTCACCGGGCAGTCGCTGCCCGAGCTGCTGGGGTACGCGGCGCTTGTATCCGTCGCCGTGATCGGCGCCCGCTTCGCCTGGATGTTCACCACGCCGTACCTCCTACGGGCGCTCGACCGGCGTCCCCGGCAACGGGAGCGCCGGATGGGCGCCGCGGCGCGGGTCGTGATCGCCTGGAGCGGCTTGCGCGGGGCCGTGTCGCTGGCCACGGCCCTGGCGCTGCCGCTGGAAACCGATGCGGGCGCCCGGCTGCCGGGGCGGGACCTGATCGTGTTCGTCGCGTTCGCGGTGGTGCTGGTCACGGTCGTAGGCCAGGGGCTGACGCTGCCGGTGCTGATCCGGCGGCTCGGCTTGGCGGCGGATGGGCATGACGAGGAGCACGAGGAGCTCGTGGCCCGCTTGGCGGCGAGCAAGGCGGCGCTCACCGAGCTCGAAGTCATGGCGGACGAAGGCTGGGCGGGTGACGAGCCGCTCGACCGGGCCCGCCAGTACTACGAGCAGCGCAAGCGCCGGTTCGCCGCCCGTGCCGGCAAGATCGAGGACGACGGCTATGAGGACGCGTCCGAGGTCCGCGAGCAGGTCCTCCGGCGCGTCTACCGAGCCGAGCGGCAGGCGATCGTCGAGCTCCGCAACGCCGGGGACATCAGCAATGAGGTGATGCACCGCCTCGAACGGGAGCTCGACCTCGAGGAGTCCTACCTCGAGCCGTAGGCGCCACACCCGCCGGCGCAGGACGTGTCCTGGTTCAGGGGAACGGGAAGACCCGGTCGATCAAGTCGACCGTTTCGTCGAGCCATCCCAGCAGGGTGAGGGTCGATGAGAACGCTCGTGGCGGCCGAGCGATGAGCGTGTCGGAGGCGAGCACCCGCGCAAAGTCCACCTCGACGGATGCGGGCGTGCGAACGGCCCCATCCTGCGTGAAGAACGGGACGCGTGCGTGGTCGTTCATGATCCTGACCACTTCATGGGCGATGATGCCGTAGCCGATCGTGGTCGGATGGACGCCGTCGAGGGAGAACAGGCCGCCGTCGGTCCGACCCTCGGGGCCGGACTGGAAGAACCTGGTGCTCGGTATCGGGGCCAGTGCCTTCAGCTCCGGTGGTAGCTCGTACGGCTTCCACCAGCTAGGCCGCGCCGCCGGATCCTCGACATAGCGCCGAGAGGCCAGGCTGTCGAGCAGTCCGCCCAGGTCGAACAGGTACCAGTCGCGACCCTCCCGGCGGGCGGCGCGGACCGAAGCGATGATCGTAGCGTTGTAGGCGTCGATCGCCGCGTCGATCTCGCGCGCTTCCGACTCCGTCAGATGCTGATCCCTGTCGACGTCGAAGTCGTCGTCGTTGATCCACGGCCGGATGTAGTACGGGAAGAAACGTGACCCTCGATACGCCTTCCCGCGCCAGCCGCGGGCGATCGGGGCGATCGTTACTTGCGGCACGGTCGCGACGATGACATGCCGGGCGTCGATCGATTTCAACGCCGTGACCAGCAGGCCCCATTCATCGGCGAAATGCGCCGGCCGCCAGACGTTGTACGCACCCTTGCTATCGAGGCGCCTGCGTGGGCTCTGGTCGAGGTAGTCCGCTGGCGTCCACCGCGCGTCGAGGTGGACCACCGTCCCCAGCGCGTTGTTCCCGCCGAGCATGACCACCAGCGTCTCGATCCCCGGGCCGGAACCCCCGCCTTCCAGGCCCTCGTCGCCCATCGCTCGGGCCGCGTCGAGCACGGTGGTGGCCTTGCCGTCGGCGGTGCGGCAGCTCTCCAGAACGACACGCCAGGCCCGGTCGTTGTGCGCTTCGACGACCTGTGCGAACGGGTCGTCGCGGGGCCTGCGCTCGAGGCGCTTCGCAATGCGGTCGGCATCGAGCAGCAGGACGTCGAGGACGTCGGCGCCATAGACGGCGAGGTTGTGGTAGGTGGCCGACGTCGTCCGGAGTTTCAGGCCGTCGCCGCGCTCCCAGTAGTCCTCGATGGCGTCCATGTATGAACGCGCCCACCGCAGTGCGCGGACGGCCTCGTACCAGTCGAGCCTGTCCCCGATGACGGCCTCGAGACTGCGGACTGCGCGCTCCAGGTCGAAAGGCAGGCCCCCCGGGCCGGTCGGTTGCTCGTACACCGGATATCGGAATCCCGAGCCCAGGCGCATGCCCAGCTCGAACGCGACCACGCTCGGCCAGGAGAGATCCGTACGGAAGACAGCGGCGCTCATGAAGCCCTGGGTGATCGAGTCGCCAATCGTGACCAGGCGGTGGGCCGGGCGGCCGGTTCGGTCCACCGCGACCTTCACGCCCAGCGTCGGATCCTCGACCGGGGGTCGTGGCCCCCGCGCACGCCTCACCCGAGGACGTGACCCGCCACCATCGTCGCCAAGCATGCTCGGCTCCCTCCGTCCCGCGGCCGACGAGGGTACCGGGTCTGGTGCGGCACTCGGCGCTGTCCGCGGGGCTGGCGCGTCAGCAACCAATGCCACCCCTTCGGGTGATCACCGAAGCAGACTCTCGGGATCACGCAACGCTGGCCAGCAGGGGAGGCATCCATGGTCCAGGAGAGCGGCGACGACGGTACGAGTTTCGAGGAGGAACCAGGAGGTGTGCGACTCAGTGGTGGTGCCATCGCATCGATCTCCGGCGTGGCAGCGCTGGCCATCTTCATGGGCCAGAACACCGATGACGTGACGGTCCACTTCCTGTTTTGGGACTTCACCTGGCCTATCTGGTTGCTGACCCTCTTTGCCGCGCTCGTGGGCGCGCTCGTCTGGTTCGGCTTGGGTGTGCTGCGGCGTCACCGGCGGCGTAAGGCGCGACGCGCGGCCCGACGGGACTGAGTCCGGCCACGCCCCGCCGCCGCGGCCGGATTCGTCATCCGCGCGCGCAATCGTCGAGCTCCGCGACGAGCTTCTTGGGCGCCACCAGCCGATAGGCGTCCTCAACGATGCCGGCCACCTCGTCCCAGTCCAGGTCGCGGTCGAGGCGGACACCGAGCCATCCCCGATGACCGACATAGGCGGGCACGAAGAACCGGTCCGGCTCCTCGGCCACGAGGGCACCCTGGACGCCGGGCGGGGCCGGGCACCAGATGGCCAGCCGGCCGTCGCCGTGGTGGTTGTCGACGTACGTCGCAACCGTCTTCTTGCCGCCGACGAACCAGGTGGGCGAGCCGTGGCTGAGACGTTCCGTCACCTCGGGCAGTGCGAGGCACACCTCGCGGAGCCGGGTGAGGACGTCGTCGGACACGGTCGCGAGTCTGCCAGCCATGGCCCGGATGATCGGCCGCAAGCGGTGACCGGGGCTGGCACGATGGGCGAGTGAAGACCGATTGGAACCCCGTCCTGCGGGGCGAGTTCGCCAAGACCTATTGGATCGAGCTGCAGCAGTTCGTCGCCGCCGAGCGGGGACGAGGCACGGTCTACCCCCCACCCGACGAGGTCTTCGCCGCGCTGCACCTGACGCCATACGCCGAGGTCAAGGCGGTGATCCTGGGTCAGGACCCGTACCACGGCCCCCGGCAAGCGCACGGCCTGTGCTTCTCAGTGCGGCGGGGAGTACCACCGCCGCCGTCCTTGCAGAACATCTTGAAGGAGCTCGAGGCCGACCTGGGCATCGCGCCGCCCAGCCACGGATGCCTCGACCACTGGGCCCGCCAGGGTGTCCTGCTGCTCAACGCGTCGCTGACGGTCCGCCAGGGGCGGGCGGCGTCGCACCAGGGCAAGGGCTGGGAGGTCTTCACGGATGAGGTGTTGCGGGTGGTCAACGACAAGCAGGAGCGCGTCGTCTTCATCCTGTGGGGCGCGTCGGCTCGCCGGAAGCGGACGTTGATCGACACCACCCGTCACGTCGTCATCGAGTCGGCACACCCGTCGCCGCTGTCCGCCGCCAACGGTTTCTTCGGCAGCCGGCCGTTCTCGCGCGCCAACACCGCCCTCGCACAGGCGGGCCGCGAGCCCATCGACTGGCGGATCCCCGACCAGTAGCCGTTTGGGGTGCACTGCGCCGGCGGATATCCTGTCTCGTTCGCTACACGCCCCCATCGTCTAGCGGCCTAGGACACCACCCTCTCAAGGTGGAGACACGGGTTCGAACCCCGTTGGGGGTGCAGATAAGAGTCCAGGTCAGGGCGGACATCTCCAGGCGGGGAGGGATCTGGCCGGAGCCCATCTCATAATGCATCCCATAATCGAGTCGCCATGACGTACGCTGAAAGGCATGGCGAGCGTTCGTCGGCTCGCGTCGGGCCGCTGGGAGCGCCGGGTCTCGCTGGGGCGTGACCCGCTCACCGGCAGGTACCGCTACAAGTCGAAGGTTGTCGACGCGGCCGACAAGCGCGACGCGGCGCCAGGCGATGGCTTGGGAGGTCGGGCTCGGGGACGGGCAGCTGTCGGGCGAGCGCGGCACGTTCGGGCAGCTCTGCGACCAGTGGATCCGGCACAAGACGCGGCGCTGGTCACCGGTCACCCTTAGGGAGCATCGCCGCATCGTGGACCGATAGCTCGGTGCGCTCCGGGACTTGGACGTGGCCCGGATCGGTACGCACACGCTGGACGTCCTCTATGCGGAACTCGCCGCCCGGGCGGTCGGTGCCAGCGCCGAGCCTGCCCACCTCGACCCTGTCCGGATCACGGCCGCGCTGCGAGCGCAGGGGCTGCTCGCGGCCGCCGTGCGAGGACCACAAGGGCCGCTGCGCCGACTGGACACCGTGTGAGATTCATCCGTGTCGGCACGGCCGGCCGTTAAGCGCGAGCACGGTTCACCGGATTCATGTGGTGGTTCACGCCGCCTTGCAGCAGGCCGTCAAGGGGGGCTGGATCGCTCGCAACCCCGCCGACCATGCGGATCCTGACGATGTTCTCGAGGAGGAGATCGAGCCGCCAGAAGACGTCGACATCGTCCGTATCCTGGCCGAGGCCGAAGCGGTCGACCCCCGCCTCGCGGTGTACCTGTTGTTGGCGGCCGAAACCGGCGCGCGGCGGGCCGCGATGCACGCGTTGTGCTGGGGCTACGTGGACCCGTCGGCGGGAACAGCGCGCTTCTCGCGCGTGATCGTGCTCGGGTCCGCCGGGATGGTGGAGCGCCCCGCGTCGCGCACCAAGCGCACGGGAAAGAAGGTGGCGCTCTCGCCGTACTCGGTTGCGCACTCGCTGCGCATTACGCCGAACAGGCCAAGGTGGCACGGGAGGCAGGTGCCCAGCCGGCCGACGCATACGCGTTCGCGGACGACCCACCGGGCCAGCGCCCTTGGCGACCGGAGTCGACGGACCGCAAGTTTCGGCAGCTGCGGAGCAAGGTCGACATGGAGGCGGGTCCGGTTGCACGACCTCCCCCACTACATGTCCACGAGGTTGCTGGCGGCAGGCGTAGACCCCAGGACGGTGGCCCAGCGGAGTGGCTGGACCAAAGTCGCCACCATGTTGGACCGCTACGCCCACGCCCTGCCCGTCAACGATCGGGCGGCCGGCGCGATCGATGCGATCCTTGCCGACCGCAACCCCGGGTGAGTCGATAGCTGTCGAAGTTGCGGATGTCACACGAAGCCGAGCCGCTTGATGCTCTTGATGACCAGGTTGGTGCGGTCGGTAGCGTCGCTGGGGACAGGCCCAGACCCGCGGGACCCGTCAGGGTGCGCTACCGGCATGCCTCAGCCCGTAGATGGGGCATATCTCAATGCTGGCGACGAGCCTTGACGTACAAACCCACCAGACATGGTCAGCAACTGGCGAGATGGCTTCAAGTTCGCCTGGCAGCTCCCCCGCCCCGAGCCCGAGGGACCGGGTCTCGTGTGGCGAGAAACCGGCGCCGACTACTGGTCCGGCTCGCCGCCCAGACCTCGTCGGTCGCCACCTGTGCCGCCTCGACGGTGTCGTAGCGGCCCACGGTGGTGATGGGTGAGAGGCACGGCGGGTCCTCGAGGCCGTCGGTGCCTGCGTAGCAGCGATCGCCTTGGGCTGACGTATTGGGCCACCGACGGAGCAGACAAGGACCGCTTCGACGTCGGCATCAAGGCCGCGACCGCAACAGCTGCCATCGTCGCCGGCATCCTCACTTGGGGACGTCTTGAGCTCTGGCGCTACGAACACCGTCTCAGCGTCGATCGCGACGAACGCTATGGACGCGCTGTCGAGCACTCGGCAACGCCGAATCGACCACCGTGCGGGTCGGCAGCGAGTTCGCCATGGAACGCTTCGCCCTCTACGCGATCGCCATCTCCGGGGCAGATCGAGACACCGACTGGCGTATGGCAATCGACCTGCTGGCAGACTTTCCCAGACACCACGGCAGCAAACGAGCGTCCCATCAGGAGGACCCGACTAGCGAAAGTGATCAGGAAAGCCCGGCTGCATGCATGGGATGCCCGTTATCGGGCTGTCGGATACCTTGCGCAGCGGTCCGTCGGGTGGTCCAGGTACTTTTGACATCAAAGCAAGGGTCGTACCGGCCGCTTTGTCGACTCGCTCGCCCAATGGAATGTCCTCGGTGCTTGCCGCTTCATACGAAGTCGACCTCGGCAGCTGATGCCGAGAATCACTTTACCTCATACCGGCCTGCCCTACGGGCCTACCATTTGTCTCTTAAGCTCGGCCAGCCTCTGCGACCGCTCATCGTACGACAGGGTTTCAAGTTCCGGCTCTAGCTCCCTGTATCGTTGTAGATAGTTCTCTTGGAGCCGAACGAAATCGGGCGTTGCCTGGGGCATGGGCGCTACCTGCATGCGCCGTTCTTCCTCTGACAGAACTCTCTCCTGAAGCTCGACTACTCTCCGGTCTCGCCGATTTGGTTCGAGCTCCTCGAGAGCGTCCTTGCTCTCCTTCAAATTGGCAATGAATCGCTCCATCTCGCGACTTCCCACCGCGTACCTCCGTTCCTGTGGGCTCGGGGTAGGTGATAGAACCGGTGCCAAGGATATCGGTCCTTGAGCTGGTGTCAAACACAAGTCGCACTGCCCCTCCGTTGTTCTGGAGTAGGACCCGAGTATCGCGATTCCGTTGCCAGCCGTCGGGGTGACAAACCGCGAGTTCAGACCAGGACCCGAGTCGTCGTCTGTGTACAGCTTGTTGCCCGTTATTAGATAGAGGTACGGATCTCCCGTGGAGTTCGTCGTTTCAAGTACGTCACCCTGGTTCCACTGTGCGTTAACGCGAACCCCAAAAAACAGCACATCGCTCTCCACCAAGCTAGGTGGTGCGCCATCGATACCTCGGTAGAGGTCGCAGTAGCCGGGCGTCTTAGTAGTGTAGGCCCGAATTATCAACCTGCACTGAGCCGTCGTATTCGGCGTGTAGATTATTTCTGATGCGAGTCCGGTGTAGTCGTCGTTGTAAGCAACAATGTCGTTGTTCGGATCGACGATATACATAACTGGATCGGCCGCCGCGCTCTGAAAGATGAATACATCGCGCAGGTTCCTTGTAATGAAGTGGTAGGTAGTTCCCGCGTTTAGTAACTCATAGCGCCGGTAGACGTACCTGTGGAATACTGAAACACAAGTCATTGGTCCTACCTTCAAATCACCTATTGCTCTCAGGCCCCTACTTTCAGTCTGGTCAGACCGGATGACTTGGACCGGCTATTAGCCAGAACTTCGATGAAGGGCGCCATGCGCAACGCAGACGATGGTCACGGTCTCCTCAACGAAGACCGGTACTGTTGTAGATCCCAGCGCGGGTCTTAAACAGTCACGCGTCTCAGGCACGCCTTTCGAGGTCCTACGGACGGGCGTCGCCCGATTGTGCGACATCCCCATCGCGTTGGACAGACTACGATGGGTGGTCAGCCTGTCAGACCTCTTCGGGCATGGGGGTGTCGGTGGACGCGGAACCCCAGCTCTTTTCTGCAGCGATGCGGGGTAGGCGGAGGAGGGCCGCCTCAGGGGATCTCGAGCACCTCGTGGTTGCGCTGATGGAGCAGGCCGAAAGCGTCGAACCGCTCATGGCCGGGCCTGGCATTGTACTCGACCTCACGGTAGGGGGCGTCCGCTGCTTGCTGATCCGGTCCGATGGGCCACCCACCGTTGCGATCCTCAGTCCGCGGGAGAGCGAAATCGCGCGCATGGTAGCCATGGGCTTAACCAACAAGAGCATCGCGCAGCTGCTGGAGATCAGTCCGTGGACCGTCTCGACTCATCTACGTCGAATCTTCGCCAAGTTGAGCGTGACAAGCCGGGCCGCGATGGTCACGCGGCTGCTGACTTGGAAGCCGGCGACTCAGGAATCGCTATCGGACCACGCCGTCCTAACAATTCAGGACCTTGGCCGCGGGTAAACCGCCCTCGCTCCGGCGCCTCGTAGGTCTTTCCCAGAGTCAGACGCGGCCGGACCGGGTGGCACACCCCGCAGCCCGGGTGCAAGGTCGAGGACTGCTGGTGTGTCGCCTACAGCGTTCTAGCCACGGGCTCCCACGTCAGGTCGACCACACGGTATCTCGCATCGTGAACCTGGGCTCGATTGGGGTTACCGGCTTCAGCGCCATCAGCCAGATCAAGGCCATCATGGACCGCTTCGGCGTTCACACCAAGACCGACGCAGTCGACCTGGCCCTGCGGCATCTCGCAGGTCAGCCATGCGCCGGCAGGAGGCATTGGCGATGCGCCGGTCGCGCGCCATCGGCCAGATCCCGGAGGATGTGGCGCCGACGAAGGGCGTCTCGTGATACTCGTGGACAGCTCCGCGTGGGTGGAGTAGGACAGGGCGACGGGTAGCGGGGTCGACCGGCGCGTCACCGAGGTGATCACCGGCGATCGCGACGTCGCGGTGACCGAGCCGGTCATCATGGAGGTGGTCGCCGGGGCGAGTAGCGACGCCCGGGAAGCCGACCTCCGCCGGCTGCTGGGGCGCTTCGAGCTCTTGCGGTTCGACAGCGTGGTCGACTTCGACGTCGCGGCTCGCATCTGCCGGCGCTGCCGGCGCTGCCGGCGGGTGGGCGTCACTCCCCGGGGAATGGTCGACTGCATGATCGCGTCGGTCGCGCACCGCCACGCGGGCCCGCTTCTAGCGTTCGACGCCGACCTTGCCCGTGTCGCCACAGTGGTTGAGGTCGACATGGACGAGGCGTCATTATCCGTCTGATCCCGCCGATCGCGGAGCCGTTGTGTCAACCTCGGGCCCACTGGAAGGACCTAGACGATCCTTCGTCTCGACCGCCGAGTGGCCGGGCCCGGTCGACATCCCGCCGGGCGTAGCCCATGCAGCCGGGCAACGAGCGCCATCACCACGTCTCCTCAACTTTTCGACGGCCTAGTCTTGGTGGTGTCTGGCTCCTGCAACGCCGGCCAGCCGATGATGGGGCGTGGCCCTGAGAATGTGCCCGGATTGTGCCCACCCGCCGCGCCACGATCCCACGACAACCCTCCCGCGCGGCCGCCGGTGGCCAAGGGCGGGCGCAGGCCCTGGTGTCGAGGCGTGATCCGGTCGACCGTGGCTGCTCACAGGCGAGACCGGTGCGGCCGTCGCGTCGGAGTGGCCGCGGCGCGCCGTGGGTCGATCTTTCGCGACGCGACGCTGCGCGCTCAACGGTCGAGCGTGCCCGCGCCCTTACTGGGATCACGACTCACGAGCCGCAGGAGCGCGGCCACCTGGTGCCGGGCGACGAGGTGGTCGGCGCGCGGCACGACGACGCGACGTCCGAGCTTGCTCGGAAGCTCGCCGCCACGCACCAGCTGGTAGGACCGCGCGTTGCATGCCTCGCGGCGGCGACGATGGTCGGTGCCGATGCGGTCGCAGAGCGGCGCCAGGCGGCGCCGCGGTTCGGCCCGACCCACGCCGTCGATCCGCAGACGTCGACGTGAGCGGCTTGCCCCGCGAGGTCGCGGGCGGCATCGGCGTCATCTACGCCGCCGAGGCGGCGGGCTGGGCGACGCCCATGGAGCAGCACTTCGCGGCTGCGAGCCTCCGTCCATGTCTGCTGCCGGGTCGTATCCGAGATCCAGGGCGCGGCGGTGGTGCCCGCGCCAGGTGGTACCGGCCCGTGGATCATGCCGCTGCGGCCACGGCTGCCCAGAAGTCGTCGAAGCCGTCCTGGGGGCCGGTCATCTCTCTCTGGGTCAGGAGGATGCCGACGGTGCCGCGTGTCGGGTCGACGTGCGCGGTAGTCCCGGTCCCGCCGTTCCAGCCCCAGCGACCTGGTGCCATCCATGGCTCGGCGGCTTCGACGTCCACTGCGGTGGCTAGGCCCCAGGACGCGCCGGGACCGACGATTCGGAGCGCTTGGCGGCGCTGTGCGTCCGTGAGGGCGTCGGCCGTCATGCGGGCGACCGATTCGGTGGTGAGTACCGGTTGGCCGCCGTCGGCCATTGCGCAATAGAAGCGCAGGACGTCGGGCGCGGTGGACACCAGGCCGCCGCTGAGCTCCTCGAAGCGGGCCGGGCCGGCGAAGGCGCCGTGTGGGGGGTCGAGCAGCTCGAGTCCCTGGGGCCCCGGCCGGTAGGCGGTGGCCAGGCGTCCGACGTCGCGCGTGCCGAAGCCGGTGGACGCCATGCCCAGCGGCCCGGTGATGCGCTCGGCCAGCAGCGTGGACAGCGGCGTCCCCGTGGCCCGAGCCAGCAGCACGCCCAGCATGTTGATGCCCGTGTCGTAGAGCCAGCCCTGCCCCGGCTGGAACGCAAGGGGCAGCTCGGCGACCCTCGCCACGAACTCGTCCCCGGACATCTGGAGCGGCAGGGGGCCCGGGTAGATGCCCCGCTCCTGCATGGCCGTCTGCAGCGGGGTCGTCTCCAGCACCACACCCCAGCCGGAGGTCAAGGCCAGCAGGTGCCGGATGGTGATCGGCCCTTGCACGGCGGTGGTGTGACCGAGCGGGGCGTCGGGGGCAACTAGGACGCTCGGGCTGGCCGCCTCCGGCAACCAGCGCGCAATCGGGTCGTCGAGGCCCAGCACGCCGTCCTGCACGAGGCTGAGCGTGAGGGCGCCGCCCATCGGCTTGGTGATCGACGCGAGGCGGAACAGCGTGTCCTCGCCCATCGGTTCGCTCGCCGCGTCGACCGCCCGCCTGCCCCCGGCCCTGACCGCCACCCGTCCACCGACGCGGACCGCGGCCACGTATCCCGGGATCCGGCCGGACGCCACCTGCGCATCCAGCACCTGCCAGATCCGCTCCACGCCTGTGCCCACCGCCGGCCCGGCACCCGTTCGCTGCGTCATGAGCCCCTTCTCCTCCTCAGAGTCCTCCAGAGTTGCGACCGACCTGCCGCCCCGAACTCATCGCGCCGGGCGCCGCCGGCCTCATCGGTCTCATTGACGGGCTCGTTGAGTTGGGTCGAGGTGGTCGTCGTACACGTTGCCCCGCGTCGCACGCCGTCATGGTCGCCGAGGTGGCGCCATTGCGCCGGATCGCCATGCGAGCACCGCTCCGATCGCCGCGGTCGAGCTACCGGGCATGCCGCGGTCCCTGTGGAACCATGCACCGGATCCGTGATGGCCTCGATCTTGGTCCCCCGCCTGAGCGGCGGTAGGAGCTGCGAGGCTTCGGGTGATCGGGACTTCGGCATCGTCGTACCCGTCGCCCCTGCGGTCGTGATCCCCAGTAGCACCTCCCCAAGCCCGCCGCCGGGGCCGCCGAAGCAGCTGGGCACGGGCGGCGCAGCGCCAAATCAGTGGAAGTACGGATACCGGTGACCAGGGCTGATCGGCATCATCGCCCTCCGGGGCCCTAACGGGACCCCTGCGAGTGCCCAGCCAACGGATCCGTGCCGGCTTGGCGGCGCGCAAAGGAGAACGATGGGACAAGCAGTCATCCATTTCGAGGTCATCGGGAAGGACCGGGAGAAGTTGCAGAACTTCTACTCTGGTCTGTTCGGCTGGAAGATCGACGCGAACAACCCCGCGAACTACGGCGTCGTCCAGCGTGACGGGAACACGAATGCCGACGGGGTCGGGATCGGTGGCGGGATAGCGGCAGGACCGACGCCGGACTACGCGGGCCACGTCACGTTCTACGTCGAAGTGCCTGACGTCGACGCCGCGCTGGCGAGGGCCCAGAGCCTCGGTGGGAAGCGCATCTTCGGTCCTGACAAGGTGCCCGGAACCGACATCGAGCTCGGCCAGTTCGCCGACCCCGAGGGACACGTCATCGGACTCATGAGGGCAGCCTCCTGACGGCGCCACCACACACGCCGTCCAACACGAGCCGCGGTTTCGACGCCCACCCCCGGCCCTCCCTCCGACCCAGCGAGCGCTTCTGGCGCAATCGAAGATTCGCGAGGGTTCGCCATCGACTCCTATGGCTCCGTCGAGCTAGCCCGTTCGTCACGAGGATGCACGCCCGCCTGATCCGTTGGAGCGGCGGGAGGATCCGCCGGTCGTTCGTCTTCACGGGCGGCATGCCACTGCTCGTCCTGACGACCGTTGGCCGTAAGTCGGGCAAGCGCTGGTCGACGCCGGTTGGCTACCTCCGCTTCGGCGATGGCTACGCGGTCATGGCATCGAACGCCGGCAGCGATCGAGTGCCCGCCTGGTGGCTCAACCTGCAGGCCGAGCCCGAAGCCGAAGTCCTCGTCGACCGCACCCGTCATGCCGTCTGGGCTCGTCGAGCGACCGCAACGGAGGATGATCTCGTCTGGGCCGAGTTCGCTCACCTCAACCCCGGGTTCGACGAGTACCGCGGTCTGACCGAACGCCGTATCCCGGTCGTCATCCTCGAGAGAGATCGGCCGCAGACCGCCGACGCCGCCTCCCGCGTCGACGAACGTCTTGACGATCGATGAGATTCAACCGGCGCGCTCCAGCGTGCGAGGTGGGTCGTGCCCAGCAGGACGCGAAGTCGTTGGCGATGTCGAGCAGGGCGGCCGATGGGTGGGATCGGGGCTGGGGGAGAAGCGGCACCACGGGTCTGCGGCGCCCAGTGGAGCTCTCGAGCGTTCGTGCAGCCAGGAAACGCAAACAAAAGGAACATTCCCGAACTGGCCTGTCTCACCACCCCAATGACGAGGAGGAGGAAGCATGCGGAAGCTGATCGTGTCGGAGTTCATTTCACTCGACGGTGTCGTGAAGGACCCAGGCGGTGCCGAGGGGTTCGAGCGGGGCGGCTGGAACACTCCGTACTGGAACGACGAGCTCGACGCCTACAAGCGCGACGAGCTGTTCTCCGCTGACGGGCTCGTGCTGGGACGCATCACCTACGAGGGATTCGCGGCCTCCTGGCCCGATGCGAGCCACGAAGCCGGCGAGTACGCCGACCGTATGAACGCCTTGCCGAAGTATGTGGCCTCGAGCACGCTGACCGATCTGACGTGGAACAACTCGCACCTGCTCGACGGAAATCTGGAGAAGCAGGTCCGCCGGCTCAAGGAGCAGCCCGGCAAGGATCTGCTGGTCTTCGGCAGCGGTCAACTCGTGCGGACGCTGATCCAGTTCAATCTCGTCGACCAGCTGCGACTTCAGGTCCACCCAGTCGTCGTGGGCAGCGGCGAGCGTCTGTTCGGCGAGACCGACGCCATCACGACCTTTGAGTCGGAGGAAGCCACGATGCTCGGCCCCGTAGTGCTGCTCCGCTACGGCGCTGCCTCGCCGGCCTGACAGCGATCGAGGCGCTCGCCATGTCGATCAACCCGACATCGGAACCGTGGCCAGCTGCCGTGAGCGGTTACCGGGATGTGAACGGTCTCCACATGTACTACGAGATCCACGGCCGCGGCCGACCCCTGGTGTTGCTCCATGGAGCCATGGGCACGATCGAGAGCTGCTTCGAGAAGCTGCTGCCGGGCCTCGCCGCCACCCGCACGGTTGTTGCCGTCGAGCTCCAGGGCCACGGCCGCACGGCCGACATCGACCGCCCGCTGTCCTACCAGCAGATGGCCGACGACACCGTCGCCCTCGTGCGAGCACTCGACATCAAGGTCGCCGACTTCGTCGGCTACAGCATGGGCGGCGCTGTCGCCCTTCAGATCGCCATGCGGCATCCCGCGGTCGTTCGACGCCTCGTGGACGCAGGCGGCTCGTGGTACCGCAGCCTTGGCCTGTATTCCGAGGTGATCGAGGCCTTCGAATCAGGACCACCGGATCTGTCGGGTTCCGTCTGGCACCAGGCGTACGTGAGGGTCGCCCGTGACCCGGGCGGTTGGCCGACGCTCGTGGCGAAGGTCAACGAGCTCGACCGCCAGTTCCGCGGATGGACCGACGACGAGGTGCGAGCGGTAAGAACGCCGACCATGCTCATCATCGGCGACGCCGACATCGTGCGTCCCGAGCACACTGTCGCCATGTTCCGCCTCCTTGGCGGTGGCGTCGTCGGAGACCTCATCGACGCGCCGCGGTCACAGCTCGCGATCCTTCCGGGCACGTCGCACGTCGGACTTCTCGAACGCGTCCAATGGCTGCAGTCGATGATCATCTCGTTCCTCGACGACCCGAGCTCCAGCGGTCGGTAACAGGGGCGGATTCGCCATGGGGTCTCCTGCCGGCCCGCGGCGCTGAGTGCCTGTGATCGGTCCTCCGGGGTGGTGCATGCGATCGCGGCAGGCTGCCGGCACGGCTCCAGTCGCGCCCAAATCCGCGCAAGTACGGATGTCTCCCGGCAGGCCTAGCGGCACTATCGCTGCCTGGGGCGAGAGCCGCGATTTCCCCGACGACACCAAGGAGAACGATCATGACCACCCGCTCCGCCGGCCGAGGGGCGCCGCGCCTCGCTGAGGCCACCGAGCACCGACGCTTGCCCGAGCATGACCTCTTGGACTCCCTGATCGGCAAATGGATCACCGTTGGTGAGACCATTCCGACCGATGGCACACCAGCGCTCAAGATCCACGCAAGCGACATCTACGAGTGGGTGGCAGGCGGCTTCTTCGTGGTTCACACGGCGCATGGCTCCATCGGAGACACCCCCGTCGGCGGGATCGAGATGATCGGATACGACCCTGAGACCGCGAGGTTCCGCACGTACTTCTTCGACTCCCAAGGCAACGTGAGCAACCAGGATCTGACCTTCCACGACGGCACATGGACATGGAGCGGACCCCACGCCCGTGCCACGGGGGTGGTCAATGAAGACGGCCAGACCATGCCCACCCTTCACGAATGGTCAGATGACGGCGTGAACTGGCGGCCGTCAATGGACGTCACATTGCGAAGGATCGTCTAGCTCGGTGGGGCCACGGCTGGCGTCGTCCCGGAGCGGGCGGCCTGAGAGCGACTGCACGCGCATGACCAGGCGGTAGAGCTAGACCTTGTGACGTCGCCACCGAGCCGGACGTGGCGTCTACGGGCGTGAGCCGTTGTCACTGGCGCGCTCCAAGGCCCAAGCGACGATCCGAGCTCGTCGACCGAAGCCGAGCTTGGCTTTGATGTGGTCGACGTGCGACTCGACGGTGCGGGTGGAGATGAACAGGCGCTCGGCGATCTCGCGGTTGGTCAGTCCTGTGGCAACCAGATCGGCGACTTCCAGCTCCCGCGAGCTCAACGGACTGCTGCGGCTGTGATCCGCCTCCCGGACCGCCTCGTCCATGAGCTCGTCGACCGTCAACCGCGAACCCTCGACATCGAGCTGGTCGGCGTCGACTGAACCCACCTCCGCCCGGGCTCGTTCGAACCAGGGCTGAACCTGCCTGCGCAGCTGCTCGTGGAGATGCAGGCCGTCCCGCCGGGCGACGGCATCGGCGGCGCCAGCCAGCCTCAGGGCCGATCGGTAGCGGCCCTCGCCGCTGGCCAGCGCGACGGCGGTCCACCACAGCCAACCTGGTTCCTCGTGTTTGCCGTCCAACCTGCGGAGCAGACCGACAACCTCAACCGTGTGGGCCCTGAGGCTGGCCATGTCGCCGGCCGCGATGGCGCCGAACGCCATACTGCCCAGGCTGTACAGCGAGCTGGTGACGCTGCCGTTGCTGCGGTTCAGCTCCCACGCCTCGCGCACGCAAGGGGCGGCTCGGCCATGGTCGCCGGCCAGCTGGAGCGTCATGCCCAAAAATGCCAGGGCAAGGCCGAGGCCGTACTGGTCACCGTGACTACGGAACAGCGAGACGCTCTCCTCGCAGAGCCGCCCGGCCTCATCCAGGTCCCCCTGAGCCATGGCCACCAAGGCCAGGCTGCGCAGGCGCCGAGCGACACCCAAGGGATCGTCCAGCTTGCGGCCGATGGCAAGGCTCTGGTCCAGCAGGGCCCGGGTCGACAGGTAGTCGCGCTGTCGCCACGCCAGGCGACTCGCTCGGGCGAGGCCGCTGGCCCGGAGGCCAAGGTCGTCGCTCTGCGCGCGCCGCCGCAGCATCTCGTCGAGCCAGGCCCGCCCCTCGCTGACGCGGCCACGGATCGCCCATGACGGAGCCAAAGCCGTGCACAGACGAAGCCCGAGGTCATCGGCCTGGTCGCGAGCCCAGCCCAATGCCACCCGGAAGTTGTCCTCTTCCTCCTCCAGTCGAGCAAGCACGGGACCGGCCTCGCCGCTGCGCAGTTCGGCTTCCGACCGCAGCGCCAGTCGGAGGTAGTGCTCGGCGTGACGGCGTCGGGTGCCTTCTCGTCGCCCCCGGGCGACCAGCCGGGCTTCGGCGTATTGACGCACGGGTTCCAACACGCGATACCGCATCTTCTCGGGTGCCGGAGTGGCCAGCACCAGCGAGCCGTCGACCAGTGACGCCAGGCCATCCAACACGTCCCCGTCCGGCACCAGGGCCTGCGCGGCCTCGAAGTCGAACCCGCCCGCGAACACCGACAACTGCTCGAACAGCGACTGCTCGCCGGGTCGGAGCAGCTGGTAGCTCCAATCCAGCGTGGCCTCCATCGTTCGCTGTCGTGGGCTGGCGTCGCGGACGTGACTGCGCAGCAAGGGCAAAGCCGGCTCCAACCGATCGAGGATCTCACCCGGTGTCAGCACCCGACTCCAGGCGGCGGCCAGCTCGATCGCCAGGGGGAGGCCGTCGAGGCGTTGACAGATCCTCTCGATGGCGCGAGTGCTCGATGGATCGGCTCCGGCGCCAGGCGCGGTGAGGCCAGCTCGATCGATGAACAGCTCGACTGCCGGCCCGAGCTCGAGCGGGGGGACCCGCCAGACCTGCTCGCCGTTCAGGCCCAGCGCCGATCGGCTGGTGGCCAGCACGCGCAGCGACTGGCAACCGTCCAGCAGCTCGGCGACCAGCGATGCGACCGCACCGCCCAGGTGCTCACAGTTGTCGAGCACGATGAGGAGCTCCTCGGACGACAACTCCTCGAAGAGAGCGTCCTCCGCCGATCGCACGGGCTTGTCGTCGATCCCGAGACCAGCGGCGATCGCGGATGCGACCAGGCATCCGTCCTCGACGGGAGCAAGCTCGATGAAACACACGCCCGCCGGGTACCGGTCGGCGAGCAGATGGCAAAGCTCCATGCTGAGCCGCGTCTTGCCGCAGCCTGGGGCCCCCACCAGGGTGACCAATCGGAGGCTTTCGACGATCCGCACCAGTTCGCGGGCGTCGGCTTCACGGCCGATGAGCCGAGTCAACAAGCGACAACCGCCCTGGACCACGGCATGCTCGACCAGTTTAGGCCGCTCACTTCTACAAACTGACCATAACCTTCTGAAAAAGAAGGGAAGAGTAGGCTCTAAGCATGCGTCGCCGCCGCTACAACCAGTACTGCCCCGTCGCCCGAGCCCTCGAGGTGGTCGGCGAGCGCTGGACCTTGCTGATCGTTCGTGAGCTGCTGCCCGGCCCCAGGCGGTTCACCGACCTCGCCGATGGGCTGCCCGGGATCAGCTCCAGCGTCCTTACCGCGCGTCTCGCGGACCTCGAGCAGAGCGGACTGGTGGCGAAGCGGACCTTGCCGCGTCCGGCCGCCTCGGTCGTCTATGAGCTCACTGACGAGGCCCGTGGTCTGCGACCCGTGCTGGCAGCCCTTGCCGACTGGGGGATGAACCTGCTCGGTCAACCCCGCGGAGACGACGAGGTCCACGGTCGCTGGCTGGTACTGGGTCTCACCGTGACGGCCAAGCCCGCGCGGTCGATCCCCGACGCCACCTACGAGCTGCGAGTCGACAACGAGACGTTTCACATCCGGACGCACGACGGTCGCTTCCAGACCGCCGAGGGAGCGGCAGCCAATGCCAGCGCCAGGATTACCCTGACCGCCGACACGCTTGCGGCGATCGCCAGCGGCGACCTCGAGTTCCCGAGCCCGCGAGCCGACCGGCTGATAGCAATCGACGGTGACACTGCCGGCGCCAAACGACTCCTCGAGTCGCTCACTCACGTCCGCGCAGGCACGGACGCTGCCGAGTAGCGCTGACCGGATCGTCACGGTCTGTGGTTGCCCACGCGGATCGGTATGGATGATCCGTGGATCTACGGATGTCCGCCCAGCGGTGCCTCAGTCATCGTTGCCTCATGCAGACCACGGTGCGAGTCCATCGGGGCGCGGCGCTGGCGGTGTTGTGTCTGGCTGCGTTCACGATCAATGTGGACACGACGATCGTGAACATTGCTCTGCCGTCGTTGGTGCTTCAGCTTGACGCGTCGACCCGGGAGTTGCAGTGGGTGGTCGATGCTTACACGCTCACGTTTGCGGCGTTGGTGTTGGCGGCCGGCAGCCTGAGTGACCGGTATGGACGCAAGGGGGCGTTGCTGGTCGGGCTGGCGGTGTTCGGGAGTGCGACTGCGGTGGGTGGGTTGGTGGACAGTCCGGGGGCGCTGATCGCGGTGCGGGCGGTGATGGGGGTGGGCGCGGCGGTGATCTTTCCTGCCACCTTGTCGATCATTTCCAACCTGTACACCGAGCGGGGTGAGCGGGCCCGGGCCATTGGGTTGTGGGGGGCCATGACCGGGCTGGGGGTGGCGTTGGGGCCGGTCACCGGTGGCTGGCTGCTCGAACACTTCTGGTGGGGCAGCGTGTTTGTCGCCATGGCACCGGTGGCGGCGGTGACGTTCGTCGGTGGAGCTCTGTTCGTGCCGACCTCACGGGACCCGGCCACGCCGCCGGTTGATGTCGTCGGCCTGGTCCTGTCCACCCTGGCGATCGGCACCCTGGTGTTCAGCATCATCGAGGCACCGGAACGGGGTTGGAGCGACCCGGCCACGATGGCCGGCTTCGCGATCGCCGCCACCGCCGGCGCTGTGTTCGTGGCCTGGGAGCGGCGCCGCCCCCACCCCATGCTCGATGTGTCGCTGTTCCGCAACCTGCGCTTCTCGGCCGCCAGCGGCTCGATCATGGTCATCTTCTTCGCGCTGGCGGGGTTCATCTTCCTCATCACTCAGTACTTCCAGTTCCTCAAGGGCTACTCCCCGTTGAGCACCGGCGTACGGATCCTGCCCGTCGCCATCTGCATCGCCATCGGCTCGCTGGTCGGCGTGCGGCTGGCTGTGGGCGTGGGCAACAAAGCCGTCGTCGCCACCGGTCTGTTCCTGGTGGGTGTCTCGTTCGCCTGGGTGTCCACCGCCAGCACCGCCACTCCCTATATCGAGATCGTCGGACAGATGATCCTCGCCGGCCTCGGGATGGGCCTGACCACCGCCCCCGCCACCGAGGCGATCATGGGCGTGGTGCCCAAGGAAAAGGCCGGCATCGGTTCCGCGGTCAACGACGCCACCCGCGAGCTCGGCGCCACCCTGGGCGTCGCCATCATCGGCAGCGTCTACGCCTCCCTCTACGCATCGGGCATCCAAGACGCCGCCGGCTCGCTCCCCGCCCCCGCCCTCGACGCCGCCAGCGACTCCATCGGCGCCGCCCTCGCCGTGTCCAACCAGTTGGGACCCGCCGGCCAACCGTTGCTCGAGGCGTCCCAGGCCGCGTTCTTCGACGGGTTCCAGCTCGGCTGCCTCGTCGCCGCCAGTGTCCTCATCGCCGGCGCCGCCTTCGCCGCCCGCTACCTGCCCTCCCGCCCCACAGTCACCATCACCGTCGAAGCCAAACCCGAGCCCGTGCACGCACCCACCCTCGAAACCGCCGGCACCGCCGTCGCCGCCGGCCTACCCGGCTGCTGCTGGGACCGCGAACCCTCATCGCCGGCCACAGTGCCCTGAGACTCTTCGGCCTCGGGGCGGCCGGCGGCTAGGCAGAAGCGGGCGACGGGCTCGGTGCGGGAGTCAGGAGGGCCTTGTGGAGGCGCGCGCGGGAGCTGATCTCCAGCTTGCGGTATGCGTGGCTCAAATGGGTCTCGACGGTCTTGATCGTGACGAAGAGCGTTTGCGCGATCTCCTTGTTGCTCATGCCGTCGGCTGCGAGCTGTGCGACGCGCCGCTCGCTGGCGGTGAGTGCGTCGAGCCCCGTCTCGAGGACCTTTCGCGGTTTGGCACCGGTGGCGGCAATCTCTTCGTTCGCCCGCGCGGCGAGCCCGAATGCTCCGACCCTTCGCGCTATGTCGACGCCCTCCTGGAGCCGCTCGCGTGCCTCCATCCGCTGGTTCGCGCGCCGGAGCGCTGCGCCGAGGTCGACGAGGGCGCGGGCGTGCTCGAGCCGGGCTTCTGAGCCTGCGAGCACTTTGACCGCCTCTTGGAGCAGCCCGATTCCTGCCTCGTCGCCCTCGACCAGACCGAGCACGCGCAGGGAGGCGCCGGTGCCATGCGGATCACCCCAACGTCGGGCGAGCGCGAGCTCTTCGTCGGCGAGCGAACGCGCGTCGTCGTTGCGGTCGAGCAGTCGAAGGCCTTCGGCGGCCCAGCTGCGCCACGGCACGTCGCTTGGATTGTCGCAGGGGACCAGCCGAACGGTCTCGCCGACCTGGAGCAGCTCCTCGACTCCCCGCTCGGGGCTCCCCGACTTGATGCGCAGACGGCCGCGGTAGAGCCGAAACCAGACGAGGTGGAGCTGGTCGGGCGGTAGCTGCTCCGGGAACCCACCCTGGTCGATCACGCGCGCCGCCTCGTCCGTCTCCCCCTGCTCCAGCAGCGCATACGCCAGGAAGCCGACGTTATACGGCCAGGCGACCAGCATGCCGTGCGCGACGCAAAGATCCATCGCCTCCCGCAGATCCGCGACCGCTGCTCGAAGATCACCGCGATCCGTTTGACACTTGCCGCGCCACATCAACATGAACGCGACGTTGAAGATGTCGCCGCGCCGCCGAGCCTGAGCGACCGCCTGGTCGAAGATCGAAGCCGCGTCGTCGAGCAACCCCGCCCGCGGTAGCACATTGACCGCGTAGTAGAGCGCGACCGAACCGCTCGCCAACAGGTTCCCGGGCGCGAGCGCGCGCTGGGCGAGGTCGACTGCGCGCTCGCGGTTCAGCCCCAGGCGGTACTCGTAATGCGCCATCGTGGCGAGCAGGATCTCGCTGCCGAGCCCTCCATGAAGTGCATCCAGGTCAAGGTCGGCTATCGCCGCTTCGGCGATGGGGTAGGTCTGCGGGTCCCACCACGCCGAGCTGATCAGCTCGGCAACGAGCAGCTCGTAGAGGTCCGGATCTCGCTGCCGATCGACCTCGCCAAGCGCCTGCTCGAAGACTGCAAGGGCATCCGCGATCCGGTCCGTGAACCAGAGCGCGCGACCCAGCTCGAGCGCGACCTGGCCGCGCCGCGTCGGGTCGGCGAGGAGCTCGAGACCCGCCTGCAGGTGGTCGGCCGCAGCCGGACCGTTCGTCCGCCGCTCCGCCAAGCCGAGCTCGACGAGCACCTCCGCCCGAGAAGCCGGATCGGTCTGCTCGTCGAGCGCGCGGCTGAGAAATCCGGACGCGGCCTCGGCCGCGCCCTGGGCGAGCGAGCGCTCAGCCGCTTGGCGGAGCGTCGAGACCACGAACGAGTCGGCCCCTGGGGCAACGCGTACGAGGTGCCCCGCCGCGCTCTCCGGCAGGGCGCCGGCGTCGAGCAGCAATTCAGCGGCGGTGCGGTGCGCGGCGCCTCGTTCGACCACATCGAGCGTCTCGTACACGGCGCTGCGGACGACGGGGTGGAAGAACTCGAGTGGATCCTCGCGCCGGAGGAGGTCAAGTCGAACGAGTGCGGCAGCGGCGGGACCCAGCTTGCTTGCTCCCACACCGGCAAGCGCGGCCGCGTGGCGCAGCGCAGTCCCATCGCCGAGGATCGACGCCGCGCGGAGGAGGCCAAGCGCCTCTTGCGGCAGGCGCGCGAGGCGAAGCCCGACGGCGCGAGAAACGCCATGCGCCCCGATCTCCAGCAGACGGGATACGTGCTCGGCGGTCGGGCTGGTTCCCTCCCGTGCAACCGCGTCGAGCACCGCATTGACGAAGAGCGGATTTCCGCCGGTCGCCACTTCAAGGGCGGCACAGAAAGCTTCGTCCGGCCTCAGACCATGCAACTCGCGGGCCAGCACCGCGATCGAGGCGCGCCCCAAGGGTTCGGGGCGAATCGCTGTGGCCTCCGGATCGGCGATGAGCTCTGCGACAAGCGTGGGATCGCGGCCCTCGCCCTCGGGCGGCCGCGTCGCCGCGGCGACGAGGAGAGGCACTCCCTCCAGCCTTCGCGTCAGGTAGAGGAGCCACCGCAAGGAGGGCGTGTCCGCCCAGTGCAGATCATCGATCGCGAGGAGTGTCGGCCGCTGCAAGGCCACGTTGGCGGCGAGCCAATAGAGGCCGTGGAAAATCGCAAAGGAGCCCTCTGCCGGCGCGTCCTGAGAGCCGGCGGGCGGCGATGCTCCGAAGAGCGGTTCCATGAGCGCCGCAGGCCCTGAGAGCAGCTCCGTGCGGAGATCCGGAGCGGCGGACGCGAGCAGCGGCTCGAACAGCTGACGGACGATCCCGTAGGCAAACTCGCCCTCCAATTCGCCGCCCCGGGCGGTGAGCACCCGCATCCCCGCCGCGCCGCCGATCGCGCGTCCCTCGGCGAGCAGGCGGGTCTTGCCGATGCCGGCACTTCCCTCGATGACGACGAACCGCCCGCCGCCGCGCCGCGCCGCGTCGGCCAGCGCCTGCAGCGCCGCGACCTGGGCTTCGCGCTCCAGGAACAAGATGGTGGTTCCATCCGAAGGAAGGACACTCGCCGGCGCCATCGCCACCAATCCCTAGAACCTCTCAGAACCGACAGCCTTACACGCGACGTCGCCTACTTGGGTGTTTCGATAATTGCTCGAGGCCACAGCCACCCCACCGCCGGCGCTCGGGAGCAGCGCTGGCGGCCGCTGCTGGCGGTCCGCCGTGGTTCGTAGACACGGCCTCACGGCCACATCGGCCGCTACAGCGACGGGGCGAGCCAGTGGCTCGCCGGTTCGACACTGTCGAGGAGTCGATGGACACGGCTCAGCGTTACGTCGCCGGCTACCTCGATGCCGTGGGGCGAATGACAACGTGCAGGCAGGTCAGGTGAGCGACGCCCGGCCCCAGCGTCGCCATCCCGTTGCCGGCTGGCTAATGGGCCTCCGGTTGGGTGGCCACAGCGATGCTGACGGCCGTCATCTCGCGGGCGGAAGGACGGGACCGACATGACACAGAAACGTGCGATACGACTACGGGTTGCCTCGGCGGGTGAAGCGCATGGCGGTCGGCAAGTGAGCCGGTGGACCGTCAGGGTGCCGATGGTGGGGAGGGGTTCTGACGGACTTCAGCGTCACCCCTCCACCTTGAACTGGACGCCGGTCATGCCGGTGCCCGAGGCCAAGGCAGACCAGGCCATAGAAGCCAACCAACCGGTGACCGTCAAGTGGGCCAGGGTCGTGCCCGAGCCCATCTTTCGCAAGGAGTGGTTGGAGCGTGGGGGCCCGCCCGCTCATGGGGCATTGATGTGCGAGCGGGATGACGGCGCTTGCGTCTACGTGGAGTTGCCTCTGATGTAGGCCCTCGCCGTCGAGGACGCGATGGCCACGGCCGATCGCTACGTCGTGCCAGGTCGACAGCATCGGCAACTAGCGGACGCAGCCGGTCCCGTAGCGTGCTGCGCCTACATGGCAGGCATCACGAACGACACGCACTGTCCTTCGTTGGGAACGGCAGAGACCGGACGGCTCCGTGGTGGCGCCGGCTACCAGCGCATATCTGCCAATCTCGCGCCCCGACGTTCTGTGCTCGCCCGTAGGCAGGCAGGAGGCGCCCGGTTCGGGCATTGTGCGTGCGTCGGCGGTCCCGCAGGGTGCGAGTGTGGATCACTGTGAGCGACGCCCGACTGCTTCTCACGTGCGGGTTGCCCGCAGCAGGAAAGACCACACTCGCAAGGCAGTTGGCTGCGGACCGAAGCGCCTTACGCCTCACGCAGGATGAGTGGCTCATCGCCCTCGGCTCCAGCCCGTGGGACGCGTCGACCCGGGAGAAGGTCGACCGCGAACTCTGGCGTCTCGCCCAAGAGGTCCTGCGCCTCGGCCTGAGCGTCGTCCTCGATTTCGGGCTCTGGGCGAGGATCGAACGTGACGAGATGCGATCCGTGGCTCGCGGCCTTGGTGTCGGTGTCGAACTGCACTACCTCGACGTGCCTACCGAGGAACTCTGGCGGCGTATCCAAGCGAGGAACTTTGAGACACCTTGGAACAGCTACCCGATTGGGCGCGCCGACTTCGACGAGTGGCTAAGTATCTTCCAGGCTCCCGATGCTGCCGAGCTGGCGTTGTTCGATCCGCCGCCAGACTCAAACTGAACCAATGACGCGCCAGAAGTGCCAATCTCGCGCCCGTTCGTTCTGTGCCGACGATGCGTCGGCGAGGGTCGCCCGCACCGGGCGTTAGGTACGCGCCTTCGCCCGGACGGCTGTGAGGGTGGGCACCGCTGCAACCGGGGCCGAGCGAGACAGATCGCCGATTCCGGCGCAAGCAGGTTCGCCTTGGTGCTGTCCGGTCCGCCGTCAGCAATGTTCGTGGGCACTGCAAGCTAGCCGTCGGTAGCTTCAAACAGACGGAACGTTCCTGGGATGCCCTTGAGATGATGTTCGTCGCGGTCGGCAAACGCGATGCCGGAACCGGCGACAAGATCGACGACGGTACGCGACACGAGCACTTCGCCGGGTTGCGCTAAGGCGGCGATTCGGGCACCGATGTGGACGGCGATACCGCCGATGTCGTCGGACATGAGCTCGACTTCGCCCGTATGAAGGCCGGCGCGCACAGCGATTCCAAGTTCGGTCGCCGCCGTGCTGATCGCGTGCGCGCATCGAACCCCTCGCGCTGGACCATCGAATGTCACTAGGAAGTCGTCGCCGCGCGTATTGATTTCCCGGCCACGAAAGACAGGCAACTGTTTCCGCACTGCAGTGCGGAAACTGTCGAGCAGATCGCGCCATCTGCGATCGCCAAGCTCAGCCGCCCGTTCGGTCGAAGCGACCATGTCAACAAACAAGACCGTGGCAAGCACCCGGTCGGGTTGGCGCTCGGGAGGAGCCCCGGTGATGAACTCCTCGATGGCGTCGAGCGCCACATCCCGCCCCTCGAGGTACCACCAGTCGAAGTGCTCGTTGTTGTATTCAACAAGTCGAGCATCGGCAAGTTCTCTCGCCAGCCAGCGACCAGCTCCCACGGGGCTCCGCGTATCGGTGCCCTGCAAGATCAGAGTCGGCGCCTGCACAGACGGTACGGCATCGCGAACGTCAAGCGTGAGCCATGTGCGATACGCACGGGCCGCCGCCGAGCGCCCGAGGGTCGAGCGTTCCATTCGAGGGATGAACTCCTCAAACTCAGGATCTCCCCGCAACTCCGGATGCACCGCGAAGAACGATGATCCCTCTCCCCAGACCTGCGCAACGTTGTCCACAACCCGATCGACGAAGCGCGCGGACGGTGGCACCCCGATCTCGTAGCCATTACTCGATGTCAACCGGGCGAATCCCTGCACGAGTATCAACGAGTCCACCCGCGATGGATATCCCGCGGCGAACAACAATGCGGGCGCGACTCCCAGACTGTGCGCCAGGATCGAGACCCGACGGAGCCCGAGCGCATCGAGTACGGCGACCGCGTCGTCTGCCCAGTCTTCGAGCGTCGGCACAATCGCGTTCGGCACGCCGTCAGAAACGCCAGTGCCCCGTCGATCGAAATACAGCAGATTCGCGAACGCGCAGATCCCATCGAAGAAGGAGCGCATGTGCGGAAAGTCTCCGACGAGATCGACATTCGAAGCCAGAGTCGGGAGAAACAAAATCGTGCGGTCGGCCCCATCGCCCATCACGCGATAACCGACCCATTCGTCCCCCACACGTGCGAAGCGGACCGGCCCGAGCGTCACAACGGCATAGTGCCCGATAGGCGCTCGCTCCGCATTGCGGCTCGCCCCCCGCAGATCAACAGCAGGGAGGCCCCCGAACGCCGGGTCGTCGGCGCAGGCACCGATGGGTCCGCCCGACCATCGCCGCCTCCATCGAGCGCGCCGGCAAGCGACCCGACCGACGGCCCGGGTCGCTCTCACCGGCGCCGTGTGTCCCGGAACGCGCGGCTTGCTGGCACCCGACGCGTGGCGAACGTGCAGATCGGGGACAGCACACACCGCGACACATATCTGCCTGATGGAGGATCTGGGCGGGCGTTGAGCGTGGGCTCGTAGCGTCCTGGGGTCTCGGCCGGCTGGCTCTCGAACTGCCTGCTGCTCGCGTGTCGGGTTGGCTTCCGAACGAAGCGCCAGCTGGTCGAGGTCCGGTCACGGCGTGGCTCGAAAGAGGCGAGCAGCACCTGCATTAGGAGTGCCCGCCGTGACGCTCACACGCGTCCACGAGGAGGGACTTCCATGTCGGTGATCATCGGTGTCGACCCACACAAGGGGACCCACACGGCTGTCGCGATCGACCGCGACGAACAACCCATCGCCAGGCTGGAGGTGGTTGCGGATCGATGCCAGACCGAGCGGCTGTTGGCCTGGGCAGCACCATTGGGCTTCGAACGGACCTGGGCGATCGAGTCGGCCAACGGGTTGGGCAAGCTGCTGGCGCAGCAGCTGGTTGGTGCCGGCGAGCAGGTTGTGGATGTCCCGCCGACGTTGTCGGCGCGGGTCCGGTTGCTGGGCTCGACCAAGGCCGGCAAGAACGACAACAACGATGCGCTGTCGACTGCTATCGCGGGGCTGCGGCATTGCGAGTTGCGCACGGTCCGCGGCGAGGACCACACCGCCGTGATCCGGCTGTTGATCGACCGCTACGACGGCCTGGTGGCGTTGCGGACCCAGGCCACCTGCCGGCTCCACGCCGTGCTGCGCGAGCTCATCGCCGGCGGCGCACCCAGGCGTTTGTCGGCTAACCGGGCCGCCAAGCTGCTGCGCAGCATCCATCCCGCTGGTCCAGCGGCCATCGAACGCAAACGGCTCGCGGTCGATCTCCTGGCCGACGTACGACGCCTCGACCAGCAGATCACCACCACGCGATCACGCATCACCGACGCTGTCGGGCACTCCAACACCACCCTGCTCGAGCTGCACGGCGTCGGATCGATCGTCGCCGGCTACATCCTCGGCCACGTCGGCAACCCGGCCCGCTTCGCGACACCGGAACGGTTCGCTTCCTACAACGGCACCGCCCCCATCGAGGCGTCCAGCGGACCGCGCAAGCGACACCGGCTCAACCCGCGAGGCAACCGCAAGCTCAACCACGCCATGCATCTCATCGCCGTCACCCAAATCCGCAACGACACTCCCGGCCGCGTCTACTTCCAACGCAAGCTGGCCGAAGGCAAGTCCAAGAAAGAAGCTCTACGCGCCCTGAAGCGGCGCATCAGCGACGCCGTCTGGCGCCAACTCCAAGCCGACCTCAAGCGTCGCTGACCAGCGGGCCCGGGAGGACAATCAGGGGCGACTCTGAAATCCAGCGCGGCCGGCTTGCACCCTGACACCGGCACTTCGGACCAGTCACTCCCGGACCCGACAGCGACCCTACGCCCGCCGCCCACGGGCTGCTTCAACGCGCCCACACACTCCCCTTGACACAAAGAGGCTTCGATCTCGCGCACCCTGCGAATACGCGGAACGCGCCAGAACGCGAGCACAGATCATCCCCGCCCCAGAACGTCAGGCCATCGCGCCCTGGGGCTGAGCACCGAACGGCATCTGGCGCACGTCGCGGGTCCAGTAACCGAGCGACGGGGTAGAACGACCGATCGCGAGCGTCCCCAGGGGATGACTTGGGTCACCGGGGGACGACGCTGGTGGATCCGGCGGATCTCCGGTAGACGGCGTTCGTCGTCAGCTCGGGTGGTCGAGGCAGGTGTCGTCGCCGCTGCGGTCGACACGAACCTGTCAAGCCTGTACGTAGTGATTCATCTGCGGTGCGGCACCGTCTGGCGCGTGCGGCAAGCGATGTCGCGGGTTGGCTGGCGGCAGGATGGCGGCAAGTACGCGTGTCGCTTGGTCAGCTGATGACGTCCGTGTCCCTTCCTATGCGCGCTGCGGGCCCGCTATTGGTCCGAGGCGACGATGTCGTGAGTCAGCCTTGGTCCGCCACGTGTAAGTGCATCCGCGGCGCGACGGAGCGGCCGGATGCGACGAGGTCGGCTACGGCGTCGCGGGGTATCACGATCCGCTGGCCCATGTGAGGCACGATGGGGAGCACGCCCTCCTCTACGAGACGCCGTACGGTCGTCGTCGACGTAGCGAGCACGTGCGCGGCCTGACGAACGCTGTACACGAGCGGCTCCGGGTCCGACAACCGGCGCAGGTAAGGACCGAGTGCCCTTTCAAGTGCGGCTGCAACAGCCTTGTCAACCGCAGCGTCGAGGCTCACAGGCACGCCGTCCCCGGGGCAGCGCCCTGCGATCGGTCCACCGCGTGGTCACTCGGAGTCGTACCGACGACCGGGGACCGCCGCCCACCACCGGTGCGGTTTTGTGCCATTTCAAGTCCGCGTGCTGCTCGTGGCGCATCGCGGTGCCCGTCCCCCCCTAGGCCCTTCAAAGCAGGCAAATCTCACACCCGGACGCGAAATGTCACGCCATCGCAACATGGAGCGGGCGCGCGGTCGCCTGCCCGGCTCCGCGGCGACCCGACCAGCGGCCACCGTCCCGCGAGAGTCACGCGGCAGAACGCCCCTCGCCACAGGTCATCCGCAGGACCCGCCGTCGCCTCCACCAACCTTGTGCCGGCTTTCAGCGGCCGCGGGGCCGGTAGATGCGCCGTTCGATCTCCTCGAACGCCAACAACATGGCCTCCACGGCCGGGGCGACGTGGCTCCGCCGCGCCGCGCGCAGCATGGCAAGCACCTGTTCGAGTTGGTCGACGGCGTCTCGCAGAACCGTCAACTTCGCGTCCAGAAGATGGCGGACCGGATCGAGGGCATTCATCGTGGGCGCCGATGGGCAACAAGGTGGGCGAGCTGCCGGTCGGCCTCCACGATCAGCGCCCACACGAGCGAAACGTCATCGGTCAACGCGACACCGGTGTCGCTGTCGCCGAAGCGCAGCGCAACCCGATCCGGGTGGCGTTCGGAGGTCAGGTCAACCAAATCCGGCCGGGACGCCACGACGACGTCGCCGTCCTCGAGCCTCGGGGCGCTCTCCGGGTGGCGGCGACGACCAGCATCCAGGGGCTCGAGGGCGCCAGGGTCGAGTAAAGGCGTGCGATGCTCTGACACGTCAGTACCTCCCTATAGGTGCTGGGCCAGGCCCCGGGGTGTTGCCGCACCGCCGGGGCCACTCATTGCGTTGTGGATTCACAACAGCCTTGCACGTCGGTTGCGGGTTCGCAACTACCTTCACAACGCATGGGACGCAAGGTCGACTTGGACGACTTGCTCGACGCTCGGGAGGTAGCGGAGCTGCTCGGGCTGGCATCGGCCAACGCCGTCAATGTCTACCTCGGCCGCTACAGAGACTTTCCCCAACCGGTCCTCGTACGACCAGGGTTCCGGCTGTGGCTACGGACCGATGTCGAGGCCTGGGCCCGAGAGACAGGGCGGTCCCGCCCAGGCAGATGACGCAAGGCACGCCGACGATGTCCGCGCGTTCCCGGCGCCGCACACAACCGTTGACGAGCTGACGGGCGATCGAAAACCAGAGGGTTGCGTCTCTGCCAGCTATCCGCCGTCGCTAGCCGCCTAATCCGGCGACGTCCCCGTCGATCTGGAGACCGCGATATCCCGCGGGCACGAAGCCATCGCAGCACTCCGACCGGGCTGACGCGGCAGCGAGCTGTGGTCGTGGGGCGGGGCTCGCGCGCCGACGCGCGAGGGTCGAGACCGAGGTACCGACGACGCCACGGATTGTCACGCGCAACTCCTCTGCCATGCGCGGGCAACGGGTTCCGTGGAGCGCTCCGCCCGCAGAGCATTGGCCATTCATGTCCTGACCATCGCGAGCGGTAGGGCGGAAATGGCGACATACCCCGGGCAGGTATGCACGATCACAGGTCCTCTGAGCAGGGCAAATGTCGGGTGGGCCGGATTTGAACCGGCGACCTATGCGTCCCGAACGGATCTGCCGCGCCCTGCTACCAGGTACTTTCCAGTCTCAATCGCACCAGCTGGCGTGTCCTAGAACCCATATCGCGCCTCCAATGGCGGAAAGATGGCGGCAGCCCCGGCTGGGAGGCTGACATAGGCACGTTTCACGACGGTCGACCAGGACGACGCAAGGCTCACCGCGCTCGCCCGCACCAGGCACCGCCAGCTCAGATCGCCGAGGTCCGCACCCGGCGTCGACGTGCACGAGGATCGCCAGGTCTCCGTGACGTTGGCCAGAGCCTGTCGTCGGCAATCATTTTGACTCGTGGCCTGACCGGGTGAAGCGCTCATGTAGGTGCGAAGGAGGCGGTCGTCCTGGCACGCGCTGGCCAAGGTCCAGGCGGCCTGCATCGGCAGGTGACCGATCCCCGCCAGCGATTGATCGGGCGGCCGGAACACCTCGATCACCGCGAAGATGGGGTGCCGCCGACGCGCCCAGTGGTGCTCGATCGTTGGCTCCTGGGCCGAGCGGCCTGTCTGTCAGCCGTACGACTGCAGTGCAGGACGATGTCGACGCTCGCGCTCAAATAGGGGGTCGAGGGCCATCAGCCGCGCGCCACCTGACATCGCGGCGACTTGAGCGATGAACGACGGCCGGGTCCGCGCGTGGCGGGCTGATCCGGCGTGGATAGTCGTGATCCCGGTGACGCGGAGGACAGCGTCAGCAACAGGGGCAACGCCCCGCCGTTGCGAGTTCCTACGCGCGCCGACCATTCGCGAGGCTCCCACCCAACGGGTGCGGTCTCAGGTGGTCATCGCAACGCTTCGTCGAGTGCTTGTGATGGTGACTTCCATCCGAGGGTTTGTCGAGGCCGGTCGTTGAGCTCGGCGGCGACGGCGTCGAGGTGGGCCTGGGTGGGTGCGGTCTCAGGTGGTCATCGCAACGCTTCGTCGAGTGCTTGTGATGGTGACTTCCATCCGAGGGTTTGTCGAGGCCGGTCGTTGAGCTCGGCGGCGACGGCGTCGAGGTGGGCCTGGGTGTGGGGGCGGAGGTCGCTGCGCTTGGGGAAGTACTGGCGCAACAGGCCGTTGGTGTTCTCGTTGGAGCCACGCTGCCAAGGGCTGCGCGGATCGCAGAAGTAGACCGGGACGCCGGTGGCGATGCTAAAGCGGGCGTGCTGGGCCATCTCCTTGCCGTGGTCCCAGGTGATGGAGCGGCGCAGCTGGGTGGGGAGCTCGGTGATCTTGGCGGCCAAGGCGTCGGCGACGACATCGGCGCTATGACCGTTGGGCAACCCGATGAGCATCACGAAGCGGCTCTGGCGCTCCACCAACGTCGCCACCGCGCTCATGTGTTTGCCGAAGATGAGGTCGCCTTCCCAGTGGCCCGGAACGGCACGGTCGTTGGCCTCGGCTGGACGTTGGCTGATGTGGATCGTGCCGCGGAGTTGACCCTGGCCGTTCATGATCGAGTGGCCCAACGGTCGACGGGTGGCGTGGCCTCGTCGCAGGTAGCGGGTGAGTTCTTTGCGCAGGGCGCCGCGGGCCTGCACGAACAACGACAGATAGATCGTCTCGTGGGACACCCGCATCTCCGGCTGATCGGGGAACGCGCCAACCAGCCAACCTGAAATCTGCTGAGGTGACCAACGCAGCTCGAGCTTGGCCTCCACCACCCGCCGGAGCCGCTCACAGCACGCCAGCTTCGCCGGCTTGGGTCGACGCATCCGACCCAGCGCCGCCTTGTCGGCGCGGCAGGCCCGATAACGGCGAGCACCGCCATTGCTCCGTACCTCGCGAGAGATGGTCGATGGGGCCCGGCTCAGCCGCCGGGCGATCGACCGCAACGACTCACCGCCCGCCAGTCCCCGCGAGACCTCCTCCCGCTCAGCCAGAGACAACCGCAGCGGCGACCGCTTCAGCTCCGGCTTCGGCGGACGTTTCAGGTAGTTGATGTTCCGGCGGGTCGTCCACCGATCTCGGCCGACTACCTCACAGATCCGCCAGAACGGCACCCCATCAGCGACCAGCTCAGCTAACCGCTCCTTCTCCTGCTCCGACAGCCTTGGCACGCATCACCCTCCCGATCGGATCGAACCCGATCAAAGCCGGTGTTGCGTTGATCGCCTGAGACCAAGAGGTGTCCGTGTGGCCTGCGGCGCCGCGAAACAGTCGCAGCCACCCCGGTTTTCGCGGTGGCTGCTCCGCGGAGCGGCTGCAGGTCCACGCTTCTCTCTAGGGCGCGTAGGGGGGTTCGAAAGTCGCCGATTCGGGCGGATTCGGGCCGATGCGAGTGATTCGCTCGCCAAAGAATCGGGTGTACAATTTCATATGTTATGAATGATTCACCTGATGGGTCGGTCTCCCCCTCGTCGAACACGGCTGGCGGCACAAGCCGACCAGCCGGCCGGCCAGACCTCGTGATCTCGATGATGCGACCGGAGCGGGCTTCGTCCAGGAAGCTGGCGAGGTTGCTACGCAGTTCAGTGACCGGCACCGACGACGGATTGGCCGCCGATGCCGCACCGTGACCGTCACACCGCTAGTGACGACTGAGCCCTCAGAGTTCGGGTTGCCGATGGATGCTTTGTTGGCGGCTGGTGCCGATGCGCCGCCAACGTTCAAGAGCATCACCAGCGACCTTCTCGACCAGGCGTTGAGCGCGCCCAAAGTCCATAAGACCACCGAGGAAATTTGGGTTCCCGAGCCGGGGACGCTCCACGGCGGTCACTGGGAGAAGGTCGAAGACTGATGGCTTGGACTCCGACGCTTCCCGCCGAGCCGCGGAGCGACCGCTGGTGGCATGACGTGTGGATCTATGAGCAGGAGGCGGTGGTGGCTGATGCCCGCCGTGCCGAGCGGATCGAACGTCTGCGGGCTCGTGTCCACGAGATCGACATGCGCATCGCTGGTGCGCAGTCGGCTGATCGTTGGCGGCGGATTCAGCGGCGCCGCGACCAGCGGGATGTTCGGTCGCATGGCGGCTACCGGGACGAGTCGTGGCGTGGCCTCCCGGTCGAGCATTCGGCGCCGCTCGGTCGGATCTTGTCGGTCCGGTAGCGGTGGCTGTCGTGCCGTGTTCTGCCCGGGGCGGGGCCGGGTCCTTCCTCCGTCGGTCTACACCTGGCCTGCGTCCTGCCGTGGCATGGCAGGACGTCAACGTGCGTCTTATTGGGGGCGACGAAGGCACGGGTCGCCTCGGGCATTATTTCGCTGGCCGCTCTCAGGATGGCGTAGGTGGGTACGTCGAGGACGGGCGCGGAGCTGGCCCTGCTTGAGAAGCGGGGATTGTCGATCGAGGAGGCTGCCCGGCGGGCGGGGGTTGGCCGTTCGACCTTGTCGGAAGGCTGTGCGCGGCCAGGAGGCCCGCCAGGCGGGCTGGTGGACGGCGTTGGGTGCGGCGTTCGGTCTGTCCTACGACGAGTCGGTGTCCCTCTGTGATCCGTCGCATGTGAACCATGGCGGAGCTGCGATGTGGAAGGCGAGGGTATGAACGTGTGGGGCTGTCCGCGCCCCGAACCGCACGCCGCACGGGAAGGCCGACGGCCAGGGCGCCCTTACACTCCCGGGCGTGGACGCGGAGGACCTGCCCGCCGGCCTGCCACCCGGCCAGCTGGTCACCCCCAATCTCGGGTTCGGTCGCCAGTGGACCGGCGGGCCCGTGTACTGGGTGTCCCAGCAGCCCTTGGCGGACGCCCCCCAGCAGTGGGCCCGGCTCCAGGCCCTCCAGGATCGCACGGGACTGCGGCCGTTGCTGCTCGGCGGCTCCGACGACCAGCTGGAGCCGTGCGACCGTAGCGAGATCGACGCATTGGATGCCGAGACGATCCTGGTGCGGGAATGGAACAACTTTGTCACGCTTCGCGAACAGGCCGCGGGCGACACCGCCTGGAAGGACGAGGTCCCCGAAAGCGTCTGGATTCCCGACGATCCCGGCCCGCCGTTCGCCACGTGGCCCGGTCTCGCCCCACCCGGCACCCGTGGACGCGACCCCGAGGCCGTAGCCCGCGAGGTCGTGGCGCGGAGGCTTCTGCCCCGCATGTACTCCTTCGACCAAGTCCACCTTGGGCTGGTGCCCGCCACCCGCAGCGCCGACGTCCCAGCGCTCCTGGGCGACCTTGCGGCGACCAATTACCTCCGAGTCGCGGACTTGTCGGCGGTGCTGCGCTCCTGGGAGGACCGCTTCGGTGCCCGAGTCGTCGCCCTCACCGACGGGCTCTACCTCTCCGTGGCCGCTCCACCCCTGGCATGGGAGCACGCGGAGCACCTTGCCCTGGAACACCTCTTGATATGCCCGGACAACCTCACCAACCAGCCGGTGTGGACGTTCCCGAGCTACGTCGACCGGATCCACGCCACCGATCTTTGGAAGTTCTGGTGGGACTAACGACAGAACGGACAATCTGCGTGGGTTCGATCCCATTGACCCGGAAGTGCGCGGGGGCCGTCAGACGTCTGTTGCTGCGCCGGGCCGGGCGGTCAGGAGGTGAAAAGCGGCGTGGCGTCGGGAATAGGTTTTCGTGATGCCGCTAGAGGGGATCACGCATGTCTCACTCCTGTAATCGCGCCGTTGTCGCGGTAGCCGCCGCATTGCTCCTGTTCGCCGCCCCGGCGTCGGCCGGGCCCGGCACCCTGGGGCCACTCGACAAAGTCTCGGGCACAAGCCCGCTCGCAGGGTGTACCGCCGATAACGTCGCTGCCCAGAGCGGCGACAACTTCCTGCACAGCGAGGTCGAGCCGTGGATCGCGTCGAGCACTGTCGACCGCAGCGGCGACGGTGTCCCGGATCTCATCGCCGGCTACCAGCAGGACCGCTGGTCGAACGGCGGTGCCCGAGGGAACTTCGCCAGTGTTCTGCACGGCGGTGCCTGGCGTCAGGTGGCTATCCCCGGGGTGTCGACGTGTCTAGGCGGCACGGAACTGCGCGCCACCGATCCGTGGGTCACGATCTCTCCTGACGGGACGGCGTACTTCATGACTCTGTCGATCGGGGACCCCGACGTGGATCCGACCTCGGTGATGTACGTGAACCGATCCACGAACGGCGGCCTGACGTGGGGGCCACCCATCGAGCTGATACGGGATGAGTCGTCGTTCCTGTTCAACGACAAGAACTCGATGACCGCCGACCCGTTCGACTCGAGGTTCGCGTACGCGATCTGGGACCGCAGCCGCTTCCCCAGCGACGTGCGCGAGTTCCACTCGCTGGCCGGCTTCCCTGCGTCGTTCCGCAGTGACGCGATGTTCACCCGGACCACCAACGGCGGCGCCTCCTGGGAGCCGGCCCGGCCCATCTTCCAGCCCCGCGCCAACCAGTTCGGGATCGGGCACCAGATCGTCGTGTTGTCCGACGGCACCCTGGTGGACGGGTTCATGCTGTTCCACGGTTCTGGGAGGAACAGGAAGGGCCAGGAGATCGCGGTGATGATCTCTCGGGATCGCGGCGAGACCTGGACCGAGCCGATTCGGGTAGCCAAGGCGCTGCCCGGCTTCGTGAGCGACCCCGACGACGGTTTCCCGCTGCGTACGGGCGACATCATCCCCGAGATCGCCGCGGGCCCGAACGGGTCGGTCTTCATGGTTTGGCAGGAGGCGACACTCGCACCATCTGGGTCGGCGATCGCGTTCTCGAAGTCCCTGGACGGCGGTCTCACTTGGTCCGAGCCGGTGCGGATCAACACCCGGCCGGACGTGCAGGCGTTCACCCCGTCGGTCGAGGTGCTTCCCGACGGGACGATCGCCGTGACCCACTACGACCTGCGCAACAACACGCCAGACCCGGCCACCCTGCCTACGGACTACTGGTTCTTGCACTCGCACGATGGCGGCGCCACCTGGGCTGAGACGCGGGTCACGCCAGCATCGTTCGACGGCGAGCTGGCACCCATCGCCCGCGGATACTTCCTGGGCGACTACATGGGCCTGGCCGTGCGCAGCGGCGGGTTCATGGCCGCCTTCACGCAAACAGAAGCGACCGACCCCGCAAGCATCTTCGTACGGCGACTCATCCCGTAGGCGCCGCCAACTGCAATCGACCGGGTGGGGCGGAGGTGCCCTCCCGCCCCACCCGGCGGAGCAGTTCTCGCCCGTAGCGCCGCGAATCGGGACGACATATCTGCCGTTAGGCGTGGCGGTTACCTCGCCGCCCACACGTCGTCGGTCGCGCCTGCGCTTGCTCTACGGTGGCGTAGCGGCCGACGGTGGTGATGGGTGAGAGGCCAGGCTTTGGGAGCAACAGCGGGCCAAGCTGTGGCCCGCTGGCCCGCTCAGTCGCCTAGTCCTCGACCACCCGCCAGCCGTCGTTGCGCCGGACTTCGCCGCCGTGGACCACCATCCCGTTCAGGCGTTCGGCTGTCTGCTCGGCTTCCTCCCGGTCGTCGAACCGGTAGGCGAGCTCAATGTGGTTGAGGGTCGTACCTTGTGGCGACTGAGGATGCCACCAGCCGCCGCTGCGTTCGTTCTGTAGAACCCACACCATGTACGAACACTAGTTCGTAGACTCTGCAGCGCACCAGTGTGCCGGGAGAACGTCTCTGACGCTCACCTAACCTCAGGCCGCCTCAATCGACCCGTCGGCCCAGACCAGGAGGGCGTCGATGACCGTGACAGTCGAGGGGTTCTTCCTCTGCGATTCAGCGCAGGACTACGGCGGCCGTGTGAGCGCTCTGGGGGCGTTCGTCAACGTGATCCAAGCCCGGGCCCTGCCAGCCATGCATCAGATCGGCCTCGTAGCCCGTCTGGCGTGGCCGTATGACGAAGCCGGCGAGGGTCACACGCTGGCCGTCGAGGTCAGGTTCGATGCAGATGACGAGCTGATCGCACGTATTGAGGCGGGCGTTGATCCTGGCCTGCCGCAGGCTCCACATCCCGATCTACCGGTCGGTCTGAACTTGGTGGTTCCACTTGGACTCCACCTGCGTCGTGCCGGTTTCTACAGCACACGGCTCATCGTCGACGGTACGGAGGTTGTGCGGCGCCCGCTCAAGGTCGTCAGCGAGCTCCCGATGCCATGACGGAGTTCAGTGACCATGCGTTGCGGCGCATGAAGCAACGAAACATCACTGTTGATCAGGTCGAACAGGCGATGGCCCGCCCCGTAGGGCTTCCCACCCACCGGGTTCGGGAGGATACTGTCGAGCAGGCGGGATTGCCCGACGAAGGTGGGATCTTGAACGTAGTCCGGTCGCGGAGAGATGGGCGAGTCGTCTCTGTATGGTGGAGGCAGACGCCATGAACTGGACTTATGACGCAACGGTGCGAGCTCTCTACGTGGAGCTCGATGCTCGCTCGAGCGACCATCAGGTCGAAGTCGGCCCCGGCGTGATCGCTGACGTGGCGGACAACGGCTCCCTCGTTGGCATCGAGATCCTGAATTGGCAAGAGATTGACGTGGACGCAATTGCGGAGCGGTTCGGTCTTGACGAGGAGACGACCGCCATCATGAAGGCGATTGTCTATCAGCCAGCGACAGCGTTCCTCGGCTATACGTCAACAGCTGAGCATTCCCTCGTCGTTGACGTTGCGACCGCCCCCGCGAACACGCGGACACCTGAGTTCTCTCGAGTCGCCTAACCGGCGCTGCCCCCGATTCGTAAACCGAGGGCGCACGTTCTCACAGCCGGCCAGCCCGCTTGAGCACGCCGGCCGGCACTCCCACTTCGCACAGCGCCGGCGCACCGATCCCACTGCGCTTGGCCCACGAGGCAGCCACTTCCACGAACGCCTTCTCCAACGCGGCTAACCGCTGCGCCTGGTCGACCTGAGCGAGCTGAGCGTCGATGTCGAGACGCTGCTGAATCAATTCCACCTCACGGATGGGCGACGGTTCCTCCGCGATCCACTGCTCGATCTGGGCACGCCGCTTCTCAAGGGTGGCCCGGCTGCGCCCTGAGTGCGCCCTGGCGCTGTGGATCACGCCGATGTCGGTACGTTTGCCCTGGTCAGAGGATGTGGTGACGGTGAGTCGGCCTGTAAGCCGGATTCTGTGAGGCGGTCCCGTGGTGGTCACCGCCCCGGTGGCCATCCATCTATGCGGCCTACCTGGGGACATGTGCCGGGCCAGCGTCCCCTGCTTGGCCTTGCTCCGGGTGGGGGTTGCCAGCCGCCGAGGTCGCCCCCGACGCTGGTGCGCTCTTACCGCACCGTTTCACCCT